>Ga0182012_10001574_pt1 | contig 24888 bp, 27 predicted proteins | sample 612S2SmetaG_FD_120486 | JGI IMG/M metagenome (GOLD analysis project Ga0182012, IMG submission 120486) | Permafrost microbial communities from Stordalen Mire, Sweden - 612S2S metaG | ecosystem: Environmental > Terrestrial > Soil > Wetlands > Permafrost | place: Sweden: Stordalen | collected... | reverse complement strand
GCGACATCGTGAACCAAACCCAGGTCCTCGGGCTCGAGCATCACCTGATCGAGACGTTCGGGCCGCGCGGCCAGGGCCGCTTCGCCGAGGCCGCGCCGGAAGGCGTCGACCACGCCGAGCCGCCGTCCGACTCGGGCCTGACCTGGGACGCGCAGGCCGAGCGGCTCATCAAGCGCATCCCGTTCTTCGTGCGCAAGAAGGCGCGGGCAAACATCGAAACGTACGCGCGCGAACGCGGCTTGCGCACGGTCGAAGAGTCGACCGTCCTCGCCGCGCGGGAGCATCTGGGTGGATAGACGCAACGGGGTGTTCGGCGACTCCGCGCGGTCGATGGTGACGACCGTGCGCGAGTTCGGCGCGATGCTGCTGCCGTTTACCGACAAAGAGCGGGGCGCTGCCAAGATCAACGCCTCGCTGAGCAGCTTCGCCAAGCCCGGCACCTGGTTCGCGCCGATGTGGGCGATCATGGTCGGAGCGATCGCCTCGCCGCATAGCGGCTGGAACCTGGCGACGATCGTCCGGGTCCTCGCGGCGATGGTCATGGCCGGCCCGCTGCTGTGCGCCTTCTCGCAGGTCGTCAACGATCATTTCGATCGCGACGTCGACCGCATCAACGAACCGCTGCGCCCCACGGCCGCGAATCAGCTCGGGGCGGGGACGATCGCGCTGGTCGCCGCCGGGCTCGCCGCATGTTCGCTCGCGATCGCGTTCGCGCTCGGCCGGACCGTCGGCTACGTGGCCATCGCCGGCATGCTGCTGGCGCTGGCGTACAGCGCCCCGCCGCTGCGCCTCAAGGCGCGCGACGGCTGGCTCGCCAACACCGCGTGCGCGTTCTCGTACGAGGGGCTCGCGTGGATCGCCGGCTCCGCGGCGTTCGGGACGTGGACGACGGGCACGACGGTACTCGCGGTGCTGTATTCGCTCGGCGCGCACGGCCTGATGACGCTCAACGACTTCAAGAGCATCGACGGCGACCGCGCCCTCGGCCTGCGCTCGATTCCCGCCGTCCTCGGCCCGAAGGCGGCGATCGTGCAGGCCGTCACCTTCATCGACGTGTTTCAAGTGCTCGCCATCGCGTACGTCGCGACGCAGCGCGCGTGGATCGCGGCGGCGGCGATGACCGTGCTCTTGCTCGTGCAGATTCCCATGCAGCGCCGGCTCTCGACCGACCCGCGGGGACTCGCGCCGTGGTACTGCGCGAGCGCGATTCCGCCGTTCTGCTGGTCGATGCTCGCGGCCGCGCTCGCGCTTCGATTCGGAGGGTTCTAGCGATGGACGTGGTCGTCGTCGGGGCGAATTGCGCGGGCAGCACGGCGGCGGGCGATCTCGCCGCGGGCGGCGTCAACGTCATCCTGCTCGAGCGCGACGTCAACCGCAAGAAGCCGTGCGGCGGCGCGATCCCGCCGAAGGCGATGAGCGAGTTCGGGATCCCGCTCTCGATCATCGAGCGCAAAGTGACGAAGGCGGCGGTCATCGGTCCGAGCGGCGCCACGGTCAGCATGGACGTGCGCGGCACGAAGCCGCGCGAGGACGACTACATCATCATGCTCAAGCGCGAGGTGCTGGACCGCACGTTGCGCGAGAAGGCACAGACGGCCGGCGCCGATTTGCGCGAGGCGAGTTACGTCTCGCACGAAGAGGAAGCCGGCGGCAAAGTCCGCGTGCGCGTGCGCTATCGCGACGGCCGTGAAGAGATGCTGGCCTGCGACGCGCTCGTCGGCGCGGACGGGGCGAGCTCCGCCGTCGCGAAGGCCGTCGGACGCAAGCCCGTGCGGCACGCGTCGGCGATTCAGGAACGGCTCGCCCTGCCCGACGACGCGATGGAGTACTACGCAAACCTGGCGGAACTCTATCTTGGCGACGACATCTCGCCCGACTTCTACGGCTGGGTCTTCCCCAAGGACGACCACGTGGCGGTCGGCACGGGCTGTAAGCCGGCGCACGCGAACCGCTCGTATGCGTTCCTCGAGGGCGTGAAGGCGCGCGCGGGCGATAAACTGCGCGGCGCCAAACGGATTCTGCTCGAGGGGCACCCGCTGCCGATGGAGCGCAACAAGAAGCTCGTCTTCGGCCGCACGCTGCTGGCCGGCGACGCGGGCGGGATGGTCGCGCACACGTCCGGCGAGGGCATCTACTTCGCGATGGCTGCGGGACGCATGGCCGCGCAAGCCATCAACGGGTTCTTCGGCTACGATGAGAAGCTGGCGACCTACGAGCGCCATTGGCAGAAGCGCTACGGCGCCATGTTCGACTTCCTCGAGTTTCTCGAGAAGGTGTCGTACACGAACAATAACCGGCGCGAGTGGTTCACCGACATGTGCCGCGTGCGCAACGTCCAGCAGTTGACCTTCGACAGCTACCTGTTCAAGGATCTCGCGACGGTCAAGCCTACCGACCACATGAACCTCGCGTTCGAAGGCGTGGTGAACGCCGTCACCAACTGGTGGCTCGCGCCGCGCACGCCGCTGCACGACGAACCTCCCAAGATCACGGCGAAGGAAGCCCTCGTAGCGACGCGCGCGGCGATCGACGCCGGCGTCGCCGCCGACACAGCACCAGTTCGCGCATAGTGGGAGCATCGCGCCGCGGGGCGTTGCTGCTGTGCGCGTGCCTGGCCGCCTGCAGCGGCAGCAAGGCCCCGTCGCACGTGACGGTCGGCATCGTCGGACCGCCGCAGTCCGTCGCGGTCGCCGGTGCAGCCCAGCGCTGCGGGCTGGTGACCGGCGTGACGGTCACGCAGAGCGATGCCGGTAGCGGCGCCGACGCGCAACGGGCGCTCGACGCCATGGCCGTCCGCAACGTCGATGAGATCGTCGCCGTCGGGCCGCTGGCGGCGCACGCCCTCTGGGTGACGGCGCGGGCCTACCCGCGCCGCCACTTCGCCGAGATCGGCGCCGTCGTAAAACAGCCCAACGTGACGTCGGTCGAGTTCCGCGACGACGAGGGAGCGTACCTCGCCGGAGCGTTCGCTGCACTGGCCGCCGCCGGCAAGCCGGTCGCATTCTTGGGATCGCCGGGCGCCGACTCCGTTGCGGCGCAGGAGCGCGGCTTTGCCGCCGGCGCGCGCGAGGGCGATCCGCGCTCGGCCGTGGTCCCCGGCGAGATCGAAGCGGGCGGCCGGGCGGCGTTCGAAACCGCGCTGCGGCCCGCGCGCGCGCGCGGCGCCGCGCTGGCGTACGTCGCGAGCGGCGACGGCGGCGGCGCGCTGTATGCGCTCGGACAGGGCCAGCCTCGGCTAGTGTTCAGCGTGGCGCGGAGCGACGATGCGGCGGTCCAGCGGATCTGCGAGAACGCCGTCTCGCAAAAGCCGGTCAGCGGCGTGCTGCGGCTAGGCGTCGCCGAGGGGGCGATTGCGGTCGGCGGATCTGAGTCGGCGCTCGCGCCGGCCGAGCGCGCGCGTTTCGACGCGATCCGGCACGCCTTCGAGCGGCGCCGGCCGGCCCAAACGCCCGCCCCGGGCTAAAGCTTCGGGTTGCTCCCGGGCCGCACGGTCACGAGACCGGGCGCGATCGGCTGGTTCGGCGCCGCCGGCCGGCCGCGCGCGGTCAGGACGGCAATCAGGTTCGATGGGCGCAGGCGGACGGTCCGCAGCGAGTAGGTGATGATGGTGCCCGCCCCGATGGCGCTCGGGACGAGCCAGCGCAGGACCATCGGCACGCCGTGCGCGTTGATGACGACGAACGCCGTGACGGCCGAAATGTACGAGGCGAGCATCCCCGAGAAGTGCGAGAGGATCCAGCCCGTCTTGCTGCGCGGCAAGGCGTAGCCGAGGAAGTCGCTGAGCGCGAAGCAGATGGCGATCGTCCCGATGCCGACGAAGACCGGCCGTAGCTGCAGCATCAGGCCGCCGGTCGCGCCCTGCCAGTAGAAGTAGACGAAGGCGCCGGTCGCCGCGGCAATCGTCCCGGCGCCGAGATCGGCTGCGGCCCAGGCCGGACCGGCCGGCCGGCGCCCCCTGCGCGACAGCGCGCGGTAGCCGCTATAGATCAGGAAGACCGTTACGATCGACAGCGGGACGAGGAAGAAGTGGCCCTTCTTTTGCCACATAAACTGCGCCGTCAGCAGCACGACCGCCATCGCCCACAGGAAGGTGCGGCCGAAGATGCGGTGCAGCCCCGGGCCCTTGCGGACCCACAGCGCGGCTGGGACCGCGGCCAGGGCGATGCTCCCGAACGCGACGTGGAGGAAGACCGTCAACTGGGGCAGACCCCCTCACCTCCTCCAGAATGGCCGCACAGCGGCCCTTCGGCCTCCGCCGGGAGCCGGCTAGGTGGGCTTCCGCAGGGTCGTCGCCGCAATCGCGAGCACGGGCGCGAACAGCAGGGCGGCCACGAAGATGACCATCACGATCCAGAACACTCCACCACGATAGCACGGCGGTGCGGCAACGTCGGTGTCCGAGGCTACAGGAGCCCGCGATCGGCCTGCGGCCGTTAACGGCGAACGCACGTTCGATTGGCCGCGCCGTAGTCGCTACTACACCCTCCGACTGCCTCGGGGGCCTACCATTGGAATATCAGCTGCAGGCCCGGGGACCAGAGCCCCGTGTTTGGGGATTGGAGGACAACGTCTTGGCTACAGAGGGCGGAGTCGTCTACGTTGAGGTCGGGAACGATCAAGTTCCGGACGTCTACAAGGACTTCTTTGATAACGCCGACTGGACGATTCACAAGTTCGTCGTGGTCGGTTCTTGGTCGTTTCTCATCGTCGCGATCGTCGCGCATATTCTCGTCTGGCTGTGGCGGCCGTGGTAGCGGGGAGCGAATAACATGATCGTACGTAAACGGTACAATTTCCGCGCCAATCTGGGCGCCTATCTCGTCGCGGGCACTGTCGTCGCCTTCGTGATTCACTTCATCGTGCTCAGCTCGCCGAAGTACAACTGGATCTTTCCGGTGAACGCGGCTGCGAGCGCGTCGACTACGGTAAACCCGGCACCGGGCGCTAAGTAAGCGGGGTCTTCCGTGGCTCTGCTCGAGTTCGAGGAAGAGTACCGCAAGCCCGGCGCAACGCTCCTACGCGATGTCTTCGGTGGTGACCCATTCGATTTTTGGGTGGGAAACTTTTACGTAGGCTTCTGGGGCGTCGTCGCCGCCGGCGCGATCGCGCTCGGCGTTGCGATTCTCTTCGTCGCCGTCGGTCAGTACGGCGACTGGGATCTTCTGCGGGCCAATATCCCGCCCCCGACCCGGGAGTTCGGGCTCGGCCCCGCGCCGTTCATACACGGAGGCGCGTGGCAGCTCGTCGTCTTCTTCGCGTCGATATCGTTCATCGCGTGGGCCATGCGCGAGGTGGACATCTGCCGCAAATTGCAGATGGGCTACCACGTGCCGGCCATGTTCAGCCTGGCGATCTCGGCGTGGCTCACCCTTCAGATCATCCGGCCGCTCTTCATGGGCTGCTGGTGCGAAGGGTTCGATCTCGGGTTTACCGGCCACCTCACCTGGGTCTCGAACACGGGCTTCCGGTTCATGAACTTCTATCTGAATCCGTTCCACGCGTACGCGGTGCTCGGGTTCTTCCTGGCGGCGATGTTGCTGGCAATGCACGGCAGCGCCATCCTCGGAACGCAGCAGACCGATCCGGACCCGCGCGTCGAGATGCACCGCGAGGACGGCTTCTGGCGCGACTATGCCGGCTACTCGATCGGTGAGTACGGCATCCACCGGCTGGGCTTCTACCTGGCCGTGTTCACCCTTATCATGTCGGACCTGTGCATCCTGACGAGCGGCACGCTCGTGGGTGACTGGGTCGACTTCTGGCATCCCTTCTGATGGCAACGTTCTTAGGTCGTCCCGTCGTCCACGAGCCCGTCGAAGAGTTCGAGCCGCTCGAACCCGGGCAGCCCGATCCGCTCGGCATCCGCCTCGGCGAGCCGACGCGGTTAGACCTCCTGCGCGAGTTCAAGGTCGACACCCAAATCGGTACGATCTGGCTCGGCGTCTGGGGCGTCCTGTCGATCATGCTGTTCGTAGCCGCGGGCGGGGTGTTCTTCCTCGCCGCGTTCGAACAGGTCAACGGCAGCCTCCTCGACTTCTTCCGCTACCTCGCCAACGTACAGCTGACGCCGCCCGACGGTCTCGGGCCGGCACCGTCGTTGCGCGAGGGCGGCTACTGGCAGATCACGCTCGGACTCCTCGTCGGCGCGACGCTCTTCTGGGCGGCCCGCTGCTGGGAGCACCTCGTGCGTCACAAGTGGCGGCCGTTCTTGCTGTTCGCATACCTCTCGGCCGTCTTCCTCAGCGCGTGCATCTTCGTCATCCACCCGCTCGTGCTGGGCTCGTGGGCCGAGGCGCCCGCGCTCGGACTCAACGGCGACCTCGACTGGGCCCAGGCGTTCAGCGTGCTCTGGGGCAACCTCTACTATGATCCCTGGCACCAGTTGGCGATCTTCTTCCTGTTCGGCAGCACGATGCTGTGGGGCATGCACGGCGCGACGATCCTCGCGACGAGCAGCGAAGGCAGCCATCACGAGGACGCCGAGATCAAGAACATGCACTCCGGCTCGCTCAAGTCGATGTTGTTCTGGCGTTGGGCGATGGGCTTCAACGCGACGCCGAAGACCATCCACGACTGGCTGTGGTGGTTTGCCGTGGGAACCGTCGTCGCGTCCGGCATCGGCATCCTCTCGACCGGCACCGTCACGAACGACTGGTACGTGTGGGGCGTCGATCACGGCACGGTCGCGCAGTACGGCCCGATCACGCGCGAAGCGATCAACCAGCGTCCGGCTCCGATCCCGCCAGAGGTGCTCGCGCGCCCCGTCAGCCCTCCGGCACAGTAGAAAGGCGTCATGCAGCGCATCCTCGGCGTCCTGATCATCGGTGGGACTCTGCTTCTCGGCCAAGCCGTGAACAGCGGAGTCGTGCATCTCGGCGTCGCGAACGCCGACAACGGGACGTCGGCGTCGCCGTATGGCCCCGTCGATCAGAACGCGCCGCTCGACTTCTCGACGCAGCCGGCGTCCGTTCCGAAGAACTACCAGCCGGGCCAGCTCTACAACATCGAGGTCCTCAAGGGCTACACGTACCCGCGCGTGCTGCAAGAGATGGAGGCGTACACGGTCGCGCTCGGCGTCGGCTGCGAGTACTGCCACAACGAGAAAAATTTCGCGTACGACACCAAGACCAAGATCGTCTCGCGCAAGATGATCTCGATGGTCGCGAACCTCGACTCGTCGTGGATCACCCCCGTGCACAAGCAGTTTACCAACTATGCCGTCTCGGGCCAGGTCGGCTGCGTCACGTGCCATCGCGGCCAACCGAGCATCCCCGTCGAGTGGAACGTCGTCCCCGTCCAGTACCTCGACTGGCCGGCGAAGACGACGAAGCAGGCCGGCTTCGTCCTCAACTCCATGTATTCGGTGAGCAAGTCGCTCGGCGTGAACTGCCTGTTCTGTCACAACACGGCCGACTTCGTCACCCTGCAGTACTACCCGTCGAACCGGATCGCGCACCGGATGTGGCAGATGGTCGACGCCATCAACCACCAATATCTCCCGCCCGACGTGAAGGCCGTCACGTGCTACACCTGTCACCGTGGGGCGAAGTGGCCGAGCAAGCTGGTCAAGGCGGGTCTGGACGAGACGCCGGTCGAACCGGTCCCGGCACACCCCGAGGTTCACGCGAATCCGGGGGCACATCTCGACCCTGGATCTACCTAAACATGGATTTGTTCTGGAGTCTCCCGCGAGCGGCGTCCGGTTTCGGTGGCCTTACCGACCGGTTGTTTGTGGGTGCCCAGGACCGCCGCCACGACGCCGGCACGATCCTGAGCGATCCGGACCACCTCCCCAACCGCGCGTTCCTCTGCAAGAGCGGCACGCTGAAGGTGACGAAGATCCTGTCGAACGGCCGGGAGATCCTGATTACGATCCTCGAGCCGGGCGCCGTGTGGAGCGATCGCGCGCTGATCAACGGCTACTGGCGGGAGGTCTTCATCGAGGCCATGACGCCGGCTCAGACGCTGTCGGTCGAGAAGGACGTCTTCGAGGGCTGCTTGCGCACGAGCCCCGACTCACTGACGTGGTTCATGACCCGTATCTCGGAGCAGGTCAGCGACGCGCTGACGCTCCTCGACGACTTCCGCGGCCGCGACACCGCGTCCAGGCTGGCCCGCGTGCTGGTCCGCTTCTCGAAGCAGTACGGGCGCCCCAGCGAGGACTCCGTGGTGATCGAGTTCCCGTTCACGCATCAGGACCTCGCCAATATGATCGGGACCGCGCGCGAGACCGTGAGCCGCAACATGGCGCGCTTTCGCGCCGAGGGGTACGTGCGCGACAGTCGCCATGCGACCCTCGAGATCGTCAACTTGCTCAGCCTCGAAAAGCTGGCCGGCTAATTCCTAGCGATCGCCGCTAGCACTCCGGGCGCCGGCGAAAATTCGGCGCTCTCTTCTAGTGCGGCGCCCGTGACTGCTATCACCGAGTCAACTGGGACCCGCTCTTAGAATCGTCCTGTGGTTGGCCAATGCTGCCTCTAGAGACGGAATCCCAGCGCCGCCAGGCGAGCGTTTGGACCCGCGCCCACGGGCTCTTCGCGATGGCCCAGCTGGGCGTCTTCGGCGTGAGCCTCGTGCTGCTGGTCCTGTTCTTCCGCGGGGTCGTCCCGTTTTCGTGGGTGCACGTCAGCGTGCTGGTCAAGATCGCGATGATGCTCGGCGCCGGCATCACGGGCGCGTACTGGGAGTACGACGTCTTCGGGAAGTGGTGGTTCGCCCCCGAGTACTTCTACGAGGATGCGATGACCGTCAACGTCGTGTTGCTCCACGTCGCGTATCTGATCGTTGCGTACGCGTGGCCGTTCAACGTCGCGCTCTCCGTCGCGATGTTGTGCGTCGCGTACGGTGCCTACGCGTTTAACGTCGTGCAGTATCTGCTGCGGCACCACGCGCGCGTCATCACCGAGGCGATGCCGCAGGAGCAGCAAGCCGCGTGAGCGCCCGCGCCATCGTCTTTCCCGAGGCCGGGCGCGTCGAATTGCGAGACGTCGCGCTGCGCCCGCTTGCCGACGACGAGGTCGTCGTAGATACCTATTACTCGTCGATCTCGGCCGGGACGGAGCGGATGCTCTTCGGCGGCAAGTTACCGCGCATTCCCGGTCTCGGCTATCCGATCGTTCCCGGTTACGAGGCGGCGGGCCGCGTGGTCGCGGTCGGCCCCGCCGCCGAAGGCGTCGCGGTCGGCGACGAGGTCTTCGTCGGCGGCAGCCACTGCTATACCGACGCCGCTGCCATGTTCGGCGGACAGTCGTCGCGGCTGCTCAAGCGCGCGGCGCAGGTCGTGCCGCTGCACGGCATCCCGCTCGCGCAGGCGCCGATCCTCGCGCTCGCCGCGACGGCGCTGCACGGCGTACGCCGCCTCGGCGACGTGGCGGGCAAGCGCGTCGCCGTGTTCGGCATGGGCGCGGTCGGCCAACTCGCCGCGCAGTTCCTCCAGGCGGCGGGGGCCACGGTCGTCGCGGTCGATCGCTCGGCCGAGCGGCTCGCGACGGCGCCCGGCCACGAACGGGTCGACGCGTCGGTCGCCGGGTACGAGGCATCGTTCGGCGCGCCGGTCGACCACGCGGTCGAAGCGACCGGGGAACCGCGCGTCATCGCGACGTGCGCCTCGGTCATGAATCTCGGCGGCAGCATCGTGCTGCTGTCGTTCTACGACGACCTGAACACGCCGTTCCAGCAGCTGTTCATGAAGGAAGTGACGCTGCTCGTGGCCCGCGAGTGGGCTCCGCAGGATCTCTTCGCCGCGCGCGACGCCGCGGCGAGCGGCGCCGTCGATTTGGCGCCGCTGTCCGGCCACGTCGTTCCCGTCGGGCGTTACGAAGAGGCCTATCGTACGGCCTTCGAGGATACGTCCGTCCTCAAGGTGGTGCTCCAATGGGCGTAAGCAAGAATCTCACCGTCGCCGTCTACGGCAAGGGCGGCGCGGGTAAGTCGTTTCTCAGCAGCATGATCGCGAAGGAACTCAACGCGCGCGGCAAGCGCGTGCTGCAGATGGGCTGCGACCCCAAGCACGACAGCGTCGTGACGCACTTCGGCGGCGCGCTGATCCCGACCGTGCTCGGCACGTGGGCGAAGTTCGAAGCCGAGGGCCGCGCCGACGACCTGCAGCCCGAGGACGTTATGTTCAAGGGCGACGGCGTCTACTGCATGGAGCTCGGCGGCCCGGAGTCCGCGCGCGGCTGCGGCGGCCGCGGCATCACGTTCGGCTTCCAGCTCCTCGAGAAGTGGGGGCTGTCGGAGTGGAACTTCCACTACATGCTGCTCGACTTCTTGGGCGACGTCGTGTGCGGCGGCTTCGGCACGCCGATCGCGCGCTCGATGGCGGATAAACTGATCATCGTCTGCAGCAACGAATCGCAGTCGCTCTACGCCGCCAACAACATCGCATCGGCCGTTCGCTACTTCGCCAATAACGGCGGGCGCACGCGGTGCCTCGGGCTGTTCGTCAACAAAGACGACGGGAGCGGTAAGGCCGACAAGCTGGCCGAGTGGCTCGGCATCCCGCTCGTCTCGAAGCTGCCGCTCATCCCGCAGGATCAGGTGATGGTGGACGGCGTTCCGCACGCGGAGATCCGCCGCGCCGTCAATGACGCGATCGCGTGCATCGACAACAACGAGGCGCTCGTCCCCAACCAGGTCGACTTCGTCGAGTTCATGATGTCGCTGTCGGGCAACGCCGCGAAGATGGAGGGCACGGCGGTGACCGCCGACGAGCTCTGGACCCTCGGCGACGACGACCCGCTGGCCGGCATCCCCAACCACGGCGCGCCCGACCATCGCTACCTGGAGAGCGAGGACGACGCGCTGAAGCTGACCGGCCCGAGCATCGTCTCGGTCGGCGGCGGCGTGGTTCCCGCGGGCGCGTGGGAACGCAGCGCCTGAGCCGCTGAGCGCCGACCATTGAGCAAACAGCCGTCGTCCATGTGCCCCGCATTCGGGGCGATCCGCAACCTGTTGCGGATGGAAGACTCCATGCCGATCGTCATCTCGTCGGGTGACGGCTGCCTGTACGGCCACACCTTCGTCGCGCACTTCTACGTCGCAAACCGGCCGATCTATTCGCCCGGCGTCTCGTCGGAGATCTGGGCCAAGGGGAGCGCGTTCGACGAGTTGCGGTCGATGGTGCACGAGATGGCCGAGAAGCACCAGCCGTCGATCATTCCGATCTGCTCGCTGTGCGTGTCCGACACGGTCGGCCTGCCGTTCGACCTGCTGCCCAAGCAGATCGGCAACACCGAGATCATCTACGTGCCGCTGCCGGCATACAGCGTGCACACGCACGCCCGTGCCAAGGACATCGTCGTTGATTCGCTGGTCTGGCGTTTGCCGCCGCAGCGCAAGGAGCGTAGCGGCGTCAACCTCATCGGCGAGATCTTCCCGTCGGATCCGATCCACATCGACGAGGTGCTCCGCCGCATCGGCACGCACGTCAACACGCACGTGCCGGGTCCGCGCTGGGAAGATTACGTCGCGATGGTGGACGGCTCGCTGAACGCGCCGGTGCACCCCTTCTACAGCGACAGCGTCCGCCGGATGAAGCAAAAGCAGGGCTTGCCGTTCGTCGAGGGCGCACCGGTCGGCATCGACGGCACCTACAGCTGGATCGTCGCGATCGGCGAGGCCCTCGGCCTCGACAAGGCACGGGTCGAAGCGGTCGCGCGCGAGGAACGAGAGCGCGTGAAAGTCGCGATGGCGGATTACCCGCTCTCAGGTCTGACGTTCATGGTCGCCGGTTACGAGGGCCACGAGTTCCTCCTCGTGCGGCTGTTGATCGAAGCCGGCGCGTCCGTACCGTTCCTGTCGACGGCCGTCAGCGCGAATCCGCTGGCGCGCATCGAGGCGGCGTGGCTCGAGGAGCACGGCTGCCGCGTCCTCTACGGCGCGAACTTCGACGAGGAGATCTCCGCGCTGGGCGACCGTCCGTACGACTGCGTGATCGGCACGACGCCGCTCTGCGCGCACGCTAAAGAACTCGGCATCCCGTCGATCTACTACACCAACGCGATCGCCACGCGCTCGATGATGCTCGCCGAGGGCGCCGCCGACGTCCTCGCGCTCGTGACGCAGACCGTGCAGGCCAAGCGCCGCTACGAGCGCGTCGCGAAATTCTTCGCCGAAGACGAGGGACCACTCAAGCGCACGTACACCTCGTGGGCGCCGACGATCGACCTTACGGCTCAACTGATCGCCAACGATCGCGTCTGATGGCCCAGATTCGCGGCAACATCCAGCAGAAAGAGCTGCCGTCGGACGTCGTCAACACGCCGATCCGCCGGCGCGTCGCCGACCTCGATCACGCCGGCGGCGACACGGGCGCGATGCAGGCCTTCGCCTCGCTGCGCGACGCCAACGTCGTCCTCGACGGACCGGTCGGCTGTCACGTCATGCCGGCGGTCGCGGTCGTCAACTACACCGACTCGATTCCGTACCTGCAGAACGTGACGTGTTCGGACCTCTCCGAGACGGAGGTCACGCTGACCGGCACGCTTCCGGCGCTCAAGGAGAAGGTGGCCCGTGCGTCCGCCGACGGCCGCCAAGTGTTCATCGTGTCGACGCCCGTCTCGGAACTGATCGGCGCCGCGTGGACGACGGAGTTCGAGGACGTTCCGGGCTCGGCGCTGTTCTTCGACTCGCACTCGCTCGACGACGACGAGTGGAAGTCGCGCGACCGCGCGCTGCTCTTCCTGTGGGAGCATCGCGACCACTTCGTGGCGCCCGCCGGCGCGGCGTCCGCCCCGGCGCGAACGCGCCCGTCGGTCAACATCGTCGGGCCGACGTACGGCAACTTCAACTCGTATAGCGACCTCGCCGAGATCAAGCGCCTCGTCGCCGGCATCGGCGCCGATGTGAACCTCGTCTACCCGTTCGAGGCGCACGCGTACGAGACCAAGCAGCTGGCCGACGCCGGCGCGACGATCGTCATGTATAAGGAGTATGGCTCGTCGCTCGCGCGCGAGGTCGGACTGCCCGCGTTCGACGCGCCGATCGGGCTCGAGCCGACGACGGAGTTTCTGCGCGGCCTGGGGCGCGCGCTCGGTCTCCAGGCCGAGGCCGAAGCTTTCATTCGGCTGGAGAAGCGCACGACGCTGGCGGCGTGGCAGGACATCTGGCGCTCGACGCACAGCGACTTCTTCGCCAACGCGCCGGTCGCCGTCGTCGCGCCGCCGACGTACAAGGACGGGCTATCGTATTATCTCGGCGAGGAACTTGGGCTGCCGGTCTCGTTTTCGGCCTATCGCACGGGCCCCGAGAGCGCGCCCAACGAGGACGTGCGCGCGACGCTGCGCGACCTGAGCCCGTCGCCGATGCTCGTGTTCGGCTCGATCAACGAGCGCATGATCATCGCGCAGGAGCAATTGCCCTCGCGCTTCTTGCAGTGTTCTTTTCCGGGCGCCGTCGTGCGGCGCGCCACCGGCACGCCGTTCGTGGGCTACGCGGGCGCCGTCTGGCTGTTGCAGTGCGTTTGCGAGACGCTCTTCGACGTGCTGTTCGCCAACTTGCCGACCTCGGCGACGCCGACGAAGGCCAGCGTCGCGACGCGCGAGATGTTGGCCGAAGCGCCGCAGATCGTTGCCGCACAAGGCAAGGGGAAGAACAGCGTCGTCTCCTGGACCGACGAGGCCAAGTCGCTCTCGGCCGTCACGCTCAAGCGGGTGCCGTTCTTCGTGCGCGTCTCGGTGAGCAAGAAGCTTCGCGCCGAGGCGGAGCACCTCGCGGCCGAACGCGGGACGGACGTCACCGAGGACGTCGTTCGGGAAGTCACCGCGAGGTACGCGCCCAGGCGTTAGCGAACGCGCCGGACCCGGCGGCCCAGCAACCGCCGCGTCAACGGAAGGTTTCTGACGAACGTGGATACGGACGTACTGGTCATCGGCGGCGGCATCGCCGGCCTAGCGGCGGCGAAGAACCTCGCCGACGCCGGCCTGAGCGCCGTCGTGCTCGAGAAGCGCGACGTCAACGGCGGCAAGCTGTCGTCGTGGCGCGATCGGGACGGCGACTGGCTGGAGAGCGGGTTGCACTCGTTCTTCGGCGGCTACGACCAGCTGCAGGCAATGCTGAAGGAAGTCGGGATCTTCAACAACGTGCTGTGGCAGCCGCACGCCCTCACGTTCGCGATGCCGAGCGGCGTCGGCGGCGCCGACGGCGAGGCGATCTTCGAAGAGTTCAAGTTTCTCGATACCATGCCCGCGCCGTTCAACGGCGTCGGCGCGGTCCTCAAGGCCAAGCACGTGTTCCTGCCGATGGAAAAGCTGCTGTTCGCGAAGGGTACGCTGCCGATCCTGATGCGCGACGCCGCGTACTCGCTGCGCCAGGACGACATGACCTACTCCGAGTGGCACCGCCGCCGCGGCATGACCGAGCGGATGCTGCAGATCTTCTTCGCTCCGATGGCGCTGGCGTTGAATTTCACGCCCGCCGACGTGATCTCTGCCCACGCGATGCTCCAGGTGATGACCTACTTCGCCTCCGGCAAGAACGCGAGCCGCCCCGGCTTCCTCGACGGGCCGCCGTCGCTGCGGCTGATCGACCCCATCGTCGAATACGTCACCGCGCGCGGCCAGCAGGTGATCACCCGCTCGCGCGTCGCCGAGTTGACCTTCGACGGCGACGGCGTGACCGGCGCCCGGACGCACGACGGGCGCGAGTTCCGCGCGCGCGCCGTCATCCTCGCGACGCCCGTGCACGACGCCGCGCGCCTGCTGCCGCCGGCGATGCTGGCCGACCCGCTCGTCAGCGGCGTCGGAAAACTCACGGCGAGCCCCGTGATCAACGGGCACTTCTGGTTCGACCGGCCGATCTCGCCGCGCTCGGGCCTGATCTTCGGCGCGGGGACGCTCGTGCCGGTGCACGCCGACCTCGGCCAGGCGTCGCCGGGCTACGAGTGGCGCGACCGTTCGTTCGTCGAGGCGTGCATCGCTCCGGCCGACGATCTCATCGCGCTCGACGACGAGACGATCGTGAACAAAGTGCTCGACGACATGCGCAAGCTCTACCCGCTCGCGACGCGCGAGCATCTCGTCAAAGCCAAACTCGTGCGCATCCCGCGCAGCGTCTATCGCGCGCTGCCCGGCAGCCAGAAGTACCGGCCCGGCGCGCGCACGCCGGCGCGCAACCTGTTCCTCGCGGGCTGCTATACGGACCACGGTTTCCCGGCCAGCATCGAGGGCGCCGTACGCAGCGCGCGAACGGCAGTCGACGCCGCGCGCGCCGTCGTTGGGGAGCGCGCCGCCGTTTTAGCGTGACAGCGCGGCGACGCTGCGCTCGACGCCGTCCGCAAACGCGCCGCGATCGCGGACCGCGGCAGCGGTCAACGGTTCGCCGAAGCGTACCGTAACGGCAGTCCGCTCGCCGGCCTGCTCGTAGCCGAGCCCAACCGGCACGATCGGCACGGCGATGCCGGCGCGCGCGAGGTGACGCGCGACGCCGAGATAGCCGGTGCGCAGCGGCAGCCATCCGCCGCCGGAGCCGGGGCCCTCGAGCGGGTCGATCGCCGGGAAGCCCTGCGCGAAGATCGCGATGAGCTCGCCGTTGCGGGCTAACTTCGTGCACTGCGCGAGCGCGGCGCGCAGACGGTCGCGGCGCTCGCTGCGCCGGTACCCGCTGCCGCTGGGGTTGCGGAACCCGTCCTCGCGTAGGACCACCGGCCAGCCGGCAAGCGCGCAGAGCGCTTCCATCGCCAGCCGCTGCGCGGCGCCGGACGTCCAATCGAGCGCGACGACGATGCGCACCGGGCGAGGCAATGCGAGGACGAGCGCGACGCCGTCGTACAGGTGATGGTAGTGGCGGCAGACGAGCAGCGCGGGGCCGCGCGAGGGCACGCGATCGCGACCTTCGACGCGGACGTCGAGCGAGCGCGCGGCGATGCTCTGCGCGGTCGCGCGCACGCCGAGCCAGAATGGGTCGCTCACGCCGCTCGCGGTGCTTCGGGCGCGCCTTTCGCGAGCAGGACGAGCGGCGCGAAGGCGAACGCCAGCGCGAGCACCGCCGCGAGCCATAGCCCGGCCGAGGCGGCGAGGACCAGCGCCCACGCGACGTTTGCGACGTAGACGGCGAGCGGGAGGCGCGCGGCGGCGGCGTCGATCGCCGGGTCGTCGCGCCACGCCAAGCGCGAGAGTCCGATGTACGCGAGCCCGGTCAGGAACCAGCCCGCTAAGTTGCGCAGCGGCATGCCGAAGTACGGGCCGTGCTCGTGCCACACCCAGAAGCGAATCTGCGGCAGTGCCGCCATCGCCGGGTCGAGGACCAGGTCCCAGGCGGTCAGCAGCCATGCCGCGAGCAACACGGCGTTCCAGCCGCGGCTCGCGCCGCGCAGCGGCGACGCGAGCGCGAGGGCATACGCCGCGAAACCCATGTAGAACCACGACAGCGGCACGCCGTACGGGACGCGGCCCATGATCTTCCAGCCGAGGAACGACTGGTATTCGTAGCCGCCGAACGGCCAGCCGGTCTTCGTGCCGGTCAACTCGGCCGCGGCCGACACGGCGCACGAGATGACGGCGAACGCGAGCGTCCTGCGCCAGCCGATCGCCCAACCGCCCCACGCGAGCATCGCGAGCGCGCCCGTCACCATGCCGATCGCGCCGCCGCGCTGCAGACCCCACGAGAACGCACCGAGTTCGTTCGGATGCGTCCACCAGTCCGCGTGCGGGATCGCGATGAGGACGCCCCACAGCCCCAGCACCAGCGCGGCGACGTGCACCCAGAACAGTCCGGTTGCGAGCTTGCGCAACATCATCGGACCAGCGTCCGCCCGCGCCAGCGCTGGTTCCTGCGCACGGCGCTCGCGATCAGCAAGCCCGCGACCGCCGCGTCGGCGAGCGGCGAGAGCCAGTATGTCGCCGGCGGGCGCTCGTACGCGCGGCGCGTCCCCGCCAGCACGCCGAGCCGCAGCGCGATCAGCACGCCCTGCAGTTGCAGCGCGACGAGCGCGGCGCCGCCCGCGCCGGTCGCGACGATGATCAGCGCCACCCACAGCGGCAGCGCCTGCGCGAGCGCGACGTCCGCCATGCCGAGCCAGGCGGGCAGCACGCAGAAGCGATCGACCATAGGCAACGAACGCGGCCAGTTCGCGACCGTTTCCTGCCAGCGCTCGTACATCTCTACGCGCACGAGGCCGCGCGTCTCGTAGAAGCCGACGGCGGTACCTGCGGCCGCCAGCGCGCGCGCGATGGTGACGTCCTCGCAACGCGAGTCCCGCGCGGCTTCAACGGCGTTCGTCTCGAGCAGCAGATCGCGCCGCGCGAAGAAACACTGGCCGTTGGCGGCAACCCTGGCGACGCGATCGGTCGCCGTGCCGGGAATGCCGTAACGATACACGAGCGTCGTCAGCATGGCCGGATGGAAGATCGCGTCGAGCGCGTCGGCGAGCCGCTGGCGCGTCGCAACGCCGAACGCGCGCACGCCGCTCTCGCCGGCGAACGCGACGAGTGCGGCCGCGAGTCCGGGCGCGGCGCGGACGTCTGCGTCGACGGTCAGGATCCAGTCGCAATCGGCCGAGGCGCCGAGCAGGCCCGTCTGCAGGTTCCAGGCCTTGCCGTTCCAGCCCGCGGGCGGGGGGCCGGCCGCGACGAAGCGGACGCGCGCGTCGCGTGCGGCGGCGCGCGCCACGACGTCGGCTGTACGGTCGCGCGAGCCGCCGTCGACGACGAGGATCTCGCGAACGCACCGGCCGTCTTGTGCGGCGAGCGCGTCGAGACAGGGCCCGATGCGCGCTTCCTCGTCCAGGACGGGGACGAGGACGCTGATGCGGCCGTCGCCGGGACCGCCGCGTGCTTCGCCGATCGTTCGGCCCCGCGCCGTGCGCGCGAGCCGCGAGACGACGCGGGCGCCCGCAAGCCCTTGCACGGAACAGAGCGTCCACCAGAGGATGTCCATTGGTTCCCCCATAGACGACCCAGCGGGACTCGGGGTTTCGCCGCCGAATGGGCGGTGCGTGCTGGAAGGCTCGCGAGCGTTCGATCTCACCTGGGGCTTCGGCTGGTCGGCCGTCTGCTTCGCCATGGCCATTCCGACGCTGTGGTGGGTGCTGCCGGGGCGCGTGCGCCGCGTCTTCGCGCCGCAGCGCGACCCGCGCATGATCATGCAGATCGCCTGCGGCGTCGCCGGCATGGCGCTCGCCTGCACGAACGCGCTCTGCCGCGCCATCGATCACGCGTACTTGCCCGGCGCGCACGAAGCGATCGCGTTCGTAACGATCTCGTATACGGTCCTCTACGGCCCGCGCATCTTCCGGGCCATGCGGCTGCGCCTGCCGCACCTCGCCGCGCAGGCCAACGCGCGGCCCGCCGACAGCACCTGCTGACGTTCTCCCGACCCGCGCGCCGCGCCTAACGGCCGCATGCGCGTGATCGTGGCCGGGGCCGGGCCAGCCGGCGCCACCGCAGCCCTCGCACTCGCGCGCAGCGGCGCGCGCGTCTGGCTCGTCGAGAAGAGCGCGTGGCCGCGCGACAAGACCTGCGGCGATGCCGTCTCACCGCTGGGCGTTCACCTCGGCACCCAGTTGGGGCTCGCCATCGAAGGGCGGGTGCGGCTGCCGCGAGCGCGCATCTCGACGCCCGGCGGGCGTTCGTTTACGGGCGGCTGGCCCGCGGCGACCCCATGGGGCACGACGATCCCTCGCCGCACGTTCGACGCGAGCCTCGTCGATGCGGCGCTCGCTACCGGCGGCGTCGAGTTCCTCGCGCGCACGCAGGTGCGCTCGCTCGCCGCCGAGGGCGCCGTCGTGCGCGCGACGCTGCGCGCGGACGGCGCGGACCGGACGCTCGACGCCGACGCCGCGATCGTCGCCGACGGTGCCAACGGGCCGCTTTCGGCCTCGCTCGGCGCCGGACCGTATCGCTCGCAGCTGGTCGCCGTTCGCGGGTACGCGGACGCGCTGCGGGCGCTGCCGTCCGAGTACGGCCTGTTCTACGACCGGCCGCTGGCGCCGGGGTACGGCTGGGTCTTTCCGATCGATGGGGGACGCGCGAATGCGGGGATCCTCGTCGATCGCCGCACGCTCGAGCGGCGGGGCGGCGACGCACGCGCGCTCCTGACGCGCTGGCTGGCGCAGAGCCGGTTCGCGCGGGAATTACTCGGCGACCGGCCGGCCCTCGAGGACGTGCGGGGCGGCCTCATCCCCAGCGGGCGCGGCCGCCGGGCGGCGGGGCCGATCCTGTTCGCGGGCGATGCGGCGGGAGTTGCCGATCCGTTTACGGCGGAGGGGATCTATCAGGCGATGGACACCGGCCGGGCGGCGGCGCGGGCGCTCGCGACGCACGGCGATCCGGTCGCGGCCGGCCGCGCCTACGAGCGCGAGACCGGGACGTTCGATCGCAACGAGCGCGCCGCGCGCGGCGTCTGGCGCACGTTCGGTGCCACGATCGAGGTTTGCGCGTGGCGGGCCCACCGGCGCCCCGCGTTCGCCGACGGCCTCAACACCGCGGTCTTCTTCCCGAAGTCGAGCTTCGAGGGCTTCGTCTGGTCGTTGCTGCGGGCGTGGTAGCCCCGGGCCGAAGGTTTCCGGCTCGAGCGCCGAAGCAGACCCGTCCGATGCGCCGTTCAGAGCGAGATCCGGCGTTCCTGCGGATGGCTTTCCTGGCCGCGGTCGGGGGGGTTGGGGCCATCTCGTGCGCGATCGCCATCCCGGTCTATCGTAAACTGCACGGGCTGCCGTACTCGCCGGAGTTCTTCATGTTTTCCGCGTGGGGCTTCGCGGCGCTGGGCGGTGCCTACGCGTGCGTGCGCACGTATTTCCTCAGCGGGCCGCCGCCGCGCCGCCCGCCGCGCGGCGGGGTTCCGCTGCGGGTGGTCGGCGGGACCGTCCCCGCCGTCTCGCACACGTTCGTCGACGAAGGTGAGCGCAAAGCCGCCTAAGGTTTCGCCCCGGGGACCGGCGTAAAAGCCAGCGCGGTCGCCGCGTATGCGATGAACGTGCGCGCCTCAGCGGACGCCGGACGTTCGGCGTTGGCGACGAGGTGCCAGGCGCGCGCGATCGGTGTCGCCGGCGCGTCGATCAGTACGAGCGAACCGGACCGCACGTCGCGGTCCACTGCGTCGCGCGAGAGGAGCGAGATGCCGAGCCCCGCCCGGATGCTCTCGCGGATCGCTCCGTTGGAGCCGATCGTGAGGCGGGGCGGCGAGATGCCCATCTGCGCGAGCAGTTCTTCCGTGGCCTCGCGCGTGCCGGAGCCCGGCTCGCGCAACAGCCACGTTGCCTCCGCCAGGCTTTCGGCGGTACCGCGGAGCGCCTCGGAACCGACCACGACGAGGTCGTTCGGCCGCGTCGCCAGCGTGCGAAATCCGCGGTCGGCGGGCGGGCGTCCGGCGATCGCGAGATCCACTTCCCAGTGTTCGAGCATGTCCCAGACCCGCGAGCGGTTGGCGACCTCGACCGCGACGGTGACGGCCGGACGCTCGCCGCGAAAGCCCCGCATCAGCGGTGGAACGAGGTGCTCGGCGGCCGTGGTGACGGCGGCCAGCCGGATGCGGCCGCCGTCCGCGGCGCCCGCCGAGCGGGCTCGCTGGTGCAGGTCCTCGAGATGGGAGAAAAGCCTGCGAGCATCGGCTTCCACCTGGCGGCCGGCGCTGGTGATCTGGAGTCCGCGGCCGCTCCGCTCGACCAGCGTCGCACCCAGCTCGCGCTGGAGTGACGCGAGGGCCGACGAGACGGCCGGCTGAGACACGGCGAGGCGCTCCGCCGCGCGCCCGACCGATCCGGTGGCGGCGACCTCGAGGAACGTCCGAAGCTGATTGAGCGAGATCATATTAAGCTTCTGCTTATGAGTTGCAGACCTTATTGTATTCGACGGCAATCATTCCTTGAGCCATAAATCGCTCGGGGGAGCCGGTCGCTAGCGGCGCGCGTGCAGGGCCGAGCGCAAGTCGCGCACCGTGCGCGAGCCGCTGGCGAACTGGGCGATCCGCAGCCCCGCGACCAGCGCCGCCAGCGCGGCGGTGGCGGCCTCGGCGGACTCGGTTGCGGGTCGCAGCAGCGGCAGTCCGACGCCGCATAGATCGGCGCCGAGCGCGAGCCCCTTCGCCACGTCGACGCCGCTGCGGATGCCGCCCGACGCGACGATCGTCGCGTCGGGCTGCGCGGCGCGCAGCGCGGCGACGGCCTCCGCCGTCGGATAGCCCCAGCCTGCGAACGTCTCGGCCAGCGCTTCGCGCGCGTCGTCGCCGGCCCGGCGCCCCTCGACGCGCGCCCACGACGTGCCGCCGGCGCCCGCGACGTCGACCGCGGCGACGCCGGCGTCCAGCAGCCGCGCCGCCGTCGCCGGCGAGATCCCGGAGCCGACGCCCTTGGCGATGACCGGCGCGCCGAGGTTGCGCGCGAGCGCGGCGATCTTCGGCAGCAGGTCGCGGAAGTTCGTGTCGCCGCGCGGCTGCAGCGCCTCCTGCAGCGGGTTGAGGTGGAGGTATAGACCGTCGGCCTCGATCTCCGCGAGCGCGCGCTTCGCGGCGTCGACCGTGACGCCGTAGTTGAGTTGCACCGCACCGAGGTTGGCGAACAGCGGCACGTCCGGCGCCAGCGCGCGGACGCGGTACGTCGCGAACAGCGCCGGTTCTTCGAGCGCGGCGCGGATGCTCCCGAGTGCGAGTGCGACGCCGGCGGCCTGCGCGGCGCGCGCGAGGTTGGCGTTGATGGCGCCGGCGCGCTGCGTCCCGCCCGTCATCGAGGAGACGATCAGCGGCGCGCGCAGCCGCCGCCCCAGGAACGCAGCCTCCGTGGAAACGTCCTCGAGGGCGAACTCCGGGAGCGCCTCGTGCCGCAGCCGGACCGCCGCGAACCCTGCGTCCAGCGTCGACGCCACGTCCTCGTCGAGGCAGATATCGAGGTGGCGCGACTTGCGCGCCTCGGTGCTACCGCCGTCGTCCTGGGCCATGCCCTGCGGTCCTCGCCCGCGCCGCCGCACTCCTACCGCGGTGGGTGGCGAAGTTGAGTGCGAACCGGTCTCAGTGAGCGCACCGTGCGAGCGTGCAGCCCGGCGTCAAAGGTCGAGGATCGCCCGCACTCCAGCGTTGACCGCCTCAATACCCGCGGCGTCGAGTGCGCCGAGCCGGCTGATGAGGCGACTGCGATCGACGGCGCGCAGCTGTCCGCACAGCGCGATGCTCGCTTTGGTCAGACCGCTCGCCCCCGGGGCGAGCGGAATGCTGATGGGACTGGGGCGGCGGCCGGCGCCGTCGGTCACGGGGACGACGATAGTCGTCGGCGATGCGGCGTTCGCTGCGTCGCGCTGAACGACGACGCACGGACGCGTCTTGCGCTGCTCCGATCCGATCGTGCCGGGGTCGAGCGCGACGAGCCAGACGTCGCCGCGCCGGATGGCCGGCGCCTCAGTCAAGGCCGTCCGCCGCGGCTGAGTCCCACTCACGGGCTTCGGTCGCGTCAGCCTCGGCATCCCGTGCGCACGCCGCAGCGATCTCGGCATCGAGCAGACGGCGCCGAAGGAGACGAGCCCGTTCGATTGCAGCCTGGACCATGAAGCCGCTGCGGTTACCCCCGGCCGAGGCGTCGATTTCCGCCAGCGCTTCGTCCGGAACGAAGAGGGAGATTTTTGGCATACCGTTAGTATAGCAAAATAGTCCATACATCTGCGGAGTAGCGGCAACTCAGCGGCCCTACCCCAGGGGCCGGCTGCAACGATCCGGGCCGAACGCGCGTTCTACGGGGCAGTGCCCGAGCTCCCCGAAGTCGAGACCATCGCCCGCGGTCTCGCCAATGCCATCACCGGCAGGACGATCGCGGACGCAGAGGTCAGTCTCGGCCGAGTGGTCGTCCCCGAACCCCAGCGGTTCGGGGCCGAGATCGCCGGCGAGCGGGTAGAGCGGGTCGGCCGCCGCGGGAAATACGTGGTGGCCACCCTCGGCTCGGGCAGGGCGCTCGTCGTTCATCTCCGGATGACCGGGCGCCTCATCTTTCAGGCCGCGGGGGCGTGGACGCCCTGCCCGTACACGAACGTGGCCCTGCGGTTCGTGGACGGCTCGCGGCTCTGCTTCGCGGACGCCCGCACCTTCGGCAGGATGCGCCTCGTGGGGCCTGAAGAACCGTGGGCTGCCGAGGTCGGCGTGGAGCCGCTCTCCGAAGAGTTTTCTTTGGAGTGCTTTTCCGGGCTGCTGGATCGCCGCACGACGCCCATCAAGGCGTTCTTGCTCGACCAGCGGCGGATCGCCGGGATCGGCAACATCTACGCCTGCGAGGCGCTCTGGGAGGCACGGATCCGTCCGAGCCGCCCGGCAGGGGCGCTCTCGCAGCCGTCGCGTGCCCGCCTCCATGGCGCGATCGGCTCGGTGCTGAGCCGGGCGATCGAACATCGGGGCACCAGCGTGGACGACTACGTCGACGCCGAGGGCCTCCGCGGGGGCTTCCAAAACCAGTTGAGTTGTTACGGTCGGGATGGGAAGGCGTGCCCCAGGTGTGGTAACACCATTGTCCGGACCGTCCTAGCCCAGCGGGGCACCTGGTGGTGCCGGACCTGTCAAAAACGCTGAATCTCTGCCCCGTCCAGGACGGGGAACTGCGCCAAGGCGCGGGGCGTGACCGGGCGATTCGACCCGGCGCGTTACAGTAAAGGGGAACACTATCACTACCACCGATATCGCACCGTCGGGCGGCTCCGAGCCGGCGGAGGAACTCGAAGACCAGCTCGCGCTCGAGCAGCGGATGTACGAAGAGAGCCTCAAAGTCCTCGACGAGGGCCAGGTTCTCACCGGAGTCATCGTCGCGAAGTATCAGGACGAGTTGCTCGTCGATATCGGCGGGAAGTCCGAAGGCATTCTGTCGTTCCGCGAACTGTCGCTGGCCATCGATCCCAAGGAACTGCACGTCGGCGACAAGCTCGAAGTGATGATCCACCGGATCGACGATCAGGACGGAACGCTGTTCCTGTCCGAGCGCCGCGCGCGCGCGCTGAAGACCTGGGAGAAGGTCATCGCGGCGCACGAGGCCGACGAAGTCATCGAAGCCACCGTCACGCAGGTCGTCAAGGGCGGCGTGCTCGTCGATCTCGGCATGCGCGGGTTCGTCCCCGCCTCGCAGATCCGGCGCCAGCCGGTCGGCAACCTCGACGAACTCGTCGGCAAGCACCTGCGCCTCAAGGTGATCGACCTCGACCACAAGCGCCACCGCGTCGTGCTCTCTCAGCGGCTCGTGCTCGAAGAAGAGCTGAACGCGAAGAAGCAAGAGCTGCTGGGGACGCTGCAGGTCGGTCAGATTCGCGAAGGCATCGTGGTCCGGCTCGCTGAGTTCGGCGCGTTCGTCGATCTGGGCGGGATCGACGGCCTCATCCACAACAGCGAACTCTCGTACGCGCGCATCAAGCACCCGTCGGAAGTCGTGAAGATCGGCGACGTCGTCTCGGTCGAGATCATGAAGTTCGATCCCGATGCGAAGAAGGTCAGCCTCTCGCTCAAGCACTCGCTGCCCGACCCCTGGGTCGAGTACGCGGACAAGCTGTTCGAAGGCAGCAAACTCGTGGCCGCCGTCGTCAAGGTCACGCCCAACTATCTCCTCGTCGAGATCGTCCCCGGCGTGCTCGCGATGGTGCCGAAGGGCGAGTTCGATACGCAGAAGCAGTATAGCCCCGGCGAAGAGGTCGAGGTCACGCTGCTGACGATCAATCAGGGCACCCGCCGCATCACGGGCTCCATCCAGCACGTGGCCGACATCTCGCCCGAGGAGATCGAAGCGTACGCGCCCGACGAAACCTTCGTCGAAGCCCCGCGCCCCGTAGAGGTCGTCGCTGAAGCCGAGCACCCCGCCGACGAACCCGCGCCGTAACCCAACCGCCCCCGCCCCGACGCGCGTATGCGCGTCGGTTTAACCGGGGGGATCGGGTCGGGGAAGAGCGAGGTCGCGGCGATCTTGGCGTCGCTCGGCGCGCTCGTCATCGATGCAGACGAACT
>Ga0182012_10001573_pt1 | contig 24897 bp, 21 predicted proteins | sample 612S2SmetaG_FD_120486 | JGI IMG/M metagenome (GOLD analysis project Ga0182012, IMG submission 120486) | Permafrost microbial communities from Stordalen Mire, Sweden - 612S2S metaG | ecosystem: Environmental > Terrestrial > Soil > Wetlands > Permafrost | place: Sweden: Stordalen | collected... | reverse complement strand
TCTGGAGAAGCCTCGCGTTTGGTTCGCCGATTCCTGACGTTTACCGTGAGCCCTCTAGTATATATGTCGCTTACTGCAACGAACCACCTCGTTGGCTGCCGAAAGATAAGGAGGACGATCCCAGGGGATTTCGCAGCGGATCTGGTGAGGTGGCGGCAGCGTTTGAATTAGGAAGTGTACTCGGCAGAGCTGGTCTTAGTTACGAGGTAGTGCGGTCTCGAAATCTCAAATCAGTGGAAATATTGGCTAAGACCGATATTATGCTTTTGGTCTTGGGAAGCACATTATCATTCGAACATCTAGATGACATCCGCAGACAGATTTGGCCGAGCTCACAGCGTTTTAAATTCGATTGGGAAGAAACCGGATTCGACAATAGGGGCCAGCCTCAAGGTTATGGCTTTATTCTTGACACAATTTCCGGGAGGAAATTTGTAAACCTGGATATGCAAGAAGGCAAGCCCGAAACCCAGTATGCCCTGGTAAGCATTATTCGCAACGACAAGAGTCAGCTTTTCGTGAATTTGGCCGGGATCTCTACGCTCGGAACCGAGGCGGCTGTCAAGTTACTTTGCAACCCAGTAACGCTGCGACAGGTGTTAGAGAAACTCGCCATCAGTGACCTGACCGTTCCGTCATTTGAGCTTCTTCTTGAAATGAATATTAATTGGGACATTCCCTACCTGCCAAAGATAGTAGATTATGTTTGTCCTGTGAATGCCCCGGAGACGGTAGCCGCCGCTACGGCTGCAAGCTAGGGAATTTCGTGAAGCTGCTATCCGAAGGTTGCCTGGAATACACCATGCAAGTATTACCCGGAAGCCGGACATCTCCAACATCCTCGTCGAAAATGTCGAAAGCGTGTTCGGTTGGTCGATGAATACCACCATAACGTTCATCGTTTGTGTCGAGCAATAGACTGTAAGTTCCAGAACATATCCACTCTGTTTCAACATCGCCGTCATCAAGCGAAATCAGATAGCCCTCACCAAGACCCACGGCATCAATATGATTCGAAAGGATTCTGAGAAGAACCGACTCCGATCCCAGATTGATGAAGGCCAGAAATTCCGCGTTGTTCTTCTGCCTCCTTCTCAGCAAGAAAACTCTTTCACTGTGCTGCCAAGCCTTATATTGAGTATCGATAGGATCATCGTTTGAAAGCCTTGGGTCCTGCCGAGCCCTTAAGATCGTTGTAAACAAGCGCTCAGTGCCTTGAGATTTTATGCATGTAAGATTCCAATCGAGTTTGCTAGCCTCAAAGGTTTCCCGCTTTGCATGATCCATGTATGGTCTGCCCAATCGATCCGTCTGATCACGAAACGATTTCCAGTCAATCCCCGCCAGTGTTCCATCAGTGCTAAAAGATATCGCATCCCTGAGACCCGCCGCGCGAGCCTCTGCTGCAAACTCATGAAAGCGACCGCCGCAAAGTGTCAGTATGCCGCCAACCTCTTCATAATATGCACTTGTGTTGTTTCGAGTAGATTCGTCTTTGTGGCCTGTAAAGAAGTACCAGGGTGTTCTAGCGTAGTGCTCAGTTCCCATGAATATAAATGGTGTCCATTGACCGAAAATCTGCCACACAGCTATCGTTTTGAAGAGCGGAAAGCTAATAAGATGATTTATACGTTCGCCGCCGAAACGGTTGCCGATCCAGTCATGATTCCAAAGAAGCGTGGTGGAGCGTTCTCCGCCCCTCAGGCCCGATTTTGTGGGTGGGACATTTGGATAAGACCAGCCGCGCCGGGCCGCTTTTAACATCGGGAGCAATAAAGAGCTAGATTCGCTTTCAAGTTCATTTACGTGCGCGGCCTTCGATAAACTGAGCATCTTCATAAGCAATCGCCCTGGTTGATCTGCATACTGGTGACCAGTCGGGACGCGTTCGCCTTTAGGGTCTTCAGATTCAGCATATTCACTCAATAGGTAAAGTGGTTTGCCGGTAGCGGCTGCAATCTGTCGAGCGATGTTGGATATTTGGCAATGTACTTCCCAAGGCAGACGATTGGTAGCATCCAAACGAAAGCCATCCACGCCAAAATGGGATACCCAAAACGCTAACTCTTCTCCGATGAGCTTTACAATCTGCGGGAAACAAGCAACGTTGTTTCCAGAAAGCCCTGCTCCCCACTTTGTATTCCGCGTAAACATTTGCGGGATTATTCGCGCACGAGAGTCTTGTTCCGGCCCTTGGTGGTTATATTGCTTGTCGATTATCACCTCCAAGCCTAGCTCGTGAGCCCGTTCAACAAATTTGATTAGCCCTTCTGAGCCACCGTAGGTCTCGCTCTCGACGGCACCCGTTCGAGCTTGATCGTACGTCCAGGAGGGACTCCCGCTACTTGTGTCTACCGGCATTAACTGCACGGTTGTAAAACCTATTCTTTTTACATCAGAAAGGCGGTCGGCAGCAGAGCTGAAGTCCCCACCGGAGGTGAACGTCCCGATATGAAGCTCGTAGATCACCCGCTCCCCCGATTCCAAATCACGTTCACGCTTCGGACGGAAGTGCGATGAGCGAACCCCGGCACTAAGACCGGCGATCACCTTCGAGGCGCTTCGGATTCCTTTTACTTGTTCTCTTGTTGCTATATCTGGGTGGCCGTGCCTGAAATCGAATTGAGGGAAGGCGTGATCACTAAGTTCGAAAAATCCAGGTTGATCGTTTGCCCTAAAGGAATATTGCAGCTCCCGCAGCAACGCCTTGGTATCGTCGTTAAGAACGGCAGGATCGGAAGTAGATGTCGCGAAGTAAACCAGTGCTTGGTTGTCGGCGAACTCGCTTGATTTATTGCCTTCATTTCGCATTCCAACGCGAATCCGCGCTCTACCTTTAAAGCCGGGTCGTGGATCATCAATCCTTCCAAGGATGGGACTCAGAGTATTGAACTTCGCCGGTGCTTCCAGCAAGAGCACATCCCGTCGCCCCTCAACACCGGGTTGATTAAATGCCAAAGCAGCAGTGGTTTTCGAAAGCTGAAAAGCAATCATCCCATAAGGTAGCTCTGGATTGTCCCAGGCCCTACCTCCAAACAGATTCATCTCTACTTTGTGAAGTAGCGCATTTGCATCAACTCGGAATATCATCACGTTACGTTTTCAAATCCCTGAATGCTGTTAGTTCTTAAAACCATCGATTCACATAAACTAACTAACACGAATCTGGCTCATCTTCTCCTGTCCCTGCGAGAGTTGATTTGGTTCAATATCCTAGTTTCTTGCTTTCCTTTTCGTTCCTCAACATCGTCAAGTCGCAGAACCTAGTGGCCTGTCAAAGCTCTACTTTTGAATGATCACTCAAATAGACAGAAAATTGCTAGAAACCAGATTTGTCATTTTCGCCCATTTGGGCGAAAGACTATAGCGAAGCTGGAACTTATGCCAGCAAAGGAACGCCCAGGAAACAGTAACAGTAGGCACTCAATTCCGCCCATACCTGACGAGGTTAACACGCCTGAACGGTTGCGAGGCACACGATAAAGCTCCTAAAATTGAGCAGTGATGTCGATTTGAGGTCGCTATGTATGGCAGAACGACGCTTTTCGTCACTCCAAGGTCAGCCAACTCATCCCGCCTGCCGGAATTGTTAGTCTAAACTCCGCTGTATAATCCCGAGCAATCTGTACTCGATGTGCCGCCCCGCCATCCACCCGCACCAATGCTGTGGTTGTCAGCCCCGTGTAGTAAAGCGGCAACGGAATCGTCCGGGTAATCGGCACATCCAGCGGATTGTGAATCACGGCCATCCCTTTCTCCGACAACGCCGGATTCACGTGAAGGATCGCATCATAATCTCGCCCATCAGGCCGCCGAATGTGGATAATATCCGATTCCAAAATGCCCCGATGCGCTTTGTAGAACGCGACCCACTTCTTCACCATCGCGCGGGTCTCCTCGGAATCATACAATCGCGGGCCACGGTAACACGCTTGCACGCCGGATGTAAGATTCAACGCGAGATGCTTCTCGTAGAAATCCAAATGCTCCTTCAGCGGTTCCAGAGTAGCCGCCGCTCCGCCGCCTTGATACTGTACTAGCGGCACAAACATCCAGCCCATACTAGGAGTTTTGTCCCAAGTGCCATCGAAGATGTTCTGCCGAGCCAGAATGATCTGTCTCACACGGGGTAAAGACCAATTTGTCTCTCGATAACCCATCGCGGTCTTGTTCGAGCCTTCCAGGTAATACCAATCAGGCACGTTCAGGTAGACACCACGCGAACGGCACCACGCGTAAAAGACAGCGATTGTCTTCCACTGCGTCCACTGCGAATCGTTAAGTCCTTGATGGTCAGGATGCGTTGTCGAGGCGCAAGTATCTCCGGGATACGAGCCGTCGTGCTCCAAAACACTAATCCCGGTGGCCTCTATAAAATGGCGCACCTTTCGAAAGTAATCGATCCCCCAGCGGCTACCCAAACAAGGAGAATGGTCAAAGATCGGTTTGGGATTCACTACGTCATCTTCGGCGCTTATCTGTCGGCTTGCGAGCAGCGAGTAACCGCCCAAAGCCACTCCTTTCGCTCGGCCATAGTCAACCAGCTCCTTGATTTGCGCCAGATAAGCCGGATCTTCTCTCTCGATATCGAACCCGCTTCCGAACGTCATGATCACCATTTCGAAGCCCACATCAACGCATTGGTCAATCGCAAGCTTGACCGCTTCGGGCTCCGCACTCCTTACGTGCATGAGTATTGGGTTCTCTTGTGTCCATGGAGCGAGTGCTCGATACATGCGACGTTGTGCCAATCCCCGCCGTTCCCGGTCGGTGCTGTCATGGACCAGTTCAAAGATCCTGAATGTTTCGAATTGTCCGCCCGGCAGGATTGTCGCATCCGGCCCCAGTGGTGGATAGCAACGGAGAAGGACGGGCGTCTTTAGCCTATAGTTCACCTGGGTCTTATAGTTCGGGTCGGGCTCCCAATGCGCAATTTCATTTTGATCTGGGCGACTGTGAGTGGCAACGAACGAGTAGTCACTGTCAACCTGCAAGTTGCCCTGCCGCCACTGATCGGAGGCTTCCACCAAAGACTCGGTCTCCACCACGGCGAGCACTTCGCTCACAAACTTTGATAGCTTGACGGCGCGTCCAGATTCGTTTCGCATCGTGAGCCACTTCGATATCACCGGCAGCCCGTCGTACATTTCGTAATGAACTGAGACATGTACACCGGGAAGCTGACTGTTTTCGAAGAGGAGGGTGAGTGAAGCTCCTGGCGGCGGCCAAGGCTGTTTGCCGGAGTAGGAGACGCGCTTCCATGGGAAACGATCTTGAGTCGCGCCGGATTCCATTCGAACAAAATGGAAGGAACCGGGGCTTGGCTTCATTGCATTAAGCCACTCAGGCCGGAGATATGCCCATTCCTCCTGACCGGTCAGTCCACCCGCTTCGTAATGCTGGCCATCGAGTTCAAATTCGGCCTCGGGCTTAACTCCCCGGATAAGTGAAGCACCGGTCATCAGGTTGTCAAAGGCAACCGTCGCTGCGTCGGGATTAAGTCTCCAGACTCGGCGAATGAGCCCGTTGGTCATGGTGACCTCGCGGCCATCTGCTGATCGTGTGATCGCAGTCCGTTCTTTGGGAGGTGTAACTAGCCAGTCACCTCCGAACGCTGATAGGGGCAGCAGGGCTACGATCAATGGGAGTTTCATGAAGGCGAAGTTGTCGGCAGACTCGCTGAGTATATACCGGCGTCCCCCGTGAGCGCCAGATGGAAGTGCTCGACGCTCGGTGCGAAGGCGAAACATTCCCGGCTGCCCCTTCTTCCGCCTTGCCTCTGCCAGCCGGTCAGTGGGGAACAGCAAGCTAGCTGATGAGTACAACCCGCTGTTCGCCCCCGCTGTGTTCGGAACACGTTGCACCAGTCATCACAGAACCAGATCAACCGAACAGCGGAAAATGAAACTTGCCGACCAAAACCAAAGCGTCATTCATAGATCCGATGCTCCTCTTGGCCACTAGCTCACTGCCGGGCGGCGAAAGCTGGCTATACGAAATCAAACTCGATGGCTATCGCGCGATTGCATTTAAAAGCGGCGGTAGGGTACAGCTCCGATCCAGAAACAACAAAGACTTCACGGCGCGGTATGCGGCAATTGCCAACGCACTTCAGAAACTGCCCGACGAAACCGTAATCGATGGCGAAGTCGTGGCCATGGATGAGACTGGACGGCCATCTTTCAACTCCCTACAGAACTTCGCTTCGTCCGCTCAACCAATCTACCTCTATGTGTTTGATCTGCTGGTGCTGGCTGGCCGCGACGTGCGCTCGCTGCCGTTGACCGAGCGCCGTGAACTGCTCAAATCGAAGGTGCTTTCCAAACTGAGTGAGCCGATCCGGTTCTCGCCTCAACTGGAAGCGAGCTTGCCGGATCTGATCAGCTCCATTCGTGAACAACACTTTGAAGGTCTGGTGGCTAAACGAAAGGACAGTCTCTACGAATCGGGTCAGCGTTCTGGCGCTTGGTTGAAGATGCGTGTAAATCGTGGGCAGGAATTCGTGATCGGCGGGTACACGGCGAGCGCGAAGAACTTTGACGCATTGATCTTCGGGTACTACGAGGGCAAGCGGCTGATCTATGTGGCACGTTGCCGGAATGGATTTACACCTGGGCTGCGAGCCGAACTGTTCAAGCGATTACGCGGACTAGAGATCAAGGAGTGTCCAATCGCCAATCTGCCGGAAGCGAAGAGCGGACGTTGGGGAGTGGGGTTGACGACGACAAAGATGGCGGAATGCAAGTGGCTGAAACCTGAAGTGGTGGCACAGGTGGAATTCGCTGAGTGGACAAACGATAACCATTTGCGGCATGCGAAGTTAGTGGGGCTCAGGAACGATAAGAACGCAATGGATGTTGTGAGGGAAAGGGCAACTTGAGGCCGGAGTTACAGTCGCTACCGTTTTCTCAAGCAGTCCCTGGCCGAGGAGTCAGTCTCCCCCTTTGACAAATGATCGGCCAGTCAAATGAAGTCAGGGGTGGATTCGAGCGGGTGAGAAAAGCGTGACGAACGTGGTCACGCTATGTACGTTTACTGAATCGGGCCGCAATAATCGCTTCCGCGATAGTCGCAACTCCCTTTCTGGCTCTTACAAAATGCGCAAAGTACCTCTATATCGTCAGTTTCGGGGCGTATTGGTACCTTCGCTACGTTTAGTTGCAGGCCTGCGTTTTGCTTGACGATCTGACGGAGAATCTGCTCTCCAAAGAAGATCGTTTGACAGCCATCCGGGTAAACACCTAAGATCACTTCGGCGGCTTTGAGCTGTTCGCGACATTGAGGATCGCGACAAAGAGTGGGCCAGAGCGTGCCCTTGGGTAGGGGAGGGTCGGGCTGTTGGTTGTTTAGACGCATAAACATTTGAACTCCAAACGGATCGAAATTCACGCTCGACGGCGGGGGTCTCCGTTCTCGAAGGGGAAGTGTGTGGCGGATAGGAATACTCTCCAGAGTAATCTCTGTGGAAAACCTGGGAAATGTGCAAGTTCGTTCCAATACGGAACATTCTATTGAGAGATTTTTCTGAGAGATTTGAACGGCGCGGCGGGCACTAATTTGCCATGAGATCACAGCACGTACCTCTTGCCACTCAGCAGGACCGTTATCATTTCATCGTCGGCATGCTGGACCGGCTGAATAATTACGCGCTTGGCTATGAGAGTGCGCGGCAGGAGTTTAGTGGGGTGGTGGTGGAGGATCGACCGGCGACCGCTACGAAGCAAAGGGAGCAACCACCTCGAACTTTAGACGACCGGTGCGCGGCCCTGAAGGCAAAAATGTTGGGGACACAAATCACGAGCGTAAACGGCGTCATCAAAGAGGTACCGCTGTCGGCAGAAGAAGCGGCTCCTTACTGGGGGCAATCACCGGAAGCCACACGCAGGTACTTCCGGGAAATCCCTGGCGTCCGCATCATACCCAGTCCAAAGCGTTATGACGGCGGTCGGCTCAAACGGGCGTATGAATCACTCCTGATCCCGCCGTCAATTCTCTGGAGAGAGATCCAGCGCACAGTCAAGTCGGCTAAGAAGTCGGCCAAGGAATCAAACAGGAGGATCAATCAAGCAGCATTGACTACTCGAACTCCGCCTCGTCAAACGTAGCGTCTTGATTCTCATCAAGACCTGCTTGGCGTTCTTCGATAAAGTGCGAATAGTTTTCCATGACCGTCTCTGGTTTGTCTCCGATCAAACGTGCGATCCGGTCGATTGGTGTTCCCTTCATCAAGTGTCGATGGACAAAAGTGTGCCGCCACTGATAAAGAAAACCTAGCTCTGGCTCTCCGTCTTTGCCGTACACGACCTGCCCGTCTTCATCTTTGAGCCAGACTTTAGCGGCAAGAAAATAAGCCCGCATCTTTCGGCGCAAATTGCCGGTAGCGGTTTCGTGTTTGGCTTTTTCACTCTCTTTGTTCCAGAACCACAAACCGCATGGGTACGTGGGCAGTTCCCGCAGCAAAACAGCCACAGGCTTAGGTAGCTTTATGAAAACTTTCTTGCCGGTCTTCACCCGCCGATAGGCAAGGTAACAGCGGTCTCCACGGTCTTTAAGTTTGTGCGGCCCCAAGTGGACCAGATCGACCGGCGCTATTCCGGTGCAAGAAAAGACCCGATTAGCTGCCAGTAGCCGTGGGTCGTCCTTCACAGCAAGGAGCAGATTCGTTCTTTGGGAGCGATCAAAAGCAACTACCGGCTCTTTCGTGACGTTCGGCCTCTTCAAGTCCTTCGCGGGGTTCGTTGGGATGACACCCAAATCGAAGAGGGCTTTGAAAAATTGTTTGAACCTTTCATGCTGCACTTCGTGAGCACGCCCGTTCAACTTCCACTTGCCCGTTGCATCGTTGCAAAGTTCCGGCGTCAAGTCTCGCATGTACACAATTCGATTCTCCTGTGCAAAAGCGAGCAGCGTCTGCGAATAGTCTGGATCGTCCTTCCGCTTGGGGTTGCCGTTCAGGAATTTGCGGAAGCTCTTCAAGGTGGACTCCCGAATGCCCCGCTTTGCCTCCGACTCTAACCAATCGGTGATGGCCTTCTCAACCGTTTTGGGGGCGGGCTCCGGTTCAGAGTTGCCTGCGACCACCATGTTGCGAATTAGCGTCCACGCCGCTTCAAGATCGTTGGTGTTGAGGCTCCGCTCCCGTCTTTTTCGGTCCACATACACGTGAATCACCAGCGGACATTAGTTTTTCATGGCCGATGGGCACTCTACGGTGCCGGGTTCGCCAAACCGTTTGCAGTCTTTTCGGTGGCGACGGAGGGGTTTTAACACGCCCTATTCTAGCCAATGCAGGGCCACCGTGGTGACAGGGCCTTATCCCTGTCTGTAAGTTGTTGATTCTAAACTGATTTAAATGGTGAGCCGGGCGGGACTCGAACCCGCGACCACCGCATTAAAAGTGCGATGCTCTACCAACTGAGCTACCGGCCCCTTAGACAACTTCTTCTAGATTAACATCCCTCTGCAAGAGCCCGCTTTGCTAGCTCCATCGCTTCAGCCTGTGTGCGAATCTCGCCTTCCAACTGTGCAGTCTCCACTGCCTCCAAAGCTTTGCTAAAGGAGGGTCCGGGGGAATAGCCCGCCGCAATCAAATCTCGACCGGAAATCAAGTGTTCCGGATGAAGGGCCTCCACGCTCAGTTCTGCCAGCTTCGTCCGAGCGAAATCATACGAGTCGGTCCTGCCATTACTTGCCAAACAGTCCAAACGATGCAGGGCCAAGTGCTCGTCAAAATGCTCCATTCGCAAAAAACGCTTCAGCGTGCTGGTCCTCATTTGAAAAAGATCTTTGAACTTCATATGGTTGGCCACCAAAGCCGTCACCCGGTCCACGTCTTCGTTGGAAAAGCGTAGCCGTTCCAGCATCCCTCTCGCCATCGCCGCGCCAACTTCGGCGTGGCCGTCAAAGCGAATCCGCTCCGCCCTTCGAAACGTAGGAGGCTTTCCAACATCGTGCAACAAAACGCCGAATGCCAACGAAGGAGTGCCGGCGCCCATTCTTTCGAGCATCAGTAGCACGTGCGTCCAAACGTCACCTTCAGGATGAAACTCCGGTGGCTGCTCCACACCTTGAAACGCTTTTACTTCCGGCAGCAGTGGAGCGAGAAGTTCCAACTCGTCGAGCAACTGCAAGCCATAGCGAGCGCCGCCGTCCGTAAAAATCCGCACCAGTTCGTCGCGCACCCGCTCTGCCGAAACCGTCTTGACGAAGCCAGCTTGCTGGCGGATCGCCTCTCTCGTGCGCGCCTCAAGCTGAAAATTGAGGCGCGCCGCAAATCGTACGGCTCTGAGCATACGCAAATGATCTTCACGGAAACGCTTGCCCGCATCGCCAATCGCACGGATCGTTTGAGTTGCCAAATCCGTGCGCCCACCGACGAAGTCCAGGATCTGCCCGGAAAGCGGTTCTTCCATCAATCCATTGATCGTGAAATCGCGCCGCTGCGCATCGAGCGCAGGATCTTTCTCAAACTGCACGTCATCTGGGCGTCTGGCGTCGCTGTAAGGGCCCTCACTGCGGAAGGTGGCCACTTCCACCTGTGCTGGGCCTTCTTGCAGAAGTACGACACCAAAATGGGCTCCAACCAACCGCGAGTTGGGGAAGTAACTCGCCACTTCAGCGGGAGTAGCGCTGGTGGCAATATCAAAATCCTTTGGCTGGATGCCCAGCAGCCGGTCCCTCACACAACCACCCACAAGATAGGCGGTGTGCTTTAAATGATGCAAGCGGCTTGCCACGCTTTTGGCAAGCTTGAAGCTTTCAGCTGAATCAGACACTACTTCTTTTTGGTCGCTACGCTAATTTCCGGCGCCGTCTCAATTTCCGGCGCCGTCTCAATTTCCGGCGCGGTTTCCGCAGCAGGTTCAACATCCGCATGGGTCTTCGCAGCCGCAGAGTTTCCATTCTGCTCTGCTAACGCCTGCGCTGCCTTCGCCTCTTCTTCCATCTTTTTCAATTCTTTTTTGGAAGGGGGGGCTTGCTCGTGCCGATAGTCGTGATCGTGATAGCAAGTGCGGCAGCGAACTTTCGCGGCCTCATTCCCAACAAGTGAAACGATCGCATGATTAGTGAGCCGCCGACATTTGACGCAAAAGTCATCGATGATGTCACCTAATCGTTTTTCTCCGAACATAATTAGTCCCGACTAGGGGAGTATAACAGGATTCTCGCCACGATTTCCCGCTTTGCGGTTCCCATTTCACGGTTTGCTAGACTCTAGTTTTCGACGCCTTATGGCCAGGTAGCTCAGTCGGTAGAGCGCAGCCCTGAAAAGGCTGGCGTCGGCGGTTCGATTCCGTCCCTGGCCACCACCGTTCCAATCGCTTGGTTTATCAAAAGTGATGTGGTTGTCTTACAAGTCCGCACTCAAATCTGCCGTTTTTAGGTATTTGCGTTCGAGCGGACTTCGCATGCATTCTCATCTAAGAATCACTCCTTTGTTCTATCTCTGCACTCTTCTGCCTCTGCAGTGCGCTGCCCAGATGAGCAATATGAATGAAGCTGGCATGTCTCTGATGGACGAAGCTTCAGGCACGAGTATCAACCCTGCCGCTTCGTCAATGCCCATGATCATGACTGAGGGCAAGGGTTGGAACTGGATGTCGATGGGCCAAGCGTTCGTGTTGGATACGCAGCAGTCTGGCCCGCGGGGCCACGACAAGCTTTTCTCCACAAATTGGTTCATGTTCGGGGCAGCGCATTCGCTCGGGAAAGGCAGTTTCATGATTCGACTGATGCTGAGTCTTGAACCCGCTACTGTCACGTCTAGACGTTATCCAGAACTGTTTCAGACGGGCGAAACAGCTTATGGCAACGCACTGGTAGATGCCCAGCATCCGCACAATTTCATCATGGGCCTGAGTTTCACCTATGCTCACCCATTGACAGCGGACGGTCTGTGGGAGGTTTACTATGCTCCGGTCGGAGACCCAGCCCTAGGTCCGGTGGCGTTTCCCCATCGCGCTTCCGCCATCGACCTGCCGCAGGCGCCACTGGCGCACCATTGGCAAGATTCCACTCACATCTCTTACAACGTCGTAACTACCGCGCTCACTTACAAAAAGCTCCGTTGGGAAACGAGTGGTTTCCACGGAGCCGAACCAGGCGAGAATCGGTGGATTGTCACGTCAGGCGCGATGGATTCTTGGGCAACGCGCGTATCCGTTCTTCCAAACAAACATTGGATGGCACAATTCTCTGCCGGCCGCATCGCACACCCGGAAGCGTTGCAAGCAGGTGACGTCGTTCGCACAACGGCATCTGTTCACTACAGTAAAGCCATCCGCGGAGGCGATTGGTCTTCAAGTTTGATTTGGGGTCGTAATCATGACACGGTGACAAAGCACAATGGGAATGGGTACACCCTAGAATCAGTTCTCCCCTTTAGCCGGAAAAACAGTCTCACAGGACGTGCTGAATTGGTAGATAAAGATGAACTCTTTCCCACCTCTCCAGAGCTCGAAGGACAGACATTTCGAATTGGGGCGTACACTGTAGGCTACTCGAGAGAAATAAAAACCTCTATAAGATTCCTGCAAACCGCTCTTGGCACCAATGCCACCTTGTATTCGCTACCCGCAACAATCAAGCCCTTTTATGGAGACCATCCCTGGGGTGTCTATGTTTATCTGCGTCTCCGTCTTAAATAGACCTCACTGCAAATCGAAAGTAAAGACGTCCAACTTCTGACCTTTGCTCGCGTTCTCGCGGTCAAGCCCCTCGACAACAGCAGAAAAGTGGCCACCGCCTAGCGTTTTGCGAGGCACTGTAATATCCAGTTCGTGATAGGACGACGCTGGCAGATTTACCGAAAAACTGCGCCCATTGCCTCCGTTCATGTCTACTCGATAAAATCCGAATGGTGGATACTGCGACACATCGAATTGAATCGTCGCGGAATCTGTAGTTAAGTGCCGACCGGGCTCGTTCCCCGGCGCAGTCTTTTGACCACCCTGGGCCATAATCAACGTGCTAGCGTGAACTCCGCTCAGGTCCTCAATCACAAATTGTTGCCAGCCCACGATAGGCAAAAAGAATGCTGCCACTAACGTGGCTGGCTTAAGCCAGGATGCGGCAGGAGTCCATTTAGCAAACCAGTGAGCAGGCGGCGCTGTCTCCGTTTCCGGCAGTGGCGCGATGTTGGAAATAAAAATCCGCCCGGCCTCCACAGCTTCGGCACAGATTTCACAATCCATGCAATGCTGTTCAAAGGTAATCTGCTCGTCCTCAGACATCTCACCCAATAGATAGGACTCTACGGCGAATGTCCGCACAACTTCTTCATGTTCTTTTCGAATGGTTCGGCCGCGCACGCTCAAAAAATCCTGCGACCCGATGGAAACAACGTTGCTCTTCATAGTACCCCCGCTAATTTGTCGATTCTTTTCATCATTTTCACTATTCTGGGCTTTGTCAGCCTTCTCATTCATTCTTTATTTCTCCACACCTTTTGAAACCGTTGCCGGGCACGGCACAAAACCACCTTCAATTGATCGCGTGTCAGCGGCGGATATTTAGCGCAGACCTCGTCGCGAGTTAATTGGTTGCTGCAGAGATCCATCAATACGTTCCGGTCGCGCTCACTCAATTCGCTCAGAACTGCCGCTATAGTACGCGCGTTCTCTTTTCTCACCAGCCGCTCTGCTGCTGACTCGCTGCGTACAGAAAGGTGATCAGGATCGATATCCGCGTCTTCCAGATTGTTGATTCTGTCTCGAATCACTCTATTCTTCAGATTGCTGCAAACACCCCGGACATAGGAAACCAGTTTTCCGGCGTCCCTCGGCTGTCCCCGCATGATGTTGGTGATTACGGCAAACATGATTTCGTCGATTAAATCTTGGGTCTGTTGGTGACCGAATGCTCCGGAGAGCATAATGCCAAGTAATCGCCGAAAATACTTATTGAAGTGTCCGGCAGTTGCGGGATCGCCGTTTCGAAGCCGCGCCAGATAATCGTCGTCAAACGCGCCATCAGGCGGGAATTTGATTGTGTTGGCAGCCATGATCCTCTTGGGTGACCTTCTGGAACCGAGCAATGCCGGCTCTTGACCGCTTAGTGCCGCTTCATGCGATTCCGTTTCACTTTTTGAGAAATAAAAGGCCGCGCGGGGCAGTTTCGCCTCCGCATTAAAAATTTTATTGACTCATGCTCGAATCCTTTCACCCTGATAGTGCATTCCAGGGTGTCAGCGTTTCGCAGTTATTTCGATGGGGAGACGAAAAAATGATAAGTTCCGAGCGGCTGCGCACTGGTAGAATCCGCCGCACCCAAGCCAGCCAAAGAAACGGTGAAAGCGCCAATTCCCAGCGCTCTCGCGCTGACTTGCAGAGAGAGTTTGTGGCTTGACCTGTCGGCAGGAGAGGCCAGAACTTTTGAGATTATGTCGCGCTTGTCGCGGAAGACTGTCATCCGATAAAAAGGGAACTCCGGCCCAGACAGATCAATCTCAATCGTGGCCGACGGGGTGGTCAGCAAAGAAGCGCTGGTCATTTGTTCGGCATCCTTTTCGTCTTCTTTGGCCAGGAGCACAGTATTCGCCAGAGCAATGGGCGGAGCATTCAGAGTTTGTGCCGTGTACAGCGCCAGAGAGGCAGCCATCGCGCCACCCGCCGCCCAGAGCCGCCAAGCCGGAACAGGCACAGGATCACTTAGGCGAGCCACCAAACGTTTCCCCCAGGAGTCTGAGGGACGAATTCCTCGCACAAAAACTTGACCGGCCACGACGGCATCGGCGCACTCATTGCATTCAAAGTAGTGCTCTTCAAAACGTAAACGCTCCGCCTCCGTGAGTTCGTTCAAGAGATAGCTTTCCACTGCATGAGTTCTTTCGGCCTCTTCGTGGGCCATGGGTTTCTGGCGATCGCTCATAGCTATGTCAATCAAACGGGAAGGGGGCGGTCTTCAGTCCCGCTCCCACTCTCTTTGAAATCTTTGCCGTGCATGAAACAAAATCATCTTCAAGTGGTCGCGCGTAATGCCATATTGTTTGCAGACTTCATCGCGATCTTGTCCATAGTAATGGATGGCAACTAAAACGTCTCGATCTTTCTTCTTCAGTTTGCCCAGCACCTTTTGTATCTTTCTTGTCTCTTCGAGCCCGATCGATTGCTGCAGCGGATTCCTGGCATTTTCGCGCAACGATTCGAAATCGAACTCAACGACGTTTTCTTTGCCGATTTTTCGCCAAGCTTCGAGCATTTTGTTGTGACAGATGGAAAAGACATAACCCGCCAGACAGCTGGGGTCTCTAGGTTCACCACGATCGATGCTTTCGATTACCGCCAGGATAATTTCGCTGCTTAATTCCTCGGCCAGGTCCCAGGGGAATTTGGCCCGAATTTTGGCTGCAATTCTGGGGCGAAAGAAATTCTGGAAATGTTGCCAAGTAGCGGAGTCGCGGTTGCGCAACCGCGCCACATAAGCTTCAGTGAATTCGAACCTAACGGTTGACGGAGGCTCCTGAATGTCGGTAATCATTTATGACTTGCGCCTACCGGAAACCTCGCCCAAAGAGGTCCCTCGGCGGGGTAGTGATTCAAAACGAGACATCGTTTCACCTTTCCGCAATTATTTTCGCCTTGGGAAGGCCCGGTGTTGTGCGAGTCTATAAGGATTCATGGGGATCACCTCGCACCAATACCGCGCAATACCAGAGGACTTAATTGGGCGCAGCGGACTGCGCCGGCACGCAGGCATTTTCCATCTTTGGGCGCTGGGCGTGGGCGCGGTTATCTCGGGAGACTTTTTCGGCTGGAATCTAGGCCTTGTGACAGGAGGGTTTGGCGGCTTGATGGCTGCTTTGGGTGTGATGACTCTGCTTTATGTTTGCTTGTGCAGCAGCATTGCTGAAATGTCACCGGCTCTGCCACACGCCGGCGGTGCGTACTCTTTCGCCCGCACTTCGCTGGGACCGTGGTGCGGTTATATTACCGGTCTTGCTGAAAACATGGAGTACATTTTTACTCCGGCAGTGATTGTTGTTGGCGCGGGCGGTTACCTGGGCGCGGTCTTTCACACTCCTCCTGCTTGGGCGCCGCTCTGGTGGCTTGTTTGTTACATGGTTTTTGGCGGGCTGAATATTGTTGGCGTGGAAACGTCATTTCGCGTTTCAGCCACGGTTTGTGTTTGTGCGCTGGCTGTCCTTTCCATTTTTGTGATTGGCGCCGTGCCTCAGTTTGATTTGCACCGATGGGCTTTAGAAGGCGGAAATTGGTTGCCCAAAGGCACATCGGGTATTTTCGCTTCCCTGCCCTTTGCGTTGTGGGTTTATTTGGGAATCGAACAGATGCCGCTGGCGGCGGAAGAAGCGCATGATCCGGCGGAAACGATGCCGCGTGGAATTTTCTGGGCACTCGCTACGCTGGTTGTTTTCGCTTTTGCGGTGCTGGCTTTAAATGCGGGAATTTCGCCTGGAGCAGAGGCGGTGGGTGTTTCGACAGAGCCTTTGTTCTTAGGTTTTCGGACAATCTTCGGTGAAGGATTGCGTAGCACGGCGCTAGCGCTTTTTGCTTGTACCGGATTGATTGCCAGTTTCCACGCGATTATTTATGCTTATGGGCGCCAGATTTATTCTCTGGCGCGCGCGGGTTATTTTCCGCCCTGGCTTTCGGTGACGCATAAGACGCGCAAAACGCCATACCGAGCAATTATTGTCGGCTCCATCATCGGTTACGCGACGGCGCTTGGCATTTTCTTGCTGCCGCAGCAGAGTCCGGTGGCAGGCGTTTTGCTAAACATGGCGGTGTTTGGGGCGGTGATTGCGTACGTGTTTCAAATGATCTCGTTTATCTCGCTGCGAAAAAAACATCCGCAAATCGCACGGCCGTTTCGCAGTCCTTTAGGCGTGGCGGGCGCTGGAGTTGCGGCCTTGATTTCCGTGATCACCTTGGTGGCGCTGTTTGTAAATGTCGATGACCGGCCGGGCGCGTGGGGCGCGCTGATTTGGTTTATTTTCGGTTTACTCTATTTCGCTCTGTATTCGCGCAAGCGGTTGATGCTGTCACCAGAGGAAGAGTTTGCTGTGCGTCAGGCCGGAGTGGCGACAAATTGATAACCCACTCCGCGTACGGTGATCAGATGTTTGGGCGTTTTGGGATCGTCTTCTAAATAGCGGCGCAGCCGAACAATGAAATTATCGATAGGCCGGGTGTCGGTGTCTTCCTGCAGACTCCACACCTTTTGCAGCATGTTTTTGCGCGATACCGGTTTGCCTTCATGTTCAATCATGAAGCGGAGCAAGTTGGCTTCCATCAGCGTAAGACGGAATACCTGATTGCGTACCCAAAGTTCGAGCGAATCGAAATTGACCCACTTATCATGATCAACGCCGAACGTGAAAACATCATCGGGTTTGCGCGGAGCCGGAGGCTGGAGCCAATTGCGGCGGCGCAGCAATCCGCCGATGCGCGCAATCAAAATGGCCAGGTCAAACGGTTTTGTTAAGTAATCGTCGGCTCCGGCTTCAAAGCCGCGCAGGACATCGTCGGAATGGCCGCGTGCTGTGAGCATTAAGGTCGGGACCAGGAAACCACTCTGGCGCATTTCGGTCATTACCCCGAAACCGTCTTTGCCGGGCAACATCACGTCAAGAATCAAAACGTCGAACGCGGGTTCAACGTTCAACCGTTCCAGGGCAGCTTCGCCGGTATCTACCGTTTCTACCTGATAGCCTTCCGCTTCTAGATTGAAGCGCAGTCCTTCAGCCAAATGCGATTCGTCTTCTACCACCAAAACACGGCTCATTTTGAATTTGACACCGGCAATTGAAAGATAAACGTGCTCCCGTGCCCTGGCCCATTACTCTCTGCCCAGACTCGGCCACCATGACGTTTTGCTACGGAACGAACAATGTAAAGACCCAACCCTGTACCCTTCAAACGAGCAGCAAGCGGACCGGGCACACGATAAAAACGGCGAAAGATTCGATTCAGTTCTGCCTTCGCAATGCCGACGCCTTGATCTTCTACGCGGATTGCCACGGCCTTGCCATCCACATTTTTTGTTTTGACTACCACTTTTACATTCGCACCCGAATATTTCACAGCGTTGTCAATCAGGTTCGAAACCGCCGATCGCACTTCGTCCGCATCGCCTTGCATCGTAAAATTGCCGCCGGGTTCAAACGTCAGGGCCGCTGGAGACAAACTAAGCAAAGTTCTGGCCCGTTCCACACAATCCTGTAAAAGGAGATTCAGATCAATAGGGCCTGGACTTAATATAGGATGCGCGGCGCCTAGTCTTCCGGTACGCAAGACCTGCTCAATGGTGTGCAGCAAACGGCCGCTATCATCGAGCATGATGCGGTAGAACTCCTCGCGCTTTTTGTCGTCGACAGAACGAGTTAACAGGGTTTCCAGATAGAGACGGATGGAGGCGACGGGCGTTTTGAGCTCGTGGGTGACGGCGTTGATAAAGGCATCATGCTGCTCATTTCGGCGGATTTCGCGAACCAGGAAGATGGTGTTCAGCACTACGCCGGCAATGACAATCGCCAGAAGCAGAATGCCAACGAAAAGCAAAATCCCAGTGCGCCAGTGGAGTTGAACCCAGCCCACGTAGAGCAGCAGGATGACGGCAATCATTCCCGCGCCCATAGCGATAAAGAAGGCGATTGATTTTTGGCGTCCGGTGACAACCATAACTTGAGCTTATCGCTTGTTACGATTGAGTCTGACCTCCTCTAAAGAATGTCTCTTCGCTTTTTCAACACTCTGACGCAAGAGCTGGAACCATTTCAGCCACTGAAAAACAACACGGTACGTATGTATACCTGCGGGCCGACTGTCTACAACTTTGTACACATCGGCAATTTCCGGACATTTACGTTTCAGGACATCCTGCGACGCTGGCTGCGCTATCGCGGTTTTGCTCTCGATCATGTCATGAACGTAACGGATGTAGAGGATAAGATCATTCTCAACGCGGCGAAGGAGCACAAATCACTTGAGGACTATACCCACGCCTATACAAAGGCGTTCTTCGAAGATGCGGCTGCGCTGCGATTGGAACAACCGGAACGGGTGACGCCTGCCACCAAGTACATCCCTGAAATGGTGGATGCAATTGAAAAGCTAACCGCGAAGGGCTATACGTACACCAATGATGGCTCCACGTACTTTCGCATCGCTAATTTTCCAGATTACGGCAAGCTGTCGCACAACGACTTCAAAGGGATTCGAGCGGGTGCACGCGTAGATCAAGACGAATACGACAAGGCCGATGCGCGCGACTTCGTGCTCTGGAAAGGCCGCAAAGGCGATGAACCGTTTTGGCCAACACCCTTTGGCGATGGACGACCGGGCTGGCATATTGAGTGCTCCGCGATGGCGATGAGCCTGCTGGGTGAAACGCTGGATATTCACGCAGGCGGCGTGGATCTGGTGTTTCCGCATCACGAAAACGAAATCGCGCAATCGGAAGCAATTACCGGCAAACCATTTGCACGCTTCTGGCTGCACTCAGAACACCTACAGATCGAAGGACAGAAGATGTCGAAATCGCTCGGCAACTTCTACACGCTCCGCGAACTGATCGACATGGGGAATCAGCCGGAAGTGATTCGTTATTTGCTGGCCCAGGTGCCTTATCGCAAGAAGCTCAACTTCACGTTCGACGGCTTGAAAGCGGCCGTAAAGAGCATTGAACGAATCCGCGATTTTGAATCGCGCGTCAGTTCGGCCAAACTTCCGCCAGGCAAAAACGAAAGCATTGCTGAACGTTCCGCCGCTGCCATTCGCCAGTTCGAAGACGCCATGGACGAAGATTTGAATACGGCGGAAGCTCTGGCTGCAATCTTCGAATACGTGCGCGCCGTGAACACATCGCTGGATGAGAATCATTTTCAGGAAGACAACCGTTGGGACGCGGCAAAAGTGCTGGAAGTGTTCGATACGGTTTTCGATGTGCTCAAGCCGACGCCGCCGAGCGCTGCGAAGACAGACGGACTGAGCGACAGCGAGATTGACGCGTTGATTGCCGAGCGCAACGAGGCGAAGAAGGCTAAGAACTTTAAGCGCTCCGATGAGATCCGAAACCTGCTATTGGAGAAAAGCATTCTGCTCGAAGACACCAAAGACGGAGTTCGCTGGAAACGAAAATGAAGTTTGAATCACAAGTTGTGCATGTCGGCGATCGCAAGCGCGAACGGATGACGGCCATTCCATCCACCACGCCTATTCATTTGGCGACCACTTATTTCTACGACACGGCTGAACAACTCGACCGGATCTTCGGTCACGAAGAAGAGGGCCCAAGCTATTCACGCTACGAGAACCCGACGAATAGCGCGCTCGAAGAGTTGACGACCGTTCTGGAGAACGGGCATGGATCGCTGGCCACTTGTTCAGGCATGACGGCGCTGCAACTGGCGTTTCAAGCGGCGCTGATTGACAAGCCCCATTCGATTGTCAGTTCATCTTCTATCTACGGCGCGACGATCAAACTGCTCGATCAGGTTATGGAGCCGTTCGATGTGAACGTGAAGTATGTGGATATCTGCGATCTGGCCGCGGCTGAGAAGGCGATCGCGACGGAGAAGCCAGGCTGCGTATTTCTGGAGAGCATTTCAAACCCTATCTTGCGGGTGGCGGATATTCCGAAGATTGCAGCGCTGTCGAAGGCCGCCGGGGCGTCGCTGGTTGTGGACAGCACGTTTGCCTGCCCAATGCTGATGCGCCCACTCGATATGGGAGCGAACATCGTTGTCCATAGCGCCACTAAGTATTTGTCGGGCCACGGCGACGTGCTCGGCGGCATTATCGTGAGCGATGCAGAGCATCACGAAAACGTGCGCATGCTTTCGCGCATAGCGGGCGGCACTCTGGGACCGTTTGAAAGTTATCTCACGATGCGCGGCATTAAGACGCTGGCGCTGCGTTACGAGCGGCAATGCCAGAACGCCCGCAAGCTCGCCGAGTGCTTGCGTTCGCATGCCGCAGTCGAGCGAGTCTATTATTGTGCCGACCCAAACCACCCCGACGCTGCCACCATTAAAGAACTGTTCGCGCCGAACCTCTACGGAGCGATTCTTGCGTTCGAAATCAAGGATGCCGATAAGGCCGCCGTGCTGCGGTTTATGACGCGGTTAAAGATGGTGGTACCGGGCACCTCTCTTGGCGACGTGCATACGTTGCTACTCTATCCGGCGATGGCGTCTCACCGCGATGTTGCGCCGAAGATGCGCGAACGTATGGGAATCCGCGAAAATCTAGTGCGCGTAGCGGTCGGCATTGAGGCGGTGGAAGATATCTACGCCGATTTAGACGCCGCGTTGCGCACGCCATAGTATGGAAGTGTAAACAAAACTAGTGTTTGCTCACCAGCGTAAAAAGATCCAGTTGTTGTTCGCGGTAGCCGACGCGTTACTCACCGTCGCCGCCTTCGAGGCAGCTTACGCTACACGCTTACATCTAGCCTTTGAACGCATCTTCTTTCTTGACCGCAACACACACATTTTGTTGATCGCGGTTTGCGTGATTACCTGGGTAGCGCTAGGCGCGTTCCAGCGTGTTTACGACTACTTGGATTCGGCGACGACGCGCCACTTGCTGCCGGGTACGTTTCGCCAGGCACTGATTGGGACGATTGTGGTCATTCTGGTTCAGTATCTGCTGCGCTTAGATCTGAGCCGCAGCTTTTTGTTCCTGTTCTTCTCCTACAACCTTGTTCTGTTGCTGGCGGCCCGGTTGCTGATGCCGCGGTTTATTGGTGCGTTTCAGCGGGGCTTCGGGACGCCGTATCATCTTGTGCTCGTGGGGAGCGAAGCTAAAACAGCTTCGTTGGAGGGACGCTTGCGGCAGGGTTCGCCGTTTCGACTAGAGGTTGTGGCGAGCCTCACGGAAGAAGAGTGTTTGAGCGCATTGCCAGAACTGATTGCCGAGAGAGTAGTGGACGAGGTGATCTTTGACGTAGATAGCAGCCGACTTGGCTCGCTCGAAGAAGTGTTTCTGGCTTGCGATGAAGAAGGTGTACGCACGCGAGTGGCGATTGATTTCTTTCCGCATGTGAATAGCGACATCACGCTCGATCGAGTAGGCGGTGCGCCCTTGCTGACGTTTTCAGCCGCACCGTTGGATGATCTGCGCCTGGTGCTGAAACGATTTTTCGACATTGTTTTCTCCGCTTTGGTCCTGATTGTTCTTTCTCCCTTACTGCTGCTGGTGGCCTTGCTCATTAAGCTCACGTCGCCCGGACCCATCATCTTTAAGCAGGCGCGCTGCGGCTTAAACGGTCGACGCTTCACTCTCTATAAGTTCCGCTCTATGGTTCAGAATGCACAGGAGCTGCGGCCGCAACTGGAACATTTGAACGAACGCGAGATTGCATTTAAGATTGCGCGCGATCCGCGCATTACTGCCGTAGGCCGCTGGCTGCGGAAATTTTCGCTGGACGAGTTTCCGCAATTCTTCAATGTGCTGCGCGGCGATATGTCGATTGTTGGACCGAGGCCGCCGCTGCCGAACGAGGTGGATCAATACGAACGCTGGCAGCGACGGCGGCTGCGGATGCGCCCGGGACTCACTTGTCTTTGGGCGGTGGCCGGGCGCGATCATATCGATTTCAACGCCTGGATGCGAATGGATATTTCCTATATTGAGAATTGGTCATTGCAACTCGACTGGTCGATTATTCTGAAAACGATACCGCAGGTGCTGGCCGGCCGCGGCGCACACTAGCGAAAGGCATCTTCCCACCATGCAACTTGTCCCAACGAACGAAGAAGTGATTGCGCTGCTGCGCGAAACCGGCGCATTGCGCGACGGCCATTTTGAATATCCAAATGGCATGCACGCCAACGAATACCTGCAAGTGGCGCTGGCGTTTCGTTATTATCAGCACGCCAAAGTCTTGAGCGTGGGGCTAAGCCGGCGGCTGCGCGCCGATCCGGAAATTCGCGCCATGATCAAGGAGCTTTCCATTGTTTGTCCGAACAATACAGCGGGACTGCCGATTGGGTACGGCGTGGCCGAGGCGCTGCGAGTGCATCAGACTTATTGGGCCGAGAAGGATACGGAGACTGGGCCGATGCGCTTTCGGCAATTCTTGGAGCCGCACAAGGGCGAGAAGGTGTTGCTGGTGGATGATGTGCTGCGGACAGGGAACCGACTGACGGAGTTGCGCACGCTGCTTGAATCTTACGGGGCACAGGTGGTGGGTTTGGCTGTGGCGGTCTATCAACCGAATCCGACAATTGCCGATTTTGGAAAGTTGCCATTGTTCTATTTGGCGAAGATGGATGCCATGTATTACAAAGACTCCGCATCATGTGAGCTGTGTAAGAAGGGTGTGAAGGTAGAGAAGGTTTGGAGTTAGCAACCTGAAGACACACTTCGGGTATACGCTTCGCCACGGCGAATGATTTTAAGCGGCAGCGCTTTGTGATGCCTCCTTTTTTGGTCCCCATTTCGCGGTGAATTGCTCTTTGAGAGCTTCGTATTCGGGTCCTTTCTTCAGCGATGCCATGCCGAGGCGGGAAATGTCATCGCGGAGCTCGGTGTTTTTGCTCAAGTCTGCAAAGTCTGGCGCCTCTTTTTCCAATTCTTCTTCCACGTTCTTAAGGCTTTGCGCTTCGTCTTTGCGTTTTTGCGCTTCGAACCCAACTTCGGCTTTGCGTTGCGCGGCGCGGAGCTTTAGTAAGTCGTTTAGCGATTTGTGAAAAGCACGGCGGTGCGTGGTTTCGTAGCGGAGATAGAGTTTAAACGGTTCCGGATGTTCTACTAGACCGGTTTCAGTTTCACAACAAAGATCCGCGAGACGCTGAGCCCGATTCGCGAGCCAATGTGACTCGGCCATTCCAATGACCAAGATCGACTCGGTGGTGGTGGCGGGTTCGTACTCGTCGACCAGGCCGGTCTTTAGAGCTTCGAAATCAGTGGGGTCTTCAGAAGGAAGAAGCCGGAAGGGGCCGTTATGGCGAGCCAAGCCGTGGATGGTGTGATTTTGTGAAGAGGCGGCATGGCCTGCCTCCGTCCTGGCTCCGCACGAGTGCTGCGCGTTGGCACGATTACTGTTGAGTTTTGCTTCGGAGATTGGTGGTTTCGCGGACTCCTTTTCGGTTGCGGGTTCGTTGGGAGTTGGGGATTGCGGTGGTTCGGAAGGAAACCCGGCTTTGCGATCGATCTTCCTCTGTTGGTGCGCAGCGGCACGGCGTTCTTTACGATTCATTGGTACAAACCTCTTTGTCAAAAGTTGGAGCCGGACGAGACGACGCAGGACCGACTGCCTGGGCTAAAAATAACGCCTCGGCAAGCGTGTTGTGAACGGCTTTAGGAATGCGGAGGAGGGAATGACTCGTAAGCAATTAGAAACATGGGAGATAAAAAATAGGATCTTTTTTTCGAGTCTTGTGACGCCGCCACGACGGCCGTTCCGGCCGCCGCAACGAGGGATGAAAAGGGCGAACGGCCGAAAGCCTCCAGGGGGATTTTATTTGGGAGGGTCGAATACTTTATGTTGTTGATTCGGCTGGGCTTAAAAATAGGACTTTTCGAAGTGTTACCGACTTGCTGAACCCACCGAATCCTGGGCACGCAAATAACACAAGATGCGCAAAAGCCGCGATTTTCAGCGTTCTTCGAAGATGCCGGTTTGTTTGTTCTTATGCACGCGGGCGGCGGGGAAGCAGCGGCCGTTCATGGCGACGTAGACGCCGGGCGGGAGGGACTGCACAAACGCTAAGGCGCTGCCTAGATTGAAGAGTCCGTCGGAGCTGCCGAATTTGTAGGGGATCATGGCGCCGGTGAGGACGATGGTTTTGCCGGTTACGCGTTCGGCCACATAGCGGGCAGTGTCGGCCATGGTGTCGGTGCCGTGGGTGATCACGATTCGTTCGCCGGGTGTGGCGCGGCATTGTTCGGCGATGAGGGCGCGGTCGGCGTTTGTCATGTCGAGGCTATCGAC
>Ga0182012_10001572_pt1 | contig 24908 bp, 19 predicted proteins | sample 612S2SmetaG_FD_120486 | JGI IMG/M metagenome (GOLD analysis project Ga0182012, IMG submission 120486) | Permafrost microbial communities from Stordalen Mire, Sweden - 612S2S metaG | ecosystem: Environmental > Terrestrial > Soil > Wetlands > Permafrost | place: Sweden: Stordalen | collected... | reverse complement strand
CATCGGACGGTACAGCACCGGCTGTGGCGTTGGTATTGAAGCATTCGCATCTCCCATCACACTCCACGCTATGAAACCTCCCTTTATAATCATCTCGGGCTTGGTCCCAAAGAAAGCAGGCTTCCATAACACTAGATCTGCAAGTTTCCCCGGCTCAATCGATCCCACACTATGAGAAATCCCATGAGTGATTGCCGGGTTTATGGTGTATTTCGCAACATACCGTTTAATCCTCGCATTGTCGTTACGAGCTGAATCTCCCTCCAGTGCCCCACGCTGCACCTTCATCTTGTGAGCTGTCTGCCAAGTGCGTGTTACCACCTCACCAATCCGGCCCATCGCTTGGGAATCACTCGAAATCATGCTGAATACACCCAAATCATGCAAAATATCTTCTGCCGCGATCGTCTCCTGCCGAATCCGGCTTTCCGCAAACGCCACATCTTCCGGCACCAGCGGATTGAGATGATGACAAACCATCAACATATCCAGATGCTCCGCAATGGTATTGACCGTCAACGGCCGCGTAGGGTTAGTCGAGGAAGGCAGCACGTTGGGCTCTGAAGCGATCCGGATAATGTCCGGGGCGTGACCTCCGCCCGCACCCTCGGTGTGATAGGTATGGATAGTCCTACCTTTAATCGCAGCAATTGTTTCTACCACAAAGCCCGCTTCATTGATAGTGTCGGTGTGAATAGCAACCTGCACATCAAAACGGTCGGCTACTCCCAAGCAACAATCAATTGCCGCCGGCGTAGTTCCCCAATCCTCATGCAGCTTTAAGCCACAAACTCCAGCTTCAATCTGCTCCTCTAACGGTTCCGCAGTCGCCACGTTCCCTTTGCCCAGCAGACCAAAATTCATGGGCCACGCTTCTAGTGACTCCAACATCCGCGCAATATTCCATGCGCCGGGCGTACAAGTCGTTGCATTCGTACCGGTCGCAGGGCCTGTACCGCCTCCAATCATCGTAGTGATGCCGTTAGAGAGCGCCTCGAAAATTTGTTGGGGGCAAATAAAATGAATGTGACTGTCCACTCCACCAGCAGTCACAATCGCGTTTTCACCGGCGATCACCTCTGTCGAAGCACCAATAATTAACTCTGGATCAACTCTCGCCATCGTATCGGGATTACCAGCCTTGCCCACTTTGACAATTTTCCCGTCTCTAACACCAATGTCACCCTTCACGATTCCCCAGTGGTCAATAATCACTGCGTTCGTGATCACCAAATCCAAGACACCCTTATCCGTACCTCGGACAGCCGTGCTACTTTGCCCCATGCCATCCCGGATTACCTTACCGCCTCCGAACGTCACTTCATCGCCGTAGTGAGTGAAATCTTTTTCAATTTCGGCAATCAACTCAGTGTCCGCGAGCCGAATCCGATCTCCCACAGTCGGCCCATAGAAGTCCGCGTAATGACGCCGGGGAATTTTCAGACTCATAGGCCTCCATTCACTTCACCACGGTGGCCAAATACTCTCCTCCGACCAGCGAATGCCGTAAGCGTTACTTTCTTCTCTTCTCCTGGCTCAAACCGAATTCCGGTTCCAGCGGCCACGTTCAAACGCATCCCTCGAGCCTTGTTCCGATCAAACTGCAGTGCGGAATTCACCTCGTAGAAATGATAGTGGCTCCCAACTTGAATCGGCCGGTCCCCGGTATGGCGCACAACGATCGACTCTTCCGCACGTCCTACATTTGCTTCAATATCTTCCGCTTCCAACATGTATTCGCCGGGTATCATTGCGCCTCTTTTATCTGATCGGATCGTGTACCGTAACTAACTTTGTGCCATCTGGGAATGTAGCTTCTACCTGCACTTCGTGGATCATCTCAGGCACACCTTCCATTGTTTCCGCGCGCCCTAAAATTGTCGTCCCGAATGTCATAATTTCCGCGACTGACTTACCATCTCGCGCTGCCTCCAATATCTCGGCAGTTAAAATCGCCACCGCCTCCGGATAGTTCAACTTCAAGCCGCGCTTTTGCCTGCGCCGCGCCACTTCCGCCGCGACAAAAATCAGCAATCGCTCTTGTTCACGTTGAGTCAGATGCATTCAGGACTTTATCCTTCACCAGTCATCAATATATCTTGCGAGGTAACAAGGCGGGCCGCCCCCAAATTCGTTCCTTGCCTGTTTTCCACATTTTCCATAAGCCCTCGCTAACCTCTTGCGCGGTTCTCGCCATACCTCGGACAACCACTCCATCCTTAATTAGCGAACTCGCACCCCACTTAGCACCGCTCTCCGTCAACTCCATTCCGAGCAGATTCAACTCGTCTTCAAGGGCCCTCCACTTACCTCTTTCTTCATCTACGCGGCAAATATACATTGTGGTGCTGTAGAAATATTTGCCGAATCTCGCAGGAGAAGATAGGTCACTCCGGCTCGGGCACAAAGAGTATCGTTCAAATGCAATGGGGGTTTCCTTCGAGTAGATGCTCGCATCAAGGGCCAATTCGTCAAACGCAAACACCTCCCCACTAGAAATACGGCCCGCCGATAAAGTCTCCCACCAAATGAGACCACCTCCGTCTTGCAGGTAAACTTCGGTCTTCTGGCTAAAACGAGAGCCTTTAAATGGGATTACAATATCGGGCAGAAACTCCAACAACGCATCCTTCTCAATTGTTAGCTTTGTGGTCTGTGAGGCCGGCCAAGAGGCCCTCTTACACCGGTAGATCCGTGTTGCCCCTATGGCCGTAATTTGAGCTTGCGCCCGCTGCCCAACCGCCACTTCGAAACTAAGTCCGTCACCTCCCACAATGCCCCCTGAAACATTATGTAAGTGAACCAACGCCTCACCAGAAGCGTTCTGAAACGCTCGAACAGCTCGCCAGGGGGGCTCTTGCCTTAACAAATGCAACACCGTCCGATCTCCGCTAACACTCAAATTGAGAGACAACGTCGCATTCGGCATCTGTACTCAACTTAAAAAAAGACGTGTTGGCATCATAGGATGCCGCATGGACGAGAGTTCGGGAAGATGAACAAAACTTCCCGCTCTCTCCAAACTGACCCCGTCACTGTTTGAAACGGCATCTAATATGAATGGTTTCAAATCCCACAGCATTTCCCCCGCTTCAGATTGACCCAGTCGGAGCAGTCTTTGGCACGCGGAAATAGTCGCCGTTACACTCTGATGCAAAAAAGCGCCGACAGTTTCTTCAATGCCAAGTGAAAGAATCCCGCTCGCATAACCAAAAGCGACGGCAAAATGCGAATCGTCTAGCTCAGCAGTAATTCCCAACTCGAGACTCCCAACCAGCGAAACGAACCGTCTTCCCATCGCCAAACTGGCGTCGCGTGATTCTCTCGCCAACTTGAACGCGCTGAGCTCACTATTCAAATCACCCATATCTTTGCAGAAGGACCGACGGTACGCACAGCGGCAGAACACCGCGTCTAGTAAAAGACTCTCCGTCAGCAGGTTTTTTAAAAACGGGAATAAATCACTTAAAACAAGGCTGCCCTCGCCAATCATCGTCTCTACGCCAAACGAATGAGCCAACGCTCCAATGGGCAAAGCACTGTCTGCCAAGTGCAGAAGCCTCAACAGATTCAGGTTAGACATCTTCAATCACTGCAGCTATCGTGCCAGGCGCAAAACCCTCCAGCCTGTTGTTCACAAAAATGAAAGTGGGCTCCGCGCGTCTTTTCGCCCTGACCAAAAGGTTCCGAAGTGCTTCCCTCACTTCGTCGTTCTTATCACGTACCTCCCGATACGGTGCAAACATTCCCACCGCTTCCTCATAACTCCGACCAGCTCGCAACAGAGCCCGCGCAACGGTAAAATCTGCCGTGAACGCAGCTTGCTTGTCCATCTGCTCTGTCAGTGTCGGCATCCCAGTCCATGCATTAAACACATGAGCGACTCCGTATTCCTTCAGAACTTCAAAGTATGCTGCCTCCAGAACCATTGGCAAACGAACTTCAACGGCAAACCGAAAATCACGCGGCAAAGCAGCGAGAAAAACACTCAACGCCTCTGAGAATTCCGTTACATCTTCAAACCGCTTCTGAAGAGCCGCTCCGAATTCAAAAATCACCACCGATACTCGGTCTCGATAAGGTCGCAGCAGATCAAGGAACTGCGTGCGAAACAACTCCGCATTCAGAAATCCTCCGTTAGCACTGCCAGCCCTCGGACCGTAGCGAGGAAGCTTTGGAAAACTCGGCAGCGTTATTTCTTCTGGGGCTTTAAATGCAAATTGAAAGTGCGGAGGAACCTGCCGAAACAGCTTTTCCCAAAAACCTCGCGTCGGGAATTGGTAAAAAGCGAAGTCTCCACAAACTATCGGAAATGTTTCCGCGTATTCGGCCAGACACTCCTGCTCAAATCGCTTCTGCGAAAAACGTCCATTTACACGATATCTCTCAACCGAATAGATCTCACCAATCCAACCTTCATACTTCCAGGAACTCCCACCTACAAACAAAGCCTGCCGCGCTAGATCAGACAATTTCGGCCCAAGCTTATTCTTGAAGCTTGGCTCCGGTTCAAAGAATGAAAGCGATTGTTGCAATCTCCAGACTAGTCCATTTGCAGGCGCATTTGATACACTTTCCTCGTAATACCCAGGTAGAGACCTTACCTTAAAACGAAAAATTAACGATCACTCGCACCGCCGCAACGAACCAACGTAGAACCCGAGTCTGGGTGAGTTCAGCTATGCTTGTGAGAAACGATGAGGGTAACGTGGGCAAAATTTCAATATTCGCGGTTGGAGTGCTTTTGTGGATTGGGATGCTTATTTATTGCATTCCTCACGAGGGCCACCACATCCAACAAGATCTAACAAACCGCTCGGCAATTGTCCTTAGCAATCAAAATATCTCATCCAGAGGCTTTGCCATAGATGGCCGTGATGTAACTCTGACAGGCTACGTGGGAACTCCGGAAGTGAGCGACAAGGCCGTCAAGCTAGTGCAAGCTTTATGGGGAGTTCGGTCAGTCCGTACAAACATTCTCGACCAAGCCGGAAAGCCGGCGCCCATCGTGACAAAACAGCAGGCCGAGGCCGCTGCCACTTCTATCACAAATATCCTCAAACTCGGAAACGTCGAATTTTTCAGCGGTACTGAACGCCTAACTCCCGGTGGCCAAGCTACCCTCAACCAGGTTGTAACTGTTCTAGCTAAGTACCCAGGCATGCGAGTCGAGATTGCTGGACACACTGATTCAGTTGGTATTCCAGAGGCGAATTTAGATCTGAGCCGCAAGCGGGCCGCAACGGTAAAGGTTTATTTGGTGAGCAAAGGTATTGCGGCGGCTAACCTTACTGACGTTGGATACGGCCAAACCCGACCGATAGCCAGTAACGATACTGCCATTGGACGTCAAGCAAATCGTCGAGTCGAGTTTCACACCAAGGAGAATAACTGAGCAATGTCGTACCTCTTATGGCAACTTTTTGCGTGTTTACTAGGCACGGCAATACTTTTCTTTGTTCTTGGCTGGCTTCTTCGCAACTGGCTCGTTCGCGGCGGAAACGATAACGTCATCACTGATTCCGAACGCAGCAGTTGGCAAACCTCCCTCGAGGGCGTTAGAGCACGCCTGGAAGCAGAAACCACTCGCAAACTCGCAGCCGACAAAGCGCTTGAAGATTCTAAGGCGCAAGCATCAAAACTCTCCTCCCTTCTCGATCAACAGACCGTCGAAATACGCAAACTCGCCGGTGAACTCGACGACAAAAGCAAGGCTATCGGTGAACGTGACGCGGCTTTGGCGCTACTTAAGTTGCGTGTCACCGAGCTTGAAGCCCAGCAGCTAAGCCCCCAAACCGCAAGCATCTCCGATGAACTCACCAAACTCAGAGCATCGCTTGCAGAAAGGGATAGCGCCCTACAAGCGATCTCCCAGGAGAACAACAAACTCAAAACGCAAGTCTCCGAGTTCGCTCCCAAGTTAGGAGCCGCAGTGGCGGCCGGAGCAGAGTTGTCCTCCATGCATTCCCGCCTTAGCGAACTCGAGTCAAAACACCATGCCACCGTCCTTGAGAATGCAACTCTAAGCGCTCATCTTTTCGAACTCGCAGGAAAGCGTTCGGCTCTTGAATCCGCAGTTACCACGCTGACGGCCCGCCACGAGGCCTCTACCGCCGAAAATGCTCTCCTCAGCTCAACCGTGTTCGAACTCGCTGAAAAACGGTCAACCCTGCAAATAAGTCATGCCGAGACATCAAAGCAACTCGCAGCAGCGTCGGAGGAAATTGGGAGGTTGAAGTCACAAGTCGCTGAACTAACTCCTAAGTTAGCTATGGCTGCCGCAGCGGGTGCTGAAGTGACCGCCTTAAAAGCACACGTCGCAAACCTCGAACCACAGGTCTCAAAACTGCAGACGAACGAAGCTGAAGTGGGCACAATCCGGGGCCAAGTCAACGAACTCCAACAAAAACTTCAAATCTCATCCGACGAAAACAAGAAACTAAGAACTCAAATCTCCGATCTGCAAACTAAGCTGGCCAAGACTCAGACTTTCGAAGAAGAGACCGCAAAGCTCCGCGCCCAATTCGCCGCTCTCGAACCGCAGATTGCCGACCGGGACGCGAAGCTTAAGGCGGCCCATGAAGAACTTGCGAGCTTCAAGAAGCAATGGGTCGAACATGAAGGTAAGCTTCGGCTTGTGACGGACGAAAATGCCCAGCTCAAATCGCAGCTGGCTGAATATCAGCCCAAACTGCAGCAGGCTCAGCAGCTCGACACAGAATTAGCGAAACTCCGTATTCGAATCGGAGAGCTTGAACCGGAACTCGCTGCCGTTCGTGGGAAGCTCGCTATCGTGGAGCCGCAAATTCAAACCTGGGAGACTCGGTACAGTACTGTCGTTGCCGAAAAAGATGCCGAGCTTGCCAAGTGCCGCAGCAGAGTCGCGGAACTCGACGCACAATCTTCAAAACTATCGACAAAGCAGCCCGCCCGCTCCGCCACGGTAAAGACCGACCGGGACGATCTAAAAAAGATCTACGGCATCGGCCCGGTTCTGGAGAAACGCCTGAATGATCTTGGGGTCTTCTTCTTCCGCGAGATTGCCATGTGGACCCGAGAGGACATTCTTCGCTTCGAAGAGCATTTGAAAGAATTCCCAGATCGCATCGAGCGCGATAACTGGGTCGAGGGCGCGCGCGAAGAACACTTTAAGAAGTATGGTGAGCGGCTGGATGGTGCCAAAACGGCGAGTGCCTAGAAGCCGTCGACAATTTCAACTAGTTTGTTAACGGTCTGCCAGTTACGCATGGAACCTACAGTTGAAAGAACCTTATCGAAGGCGTAGGTAGCCATTTTCGACCGTCCCGTTCCGTTGGGCAAATGAAGAAAAATCTCTCGCCCGCGCAAAGAAAAGGCTTCGTCTCCCGTGCAAATCGGGTTTAGCTTTACCACGTTAGTTAGGTTCGGCTCTGCGGCCAAAAAAATCACGTGCAACGATTTTGGGTCGATACTTGGCCTGAAAAATGGATTATTTTGCGCAATTGCCCGCATCTCCACGGCCGATCTCAAAATCACAGTTGTATTAAAACCGAACTGCCCCGAGATCTGTTTCTCCAACATTTTGGGAAAACCTGCAGCCTTCTTGCCACTCAGCCGAAAAACCACGTTTCCACTTTGAATGTATGTCTTAACGTCGCCACATCCACAGGCTTCGCACAAACTGGCAAGCTCCTTCATCGGGAGCTTATTGTTTCCTCCAACATTCACACCGCGAAGGAGCGCAATATAAACTTCGTCTGTCTTGTCCGTCATTCCGAGGTCGCTATCCTCGCCCAATAAACGGCATGTTCGTCGCCATCACCGTCATAAACTGCACATTCGCTTCCAACGGAAGACTTGCCATATAAAGCACCGCATCAGCCACGTGCTGCACATCCATACGCGGCTCAACCATCGTTTCGCCGTTCGCTTGGCGAATACCCGCGGCCATTTTCTCGGTCATCTCAGTGGCCGCGTTTCCAATATCGATCTGGCTGCAGGCAATATTGAAGGGCCGTCCATCAAGCGAAATACTCCGCGTCAAACCAGTGATGGCATGCTTGGTTGCCGTGTAAGGCGCAGAGTTTGGTCTTGGCACATGCGCAGAGATCGATCCATTATTTATAATTCGCCCGCCTTGCGGAGACTGAGATTTCATGAGACGTATGGCGTGCTGGGCGCAAAGAAAGGCGCCCGTCAGATTTACACTCAACACTGCGCTCCACTGTTCGAACGTCAGTTCTTCAATTGGAATTGCGGGAGCACCCATGCCTGCGTTGTTGAATAAAACATCCAACCTCCCGAAGCGCTCTTTCACCACTCCAAAGGCGTGCGCCACTGACTCCGGTTTCCCCACATCACATGGAACTCCTACCATCAAGTTTTCGCCGCCAGCCATTTCGTGGGTCTTGCTCAACTCCGCTTCTCGCCTGCCAACCAAAACCACTTTGTATCCAGCTTTGCCGAACGCCAGAGCCACCGCGCGGCCAATTCCGCTACCGGCACCTGTTACCAGAGCAACTCTATTTTCCATTTATACGATCAGCTTCTTTACTACATTTCCCGAAACATCGGTCAGCCGGAAGTCGCGCCCTTGGAAACGGTAAGTGAGCTTGGTGTGATCAATCCCCATCTGATTCAATATGGTCGCATGCAAGTCGTGGACATCCACAGGATCGTCTGCAATGTTGTATCCCAATTCGTCGGTGCTGCCCAAAGTAATCCCTGGCTTGAACCCACCTCCCGCCACCCACATACTAAAGGCGCGCGGATGATGGTCTCGGCCCAAGAACTTAGATCGGTTCCGCGCCTCGTTCATCGGAGTTCGGCCAAACTCCCCACCCCAAACCACAATCGTGCTCTCCAACAATCCGCGCTGTTTCAAATCCTGAATCAGAGCCGCTGCGGCCTGGTCTGTTTCCTGGCAAAGCGTTGGCAATCGATTCACAATATCGTCACGACTCGACGTTCCATGGTTATCCCAGCCCCGGTGATAAAGCTGCACGAATCTTACTCCGCGTTCCACCAGTCGCCGGGCCAGCAGACAATTATTCGCGAACGATTTCTTTCCTGGCTGGGTACCGTACATCTCGTGTATGGCCGCTGGCTCGTCATGAATATTCACCAACTCCGGCACACTCGATTGCATTTTGTAAGCCATCTCGTAAGAAGCAATTCTGGTGGAAATCTCCGGATCGCCATTGCTCGCCAAGTGCTCTTCATTTAGAGACTTCAATAAATCCAATGAGTCGCGGCGCGCTTTTTCCGAAACGCCGTCTGGGTTAGTCAAGAACAGCACTGGATCACCTTGCGATCGAAACTCAACACCTTGATAGACCGAAGGTAGGAACCCGCTGCCCCAACACGCCTTCCCTCCATCAGGTTGATTTTCCCCTGAAACTAGAACGACGAAACCGGGAAGGTCCTTGCACTCACTCCCTAAACCATAAGTCATCCACGAACCCATGCTCGGTCGACCAATGATTTGAAAGCCGGTGTTCATGAAAATCTGCGCGGGCGCATGGTTGAACTGCGTTGTATGCATCGACCGTACGATTGCGATATCGTCCGCCACTTTACGCAGGTGTGGAAGCAACTCCGAAATCTCAGCGCCAGATTTGCCGCAGCGTGTGAATTCAAAAGGCGAACCTAAGAGTTTCGGCTTTCCCTTTATGAATGCAAAGCGCTCCCCTTTCACAAATTCGTCTGGGATATTTTGGCCGTCGTACTTTTGCAGCGTGGGCTTTGAATCGAACAAGTCAACTTGCGAAGGGGCGCCCGCCATGAAAAGAAAAATTACACTCTTCGCTTTCGCCGGAAACATCGGCCCTTTGGTGAAGCTGGCCGTATCCGCGGCATTCAACACATTCGCCAATGCAGCGCTTCCGATTCCGAACCCTGCTTGCCTAAAGAAATGTCTACGGGTGGACGCCTTCAGGAGTTCTTCCGAAAGATCCTTCTCAAAGTCCATGCCATTCACTCCTTGGTCACCGCTTCATCCATATTCAAAAGAACATTAGATACCATCGTCAGAGCGGCCAATTCGGCAGGGTTCGCCAGTTCGCCTGCCTTGACATTGAGTGTCTTCCAGGCAGCCTCCTTGTTCTCTTGATAAGCGGCCAACTCCCGGCTGTAAAACTCAGTCACCTTAGTTAGCTCGCTCGCAGTAGCTGGCCGAGCCACCGTGAGTCGATACCCATAATTAATCCGATCTGCCAATGTCGCACCTCCCTCAGAAACGAGCCTCTTCGCTAACGCTCGCGCCGCATCGAAAAAATATGGATCATTCAAACCTGTCAAGGCTTGCAAGGGCGTGTTCGTTCTGACCCGCCGCACCGTGCAAAACTCCCGGCTCGGCGAATCGTAGGTAACCAAACTCGGATAGGGTGCACTTCTCCGTATGAATGTGTAGACGCTCCTCCGGTGCTGATCTTCGCCAGAACTCTGCACCCATTTATCGTTGCTATATGGGATATCCCAAACGCCGTCAGGCTGATAAGGAAACACGCTCGGTCCAAACATCTTTGTGCTCAGTAAGCCGCTTTCTGCCAGTGCCATGTCATGCACCATTTCAGCCTCCACTCGGAACCTCGGACCCCGCGCGTAAAGCCGGTTGTAAGGATCGCGCGATACGAGGTCCTCCGAAACGTGCGAATCCTGCCGATAGGTCGCAGACATCACCATCAACTTCTGAATCTTCTTCATGCTCCAACCGTTTCGCATGAATTCCGTCGCCAGCCAGTCAAGCAACTGTGGATGCGAAGGACGCTCTCCCTGAGTGCCAAAATCCTCGCTTGTTTCAACAATTCCACGCCCCAATAGCGTCTCCCAAAAACGATTCACAACTACTCGCGCTGTGAGCGGATTGTCTTCACTCACGAGCCACTGCGCTAAACCAAGCCGGTTTGGCATTGCATCGCGAGGCAAGGGATTAAAGGCCGAGGGGACGTCGGCATAAACCAATTCGCCGGGGCTGGTAAAGGTTCCACGCTCTCGGACGTAAGCCGCTGGGCGAGCAAAACTTTGGCGCTCCTTCATTATCATGGCGGTGGCAATGCCAAGTTTGTCCACCTCCTTCTTCAAGCTCGCAATTTGATCACGCGTCCCGTCAAGCAGCCGACTCACCTGCCGATAAGCCGCCGCTATCTTTTGCTGCTCCTCTGTAGTTCTTTCCGAAATAGGTTTATCCAACACAAGCCGCAAGGAAGCAGGAATCTTGACGATGAAAGCCGGATCGGGTATCGCACTGACAGACAACCGAAACCTTCCGATGTTGCGCGATGTCTTGCGCATTTCGTGCCTCAAAGTAAAGGTCAGCGTGCTGCCAGCCGGAATGTCGGTAGCGTCGCGCGGCACAAACACCACCTGGCGGCGCCAGACATTGTTATCTCCCGAATCAATCGCCCAACCAGAAAGCTGCCCCGCTCTTTTAACGACGATGCCAGTCGCTGAGTAACCGTCTTGAGATTCGTCGGCAATTGACGATTTCCAAATCACCGGTTTTCCGTCAATTTGCATTTCGAAATCGCTCAAGAAGAAGTTGCCATCTGGATCGCGGCCCGGTCCGCTGTGCGGCAAACTCGAATCTGGCAAAACCTCCAGTCTCACGCCGGCCAACTTCATGGGCTCACTCTTCGCGGCAAGCTTGTAAGTATCGGCTTGCGGATTCTTACCCGAGGCTAATATGGACGCATCTGCCTGGACCGCCAAGGCAGCACCTCCCACGGACTCCACTCGCAACGGCGTAAGAATAGTCCAGCGCTTTTCGCTACTCGCCATCTCCTTTTCCCAAACCTGCTGCGCCGCGCTAAGCTGGAGAGTCGGGGTATCGAGAACTACTTTTAACTGCTCAATCTGCGCGAGCATTTGTTGATTCTTCTTGTCCTGATCGGGAGTTGGCAGTTGCAACTCCGGCTCGGACATAAAGTAATCGCCCGCGCCAGCTCGATGATGCTCCCCATTGCTGAAGAACGCTAGCATCCGATAGTAGTCCTTCTGTGGAAATGGGTCGAATTTATGGTTATGGCATTGCGCGCAACCTAACGTCGAACCGAGCCAAACGGCAGAAGTCGTATTCACTCGGTCAACCAAGCTATACCAGTAATACTCCTCCACATCAATGCCACCTTCCTGGTTCAGCATTGAGTTCCGATTAAATCCAGTGGCTACCAACTGATCTTTCGTCGGATTCGGCAACATGTCGCCCGCGATCTGTTCAATGGTGAACTCGCTAAAAGGCATGTCATTATTCAACGCTTTGATCACCCAATCGCGATATTCCCACGCCACACGCGGATTGTCTTTCTCGTAACCATTGCTGTCGGCATAGCGCGCCAAATCGAGCCATGGACGCGCCCAGCGTTCTCCATAACGAGGCGACGCTAACAAACGATCGATAACCTTCTCATAAGCATCAGCGCTCTTGTCTGCCACAAATGAATCCACTTCCTCAGGAGTCGGAGGGAGGCCGATCAGATCTAGATAGACTCGCCGCAAAAGGGTCCGCTTGTTAGCTTCGGGTGACGGCTTGAGTCCTTCTGACTCAAGCTTGGCAATGATGAAATTGTCGATGGGATTGTTGCACCATGCCGAATTCTTGACCGGCGGCACATTCGGTCGATTTGGCTTCACATAGGCCCAGTGCTTCTGTGGTTTGCTCGCTGGCAGCGGTGCGTTAGAGTCCGGTCCAGGCGCACCTGCTTCGATCCACTGACGAATGGTGGCAACTTCACTCTCCGCGAGTGCCGGACCACCATAAGGCATCATCGGCCGTTCTTGAGCGAGTAAACGCCTTACCAAGCGGCTCTTATCTGGCTTTCCAGGAACGACGATTTTGCCCGAGTCGCTACCTTTTAAGACAGCGGCGAGCGAATCTAAACGCAAGCCATTCTGTTGAACATCGGGCCCGTGGCACGAATAACAACGGGCTGCCAAAATCGGCCGCACGCTCGATGCAAAGAGCGTTGAGTCCGCCGCAACAACGTCGGACCGCACTGCGGACGAACTCGGAGTGCTTCCCTTGCTGAAGCTTCCTTGGTCAATCCAAGCGCGTATGACCCGGACTTGCGCAGCCGATAACGGATCGCCGCCCATTGGCATCCGTGGCCCGTCAGTTAATCCTAGAATTCGTTTCACTAAAACACTGTCCGCGCTTTTTCCAGCGATGATGGCGGGCCCGGAACTACCTCCCCGCAAGATCGTCTCTTCCGAACCCAACTGGAGCTTGCCCATGGATGCATCACCCAAGTGGCACTGCGCGCACGCTTGCTGGAATATCGGCAGGACATCTTTCTCGAATGTCAACTGCTGCGCGCTCAGCGCACTGGTAGCAAGGAATATCCAGGCCGCAAATCTAGAGGCTGACATGGCTTTATCTGTTGAGTGTATCGAAAATCATAGCGACGCAGTCACTTATAAAAGGGTCGCACTTAAGCCGGGTTACTCTCAGCCTGATTATGCAGAGCCTTAACCAAGAACGGCAAGCCCTCAACGCCATGAAAGGAATGGTCACCGAGGAAGATCTCTTGGCGCGCACGCTCAGGAACTCCCATCACTTGATAGATCCGTTGAACCTTAGCGAAACTCGCGCGCGTTGCTTCGACGGGGAAGATTGGATCTCTGTCTCCTCCTTCGGAAAATAGGAAGCGCGGCGCAATCAGGCTTGCTACGTCGTAGCTCTCGGCCCAATTCAAGATTCCCGGAACATAGTTATCAATGCAGTGGGCAATGCTCATGATGCTGTCGCGAAAAGTGTTCAGGTAGCCGCTGATGAAAGCTGCTTTGATCCGCGTATCAAGGGCCGCGGAAAACTGCGTGCAGGTTCCTCCGCCCGAAATGCCAATACACCCAACGCGCTTGCTATCCAAATCCTGACGCTGCTCAATCCAGTCAATCGTGCGCATGACATCCCAAACGCGCCAGCCAATCATGGTCTGGCCGAAGAGCAATGCGGCGCCGGCGGAAGGTTGGCAAGAGCTTTGCCCGGGCCCTTTCTGAATGTTGGCGGCATCGCGCCTGCAACCGAAAGCCATCGGCTCAATCGCCACGGCGGCCATGCCGTGCTCGACAACTTGGATCGCGAAGTCATGCTGGTATCCAGGTTTGCCGATTCGATCAGCACCGTGCTCGTCAATGCCGACAATGTCGTCTACGCCTCTTCCATGTCCCGGAACGCAGATCACGGGCGCATATGGGCGTTGCTCTCCCTTCGGCGTCAGCAAATAGCCAGACACCATGACACCGGGACGGCTATTGAACACGAACTTCTCACGCCGGTATCCGGGGAACTCCCGGGTGTCGACAATCTGTGAGTTGAGCGCAATTCGTTCTTCAGGGAAGCCGCCCAACAGCTCCGTCAATTTCGCCCGCAGTTGTCGCTGCCAGGCCGCTGCTTGCGCTTTGGTGGTCGCATTGAAGGTGAGTTTCAGCGGTGCGGACTTATAAGATTCCAGAGTCCAATGAAGCGGATCGAATTCGGGCTTCAGTGATATCGGCACCGATTTCGCGAGCGGCGCAATAGCGGTTCCAGCGACTGCGGCTTTGGCCAAGGTACGGCGAGTAATAGAACGGCTCATCGCGGTGATTATAACGGAGATATAATCACACCAACTAACATGCGTGAGATATCTGCGTTGTGTCTGGCCTTGGCCAGCGCCACGATTTGCGCCGCTGGCCCTGTCGACTTCGTGCGTGACGTACAACCCATCTTCACCCGGTCGTGTGTCGCATGCCATGGTCCGAACACCCAAATGGCGGGGTTGCGCCTTGATGCTAAGGAATCTGTCATGGCCAAAGTTGTGGTCCCCGGCAAGGCCGCAGACAGCCCTCTATACCGACGCGTGGCGGGTATCGGCGATATCGCGCGCATGCCCATGGGTGGCCGCTTAGCAGATGACCAGATCGCCATTATCAAAGCTTGGATCGAGCAAGGCGCGGTGTGGCCCGACGCAGTAGGCCCACATGTCAGCGCCACTAAAGTGCACTGGGCCTTTATAGCGCCGCAAAGGCCCGCGCTTCCCAACGTGAACAACGCGAATTGGGCCAAGAATCCGATTGATCGCTTTGTTCTGGCCCGCCTTGAGAAAGAAGGTTTGTCGCCCTCTCCCGAGGCTGACCGGGTAACTCTCTTGCGCCGCTTGAGCCTCGACTTGACCGGATTGCCTCCGACTTTGGAAGAAGTGGACGCCTTCGTCCGCGACAAGAGCAAGAACGCCTATGAGAAGCAGGTTGATCGCCTGCTCGCATCACCTCACTACGGTGAGATGTGGGCACGCCACTGGTTAGACGCCGCTCACTACGCGGACTCCGACGGTTATGAAAAAGACAAGCCGCGGGAGGTTTGGTTCTATCGCGATTGGGTTATTCGCGCGTTGAATCAAGACCTGCCGTACAACCGATTTATCATCGATCAAATCGCCGGTGACTTATTGCCGAATCACACACAAGACGAAGCTGTGGCCACCGGCTTCCTACGTAACTCGCAGGTCAACGAAGAAGGCGGGATCGACCCGGAGCAGTTCCGGATGGAAGCCATGTTCGACCGCATGAATACTGTGGGCAGCGCGGTCTTAGGTTTGACCATAAAGTGCGCACAATGCCACGACCATAAATACGATCCACTGAAGCAGGAAGAATACTACAAAATGATGGCCTTCCTGAATAACACGCACGAAGCGAATATCGCCGTTTATTCACCGTCGGAAGAAATGCAGCGAACAGAAATTCTGCGTCGCACGCGCGAGATTGAAGGAACGCTCCAGCGGCAAAACAAAGATTGGCGAACCAGCATGGCAGCTTGGGAACAGAGCGTGAAAAACAATCAGCCCGAGTGGATAGTCGTCCGGCCCGAAGTAGATGACATCTCGACCGGTGGACAGAAGTACTTCTCAATGAAAGACGGTTCCTTACTAGCGCAGGGTTACGCCCCGACCAAACATACAGTGAAGCTGACGGTCAAGACCGATGTGCAGAACATAAGAGCGTTCCGTTTAGAGTTGCTGAAGGATGCGAACCTTCCCCGAGGAGGTCCAGGCAGATCAACAGATGGAACTTGCGCGTTGACGGAGTTCAAGGTAGAGGCGGCCCCAGCCAGCGCGCCAGAGAACAAGACAGTGGTGAAGATAGCGAAGGCAACGGCTGACGTAAATCCGCCAGAAAAGCAACTCGGAACCAGCTTCGACGATAAAAGCAAGAAGCGGCGTGTGATTGGTCCGGTGGAATTCGCGATTGACGGAAAAGAGGAGACTGGTTGGGGAATTGACGCGGGGCCGGGTTTGAGCAATCAACCACGCAAAGCTGTGTTCAATGCAGCGGAACCGATTTCGAATCCTGGATCGACCGTTCTGGTGTTCTACCTAAAGCAGAACCACGGAGGATGGAACAGTGACGACAACCAGACGAACAATCTAGGGCGCTTCCGGCTGTCGATCACAACTGCGGAGAATGCCGAAGCCGATCCGTTGCCGGCTGCGGTTCGCGAAGTCTTGGCCATACCTACCGAACAGCGCACTGCCGAACAGATTCAGACCGTTTTCAGCTATTGGCGCACAACTGTGCCAGGGTGGGGGCAGCAGAATGATCAGATCGCCGCGTTGTGGGCAACTTACCCCAAAGGCAGCACGCAGTTGGTGTTGGCACAGCGCGAGGAAGTTCGTCCCACACACGTGTTGACGCGCGGCGACTTCCTGAAACCGGCGAAGCTAGTGGAAGCGGGAACGCCCGCGTACCTTAATGCAATGCCTGCTGGCGCGAACGACCGGCTCACTTTCGCGAAGTGGATGGTTGACCGAAAAGCGCCGACCACTGCGCGCGCTTTGGTGAATCGCGTTTGGCAGACGTACTTCGGTACTGGCATCGTTGCCACGACTGAAGATCTGGGAACACAGTGCGAGCCACCGTCTCATCCCGAACTGTTGGATTGGCTAGCGGTCGAATTCATGGACAGCGGTTGGAATTTGAAAGCGCTGCACAGAATGATAGTCACCTCCGCCACTTACCGGCAGGCTTCGAACGCAACGCAGGAGATGACAGAGCGGGATCCCTATAACCGGTTGCTCGCGCACGGGCCGCGATTTAGGGTGGAAGGCGAAGTGGTGCGGGACATTACGCTTGCGGCTAGTGGTTTGCTGAATCCCGAAGTCGGCGGACCGAGTGTGTATCCGCCGGCGCCCGCATTCCTGTTTCAACCCCCAGTTAGCTACGGGCCGAAGATATGGAATGAATCGAAGGGCCCCGAACGTTACCGGCGGGCCCTTTACACATTCCGCTACCGTTCCCTGCCCTACCCAATGTTGGATACCTTCGACACACCGAACGGCGATAGTTCGTGCGTCAGGCGCGCGCGGTCGGACACTCCACTACAAGCACTAACGACGCTGAATGAACCGTTATCTATGGAGACGGCGAGAGCACTGGCATGGAAGACACTCTGGGAAGGCGGCAAGAGCGATGAAGCGCGCGTGACGTATGCGTTCCGGCGTTGTGTGTCGCGGAAGCCGGACGCTAAAGAAGAAGCGGCACTCGAAGCGTTGCTGAAGAAAGAAGAAGTGCGTTACGCGGACGGCAAGCGCAATCCGTGGGAACTCGCGGCTGAAGATCCAACAAAGCCACCCGCCTTGCCTGCGGGAGTGACTGCGGCGCAAGCGGCCGCCTGGACTGTGGTGTCGCGCGTGATGTTGAACTTGGACGAGACGATTACTAAGCAATAAGAGGATTGGTTATGAACTGTCAAGACGGTTGGTGGCGAGGACAAGATCCGACGCAAGTGAGCCGGCGCTGGTTCTTTGAGAAGTGCGGCGTGGGGGTTGGTGCAGTAGCGTTGGCGAACCTGCTCGCAGAAGCAGGATTGGCCGATACCGCTAATAAAGATCCGCTGGCGCCGAAGAAACCTCCGCTACCAGCGAAGGCGAAGAACGTCATCTTCTTATTCATGGCGGGCGCGCCGAGCCATTTGGAGCTGTTCGACTACAAGCCGCAGTTGGCGAAGTTCGACGGAACCTTGCCACCACAAGAGTTGTTAAAGGGATACCGGGCCGCGTTTATCAACCCCAACTCCAAATTGCTTGGACCGAAGTTCAAGTTCGAGAAGTATGGGCAGAGTGGTGCGGAGGTATCGGAGTTGCTGCCGCACTTCACCAAGATTGTGGACGATGTCACGATCGTCAAGTCGATGGTGACGGATGCGTTTAACCATGCGCCCGGTCAGTTGCTGATGAACACTGGCACGCAGCAGTTCGGACGACCGAGCATGGGTGCTTGGGTGACTTATGGGTTAGGCAGCGAGTCGAAAGACTTGCCGGCGTTTGTGGTGTTCAGTTCGGGCAAGAAAGGGCCCAGCGGCGGTAACTCATGTTGGGGCAGCGGATTTCTGCCAACCGTTTATCAAGGTGTACAGTTCAGGGGCAGCGGAGATCCGGTGCTGTATCTATCGAATCCGCCAGGCATTGACGCCGATGTACAGAGAGACTCGCTCGATACGATCCGCAGCATGAACGAGATGCGGCAAGGTGTGACGGGTGATCCAGAGATCGCGACCCGGATCAACTCATTTGAGATGGCTTACCGGATGCAGAGTAGCGCGCCTGAGTTAATGGATCTATCGAAGGAGCCGCAGCACATATTAGATATGTATGGCGTGGAACCGGGCAAGCCATCGTATGCGGCCGATTGCCTGTTAGCGCGCCGGATGGTAGAACGCGGAGTGCGCTTTGTGCAACTCTACCACGAAGCTTGGGATCAGCATGACAACCTAACCAAGGACATCAAAATCAATTGCAAGGAAACAGACCAAGCGAGTGCGGCGCTGGTGCAGGACTTGAAACAGCGTGGCATGTTAGACGACACGCTGGTGATTTGGGGCGGTGAGTTTGGACGCACGCCCATGGTGCAAGGCGGTAACGATGGGCGTGACCACCATCCGAACGCTTTCACGATGTGGTTGGCGGGCGGCGGCATCAAGCCGGGTTTGACGATTGGCGAGAGTGACGAGTTGGGGTTCAATGTGGTGAGCGATAAGGTTCACGTGCACGACTTGCACGCTACGATCTTAAAGCTGCTCGGGTTTGAGCACACGCATTTTACATACAAGTTTCAGGGAAGGAACTTCCGGTTGACGGATGTGGCGGGGAGTGTCGTAGACAAGATCTGCGCTTAACTATGAGAGCTGAAAAGACCTATGATGTGGTGATTGTCGGTTCGGGCGCAGGCGGTGGAGTCGCGGCGCACGTACTGGCGCAAGCTGGCGCGAAAATCTGCATGCTGGAGGCAGGCGGCTGGTTTGATGGAACCAAGCAATCGCACATGTTCGAGTGGCCGTATCAAGCACCGCACCGGGCCGCTTCTTCGAAGGAAAAGCCGTTCGGCTACTTCGACGCGACGCTCGCGGGAGGTTGGGAGGTAAAGGGTGAGCCCTATACAAACGCTCCCGGTAGTGAATGGAAATGGTGGCGCGGGCGCATGTTGGGAGGCCGAACCAATCACTATGGCCGCATCTCACTGCGCATGGGTCCGTATGATTTCAAACCTTACAGCCGCGACGGCAAGGGCTTTGATTGGCCGATTACTTACGATGAGCTTGCGCCGTACTATGACAAGGCCGAAGAGCTGATTGGGGTGTTCGGGACGCATGAGGGATTAGAGAATACTCCCGACGGGAAGTTTCTGCCTGCGCCCGCACCGAGGGCCAACGAACGCATCATCAAGATGACTTGCGACAAGTTGGAGATTCCTTGCATTCCATCTCGCTTGGCCATCTTGACCAAGTCGATTCATGGAAGAGCCGCTTGCCATTACTGTGCGCAATGCGGCCGCTCCTGTGGAGTGAACGCGAACTTCAACTCGCCCGGCGTGCACATCTTCCCCGCGATGAAGACTGGGAATCTAGAGGTGAGGACCGGGGCGATGGTGCGCGAGGTAATGGTTGGCAGCGATGGGATGGCGACCGGCGTTTCTTACATCGACACCAAGACTCGGCAAGAAATTGAAGTGAAGGCGCGGATCGTAGTGCTGGCCGCCAGTTGCTGCGAGACGGCGCGGATCATGCTGAACTCAAAGAGCAGCCAGTTCCCCAACGGCTTGGCAAATAGCAGTGGGCTGGTGGGCAAGTATGTGATGGACACGGTGGGTTCGGATGTGTCGGGATACCTGCCGATCTTGGAAGATATGCCGCCACATAATGAAGACGGTGTGGGCGGCATGCATATGTACATGCCGTGGTGGTTGTATCAGAAACAGAAGCAAGGCAAGATGCCCTTTGCGCGTGGTTATCACATAGAGTTTGGAGGCGGCCGAGGCCAGCCAGACGCCGGGACCTTTGATGGCATGGAAGAAGTGAACGGTGGCGGCTACGGCCTGGAACTGAAGCGCCAAGTGAGGAAGATGTACGGCGCGGGTATATACATGTCGGGCCGCGGCGAGATGATCCCGAACGAAGACAGCTACTGCGAGATTGACCCCAACGTGGTGGACCAGTGGGGCATCCCCGTTTTACGGTTCCACTTCAAGTGGAGCCAGGATGAGATCTTGCAGGCTAAACACATGCAGGACACTTTCAAGGAGATTATCGAGGCAGCGGGCGGAAAAGTAATGTCGAGTTCGGACGAGAAATCAAACTGGGGCATCAGCCGCGGCGGGGAGATCATCCACGAGGTGGGTGCTACGAGGATGGGAGATGACCCGAAGACCTCGGTGCTGAACCAGCACTGCCAAGCGTGGGATTGTAAGAATCTCTTCATCACCGATGCGGCTCCATTTGTGAGCAATGCGGATAAGAATCCGACACTGACGATTACGGCGCTAGGTTGGAGAACATCGGACTACATCGTTGATGAGGTGAAGAAGTACAACGTGAAGGTTTGAGGCGGTGGAGTGAAAAAAGGGGGACACGCCTGCGGAGATCAAGAAGCGCGGCATACGTGACGGTGCCCGGACTGTTCCCCTTTTTCTGGATCAGAAGACGTCAAGGTCGTGCGCGGAGACGACCTTGGTTTGATCAGATGTTTTGACTTCAGAAACGAGTTCTGCGTCAGTCACTCCGGTCATGAGTTGATGGTAAAGGACCAAGAGCTTTGGCTTGGCCTCGGCAGCTATCTTTGAGAGCTCCTCGGTTGAAGTGTGGAACTCGTGTAGATAGGCGGGCCAAGTGGGGCGAGGCAGCTTGAGTTCGGCGACTGAGTAGACTTCGTGCAGCAGGACATCGCATCCGTTGCAGGCTTTGATCAGTGCGGGAGAGGGATTGCAATCTCCCGAAATGACGATGGTCCTGTCGGGAGTTTGGATCCGATAGGCGAAAGCTTGCGGCCATGATCCGTGATGAACGGGGATGGCGGAGATCTCGACATTGTTCTCGCGCAAAATGACACCTGATACTATTTCGTGGACATTGGCTCGATAGCCAGTAGTGTTGCCATGTTCTAGACCGTTGGTGCGCATATCGATATCCTGTTGCCAAGCCGCTTCAATGTGATCGACCAGCGACTTGGCGCCTTTGGGTCCATAGACTTCGAGGGGTGCGGTGCGATGGAGAACCCAGGGAGTAAAGATGAGGTCGGGCAGGCCCAGAGTGTGGTCGGAGTGGAGATGCGTGATGAAGACGCGCTGAAGGTTCGGCATTTCGAGAGCTGGAATGTGAAGGCGGGTTGCAGCGGCAGCAGCACGGCGGACAATGCCGGGACCGCTATCGAAGAGGTAGGCTTTGTCGTTATAGATGACAGCAACGGAGGGGCCAGAGCGCTCGGGGTCGGGGCGCGGAGTTCCGGTGCCGAGAATGACAACGTTTGTGGCGGCGCATGACGGCGCGGCTAATAGGATAAAAAGAGAGATGAATTTGAACATGAAGAGATTAGTGTATCCGGCAGTGGCGCTCTTGACGGCTTGGCTGTGCGGCGGGGCTGAACTGCGAGTGGACCATGTCACGATTGCCGGGCGCGACTTGAAAGAGATGCAGGCGAAGTTTGCGGCGGCAGGTATTCGAACAGAATATGGCGGCAAACATACAAACGGTTTGACGGAAATGGCGCTGGCAAGCTTTGCCGACGGAAGTTATCTGGAACTGATTGCCGCGCAAGATCCGAAGGCGGGCGCGCCGAAACATTACTGGGCCAAATTTATTGACGAGAATGCCGGGCCGTGTGCGTGGGCGATTGGCGTGGACGATTTGGATGGCAAGGCCAAACGTCTGGGAGCAAAGACGACGGCGAGCGGACGGTTGCGAGCTGATGGAGTTGAACTGAAGTGGCGCAGCGCGGTGGTAGGGCCAGAAGCCCAAGGTACATTTTTCCCGTTTATGATTCACGATGAGACCGATCGGGCTTTGCGGGCCTATCCAACAGGGAAGCCGACGATGCCTGAGTGGCGTGGAGTCTCGGAAGTTTATATCGCCGTAAAGAATTTGGACGAGGCCGTGAAGCGCTATCGGGAGACGTTCCAACTGGGAGAACCGAAACGAGCACCGATGTTCGGAGGAGCGAGTGCGAGATTCGCGGGCACACCAGTGGTTTTGGTGAGTGCGCAGAACGGATGGATTGCCGAGAGATTGGACAAGTTTGGCGAGGCTCCATGCGCGTTTGTGATTGCGCGAGGCAACGGCAGCGCGGACGAAATCCAGTGGTTGAAGATTGCCGGGATGCGAATTGGCGTGAGATGAGCGCATGTTGTTTAGTTAAGCGGCCTGCTTCATGGTTTGATTGGCGATTTCGGCGTCGAGTCTCTGGGGGAAATCGGGCGAAAGCTTCATTCCTTCAAGCTTTTGCATTAGATTGCGACCAATTTCGTGGCAAGTTTCGGCATCTTTCTTTAAGACGTCCCAATAGTGGGCGTCTTTTTTCATTTGGTGTTTCTCTTGGGCGCGCGTTTCGGCGGCTTGCTGACGTTTTTGCGCTTCGAACCCAAGCTCGGTTTTGCGGCGTTCGGCGCGGAGGCTTTGCAGTTGCCTGAAGGCGGCGTTATAGGCGCGATTGTAGGTGTTTTCGTAACGGATGAAAAGAGAGAGTGACTTTTCATTCGTTGCCAGGCCGGTTTCCGGATCGAAGCAGCCAGCTTGGAGATTTTGGGCGCGGTTGCGCAGCCAGCGGGATTCGGCCATGGTGTGGACGAGGTCGCGTTCGGTGGGGGTGGTGGGTTGGTGTTCGGAAAGGTAGCCATTGAGGAGGTCGGCATATTCGTCGGCGTTTTCCGTTGGAAGGATAGCGAAACGGCCATTGTGGCGCGCCAGGCCGTGGGTGAGGCGGTTTTGGGAGGAGACGGCTTTGCCTTCGTCGGAGGTGGGGCCGGTGGATTTTTGAGCGTTTTCGCGATTGGCAGCGAGACGGTTGGGCGTGATTTCGGAGAAGAGCGGTAACGGGGCGCCGGGTTCGGGGAACTCGGCTTGGGGTTGAGGCGCGGGTGCTGCTGTGGGAACGACGGCAGTTTTCTGGGCAGCTTTTAGGGCAGCGCGCTCGGCGGCGCGACGAATGGCACGAGCAGACATGTTTGGTTACCTCTAGAAATAAAAATGGCCCGCACGAGAAAACTCTCGGCGGACCTGCTAGAACATAGCATGCGCCCCCGGCAAAACGTACTTTCGCCTATAGGCGAAAACAGGGTTAAGTCTTTTTGAATGATGGAGTAAGAAATATTTTCTTCTGCTGTGACCATGGGTTTTAAGGAATCAGCGAAATGGCTCTTGGCTGGCAGAACGGTCGCAAGAGGTAGCTTCTCATCTGGCTCGGTGCTTTTGACCTTCGAATCACGAGTTCACCGCCGAGTTTTCTTGCCAATACGTAGCTGAGGCACCGTGAGATCTGAGAAGGAAAATCATGTGGCGGGAACGCGGATTTCGCTGAACTCGATAGTCTATTCTTTCAACGAAGGCCAGTCAAGCAAAGTAATTCAGGAAGACTTTCCGTCGTTGAAGCGCTCGCACTCAAGCCAGCAATCGTGCTGGCTGAGTAGGGGCTTGGTGACTAAGTGGTTGGGGTACTAAGGCGGACCTTTAGTCTTTACCAGTCTATAACTTGAATGCCTTTCACCTGAGATACAAACGGCTTTGGGGCAGTTAGCATGATGAATATGAGGACATATTCTGCACTACTAAAAGCCATTGCATGCCTGATACCTTTCGGCGCGCAGGCCGGCCAGATCGTGAATATCGACGCGACAAACGCGGCGGGTACGTCGGTGACGCTCGGGCCCGGCACTTACGAAGTGAACGTGATTGGAACGGCTCAGGGTGGCCACTACAACGGTTGGGATTTCGCCACGCAAAACTTCGGCACGCCATCCGCAACACCCGCGCCGAACGATTGGGTTGACTATTTTGCGATCACGGTCAATGGAGTGCAGACAACTTATATCCTCAATGGTGATCCGATGTCCAGCTCGGCCGCCGGTGCTCTTGCTACTTATCAATCGAGCGTTCTCTACGCAAATGGAACGACCCCTGCTAGCGCAAGCCCGAACACGGCGATTTTCACAGTGACGTCTACCCAGTCGGTAAACTTTGCGGTTGCGGACTATTTTTTTGCAGATAACTGGGGTGGCACGTCGTTGTATGTGTCAAATGTAAGCTCTGCGAGTGCGACTCCGGAGCCTTCCCCCATGAGTCTGATGGCCATCGCGATCACCGGTTCGCTGGCGGCGATGTTGCGGCGGAAGAGCCGCTGAGTGGTGATTGGTCGGGGCGCGGAGATTCGAACTCCGGACCTCCTGGTCCCGAACCAGGCGCTCTACCAGGCTGAGCCACGCCCCGAACCTTCCCATTCTATCAACGTTGAGTTAATTCGCCAAACTTACGCGTTGCAATTCTTTTTTCAAACCCGCGGTGCCTTCGCGGCGGTAGATGCGGGCGAGGCGTTGCTCTTCAGGCGATGTAGCCAATTCACGCCGCAAGGTGAGGTCTTGGGTCGCGGCGTCGATATCGGCGCGGCTGGGGATCCACAACGTGCCATCGGAAAATT
>Ga0182012_10001569_pt1 | contig 24928 bp, 18 predicted proteins | sample 612S2SmetaG_FD_120486 | JGI IMG/M metagenome (GOLD analysis project Ga0182012, IMG submission 120486) | Permafrost microbial communities from Stordalen Mire, Sweden - 612S2S metaG | ecosystem: Environmental > Terrestrial > Soil > Wetlands > Permafrost | place: Sweden: Stordalen | collected... | reverse complement strand
GGATGGACCCGAAAGGCGTTCGTCTCGGCCCTCACCCTCTTCGAACTCGACGAGATGCTGGCGAGGCACGCCAGCTACCAACTGCTGGCCGAGATCATACGGCTCCGCTTCCAAAAGCCAACGGAAGACCTTCGAGAGCTATTTGGAAGGCTTACCTTCAACATCTTGTGCGGGAACACCGATGATCACGCAAGAAACCACGCCGCGTTCTGGGATGGAGAGAATCTGCGTCTTACTCCTGCCTACGACATATGCCCACAGCTTCGCACCGGCAACGAGGCCGGACAGGCCATGTTGATCGAAGACAATAACAACAGCAGTCAACTGGCGTTATGCCTGCAATCTGCACCGCAATTCAAACTCTCCGATACGGATGCCCGCGCCATCATCCTGCAGCAGGTGAACACAATACGAGTTCGCTGGGATGCCATCTGCGATGAGGCGAAATTGTCAAAAGTAGATCGCGCGCTCCTGTACGGCCGACAATTCCTCAATCCGTTCGCTTTCTATGAGGCACCTGAGGAAATCAGATCAGCCGGTAAGTTTTAAATGAGTGAGATCACCTGCTTGCGACTAAGGTCAGCGAAGGGTTGGGCAAAGTGGCCTGAAGATTGCCGCCAGCAATGGCGTCTCCGTTGATGTTATTCGGCTCTTCGCCGCCCTGCCCGACCCCTGGCGTCAGCATGACTCCTTTGAGTCGCACGACGGAGAACTTGCCCTTCAGTGTCAGCTTGCAGAAGAGTATGCGACGCAGATTGGCGCGCATGCGAACGCCGGCGTCGATTCGATCGATGTAGCCTTCGGCGCGGAAATCCGGTCCTGCTCCAATTAAGGGGGTCGGACCAAAGTCGGACCGAAATGAAGGGTAAATGCACGAAACCAGCATGAATACTGGCGTTTACGCATTATGATCAAGGTCTGCAAAACCTTTGTGCGCCGGTTCGTTCCGGCCCGCGCCTCCATACTCCTCTCAGTAACGCAGACTTTTCAACCCGGACTTTTCGTCACCAAACGATTTTGCAGCAAGACTGAAGTCAACGATGCTCTCAAGGCAGCGCGACTTGCTGATGCAAGGGAAGATCCTGCGAGGAGCCTCCTGCCATCACCGTGTATTGCCCTGGGACCAGCTTCCAACTGTCGGTGGCTTCGTCGTAGATGGTCAGGCGATCCTGCTCGATGGGAATGGTGACCTGCCGCGCCTCGCCCGCGTTCAGCTCCACGCGCGCCCAGCCGATCAGCCGCTTGGGTGGCTCGCCGGCTGCGTCGGGAAGCCCAGCATAGACCTCGGCGATTTCTGTCCCTGCGCGCTTGCCGGTGTTCTTGACGGTGAAGGCGACCGAAAGCGTGCTGCCCGGCTTTACGGTCAGGCCCGAGTAGGCATAGCTGGTGTAGGAGAGGCCATAGCCGAAGGGGAACAGCACAGGCTTCTTTTCCGCGTCGTACCACTTGTAGCCGACTTCCAGCTTTTCGTCGTAATAAATCTGGAATGCGGGCAGGCCTTTGGCTCGTACAAGCCTTTGTTCCGGCGTTTCGGGAACGGAGGGGTCTCTGCGTCCTGTGGATGAAGGCGGGGGCTGCACGATGGTGGGGTGGGGCAGGTCGGCATCGCTCTTTGCAAAAGTAACCGCGAGTTTGCCGCTGGGATTTACCTCGCCGGTGAGCAGGTTGGCCAGAGCCTCCGCGCCGCGAATGCCCGGATACCAGGCCTCGACTGCGCCGGCGACTTTATCGATCCAGGGCATGGTCGCCGGGCTGCCGGTTTCGAGGACGGCGATTGTCTTTGGATTGGCAGCGGCAACGGTCTCGATCAGCTTGTTCTGGTCGGCGCTCAAAGCCAGCGTTGCAAGATCCGCGCCTTCCGTCTCCGGCTGATAGCCAAACACAATTGCCACGTCGGCCTGTTTGGCTGCGGCGGAGGCAGCAGCCAAATCGTCGCCGGATACATACCAAATTTTTGCAGACGGCAGCTTGGCCGTCAGCGCGCGCAGCGGGGAGCTGGGCATCCAGACCGGGGCCTGATTGCCCATTCCGCCTCCGGTTCTTGCGCCCGACGGCGGAGGAACTGCGTTGCCTCCCGGCGCGTTGACCTGCGCCGAACCGCCGCCGCTGAGGACGCCGACATCGGCATGGCCGCCGATGAGGACAATCGAATGAACGCGGGCCACGTCAAGAGGCAGTATGCCGCGATCGTTCTTGAGCAGGACAATGCTTTCCTCGGCGATTTTTTGCGCCAGCGCATAGCCGCGTTCGGGGTCGGGAACCTGCTTGACCACTGGATTGTCGAACAGGCCCACGGCAAAGATGGCGCGCAACACGCGGTGCACGTGGTCGTTGAGTTCGTCCTGGGAGACTGCGCCGCTTTCGACGGCGGCTTTGAGCGTATCGCCAAAGAAAGTGTCGCCTGGCTCCTCCTGGTCGAGGCCGGCATGCGAGGCCTTTTCCGCGGAGTGCGTGCCGCCCCAGTCGGAGACGACGAAGCCCTTGAATTGAAAATCCTTCTTCAAGACTTCGTTGAGGAGATAGTTGTTCTCGCAGGCGTAGTCTCCGCTGACGCGATTGTAGGAGCACATGACGCCGGCGGCGTCGGAGATGCGCAGGGCGATCTCAAAGGCGCGCAGATCGGTCTCGCGAAGAGAGCGCTTGTCGATGTTGACGTTGACCGCCTGGCGGCCGCTCTCCTGGTCGTTGACGGCGTAGTGCTTCAGATCGCCGATGATGTGCTCGGACTGCACGCCCTTGGCGAAGTTTCCATCGAGCGTTCCGGCAAGCAGCGGGTCTTCGCCTTGATATTCAAACGTCCTGCCGTTGCGCGGCTCACGGGTCAAATTGACGCCGCCGCCAAGCGACATGCTGTAGCCCTGATCGCGCAGTTCGCGGCCTATCAGTGCGCCGTATTCGAATGCTGCTTGCGGATCCCATGAGGAAGCGGCGCCCAGATTGTTGGGCAGCGCGGTGGAGTAGCGCCCGGAGGCGGCTCCGCGGGTTACGCCGTAGGCTGAGTCCGCCATTTGAATCGCGGGAATGCCCAGCCGCGCAATCGAGCGCACGTAGCCCGCGCCGCCGTTGGACTCGCTCGGGCCGGGCGGGATGTTTCCCATGCCGCCGCCGCCATGCAGCAGAGAGATTTTTTCGTCCAGCGTGAGTTCCTTGAGCACCATGTCGGCGCGCACGTCGGGCGAGAGGGTGGTATCGGACCAGGCATATTTTTTCGGTTGCGGCGGCCCGGGAGTCTGCGCTGCCATAGAAGCAGCAATGGATAGCATCGCAGCAAATGCTGACAGGCAGGCTGCCCCACTGAAAAATCTAAAAAACTTCATTGCAATCGTCCGCCTTTCAATAACCATGGAATCAGAATGGGTTGGAGTCGATTCGTATTCGCAGCAATCGTATCTCATCCGCGCGTAGTCGGAATAGTGCTGTTTGCCGCCCGCGTTACTTCGCGTGGGCACTCAGGAGAGCAGCGATGCCTTCCGGCACAGCCTTCGCGGCGCAGCCGGCTTTCAAGGGCGACCCGGCGACACCATGGCCTGGATGCTCGTAGCTCGCGTCGGGAAGAATGTAGCCGATAGCGCCTGCAAGTTGCGAAACAAGGATGGTATTCTTCACCGGCGAAGCAGCGCGAATCTCCTGGCCGATTTTTGTGCCCATGTCGCCGCCCACGGCTGCAAAGGCAATGTCTCCGATTCGGATCGCCGCCACAGGGATGGCCACCGGCGGACGGTCTTCAAGCGTGACCTGGTGCGTCTGATTGTCCACGCGAACATGCCCGCCCGGGCAGGTGACTGTACTCGCCGCCGCTTGCAATGTGACGTTGGAGACGGCGGGTGCCATGCTACCCAGAGCTTCAAAAGTCGACTGAGCCACACGCCGCGCCAGAATATCTAGCAGCCCCCAGCCCGCTGCGCCTTCATCTGTCGCAGGCAGCTTGCCGATGGCCGGCTGGAGGGACTCGAGTATGGGCTTTTGGTCTCCCTCTGCTGAAGGCATGTACAACACTACCGGTGCGCCGGCGGGGTTCGATTCCATGATCTTGGAAACTGCGCCGGGGATGTCTCCGCTGACTTCATAGCCGCCGTCTTTGGACGCGCTGCGAAACATCACCTGCGCATGTGTCGCGTAATCCACCAGCAATGCAATCGGCTGGCCGCTGGTGGATTCCACTCGGACCACATCGAGCGTCTTGTCCGATGGCCCTTTCGGGTCCACTCCAGTTCCCCGCCCCAACAGTTCGCCGTCGTTGATATTTACAAATGCTTCGCCGCGAGCAAAAGCGATTCGAGCCGGCTGCAAATGCGCAGCCGCCTGGCGTGCTGCTTCCACCGATCCTGTGCGGGCATGCTCGATCTCCTTCACCTGAGCAGGAGTCAGCTCTCCGCCGTGAATGAATACGGTGAGCGACTCATGCGTGTGCGAGGCCGCGACGATCACGTTCGACTCGGGAACGCCGACCGCCTGCGCCACTTCCGCAACCACGCGCTTGGGGTCTTGGATTGATTCGACTTCCGCAACGACCAGGGCCACGCGGATTGTGCCGTCATCCAGCACCAGCGCGCGCGCATAGACATCGTCGTGCACGCCGACAAACGGCTTCTCGCGACCGATGGCATAGGGGAACTGATCAGCGGTTGGCGTGATGGACACCTTGGCTGCACCGGCGCGCAGTTCGCCCGCGTGAGCGCTGGAAACAAGTCCCATGCCAAATGCAAGAGCTACCGTGGCCGCGATGAGCCGATGCAGATTCATCTATCCCTCCTTAAGTAGGATTGAAATATGGTTGCTTAACTTTCGAAGCGATTCTATCTATGAACCGTAAAGACTGTCCTTGGTCCGCTACTTCTGCGGAGTCGCGGGTGCCTGAACCGCCATCGAAGCCTCGGAAAACAGCTCCATCTCATTGCCCTCAGGATCGCGCAAAGCGCTGCCTCTCACATCTGCGCCTAATGCTTTCAATGCCGCCACGGCAGCTTTCACATCCGGCACGGTTAACGCCAGGTGCGCCCAACCCTGCTCCATGTAGACAGGATCGGCAGGCGTCCGCTTCGATCCGGTGTACTTGATCAGATCGATGCGCATATTTGCATTGCGCATGTTGACGTTCACCATGTTGGGCCGTTCCAGGCGCTTCACTTCCTTGAATCCCAGCACGCGCGCATACCACTCGACCTCGCGATCCAGATCCTGAACGGACAGGCTGACGTGGTCATATTTGAGGCCGACCAACGCTTCGGGCAGCGCGGCAGGGGCCGGAACTGGTCCCGGAACTGGTGCCGGCGTGGCAGGTGCCTGTGCAAAGGAAGCAGCGCACACAATTACGCTTGCAAAAAGTTGACCTAACAAAATTCTCGATAGCCTCTTCAGCATTTGAAATCCTCATGGTTCGGGTTAGATATGGTAGTAACTTACTGGAAGCGTCCCGGCTTGCTGAGCCACTTGTCGACGTAGTCATAGGTCGTCTTCTGTGTGTCGCCGAACTCGCCGGGAGTCTTTTCGCACTTCTTGCAGGTGGTATAGCCATGGCTGCCGCCGGCTACAAAAGCGATCGACTTGTCCGCGCTTTTTGCGTGTTCGTAAATAGTCTCGGCAGCGATGTACTCCCAATGCCCGGTCATGCCCATGGTGAGTAGCGGAACGGTGATGCTCTCCACGTTACCCGGCGGGCTGCTGATGGTCGATGTCCAGTCAATGCCGCGAACGGTCGATTCATTTAAGCCATAATCGCTGGTGACACGAATCGCATTTTCCATGAGGTAGGCGCGCACGGTGGCGCGAATGGCTCCGCCTTGCAGCGACGGCGTGTTGGACTTAGTAAGTTCCGGCAGGCGAACGGAGTGGACGATCTCCGTGGTAGCCGATCCATCAGGATGCAGCAGCGGCCACGGCTTCTCGGTGTGCGACAGCAGCCGGATGTCCTCCGGGAAGAGCTTGTTGCCGGGCTGCCCGCTGTTGGCGCCGGGCACATCGAACGGCTCATCGTCGGCATAGTGGCCCTTGCCGGCTTCGATCACGGCCAGTCTGTCCTGAGCGGCCTTGATCAACTGGTTCTCTCGCTTGCCCTGCGCGCTCTGAAATTTCCGGAGAAATGCATCGCTATAAGTTGAACCCGCGGGGTTGAAGCCGTTGGCGGGATTGAACAGGTCCAGAGCCGGATTCAACGGCTGGCCGCTCTGCTCGTCGGGAACGGCCGGATCGAGGCTGAAAACCGCCATGGCTCCATTGCCAAAGTTCGAGTCGATCAACATGATTCCGTCTGCCGCAGGCATTCCGGCAAGTCGATCGGTACACTTGACCAGCTTTTCCGGCCCCTGGCATGCCTTCACGCCGTTCTCCGCTATGGATTGATAGGCAGACATCAGCGTTCCGCCGCCGCTGTGGCCCAGCAGCACAACCTTCGTGATTCCCGGAACCTTGCGCAGATACGTCACACCTGCCTTGGCATCGAGCAGAATCCGCTCCATGTTGCCGTTGCTGTTATTGGCGCAGAGTACGCGGTAGCCGCGCTTGGAGAGTTCCGTACACGCCGGAAATTGCAGATAATCTCCGCCGTAGTGCATCACAAAAACGCCGATCTTGCTCTTCTCGCCCGGCGTCAACGGCTCGTACAGCAGGCCCGGCACATGGTCGCCAAGGTGCACAAAGGTGGTTTTTACGCCTGGATCCATGGGTGGCATCTGGCCGGGACCGCCTTGCTGGCCAACTGTCGTGGTGATTGAAGCGCAAACGATGATTGAAGACAAAAGAAATGCCCTATACCGCTTCATGCTTTGTTCCATCCTTTAAATAAGTAGTTAAGGTTCGTTATCAGTCGTTCGCCGAATCATGATTTGCGTACTCAATCCGGGTTTTAAAGCCAGAACCAGGCCAGGCGGCATTTGCCAGCCAGGTGAAAGCGCGTCACACCCCGTCACGCACACACCCTATTGCCAACGGCATAAGTATATCTAGGTGCGGTACGGTGCTCTACCGTACAGTACTCGATTTCCTACCGTATAGCACTTCACACGCCCATCTCGGATCACTAGGCTTTCGTTGATCTGAATTCCCATAGGCTCCAGCACCGAGCAGAGTGCCTGAACGCCGCAGGAACCAAGGATCGAAGGCCATGATCTGGCCCCGTTACCGGCTTTTTAATCAACACCTTTGGAGGTTAGTTATGAAGATATACGATCGTATGGATTTACCCAGTCGCAGGATACTGATGGCATTTGCAACGAAGATGCTCTGCCTGCTGGCCATTCTGCCTTTCTCAACCCAGTTGCAGGCACAGAGCTTCTACGGATCGATTGTGGGAACCGTGACGGATGCCTCAGGCGCCGTGGTCCCCGGCGCAACCGTAAAGGTGACGAACGCGGGAACAAATACATCCCAAACCGTGCAGTCGGACGGAACAGGCAAATACAGCTTCGTCGACCTGCTCCCGGCCACCTACCGGGTGGAAGCGACGAAGGCCAGCTTCAAGCGGTTTGTGCGCGAGAGCGTCGACGTGGCAGTCGGCTCGGTGGTCCGCATCGACCTCGCGCTGGCGGTCGGCAACGTGAGCGAGACCGTGGAAGTATCCACCGCGACGCCGTTGCTGCAAACAGACAGCAGCAGCCTGAACCAGGAGGTGGTAGGCGACCAAGTGCAGGAGATGCCGCTCAATGGCCGCAACGTGCAGAATCTGATTGCGCTTGCTCCGGGCGTCATCCCGACCGGCTCCTCGATGGGCTCCGCCGAACTGAATGGTCAGCACCACACCATCACGGGCGGATTCAATGACTACGAGATCGGCGGAGCGCTGCAAGGCCAGAGCGGAACCTACGTGGACGGGGTTTCAGCCAATGTTCTGGGCGGCAATACCATCGCGCTTATCGTGACGCAGGACGCGATTCAGGAGTTCAACGTGGCCACCAGCAACGCCGGTGCGGACTTCGGGCACTATTCCGGCGGCGTGGTCAACATGGCCACCAAGAGCGGCACCAACACCCTGCGCGGCTCGTTTTACGAGTACTTCCGGAACGACGATCTGAATGCGAACGACTACTTCAGCAACCTGGCGCATTCAAATCGCGTCAAGTGGGATCAGAATCAATATGGCGCCATCGCCAGCGGACCCATCAAGAAAGACAAAGCATTCCTGATGCTTTCCTGGGAAGAATTCTCGCTCCGCACCGGCTGGCTCAATCAAACTTACGTACCCACCGTCGCCCTCCAAAACGGCGTCTTCCTCAACCAGACAGCGCCGACCGATCCGGGGGCGTTAACTGCTGCCGGGACATCATCCGGGCCTATCTGCGACATCGAGCCGATCCCGGTGGGCGGCGTAACCATCAACGGCACAACGTTCACAGGCACAGGCTCCTACATCAAGAACCTCTACGTTCCGAACGGTGGATTGAACACGTTAAACGGCAATCCCACGACCTGCGGCGACCCGCTGAACAAGGTCCTGAAAACCTACTACCCTGCGCCCAACTCCACTTTGGCCACAGCCAACTTTTTCCTGGTTAACGACCTCAACAACAACACCAACCAGTACAACGGGCGCTTCGATTACAACATCGCCTCCAATCAGCGCGCCTTTATCCGTTACACCTTCTGGAGAATAGGGGATGGCGCGCACTCGGAGTTCAGCGACGTAGGATATGGCACCGGAGTGAAATGGCCCACAAACGACGGCATTACCGTGAACCGCACGCACCAGGCGGTGATTGGCGATACTGTGACTTTCAACCCCACCACCGTGCTTGACGTTCGCGTCAACTACATGAGGCTCTTCGCTCCCAATCCGCCGCAGAGCATTACCGTGGATGAAACGCAGTTCTCCCCGGCGATGACGGCTCTGGCTCCGCAGTTCAGCCTGCATGAGCTTCCCTCCTTCAACGTCTCCGGCATTCATAGCCTCTACAACAACTGGGGCGCGATCTCGTCTTACCAGCTCCTCACCAACAACGCCTATGGGCTGAATTTCAGCTTGGTGAAGATTCTTGGCAGGCACAGCCTGAAGTTCGGCGGCGAGGACCGGCTTTTGGATCAGACCAACTCCGGCAGCACCGGCCAGGCAGCGGGAACCTCCAGCTATTCCAACAGCTCGTTCGGCATCGGTGACGAATGGGCTGCGTTCCTGATGGGCTATCCCACTTCCGTCTCCTTCCAGACCATCAGCCCGGTAGCCAATTACAATTACTATCAAGGCTATTACGCCACGGATACGTGGCAGGCAGCAAGGAACCTCACATTGACCCTTGGCCTGCGCTACGAGCTGCCCGGAGGAGCCGCGGAACGGCACAACAAGGGCGCTGTCGTGCTTCCCAACGCGGTCGATCCATACACGGGCATAACCGGAACCGAGACGCTGGTTGCAGGTACACTTTACGCAGGAAGGACCGGTGTCATTCCGCCGCACAACCTCTTTGCGCCCCGCCTGGGCTTTGCCTATCGCGTCAACGCAAACACAGTTCTGCGCGGCGGCTACGGCATCTCCTACCTGTTTGTGGCCCAGAACCCCTCCACACCGATCACCACAGCCAGCACCTCGTTCTCCAACTCGGGAACGATACCGGCACAGGAAGAAACAGTCCTCGGATGCTGGGCCAACTTGCTTCCGACTGCAACCTGCATCAACAACTCGGTAAATATCCCTGCCGGACTCAACCTGCCCATCGGTCGCAGCCAGCCCAATTTCGTGGTCACGCAAAATGTTGCCAGTGCGACCGCATTCAAGAACCAGAGCATCAATGGGCCGATTCCGTATCAGTCCTTCCCCTACACGCAACAGTGGAACGTGGACCTCAGCCACCAGTTCAAGGGCGACTGGGTGGCGGAGATCAGCTACTCGGGCACCAAAGGCACGAATCTTCCGGCAATCGGCAGAAACCTGAACGAGCTTCCCGACCAGTACGACTCGATGGGCGCGGCACTGCAAACCAAACAGGCCTGCGCAGCTACGCCCGGCTTCGCCGCCAATGCGATCTCCGCCGGCCAATGCCTCAGGCCTTATCCGTATTACAACAATTTCTCGGATAGCGCCAAGTACGTAGGCATCTCCTCGTTCAAAGCAGTCGAGGCAAGGACAACCAAGCGCTTCGGCCGCAACGGCGTGCTGACGGCCAACTACACATGGTCGAAGAACCAGGGCGATACGGATACCAACTCCGGCGGCAACGAAGCCACTTCAACCGTTCAGGGCCAGGGCGGCGGCGTGGGCGCGCTGCAGGACTACAACAACCTGGGTGCTGAATACGCCATCATGAGCTACGACGTTACCAACCGCACCATCATCAGCTACGTGCTGCCCCTGCCCTTCGGCAAGGGACAGAAATTCGCCAACAGCTACAGCGGAATCGGCAGCAGCCTGGTCTCCGGCTGGGCGATCAACGGGATCACGACCTTCCAGTCCGGCTTTCCCTTGTTCATGTCCACGGGCAACAACAATCTGGAAACCAGCTTTGGCGCATCTACCGAGCGGCCCAATATCGCGCCCGGATGCAATAAGTTCGTTGGCGGCTCTTCGAATGCACGCGTGGCAGCCGGAGCGTGGTTCAACACATCCTGCTTCACAACCCCCGCCAACTACACCTTCGGTAACGCGCCTCGCGTGGACCCGAACCTGCGCACGGACGGACAGAAGAACTTCGATTTCGCGTTCCAGAAATCGACGGCCTTGCATGAGTTAAGCAATCTGGAGTTTCGCGCCGAGTTCTTCAACATCATGAACCGGGTTCAGTTTGCTCCTCCGAATACCCAGCAGAACTCCGGCACCTTCGGACAAGTTGTCTACCAGGTGAATCAGCCCCGCAAGATTCAGCTCAGCTTGCGGCTCAACTATTAACGAATCGCCGAAAGAGCGCCGATGCGCTCTTTCGCAACAACTCGGGGCGCCTTCGAGCGTCCCGTTTCACTTCCCTCATTGACTGCACGACCCCGTGCACCCCTGGTTCCTTGCCTGTCTCGTCCTTCTTGAACATCAATTACAACCTACATGATGTCAATAACTTGCGTAGCCTCAATTCACGGGAAAGCCTTTTTTCTCTCGCAGTGTTATGATGGCGGGCATAGCCGTTCCGGCACAATAAGCCTGCGAGATAGATATGGGATCGATCCACGAGCCAGGAAGCTTGACCGAATCGACCAACGGTTTCAACCGTTGGAGTGAGAGCCAACGCGCAGCGATCCTGAAAGAAACCAATCGCATTCTCGCTGACTCGGCGTTCAGCGGAAGCAAGCGGTGTCAGGCTATGCTTCGCCATGTGATTGCACATACGTTGAGCGCCGGCAGCAATGGAATGAAGGAGCGAACGCTCGGCGTTGAGGTATTCGGTCGAGACCCCGACTACGATACCAACTCCGACCCCGTGGTACGCACCACCGCCAGCGAGATCCGCAAGCGGCTCGCGCAAACGTATGACAATCCGGGAAATCATCATGACGTCAGAATTCGTTTGGATGCTGGCAGCTATCAGGCAAAGTTCGAATTCCTGCATCCTGAAGGTAAGCCGGACGTAGAAACATTCAGGCCTGCCGAAATGACGATTGCATTGGCAGACGCAAAGCCGGCCACAGTTGAACTGGATCATGTTTCGAGGCCAGTTGCTTCAACCGCGTCTCTGCTTAAATGGATATTGATAGCGGCCCTTGTCATCTCTGCCTGGCCCATCACCCTTGTCATACGCCACTACGGAACGACCCATACCAAAGACTATCTGGTCTGGAAGCCGCTGCTCGACTCCGCACAGACGTTGATGCTTTGCTCCATGGATGCGGTGGTGAATGGCAGTGGAAGCGCCGATCCCAATACTTCGATTATCGATGCGGAATATGCGCAGAAGATCACCACCTGGCTAACATTGCATGGCAGGCAGGCTAACTTCCGAGGGGCATCAGCGGTCAGTCTGCGTGATCTTCGCCAGGGACCGGTGGTGCTGATTGGTGCCTTCAACCCATGGTCTCTCACGCTGCTCAACAATCTGCGCTACAGCGTTCATGCCACCGGTGAAACCCACGAAGCGTGGATTCAGGATGCGCGCGATCCCGCCAATCGCCAGTGGAAGATCAACACGGAACACACCGACCTCGATTACGCCATCATCACGCGGTATTTCGATCAGGAGACAGGAAACTGGGTGCTGGAACTGGGCGGCTTGCGGCCCTATGGAACGCAGGCCGCAGGCGACTTGCTCACCGACCCCTCATTCATTCCTCTGCTTCCCGACGGTCTGGCGGCACAGGGAAACTTCCAGATCGTCTTGAAAGCAAGCGTGATCAATGGCAGCGCAGGCCGGCCGCAGGTACTCGCCTTTTATACCTGGTAGTCTTTCCATTTCCGATTTCCAGACACCGCAGCATTCAATCGACTGTATTTTTTTTCCAGCCCATCGCCTGGTGACTAGGTAACGTGGTCCGTCCCTGACCTGGCTTTCAACGCCGATGGCGCGGCCGCACTGTTCCATGATCCACGACTGCTTTGCGCCTGCGGCGCGTGATGCGTGGTCACAATGATGGCTTCGGCGGGCTTTTTGCCGACGCATTGGTAGGAGTGCGGCGTACCAGCATCGAAGTAAACTGAATCGCCCACGGTCAGGATGGCCGACTGGTCGCCGTGGCGCAGAGAAAGCTCACCCTTGAGCAAATACAGGAACTCAAAGCCGTTGTGCAGATGGGCCTTGGGCTCGAAGTCTTCCTGCGCCGGCAAAAACTCCGCGTAGTACGGATCCATCTCCCGGTCGGTCACCATGTAGCCCAGGCTTTCAAAGAAATACGTAGGCGGCTCCACGCCCGTTTGCGGCAACCTCACCCGCTCCGACTGCTTGTGAACGCGAAAGATGGTTGCCGGCTCGGACTCAAAAAAATACGACAGATCTTTGGAAAAGACCATGGCAATGCGTGACAGGTTGCGCAGGGTGGGAACCACGCGGCCCGTCTCAAGTTGCGAAAGAAAGCTGGCGGAAAGCCCCGTATGCAGGCCCAGTTCCACCAAACCCATGGATTTTTTCAGCCGCAGGCGGCGGATGCGCTCGCCCAGCCGCTTCTCCTGGATAAAACGCTCGGCGGTATCGCCGTCGGCCTGCGTCTTTTGCGTGTCGTCGTTCTTGATGCTGGACTTCGCCATGAACCCCCGCAGCACTCAGCGCAATATCTATAGAATGCCCTGCGGAGCGATTATTGTCCAGATCAATTAAATTTTAAGTGAGGCCAAAAGGCTTGGCTGAGTTTCTGCATGAAATTCCATTCGAATTTGAAGTCCCTGTTTCGTGCCAACCTTCAACGCCTAGCAGTAAAGCAGCCGAGTTGGCCCCGCCATTGGCTTATGCCTTGCCTCAAAGAACTACAATGTGACAAAGACACAAACAATGACGAATCGACTCTATTACGGTGACAATCTCCAGGTACTGCGAGATTCGGTGCAGGATGAGAGTGTTGACCTCATTTACCTTGACCCGCCGTTCAATAGTCAGTCGTCCTACAATGTGCTGTTCAAGGCGCCGACCGGGGAACAATCTAAAGCCCAAATCGAGGCTTTTAAAGATACATGGCATTGGAACGACCACGCAGAAAATGACTTCGATGACGTAATGAAAAGCGGCAATAGTGATGTGGCTGAAATGCTGCGCGCCTTCCGCTCGTTTTTAAAAGAAAACGACATGATGGCGTACATCGCGATGATGGCCGTTCGGTTGTTGGAACTATACCGCGCTCTAAAGCCTACAGGAAGTCTTTACCTGCATTGCGACCCTACCGCCAGCCATTACCTCAAGATCATTCTCGATGGCGTTTTCGGCACGGTCGGCTTTCGAGATGACATCGTCTGGAAGCGCGCCGAGACCGTAAAGGGCAACTTCGGGCAGGGCAGCAAATTCTTCGATAGAAATACGGATTCCATCTTGTTCTATGCAAAGTCATCTCAGCAAAAGTTCAATCCTCAGTTCAGAGAATACACGCAGCAGTATGTTGAGGATTTCTATAAGTATGTGGAAGAAGGAACAGGGCGAATATATCGACTGATCAGCATGACAGGCCCCGGTGGTGCCGCTAAGGGCAACCCAATCTACGAAGTCATGGGAGTAAAGCGGTATTGGCGTTATTCAAGAGACAAGATGAACAAACTTATCGATGCGGGCATGGTCGTTCAGACCAAACCCGGCGCAGTGCCGCAAAGAAAGCTGTACCTCGATGAAGGCAAGGGGGTGCCAGTGCAATCGCTATGGGACGACATCCCCGCGCTTCATTCTCAATCGGCCGAGAGGCTGGGATATCCGACTCAGAAGCCTCTTGCCTTGCTTGAACGAATCATTCGGAGTTCCAGTAATGAGAGCGACATCGTACTCGACCCTTTCTGCGGATGCGGCACCACGATTCACGCAGCTCAAAAACTGAATCGCCAGTGGTTGGGGATCGATATTACACATCTCGCGATATCGCTTATCGAGCGACGCTTAAAAGACGCTTTTCCGGGCATTGACTTTGCCGTTCATGGAACTCCCAAAGACATCGACGGGGCGCGAGCCTTGGCTGCTCAGGACAAATACCAATTCCAGTGGTGGGCCGTTTCCCTGGTGAACGCTATTCCCTTCGGCGGCAAGAAGAAGGGCTCTGATGGTGGAATTGATGGAACCATCTACTTTAAACCTGATGGTAAAACCACGGAGAAGGCAATTGTCTCTGTGAAGGGCGGCGACAACGTTGGCGTTCCGATGATTCGCGACCTAGCCCATGTTGTGGATCGCGAGAATGCGAAGATCGGCCTGTTTATCACACTGACAGAGCCAACCAAACCTATGCAAACCGAGGCTGTGAAAGCCGGGTTTTACCAAACTCCGTATGCAAAATATCCCAAGATACAAATCCTCACCATTGCGGAACTTTTCTCTGGTCAACAGGCAAATATACCTCTAGTCGACCCATCCGTTTTCAGGAAAGCACAAAAAGAGTCTGTATCGGAACAGAACAAACTGTTCTGATACTCGGTAGGAATCAAGGCATATGACACAAGAGACCACAGCAGCACCTGGCAAACCAGCGATCGCCACGATTGCCGACATCGGCCGGCACGAGGGCCAGTCTGTCACGCTTCGCGGCTGGCTCTACAACCTGCGCGAGAGCGGCAAGCTGCTGTTCCCAATCTTCCGCGACGGAACGGGGTCGATTCAAGGCGTGGCGCATGTGAAGAGCGTCTCGCCGGAGGTGTTTGAAGCGCTCAAAGGCCTCACGCAGGAGTCGAGCCTGATCGTGACCGGAAAGGTGCGGGCCGACAAGCGCGCGCCGGGGGGATTTGAACTCGACGTTGAAAATCTTGAAGTCATCCAGCGGATTCCCGAGTCGACGCCCTACCCGATTACGCTCAAGGAACACGGCGTGGACTTCCTCATGGAGCATCGGCACCTGTGGATGCGTACGCCGCGCCAGGCGGCGATCCTGCGCATTCGCGCGGAGATCATGCGCGCCACGGCGGAGTTCTTCGACAGCAGCGGATTCATCCGCACCGATCCGCCGATTCTTACGCCGGCCGCATGCGAGGGCACATCGACGCTGTTTCCGGTCGACTACTTCGGCGACCCGGCATTCCTGACCCAATCCGGCCAGCTCTATGCCGAGGCCACGGCGCTGGCGCTGGGCAAAGTGTACAGCTTCGGGCCCACATTTCGCGCGGAGAAGTCGAAGACCCGCCGCCACCTTACCGAGTTCTGGATGGTTGAGCCGGAGGTTGCGTTTATGGACCTCGATGGCCTGCTGGAGCTGTCTGAAAATTGCATTTCGCATATTGTCCAGAGCGTGCTGAAGAACCGCGCGCCCGAGTTGCAGACGATTGGCCGCGATGTAACCAAGCTCCAGCCGGTGAAGGCTCCGTTTCCAAGATTGCGTTATGACGAAGCAGCAGCCATGCTGAATCAGGCGCACAAGGACGGCAAGCTGGAAGCGCCCTTTGAGTACGGCAACGACTTTGGCTCGCCCGACGAAACCTGGCTCAGCTCGCAGTTTGACCGGCCTGTAATGGTGCATCGCTACCCGGCACATGTGAAGGCCTTTTACATGGAGCCGGACCCGGCCGATCCGAAATACGCGCTGTGCGTGGACGTGCTTGCGCCGGAGGGTTATGGGGAGATCATCGGCGGGTCGCAGCGCGTGTCAAGCTACGAGTTGTTGAGTTCGCGAATTGACCAACATCAACTTCCGCGCGAGGCCTTCGAGTGGTACCTGGATCTGCGCCGCTACGGAAGCGTTCCTCACTCCGGCTTTGGCATGGGCATCGAGCGCGTTGTGGCCTGGGTGTGCGGATTGGACCACGTGCGCGAGACGATTCCGTTTGCACGGACGCTGCATCGGATTTATCCATAAACCAAACCGCGAACCAAACCGGGAGCGATACTACGAAGGTAGCCGCAAATCAATTCACGAAACAAGCTATGAAAATGAAAACCACAGATCAGGAAGCGCCGGTAGGCGACGGGGCGCAGCTCACCATCGGGGTGCTTGCTCTCCAGGGCGACTACGAAGCGCACGCGCAGGCGTTTGAACGCGCGGGCGCGAAGACGGTTTTGGTCCGGACGAAAGATGACCTGAAAAATCTAGACGGGCTGGCGATGCCGGGCGGCGAATCGACAACCATGCTGAACTTTCTCGAGCGCGATGGGTTTCTCGATGCGCTGGGGAAGTTTATCTCGGTCACGCCCTGCTTTGCCACGTGCGCCGGATGCATCCTGCTGGCGCGCGAGGTGCTGCACCCGCCGCAAAAGAGTCTCAAGCTGCTCGACGCCACGGTTGAGCGCAACGCCTATGGCCGTCAAATCGACTCCGCTATTTTGAGAGAAGAAACCGCGTTGCCCGGTGGGCCGCTGGAGATGGTGTTTATTCGCGCGCCAAGAATTACTCAAGTGGGGCCTGAGGTGGAAGTGCTGGCCCAGCGCGACGGTTCTCCGACCCTCGTCCGGCAGGGCCACCTGCTGGCCGCTACGTTTCATCCCGAGATGACGGACGACGTTCGTGTGCAGAGATTGTTTCTGGAGATGATTCGCGCCGATCGGGCGAAGTAAGGATTGCGGCTTTGCATAGTGCTTTCCCAGGTCTCAAAAGCGAGACCAGGGGCACCCAGTCAAATGCGGATTGACCAATAAATTCGCAACCCAGCGAAAGCAAATTTTATCTAGAAGGTAAACGCGAGGCCGCCGCGCAGGCTGCGCTGGCCTTGAGAAAAGAAGAGCACCGAGCCGTCATTGAGCATGTACGGGTGATACCCTTCGGCCAGCAGATTGCTGACTTCAAGCAGCCCTTCTACGGCTCCCGATCCAACATGGGATTGGTAGAGCGCTTGGTCGAAGCGCATGTCGAGGTACGGAGCGAGCGCGTCGGTTGCGTAGGGGACAACTGCCGTGACGGTATCCTCTGGCTGCCAGCGATAGCTAGCCTGCCACTTGGTTCCTGTGCCGTCGACCGTGCCGGAGAGAGAGATGGAATAGGACTGCACACGCCGCGGGCGGAAGCCGGAAACCAACTGCGGAAGCGTCGCGGATTGCGGCTGTGCGGCAGCTGCCAGCGCGCTGCCTCCGGCGTAGTGGACGCGAACCCAGTTATTTCCCGGAAGACGCCGCTCCACGCTGGCCTCTACGCCATCGGAGGAATAGTTTTCTCCGGCGGCCCGCAAGATGCCGCTGGCTGGGTCATACAACGCGCCCGCCGACGTAGATGCGCCAAGGGCAAACCGCCCCGCGCCTTCGATTGCCGGATTCTCAACTCGTTCCGCATAGACAGCCACTGCGACATCGGAGTTATCCGTCTGCCGCTTCCAGCCGATCTGCTGATACAGGCCGTGTTCGATAGCGAGTGTTCCATTGCGGGATGAGAACTGAGCCACGGGCAACTGCGCATTGCCGGAACTCGGGTTCTGAACCATCGTAGCCATGCGATAGTGAACCGATGAGTTGCCGTTGCGCCACTCGACGCTGGCAAAGGGCAGGGACCGCGTAACGGTGCTGCCGCCCAAACCATTCGTTCCGCCGAGCCGGCCAAGCATCGCATCCGCGCCGACCTCGGCTGTAATATCGGGGCCCAGATGCATGGTTTCCACGGAGCGAACGCCGGCCTCAATGAATCCGCCAGAAGCATTCGTGCCGGAGGAATCCGGTCCGGCCTGGCTCTCAAATTCTGGATGAATCTCGACCGCGGCCACGGACTCAACCGATCCGGCAAAGCCCATATCCTCACGGAAGCCGACCATCGACTCCATGCCCTCATCGGTTACGTCTACATGCGCCAGCAGTTCTCTGTTGGCGCTGGGCGAGTCTTCCACCGTGGCCGAGATGCGCTCGCCGGTTTCGCCGAAGGTGCCCGCCTGCCCGCCCACCAGGATACGCGCCTTCAGTTTAGGCGCAGCCCCGGTGCCGTCCGAGGCCACGACCAGCGGCCCGTCTTCAAGCCAGCGGAGCAGCGGACGATCGGCGGCAGAGCGCAGCGTCCAGGCCCAATCGTCCTGCGAGGCATTGCTGCCTCGCGGTTCAGCCGGAAGCCAGCGCATGGCTTCGTAAAGCGTGCTCAGGGTGAGATTGACAACCGTTGCCCCGGAGCGAAGGCGAAGATTTTCGCGCAGTGACGGCAAGAAGGTGGGGTTGATGGCTTTGAGCGCGTACTGGCCGGGCAAGATCGAGGCGATTGCGAATCGGCCGTCGCTGCCGGTATGAACGCTGGCGACAACCGAAAAATCCGAGCGCAGCAACTCGACAACCGCGCCGATCTGCGGCACGCCGGAGGAGTCGCGCACGATGCCTGTGACCGATGCCGACGCCGCCCACGACGAGGGAACGGCAGCCAGAGCAATCAGCACAGCAAAACCGGTGAGATGGGCACTGCGTATCTTCAGCATCTGGGACCCAACGCGTCTCTGGGGAAATCCTCAAAATGTTTCGAAAGCCGCAGAATCTCAGGTCCGGCTGGCTTGGATTGCTTGCTAATACCTATTCCACGATAAAAGGGGCTGATTGCGCAATCTGTTGTTTTGAGATTGCGTCATTAATCGTCACCGTAACCTTGTACTTTCCGGGGGCCAGGCCCGCAATGGGAAGGGTTTTGGCCACGGTAAGCTGGTCGCTATGAGCACCCAAGTCCTTTGATTCTAACTCTTTTTCCAGGATCACTGTCCCCGTGGCAGAATCCACAATTTGATAAGTCACCGTGGCGGAATTGCTCTTGGTGGCTTCGTCGATCCCCAGGTTATAGACCTGCATCCAGAAGTTCAACTCCGCGCCCTTGGCGTAGCTCACCGGCGTGGCGGGATTGGGGCTGACCCTGGGCCGGATGAATGTGTTGCCGATGATGAAGTTGCCGTTTCCGATCTGACGCGAGGAGACGGTGTTCATGGTGTCGGCAAGAATGAGCGTGGAGGCTCCGAGTTTTTCGTCATGGTAAGTGGGCACCGTGATGCCGCGGCCGTAATAGCCCATGTGCTCGGGATTGTTGACGTCCTTGATGGCGATATCCAAACGGTACAGCCCCGGCACCAGCGGCAGCGCCTTCCAGTAAACCGACTTGCGGTCGAGGCTTTTTTCCAGCAACTCCGCCGGCTGATCGACTTCCACGGTGTCTTCAAAGGTCTGCACCGTCTTGTCGGTCAGCGTAGTGACTTTGCCGAGAATGTTGACTACGCCCTTCGAGACGCCGTCCTTGGTCACAAAAGTGATGTCGCGATTCCTGATCTGGATCGTAATCGGAACCAGATCGGTGCTCTCCGTGACCTTCACAAAATCAGTGCGCACATCGAATGGGAAGACCGGCCCGGAAAGCAATTTGTGCTCGGAGATAAAAGCATTGAGATCTTTGAACTTGACCGGCGGCGGAGTAAACAGCTTGGCGGCCAGTTCAATGCGATCGAATTCCTTATTCGTCCAGGCCTGCGCCTGCCCCGGCCCCATGCCCAAGGGATCGCTGCCGTCCATGCGGGCTTTCTTGTCCTGCCCGTGCGTCTGCTCGTAAAAGGTGGAACCGGCGTTGGGTACTTCCTTGAGCGCGTCCTTCTCCGTGGGGTCGATGGTGAAGTGGTAGTCGCCGCACATGCAGGTGTCTACAAATTCAATGTTGATGTTCTCGCCCAGGCCTTCAATATATCGGTAATTCCAATCTTCAAACGGGAACGTCGACGTGGATCCACCGCCCTCTTCGATGGGGCGCTCATAGTTTCCTCCCGAAGGATGCGAGTCGATGCTGTCGGGAGGGCCGAATGTGATGTAGATGCGGCCGCGGTCTGTCTTCCAGCCCGGCTTGCCGGCGGCATAGTGCTCATTGGCGTAGGCGATGCGGCGGTAGTGCTCTTCGCGAAACTCATTCTCAGGAGAATCGGCGTTGGCGTTGCGGCGCAGCCAGAAATTTTCAATGAAGGCGTCGCGCTCTTCATCGTTGCTCAGGGACATGAACGCCTTGCGCTCGTCGTCGCTGATGATGTAGGTGACTTCCTCGTTCAACCAGGTCTTGTAGGTTCCCTTCAACTCCTGGCGAAGAGCCTTTTGCGATTTATAACGCTCGGAGTCGGAGCGCTGGCGCTTGAGAGGGTCCACTTCCTGATTTTGATTGGAAGGCTGAGGAGCAGCCGTTGGAGCCTGAGCCGACTGCGCCGGGACCAAGCGTGCGGGCAGCGCGAACAACCCAAAGGCCAACGTGGAAACTAGGAAACTATAACGTCTGTACATCATTGCCTGAAATACTCCTGCGAGCCTCTATTCTACGGGTCCTGGAAGGGCAGGGCAAGGCTCAAATCGGAGTTGTCCCACCCCACTTGGACGGGCTCATGGCATGAAAGTAACTCGCGTCAAGGCTCAGAATGCTTTTGAATCGCGACCGGCAAACGGTTAGTCTTACTACCAGCAGGGATGGATTGCCTCCTTCGGAAGGTGAACGGTCAAATCGGAAATGGCACTAAATAGCGTTGAAACCGACAGTTCGGCCCAAATCGCGGAAGATATCTCCGAAGACGTCATCGTCGTCGAGGATCTGTGGCGTTGCTACGATATGGGCTCCGAGCAGCAGGTGCAGGCGCTGCGCGGCGTCTCGCTGCGCATCCGGCACAACGAATACGTCGCGATTATGGGCCCCTCCGGCTCAGGCAAATCAACGCTGATGAATTTGATTGGCTGCCTCGACACGCCTTCTAGGGGCCGTTACTGGCTCAACGGACAGTTGGTGAGCGACCTGAACGACGACGAGCTGGCGCGCATCCGCAACAAGGAGATCGGCTTCGTCTTTCAGACCTTCAATCTGCTGGCCAGGTCCAGCGCACTGCAAAACGTGGAATTGCCGTTGATTTATAACGGCACGACGGCGGCCGCACGGCTCGAACGCGCGCGGCAGGCGTTGACGGACGTGGGCCTTGAGACGCGCATGGGTCACAAGCCCAGTGAGCTGTCCGGGGGCCAGCGCCAGCGCGTGGCAATTGCCCGTGCCCTGGTGAACCATCCCTCGATCATCCTGGCCGACGAGCCGACCGGTAACCTTGACTCCAAAACCAGCCTCGAAATCATGGCGCTCTTCGATCAGCTTCATGCCAATGGAAATACGATCGTGGTCGTGACTCACGAGCCGGATATCGCCGAGTTTGCCCATCGCGTCGTCCATATCCGCGACGGCCAGATCTTCTCCGACGAACCATCCAAGCGCTTTCGCCAATGATCCGACCCGCAAACACTACGATTCCGTGCCCCATCCTTGCGCCTTTTTATTGGCGCAAGGGTGGGAGACCACAACTTCGGCACCGGATAAGTAAGCTATCGCAGGGGGCATGATCGCATCCCAATCCCGCCAGTGTTCATGGGGCAAAACTCCTGTGGACCTCCACAACATTCATGCAGATTTATTGATTACCCTTGACAACCAAGTCGAATAAGGGCAAGATTTCCACAGACCGTATAGGGAAGACGCTGGCGGTCAGGATGCCGCACAGGCGCAAGATGCAATACCACCCTGCCCCACCTTCACCCCCAGTCTTCCATCAACAGCGGAAGAGTGTACTCGCATACTCTACATCGGCAGAAGATCGCTCTTCTAAGAAAATGACCGTTCGGCATGGGCTGGAGTCAGCGCAGAATAACCGGGAGATTCCGGTGCGTTGGCTCCCTGCAACGTCGATCTTGCGTGAGTGCAATCACTGAAACGGGCCCTCAATACCTGCTAAAACGATGGAAGCGCAGTTAGGATTGCACCCTTTCTCAGCGCGCGCCGGCATGGCTCCATTGGGCGCGAATACGCGGAGGTGACCTATGGTCGTGAAAACCAAATGCGCGGGAAACAAAGTCATGGGCCTGGATGTGGGCGCATATAACGCGCGCCGTTATTTTCCCAGGCATCTCTCAGCCATTGAACTGCAACTGGACCACCTTCGCATCGAGTGCGGCCTGAGCCCGGAGTTCTGGAACGGCCGGCCCGAGATTCACGACCGCCGCCTGTGCAGTTGGCTGGAATCCAAGCAGTTCCATAAGGCATCGAAAAACTCAGCCGCTCTGATCATGATTGCCGAGGGAGAAAACTCATTCAAGCTCCTGCCGGCCAAGTTCAAGCCGGCATCCGAGGGCGCAAACGCAGCCAGGCCCCCGATCTTTGTCTCCGGATTGCGAGCCGCGGATTCCGATCTGCGAAACTCCGGCTCCGATTTGCGAGCCTCCGTTTCCGCCCCGGCACGCAGTGTCATTTCGCCGGCATCTACGGACCCTGTCAATTAAGCGGAAAGGAGATCGACATGAGAACCGCCAGTTCGCACCATGATCTTGGAAGCCGCGCCGCCCGAGCCCTTCGAGCCCTTCTGAATCAGGTCTCCGTAATTCGTCTGATCGACATTCGCAGCGAGGCAAGCGACTCCGGAGGCGATTGTGTCCTGATTGCCGACATCGACGTACTGGGCCGCAGGTACACGCTGGCGGCCGATGTCCGGCCGGCCGTTCCGCCAGAAAGCCTGCGCAGCTTGTTCAAAGCATCCGTCGGCAGCGAGATGGAAGCGCGCATTATCATTGCACCCCATCTGTCGGCAGAGGCGCAGGCGCTATGCAAGTTGAACCACGCCGGCTTCCTCGACCTCGACGGCAACGCGCGAATCTCTCTCGGCGAAGTATTCATCGGCAGGCGCAGCACGGCGTGCCGCCCGGCACACCGTCCGGCAGATCAGCCTGCACTGCCCATTGCAAAAATCCCCTTGCGGGAGGGAGCCTTTCCGATGCCATTGCCACCGCGCGCAGTGAGCGGTACCGCTCGGGGATTGTGAAGTTTTCTACAGCTACTTTTCAAAACAAAATTCAAGGTCTACTGGAACATATTGCCTGATAGCGGTATGTGATATCATAGATATGTGTTCCGAGGAAAGACGGAATCGGTGCACGCGGTGCGCCAATTTCCTCGAAACGCGGGAGTGAAGCCATGATGGAGTACAAAGGTTATACGGCCGGGCCGATCGACTTTGATCCCGATGAGAATACATTTTCAGGTACAGTTGCGGGACTGAACGATGTGATCCACTTCGAAGGCTCGACGGCCAGGGAACTTTCGCGTGCCTTCCGCGCGAGCATCGACAGCTATCTGGAGTTGTGCGCTGAAGATGGTAAGCAGCCGGATAAGCCATTCAACGGAAAAATTCTGGTTCGCACTGAGCCGGAGTTGCACCGGAAGGCTGCTTTGCGGGCCGCGGTCGAGGGCGTAAGCCTGAGCAGATGGATTTCGCGGCAAATTGAGAGCGCGCCTTAGTGCGATTGGCCATCAGCCACTGGCTTCAGAACGGCGAATTTAATGGCCGCGTCTTGCTCGCACGGCGGCTGCCAATTCTCCTAACAACTCATGCGTCTCCGGCCAGTCGATGCAGCCGTCAGTGATGCTTTGGCCGTAGACGGGCTCCTGGCCGGGAATCAGCTTTTGCGTTCCGGCTACGAGGTTGCTCTCGATCATTACGCCAACAATACGAGTGTCGCCGCGCTTGTCTCCACCTGCAATCTGACCGGCTACGTCTTTGCAAACCACCGACTGGCGCCGGTAATCCTTCTCCGAATTCGCATGGCTGAAGTCGATCATGATGCGCGCCGCCAGGCCGGATTTTTCAAGCTTGGCGGCGGCGGCCTCGACGGAGTCGGCGTCATAATTCGTCACCCCGGTGCCCCCGCGCAGGATGATGTGGCAGTCGGGATTGCCCGATGTCACGAAGATGGCGGACTGACCGTGCTTGGTGTGGCCCAGGAAGGTGTGCGAGTAGGCAGCGGAAAGAATCGCATCGACAGCCACCTGCACATCGCCCGAGGTGGCGTTCTTGAAACCAACCGGACACGAGACGCCGGAGACAAGCTGGCGATGAACCTGGCTCTCGGTCGTCCGCGCGCCGATGGCTCCCCAACTGACAAGTCCTGCAATGTACTGGGGCGAGATCATATCCAGAAATTCCGTCCCCGTGGGCACACCCATCTCGGCCAGATCAAGCAGCAAGTTGCGCGCCAGTCGCAGGCCGTCGTTGATCTTGTAGGACTGGTCGAGGTCCGGGTCGTTGATCAGGCCCTTCCAGCCGATCGTAGTGCGGGGCTTCTCAAAGTAAACGCGCATGACGATCCGCAGGTCCTTGGAAAATTCGCCGATCGCATTCTGAAGCAGCGCCGCGTACTCGCGCGCGGCCTTGGTGTCGTGGATGGAGCAGGGGCCGACGAGGACCAGGAGACGGTCGTCCTTGTGGTTGAGAATGTCGACGATCTCGCGGCGGGCGTTGAAGATAGTGGCGGAGGCGGCTTCGGTGACCGACCGCTCTTCTTCGAGGAAAACCGGGGGAAGGACAACTTTCGTCCACTGAATGCGCAGATCGTCAATGGGCTGGAACATGGGAATCCTGTTTAGAATCTATCAGATTGTACGCGCAGGATTCGGATTCCGCAGCGCCCCAAAGCCTGGCCGAGCGAAGTCGAAGGATCTCCCGCTTGAGCAGGAGTCCGGCTTTGACCCGTGGAGATGAGAAGAAGCACGG
>Ga0182012_10001567_pt1 | contig 24930 bp, 39 predicted proteins | sample 612S2SmetaG_FD_120486 | JGI IMG/M metagenome (GOLD analysis project Ga0182012, IMG submission 120486) | Permafrost microbial communities from Stordalen Mire, Sweden - 612S2S metaG | ecosystem: Environmental > Terrestrial > Soil > Wetlands > Permafrost | place: Sweden: Stordalen | collected... | reverse complement strand
TCAGGACCGCCGAGCCGACGAGCGTCCAGGGACTCGTCGACGATCGGCTGACCATCGAATGGGACAATCGCGAGCCCGACCTCCGACGCGACAGCCTGGACGGGAAGCTGATCAGCTCGACCGTCTTCGGGGACGGCGCCATCATCATCGTCGAGGTCGGAGGCGTGAGGCTCGCCGTCCCGCTCACTTCACCTTTCCGGGCGATGAATCCGCCCGGGAGGCTCTCCCGTCCATCGTACCCGATCGCGGCTCAAGACCCGGCATCGCTCGCGTCGATAGACCCTCTGGCGGGTCCGTCGCCACGGGCCACGCCCACTCGATAACGCATGTCTGTTTGTGCCGCACGATAAACGACAACGCCCGACCCCTGGATGGGAGTCGGGCGTTGGCGTTAGCAGAGACCGAAACCGTCAGGCCTTGCATTCCAGGCAATCGCGAAGCGTCACCCGGCCTGGCGTCTTTCCCTGGCTGGCCCGGCACTCCGAGAGCTCGCGGCCGACGCAGCCGCAATCGTCCTGCATCGAGATCGGCAGGACCGATCCCCGATCGGCACAGGCATTCACACGGTCGCGGACGGCCGGGTCAATCGAGGGCGTGGCCTCGGTGGTCGCCAGGACCGCCGCCATCCGGGCGAGTTGCTCCTCGTGAGGGACCAGCCTCCAGGCGTCCAGAGCCGTCAAGGTCCGGACGTCCCGGCGGGAACCGGCAAGGTCGATTTCTTGTAGCTGAACACCGGCCAGACCGTCCAGATCCGGTTCAGGAGGGCCTGATCGGTGAACGGGACCGTGATGGTCGCGCTATCCGCCACGATCGTCCAGGCCATCGTCTGCGCCCAGAAGGCCGGGTCCGAGGCGGCGAGCCTGGCGAAGTAGGCCCGGTCGGCATAGCTCGTGTCGGTGCTGCTCTCGACGTTGACGACGTACTCGGCGAGTGCCCCCAAAGCCACCTGGATTCGCTGGACGGTGGGCGTGTCGAACGCGATGGCGACCTGGGCAAGGAGCGTCCCGTCAATCATCGTGAGCGGGCAAGTCAGGGCCGTTTCGACGCCTGGCATCGGTTCTCAGTCCTTTCAGGCAGGGTCGATGGTGACGAAACAGGTGACATCCGATCCGGGATAAGCCGACCCGTTGTCGAGGTGGAAGGGGGAGCAGGTGTTGCCGTAGCCGCCGACGAGCCAGGTGTACAACACGCCGTCGCGATAGGGCGACCCATAGGGCGAGGTCGGATAGAGCCGGGTCAGGCTGAACTGGTTATATTGACAGGTCAACAGGTAAAAAAACAGGGAGCCCGTCAAGGGATCGAGGAAGCTGGTCGTACTGATGAAGGCGTTCGCTCCCAGGTTGAGCGGGGCGAACACGGCGGGCGTGGCCTGATACTGGATGGTGCAGGACTGGAACATCTTGTAGTTGCAGTTGGGATCGCGCGAGACCATCGTCAGGGTCTCGGGGATCGACGGGCAGTAGCAGCTCGGCAGCCCGGTCGTGGTCCCGCCGCCGCCGCCCCCGCCGCCCCCGGTGGTCATCCGCTCGCCGACCCAGCGGTAATCGACGAAGCGGCAGGGGATGAAGTCGCCGGTGCTGAACGGGGCCGGGCCGAGCTGGTAGACCAGGACCGAAGGCGCCCCGGACTGGGCGGTCAGGATCGCGGCGGTGCCCGCGACCTCGGCGCCCGTCGCGATCTGGGGTGTGAGCGCCGCGAACTTGCCCACGGCCAGGGCGGGGCCCGTCGAGGTCACCTTGCCGATGAACGCGGGCGAGCCTCGCGAGCTGAGACCTGGCCAGGGCGGCGGCGGGGCCGAATTCAGGAGCCGAAGACGGGTCAAATCATCGGTCATTCGCGGGCCTCACGAGTCATAGCGGAAGGTCCAGCGGAAGTCGGTGAAGGTGCAGAGAACCATCGTGGTCCCCGCGACCGGGATCGCCGAGCCCAGATTCAGCGCGACGAACGCGGCGCCAGCGTCGGTCAAGGTTCCGGTTCCCCCTTCGACCTCGGCGCCGGTGACCGAGTACGCCTCCATGCCGAAGAAGCTGGGCGAGGCGGCCGAGCCGCTGATCACCTTGCCGACCTGGCAAGGAGCGCCCCGGCTGGAGTCGGAGCGGGTCCGGGTGCTGGCGTCCGAAGCGGCCTGCCGCGAGATCCGCAGCCGGCTCGCGTCGTCGGAGCTGGTATCGGTCTCGTGCATCAGGAATACCTTTTCGATCGGAGCGTCCCGGGCTTCAGGCCGGGCGGCTCGGCGCGGGCGTAGCCGCCGCCGCCTCCGCCAGGCGTCGTCGAGAACCCGCCGAACGACTCGCCCGGGGCGGGCGAGCCGGACGGAGCGGACGGCGACGGGGTGAATCCCCCGAAGCTCTCGGCCGCTTTCGCCACGGGCTGGCGGAGCGGCGGCAACCGCCGCTTGACGTGCGGCGGCCGGCCGCTCGATCGGGCATAGCGGGTCCGGTGGGTCCCGGCGTCGGACAGTTCCAGGGCCGTGGTCTGGCTGTCGTCGCCGAACTGGTAATGGACGCCGACGACCACGGGATAGATCGGGGTGTCACTGCCGTTATCGGTGCGGAGCCCCAGGTTCCGGCCCTCGATCTCGGAGATCAGATCGCCGATCTGGTAATACGTGGTCAGCCTCGGGATCATCACCGGCCCTTCCAGGACGCCGGCCTCGGTGCTGGCCCGCAGCGCCTGGGCCTCGGCCAGCGCCGCCTTGTTGTCGTTGCGGGGGTTCTGGTTCGCCCCCCCGCTGGCGTTGTTCAGCTCCGACGGGTAATCGATGTACTCGTTGTGGTAGCGATCGGAGGCGTCGATCTGGCGGTTGATCGTCTGCGACAGCGGTGAGGAGCCCCTCGGCAACGCGATCTGGGTCAGGGCCTGGTCGGACTCGACGACACAGGTCAGGCGAAGTGTGAAACTCTTGCCGGTGACCAGGGCGCACTGGTTCTCGACCCCGCGCACCACCCCGAAGAAGAACGCCGAGAGGAAATTCGTCCCCTGGCCGATTTCCCAGCGGTTGGGGTTGTCGTCGGTGATCGCGATCCCCAGCCGATCCGAGAGCAGCCGCCAGGTGGTGCTGGTGATGTTCTGCCAGGTCCCGCTGCCGTCCCACAAGCCCGGCGACGGCCCCGTGTAGTTCGCCGAGATCGCCAGTCGTGCCTCGTAAGGCAGGTTCGTGAGGGGATCGACCGAGATCAGCTTGCCGATCCCGGGACGGCGCCGCCGGACATAGTTGGGCAGCCCGGAGATCGGAGCCCCGAACAGGCCGTCGAGGCTGGTCGCCAGCGCGATCGGGGTATTGGTCCCGATCGCGTAGTGGCCGTCACTGGTCTCATCGAAGATGTAGTTCCGGTAGATCGAGGCATTGGCCGCGTTGTCGCGGTCATAGCTCTTGAGGTTCGCGGGCGCCCCGTCGGTCGCCACCATCGGGAACCCCGGGGCGAGGATGAACGACGCTTCCCAGCGATCGAGGCCACCGCTCACGGTCTGCTGATTCACCACGTCGGCCAGATCGCGATGCAGCCGGCTCGATCCCACGTTGAAGAGCCGGGCGTCGAACGCGGTCCCTCGGGGGTAGAGGTAGAGTTGCTTGACCGGCCCGGCCTGGCTGGCGAACACGTTGAAGCTCGTGACGGGCAGGCCCGCGCCCGAGGTTCCCAGCGCGAACACCGTGCCGAAACCGGACTCGCCGACCAGACGGTTCACCGTCCCCGGCCAGTCCTTGCCGGTGATCGGCGTATCGGGGCACGGGATCGGTCGGGGCGTGTCGCCGAGGTTGCCGGGGGAGAGCAAGAGCCCATCGAGATAGCCCCCATCGGGATTGGTCACATACTGCTGGGTCGGATTCCCGTTGAAGATCAGGTAGCGCAGGGCCTTGTTCACACTCCAGTACGTCCGGGCGTCGGTCGGCTGCTGGATCACGGTGGGGTCGAGGAACGTGGGATAGCGGTAGTCATGGCCCCCGCTCATCGAGCCGGCCATGTAGCCGTCGGGCGTGCAGTTGGGCAACCCTGACGGATTGAACTGCGCGGGCAGATCGGTCGGAGTGTCGGCGACCACGCGAGCGGCCCCGGCGTTGCGCATGAGCGCGCCGGGGATCACGTCGTCCCAGCAATGCCAGGCGATCCCCACGCAGCCGATCTCGACCTCCTCCAGCTCGGGATCGATCCCCAGGCCGAAGTCGATCGCCAGGCCGTCGAACAGGCAGACCACCGTTCCCGAGGGTTGCTGGGCCTGGACCACCAGGCGGTCGCCGGGGTTGATCGTGAGCGGCGAGTCGTACTCCGAGCCCAGAGCGGTCTCGATCGACGTCGGGGCGCCCGTCAGGCCCGAGGCGAGGTTGTAGCGAAAGCTCGCCGAGCCCGGGTCGGTCCCCTCGCGAATGCTGATCCCGGTGCATTCGACATTGGGCAGCGCGAACAGGCTGGACACCCCGTCAAAGCGGTAAACCGCCACCGGAGCGGCCAGCCGGCAGGCGGGGACCGAGCCATCGGAGTCATAGAGCAGCCAGGGATCGGAGGTTAATGGCATGTCGCGCTGATCCCATCAATAGATATGCAGGAACTCGGCGTCATATTTCCGCGCGACATAGAGGCCCGGCGGAAAGCCCACGACCGGATAGACCCGCCCCTTGGGCTGGAACGTGACCAGGATCACGCCCGGCCACGCCGTGCCCAGGCTGTCGACCATCGTGTAGGCCCCGCCGTCGCGGACCATCGCGATCAGCGACGCCTCGGCCGCCGCCAGGGCGGAGGGGCCGGCGGCGACGATCGCGCCTTCCAGGACGGTGTGGCCCCCTCTTGAGCCCATGTTGATCACTTCCAGGCCATTGGCGCCGCAGTAGGCGTTGACCTGGCGGGCGTTGGGATTGGTCGTCACCGGCATCGTGAAGACCAGGCCCAGGGAAATCCCGTTGAAGGAGGCGGCCATGATGTCGGCCCCCTCATGCCTGGACGGTGATCAGGGGGTTGGTCGCGCCGTCGGTCGAGTAGGAGACGAAGGTCGCGCTACCACCGGCGAACTTGTTACTGGGCCCCGAGCGGGGGACCTCGGCCAGGACCGCGTTACTCAGGGTGTGCGTGAGCGACCCCGAGCCGGCCCCGCCCGCGACGTTCACGGCGTCTTCCAGGATCGCGACCACGACGCAAGGGGTCCCCCGGGGGATGGCTTGCAGGAGGTTGATCGAGCCCCCGGTGATCTTGAGCCCGCGCATCGCGGCGGCACGGATCGCCAGCGTGGGGTAAATGGTCCCGTCAGCCTGCCACATCTCGATCGTTTCCTGGTCCACGATCTCGACATCGAGAACCTCGGTGATCGCCACCACGGAGCCCCCCTGCGGGGTGACCGTGACGGCCTTCCAGTTCATATAAACGTTCGTTGCAGTCATCGTCATCGGTCGATCTTCATTTCATTCGCCGGGGTTCCTCCGGTTGGTTGGTGTTGGGAAGCGGTGCTAGGCTAGGCTAGGCGGTCGCGAATCGAGCGTCGAGGATCGTCCTCGCCTCGGACTCGCTGGCGCGGGTAAAGCCCCAGGTGGGGCGTGGGGGTTGATGGTCGTTGCCGGCACTGAACCGGTCGTACTCTTGCCGGGCTTGCTCCGAGACGCCGTAAGTCACCTCGGCCTGGTCGGTCGAGACCGCGACCTCGCCGGCGACCTCGCGGGGGTTATCCATCACCCCGTGGAGGTAGGAGATCTGCTGGCCCGGGTAGTGGAACTGTTTCCACTCGTCATAGGCCGTCGAGAGATCGGCCAGGCGATTCCCGTCGGGCTGGGTCTCGTTCGCGAGGTTGGCCTGGACGCCGTCGGTCGCGGCCTTGCAGAGGTCGGCGCCGAGCTTGTCCCTGGTCAAATCGAACAGCTCGCGATGACGGGCGATGTCGGACTGGATCTTCGCGAGGGCGGCGTCTTCATTCATCGGTCGCGGCCTCGGTAGTGGCGGCCTCGGCGGCGGCCAGCGCGGCCGCCTTGTCGGCGACCCGGGCGCGCATGGCCTTCAGTCGCGGGGCGGCCAGCGCCGCGTCGGTGTACTCGGTGATCGGGACCGCGCGATCGGTCCTGACGAGCTGATCCATGACCTGGGGAATCCACTCCGGAGGGATCTTCTCGGGATCGAGCCCGGCGGCGTACAGGCTCGACATGACCCAGGCCGTATAGGTCCGGTGCGGCCTGGGCGAGCCAAAGAGCGCGGCCATCACCTGGGCCGTGAGGGTCTTGGGGTCGGCCCCCTGCATGATCGCGACGGCTTCCCCGGTGGTCAGGTCGTAATTCCCTCGCAGGAGGATCAGACCGGCCTCGAACACGTCGAGCATGTTGACCTGATCGCTGAGCCGGCACTGATCGTCCATCCGGTCGCGGAATCCGTCGAGGACGCTGGCGATCCCGCCAGGGGAAAGGAGCCAGGTCTCCGCTGCTGATCCCGAGGTGATCGCTCCCGAGGTGATCGGGAATCCACTCGGTATCCGGTGCGCACGGACCTCGGGACAGAGCGGCCCGGAGCCGTGGTCGATCGTGGCGTCATCATCATCATCATCATCGGTCACTGGCATCTCGATTTCCTCGGGCTTGCTGACCTCGACTCGACTCGACTTGAACGAAATCATCAACGACGGCCCGGGTTGACCCCGGCCCCGCCGTTGCCGGCCCCCGGCGCGGCCCTCGGACCCAGGTCGCGGCGGCTCTTGCCGCCGTCCCTCATCATCCGCTCGCGGTCGCGGTTGTCGGCGTCGAGAGCGTCGGCGGCGTTCCGCAGCGCGGTTGACGCCTTGGAGGAATAGGGGTCGCCCCCGGCCTTCGACACCGACTCGGCGGCGCTGGCGTAATCGGCGGCGAACGCCTCGGCGTTCTGGGTCTGCCCCATCAGGTTCTGGAACAGGCTGGGGTACTGCGACGGGATGTCGACGCCGACCTGCTTGCCGCCCTCGATCAGGCCCCGGATCGCCTCGGCGTTGACCCGCTGGTCCTCGCCGTTGACCCCGTCGAGATAGCCGGTGACGGTGCGGTACATGTCCTGGGCGACGGTGAAGCCCTTGGCTTTGAGTTGCTGGCCGCCCTCCTGGTTGGGGTTGAGCATCCGGGCACGGGCAAAGTCCTGACCGCGCGACATCGACGCCGACCGCATGCCGATCTCGATCTCGGACTGGTACTTGCGAACCACCGACTGGCGGTCCCGGGCGTTGTCGCCGGCCTGGCTGGCGTTGTCCCGGGCGATCACGTCCTGGCCGTTGGCGGCGATCTCCTTGGCCCTGCTGATCCGTTGTTCCAGGACGTCGACGTTGCCGAGCATCCCGATCACCGAGCGGCGGTCGGTGGAGTTCCCATACCCCTTGGCTTCCAGGAAGCTGTTCACGTCGTCGGGCTTGACCTTCGCGAGATGGTCGCGCAGCGCCTTCAGCTTGGCGAAGTCCCCCCGGGCGGCCTTCATCCCCGATTCCTTGACGAACGTCTCCTGTTCCTCATTACCGAGCCCGGTCTCGTTCAAGAACCGGGACATCTGGCCATAGGTCGTTCCCGAGCTGGCGGCGGTCTTGGCGACCACCGAGGCCACGCCGATGAAGGCGCCGAGTTCGGGGAGTCCCGAGACCCGGTTGGAGGCGATCGCGCTGCCGGCCTGCCCCAGCTCGCCACGGGCCAGCGGGGTGATATCGCCCCGGCCCTGGTCGAGGCCGTAGTGCATCCCGCCGAGCTGGCCGGCCAGGTCCGTCTCGTTCCCCAGTTTCTGGTAGGTCGAGACCAGGCCGGTGAGGTCGCCCGCCGTCTTCGCGTCGAGACCGGTCCGGGAGGCGAACTGGGCGCCACGGATCTTGAGCTGAGCTTCCAGGGCGTCCTGTTGATCCTGGGTGAACCCGTTCTTGCCGACCACGCCGCCGACGTTGCCCTTCATCCGGCCGGTGGCCGACGAGTTCTCGTACTCGGTCAAGAACGGCGTGATCTCCTCGGGGAGCACGCCCGCCTTGACCGAGAAGTCGAGGGCCTCGCGGACGATCCTGTCATCCGGCCCGGCCTTCGCCCCCCGGAGACTGGCGTATTCCCGCAAGCCCTCGCGGAAGTCCTTGGTTCCACTCGCCGAATCGCTCATCAGCTCGACCAGGCTCTTGCCGGCGTCCCCGGCCGCCCGGAGCGCCGCCCGGCCCGCCATCACGCCCATGCTCACGGCCACGGCGCCGCCGACACCGATCCCCCGGCCGCCCGATCCCCCGCCCGAGGGCGTCCCCTTGCCGCTCGACGGCAGGTTGACCCCGGTCCCGACCCCTCCCAGCGCCGTCTGCGCCGAGATCGCCTGCGCCGTCATCGTCGCGAGCTGGATCTTGAGCGCCTCGACACGTTTGGCCAGCGAGGTCAGGGCGGTGTTGCCGTTGCCGACTTTCTTGAGCGCGGCCTCGGCCGCCCGCGAGTCGGTGACCTTGTTCTTGAGTTCGTTATCGACCTTCTTGAGCGATCCGAGGTACGCGGTCAAGCCCGGCGAGTTCTGGCCGACCGTCTTCAAGATCGCGGCGGTTTTCTTGAGGTTCCCCTGGGTCTTCAGCAGCGCCGCGTCGATCTCCAGGAGCGCTTTCAGGGCCTGGGAGTTATCGACGACATATTTGATCTTGTACAGGGTATCGGGCATGGCGCGATGGACCGTGGTGGTTGGTGTGGAACCGGACCGCGTGATGGACGGCCCCGGTGACGCCACGCCCACCACCGCTGAAGCGGTGGGCCAGGGAAAATTTTGTCTAGCCCCGTCCTTCAGGACGGGGGATTGGGCGTCGGATCGACCGGAAACCATCCTTCGCGGGGGATCAGTATCCCGCGACGATGATGTCCACGAGCCCGACCGCATTGGCGCCCGGGTCGAGCTTGAGGAGCTTGCTGCCCGCATTCACGGGGATTCCGTTGGGAAACTGCATGACCGCGAACCCATCGTTCAGGGCCGTCGAGGGATACCAGATCGCCTTGGAGCCGCTGGTCGTGATCCCGTCCCACTCGTTCGCGCCGGCACCGCCGGCCAGCAGCGTGAACGCCGCGTTCTGGCTTTGAATCCGGTACGCGAGGAACTCGATCATCGCGAACGTGATCGTGGCCTTGAGCTGGTCGAGCATGCTCGTGAAGTCGAGGGTCTGTGGCGTCGAGGCCAGGAAGTTATAGGTCTGCGGCGAGAGCAGCGCGAACTGGTTGGGAGCCGAGCCGTTGGTGAACGCGCTCCGGAAGCTGAGGACGCCGCCGGAGAGCGGGGTCGCCTGGTTGACGCCGATCTGGCCGGTCTGGGTGATCGAGATCGAGACGTTGGCGCCGCCGCTGACAACAGACATGGTTGATCAGTGCTTTCATCTATGGTCGCTCCTCGAAGTAGTCGGTGAGGTAATCGCTGGCCGAGATCAGGGCCGCGTTGAATCGGCTCGAAACCTCGGCGGGGATGTCGTCGAAGGCCCCGGGCGTCGCCCCGATCGCCTTCCATTCATTGCCCTCGGTCGGGGGCTTCGGCGCGGCTCCGACGTGGAGCCCGATCCCGGCCTCGACGAACGCGGTGGCGATCCCGACCTTGGCCCGACGCTCGGCGAGCGACGGCGGAGCGATCGGCCGGGCGGCGGCGGCGGCGGGCTTGGCGGTCGTCTTCGGCTTGGCTGGCATGGGGGTATCGGGCATGGCGCGATGGACCGTGGTTGGTATGGAACCGGACCGCGTGATGGACGGCCCCGGTGACGCCACGCCCACCACCGCTAAAGCGGTGGGCTAGGGAAAGAATTCTTTGTCTAGCCCCGTCCTTCAGGACGGGGGATTGGGCGTCGGCGTCGTCACCGGCACGTTCGCGCGTCCCTTCAGGACTGCAATCCCGTGCGGGTCCTGACGGAATAATCGATCGAGGCCCAGAACACCCGCTTCGAGCCCACGGCCCGGTTCGAGCCCTTGCCCTGCCCCCGGTCGGCCTCGACGAACGCGGTCGTGGCGCCGGTCTGGAAGTGGAGCGTGACGCCGTCGAAGATCGTCCGGAGCGAGGGGAGCAGGTCGTCGGCGAGCTGGCCGGTGTCGGCCCAGACCTTCAGGCAGACCTGATCGTCGTGCCAGGTCGAGGTCGAGGACTTGTAGGCCAGCGGACCCCGCTTGATCGCGAAGACCAGGTAAGGGGTCACGGCGCGGTCGCCGGCCTCGTCCTTGGCGATCGCGGTGAAGCCGGCGGGATCGGCGGTCTGAAACGCGAGCGTGATCGCGGCGGCCAGGTCGTAGGGGAGGCTCGCGACCGGGAGCGGCGTGCCGTCATGAGGGGTGAGGTCCCTGGCCCGGAGGTCGTGAGGATAGAGTATGATCATGGATCAGGTCGCCCACCTGCTCGCGAGATGGGATTCCACGGGCGTCTGATTGGCTCCGGTGACGGCCCCCTGATAGATCAGCCCCTCACCCCACGAGCCCACCCACCAGTCGGCCCCGCCGTTCGACTCGCCGAAGAGGCTGAAGAAAGTGTAGACCGGGTTCACGGTCGAGCCCGTCACGCTGGCTTTCAGGACTCCGTTCTGCCAAACATCAACTCCTGTGTTGAGGAAGTGAACCGTATATTGCTGGAAACCCGTGAGGCCGTCGGCGAAGCTGGCGGTCCCCGCGTTGCCGATCGCGTAGGTGGTTCCGCCGAAGTTGTCGGGCCGCAAAAGGCTGTTGTAGAGGTTGGAGAAGACCGAGTAGCTCGACAGCGCGCTGTTGGTGGAGATCGCGAGGAACAGCGTGATCTCATATTCAGTGAGACCGTTGATTCCCGAGACCGAATTCTGGACCGCGCTACTGACCGAACTGATCGTGTTCAGCCCGTTTTGCGCGGCGAGATTGTACGTCGGAAACGAGGCCGTGACGGTCGAGAGGTTGTTACCGAATCCGCTCTTGTCGGTGATCCCGGTGACGTTCGAGCCCGACAGGGAGACCTTGCTGGCGTCGCCGGCGTCGTACCAGCCCAGGCAGGTCCCGTAGAGCTGGGGATTGAAGCCGGCCGGGGCCGACGGAGTGAAGAAGCCCGAGGGGAATGTGAACATCAGAAGCCCCCCTTGAAGGCCCCATACATCTTCGATCCATCGGAGACGAAAGTGATGATGTCGAGCGCCCCGGCCGTGGTCGTCAGGGTGGGGGCTCCCGAGGCCCCGAAGTCGTAATCGGTCCCATAGGCCAGCGTCCGGCTTCCCGTGCCGTCCTGCTTGATGAAGGCAAGATAAGTTCCACCCGCGACCATGCTCGTCGGATTGGCGAGGGTCGCGTTGCCCGTGAGGGTCACCTCGGCCACTTGCTGGGTGGCCAGGTTCCAGGCGATCGAGCCGGCGTAAGTCAGGGTCGCGAGGCCGAAATTCTGCTGGCCTGTAAAGGCGGTCGCGACCGAGGGGGAGACATAGTCGGTCCCGGCCGTCGCGGCGGAGACGGCGCCGGCAGTCCCCTTCAGGACTCCGGAGAGCGTCCCGAGAGTGATAGTGCCGGTGAAGCTGGGAGACGCCAGGGTGGCGAGCGTGGCCAGCTCGGCGACCAGGCCGGTGACCTGGCTGCCGGAGATCGATCCGGTGATGCTCGCGGCGTTGCCCGCGATATTGCCCGTGATTTGCGAGCCGGTCAGCCCGGTCAGTCCCGACCCGTTGCCGGTGGGGGCCAGGTAATCGGTCCCGGCCGTCGCCGTCGAGACGACGCCGGTCGAGGCTTTCAGGAGCCCCGTCAGAGTGCCGATCGTCACGGTCCCCGTGAAGCTCGGCGACGCGATCGGGGCGGCCAGGCTGGCATGTTCGTTGATCACGGCCTGGCTGGCCAGGATCGCCGTCTGGAGATCGGTGATCTCCTCGGCCGAGTCCGCCTGGGTGACATAATCGCCGACCGAGAGATTGAGGTCGGAATAGCCATCGATCGGCGTGACGGTCAGGACGTTGCCGGTGATCGACTCGCACGAGTAATGGGTCCGGGTCCCCGTGCTGACCTGCTGCGCCGTGATCCTGAGCGGGTGGCTCGACGAGGGACTGCCGAAGCTGGCCGCCGACGCGACGGTCAGCGAGCCTCCGGAGGCCGTGTAGGGGACGGCGACGGTCGTTGTCGCGGCGTCGAGCGAAACGTAGAAGGTACTATCGGTGACCGTCGGGAGACTCATCGGACGCATGCCTCAATCAATCGTGGAGGGTCGGGCCGGGGATGGTGGGAGTCGTCGGGGCGACCGTGGGGGCCAGCGTGGTGTTACCACCTTCGAGCGTGACGAAGGTCCCGTCGGACAGACCGATCAGGAACAACGCATAGGTCCCCGTCCGGTCGTTCTCCCAGCCCACGCCGCGAATCACGCCGGCCATCCCGGCGATGCTCATCTGGCTGGTGACCGGGTTGGTGTTGACCGTGACGGCCAGACCGATCAGGGTCGGGTCAAAGAGCATCATGATTACTCGATCACCTCACAGGGGACCGCGAAGTTGAATCCATACGCCCGGTCCTTGCCCCGTCCCAGGCAGCGGAGCGAGAGCCCGTCGCTGACGCGCAGGAGGCGATAGCCCTTCCGCGCGCCGGGATTCACGGGGAACCAGACCTCCGCCAGCGTGACGGTGACCTCCTGGTCGCCGGTCATGGCCGGTCGTGAACCGGCGATATTCACCCAGCACGCCACGGGGGTCAGACCGCCGGGGATGGCGGGGAAGCCCTCGATCACGGCGGCCACCGTGTCGAACGAATCGGTCTCGGCGAGGACGTAGACGCTGTGCGGATACATCGACGGGTCGAAGGCTTCCATCGGTTCAACGCTCGCCTTCCAGCCTGGGACGTCCGGCCGCCGTCCAGGCCAGGCAGTCGGTCCAGATTTCAAAGATCGGGGTCAATCGGTCCTGGAAGCCGCGCACCAGGAGGTAGCGGCCATAAAGCGGCGAGGTGTGGATCTTCAAGGGAGTCTCCGAGCGTTGGAACGGGAACAGGAAGCCCATGAGCATCGTCACACCGGAATCCCGCTGGCCTGGTCGATCGTGGCCGCGAACCCGAGGTCCATGACGCCGGGGGTCAGAGTCCCCTGGCCGTAGCCGTACTGCCGGAGGCAGGTCGTCCGCTTGCGGGCCACGGTCGTTTCCATCGAGTCGTAGAACTTGCCGTGGTACTGATAGTTATCCGTGCCCGCTTCCTGATCGGGGGCCGCGCGGTTCCCCAGGATCGATTCCAGGGTCACCAGCTCCGCCACCGCGAACAGGCAGGGGAGCTGTGGATCGGCCAGGCCCGCGAGGTCGTCGTCGACGATCGCGACCGGGCTGCTGGGGATGATCCCGAGGAATCGCGCGGCTTCGAGCTTGCCGGCGAGCAGGTCCGCGTTGGTCCCATCGTCCGTGATCGAATCGAGGCCCGCGTAGGCCATCTTCCTCGCGAGCATCTTCAGCAGCAGATAATCGAAGTTCGCCGACGTGAGTGGAGCGCCCATCGGTGGTTGATTAGCTCCCGGTGGCGATCCAGTTGACCGGCACGTAAGTCGTCGAGGGGATCGGGGTGTCGTTGCTCGACGACGTCGGCTCCCAGACGCTGATCGTGATCGTCAGCCCGTTCCACGTCACGGTCGCCCCCAGGCCCGCCAGCGCGGCGGCCTGGTCGATCGTGACCACGACGCTGGTGATCGCGTTGGTCAGCCCGGAGACGAGGAACGATCCCGAGCCGGTGACGCCGGCCTGGCCGCCCGCGACGGCCGCCAGGGGCGTCCCGTGGATCTTGAGGGACCTGGCGATCGCCTTGCCGATCCGTTCTTTTTCCGGCATCGCTTACTTGCCCGCTTTCTTGGTCTTGGCCCGCGCCCGCGCCTGGTCGATCGTGGCCGGCGCGAGCGGATCGGTTTCGGTTTCGGTTTCGGGGTCGGTTTCGGGGGTATCGATCGTGGCCGGCGCGTCGAGGATTTCCAGGACGCGGTCGAGCTTGCTATTGAGTCCCTCGATCCCCCTCATGGTGCGGATCGAGGCGGTGCGGTCGGTCATCTCGGGAGACTCCGATGGATTAAACGAAGGCCGGGGGGATCGTGTACGTGTTGGCCCCGCCGGCGGCGGTCAGGTCGATGATCACGCCGTTGAGCCGGTTGCCGGCACCGATGCCGAACCGGTTCCGCCAGGTCTGCTTCCAGATCACGGCGTTCATGTCCTCGACGATCAGTTGCAGGCCCTGGCCCAGCCCGGTCTCGGGAGGGTCGATCCGGCGGTAGAGCGGAGCGGCGGCCTCGGTGTGGAAGGCCCCCATGTAGCCGGCGGGCATCCATCTCCATTCGACGATCAGCGCGCTGTCGGATTCGCCCAGGACGCGGCCCGGAGGCATCCCGTCGGGGAACAGCTCCTGCATCGCCAATGAGACGTTGGCCCCGTACTGCACGAATCGATTGGGGACCGTATCAAAATTCGAGAGTCCCTGGATGCCGGTCGTCTGGGCGTTGTTGACGATGACGACGATCTTGGAGCCCCCGGTGGGGGTGCCGAAGTGCTGTTCGAGGGTGTTGACCAGGAGCGGAATCGGGTTGTTGAGATCGGTGATCGCTCCGGCGCCCGAGATATTGGCGGCCACTCCCAGGTAATTCTGCGCGGTCGCGTTGACCTCGGAGCCGACCACGGGCGGGTAGGCCACGGTATCGCCGTTGGCCAGGGGCTGGACGGTCAGGGCGCCCCAGTTCTCGTCGACGAACGGCCGGGCCGTGTTGTTGAACAGCGCCCGGAGGATCTCGAACCGCTGGGTATTGACGTCGGCCTTCAGCACGGCCGCGAGCTGCAAGTCGTAAAAACCCATCGTGGCGTAGGCGAACGACACGTCGTCCATCTGGAGGCTGGCGGCGAAGTCCTCCAGGGGGAACTGCACGGTCCAGTCGCCGGTGGCCTTGATCGCGGCGGCGTTACTCTGCCGCCCCCGGCGCTGCAATCGTCCGGTGCCGGGGAGCTTGTACTTGACCGCGTGGTCCTTGGTGTTCTTCTCGACGAAGAACGCGGTCATCTGGGCGACGTCGGCGTTATGGTCGCCGAGGACCTGCATCGTCGCGTCGTAGATCACCTCCTGGCCGTAAGTGCGCAGGAAGGCGTAATCGTCGTCGGGGACGCCGAGGGCGGCGTAGATCTGGGTATTGGCCATATGCGTGAGGGCTGATTCAACCGGGATTCCTCCCTGGAAAAGTGGGGGTCGGTGAAGGGACGAGACGAGGGGCGACTGACTCACCAGTTGCTATTCTGATTACTCTTGACGTAGAGGATCTTCGAGGGGAGCCCGGTCGCGGGGTCGCGATCGGAGATCGGGCAGACCCGGCCGACGCAGACGGTGTTGGTCCCGACGGCCGAGTTGAGCGTGCCGGCGGTATCACCGAGATAGACCAGGGCGTCATACGCGAGCCCCGAGACATCGATCCCGCCGACGTAGCCCTCGCCGATCCCGTCGAAGCCTTGACCGGCGCCGACGGTCTCCAGGGCGATCCCCCGGAACTGGTACTTGCCGGCGGTGGCCGAGGTCGTCGGGAGGGCGGTCCCGGTGGTGGGATCGACGTAGAACGGCTGGCCGGCGACGATCCCGCCGACGCCGGCGAGGAACGAGGTGATCCGGTTGCCCTCGTGCTTGTAGAGAGGGCCGATCTGCTGAAGAGGAAGGACGGTGAGCGTGGCCATGGGCGTGAGGACTCGGGACGGAGGAAGGACGGAGGACACAGGACGGAGGACACAGGTGGGAAGGCTTAAAACGAGAGCCGTTTGCGGGCCGGGGCCTCGGCCGGGGCCTCGCGGCGGGCGGGTTGCGTCCCACCCTGGCCGGGCCTGACGATGGGCGTTCCGCTCGATCGAGCCGGGGTTGTCGAGCCGGCTTTCAGGCTCGGGAGATACTTGCCCCAGGACTTCTCGGCGTGCTTTTCGAGCGGCGTCTTCACGACGACTTCCTTGCCCTTGTCGTCGACCGAGCGAATCGTCACCTCGGCGACCTTGACCGTCTTGCCTTGCCGCTGGCCGTCCTTGACCTCGATCTCCAGATCGCCCGCGAGCTGGCCCAGAACCTCGGCGTCATAACCCAATGTCGCGGCGGCCGAGGCCAGGAGCTTCTCGCGGGCGAAGCCGTTGGAGGCGGTGACGGCCAGGTCGCCCGCTTCCAGACGGGCCTTGATCTCGCCGGGCTTGCCGATCGCCGATAGCTCTTTCCAGGCGGTGGCGTCGTCGCCGTCGAGGAGGGTCTGGCCGGCTTTCGGGAGCTTGCCGCGCAATTCGGCGTTCTCCTTGCGGAGGGCCTCGGCGTCGAGGTGCAGAGTCCGGGCGAACGACGTGGCGTCGTCGCCGTGTTTCTTGAGGGCCGCGCGGAACCCCTCGGAGGGGTCGGGAGTGACGACGGGCGGGACGACCGGGTCGACGACCTTGCCGGTCTCGACGACGGGTTCAGGGGCGAGCAGGAATCGATTGAGACGCATGGAGGAAGTCACTCGTGAGGATCGATCGGATCGTTGGTTTCAGGCCGCGACCGGCGGCACTTGCGCGGCGGCCGGGACGACCGGCGCCGGCTCTTTGGCCTTCGCGTCGGACATCGCTTTGATGTCTTCCCTCGACCAGCCGTTGCGTTCGAGGTAGATCGCCAGCGGCACGCCGGCGTCGACCGCCTTGCCGCACGCGGTCCAGAACGCGTCGTCCTCGTTGATCGCGTCCCTGGGATCGACCTCGAACACCGCCCGGGGGCCGATCTGGTGATCGAGCTTGCCCTGGTGAAAGGATTCGAGGTCGAAGCCGTCGTAGCCGGGATAGCCGCGATGGCCGCCGATCGCGATGGCCATCTGGTGGAGCTTCACCGTCGAGTCGTCGTAGCTCGGCCGGCGGGCCTGGACCTTGCTCGACGCTTGCTGGCGGGCGTTGCGGATCGCTTCCGCCGTCACGGTCCCGCCCAGGTTGCCGGTATCCGCGATCAGCTCCGGATAATTCTTCTCGATGTCGCCCAGGAGCTGGCCGATATGGAGGATCACGCCGGGGATGTCGAGGTCCGAGGATAAGTGTTGAGCGCGGGCCTGGGGATCGGTGGCGTAGAGGTAATCCTGCTCGGTCCGCGCCGGCTCGGGATTGTCGGCGTTCTGATCGGGGGTCTGCTGGCTCCGGTTGGTCTGCGACGAGATCAGCGGGACCTTCGGCGCGGCCACGCCCGCGAGCAGCATCGGAGCCCGGATCTTCTTGCGGATCTGATCCGACAGGCCCGAGGCCATGTCATCGACCTCGCGGAACCGCGAGAGCCCGCAATGGAAGGCGTTCTGGCCGAAGTCCATGCCGTTCTGCTCGTGCTGGGTGATGACCAGCGGGATGAAGCCGTAGGGCTGCGTCCACTCGCTGGCCGTCCCGTCCCAGGCGTAGGGCAAGCCGTTGAGGAAGGTCTGGTAGACCACGTTCTCGCCGTCGCGAAACGCCTTCTCCTGATAGATCACCGGCCGCTGTCGGCTCCGGGGATCGATCTCCGGGCTGATGCTGGCGATGTCGCGGTCGCGGGGATCGTAGACCCACTTCTGGAGTTCGTACGCCTTGACGTCGCCCTGCTCGTCGAACTGGCAATACTTGATATGGCCGGGGTGGACGATCTCGAGCCGGACCTGGCCGCGCCTGGTGTCGTCGACGATCTTGACCGCGACGTCGCCGAGGACCGAGCCCCAGCGGGTGAACAGCTCTTTCTTGACCTGCCAGCGGGAATCGATCCAGAGCTTGCCGATCGGGGGTCTCAGGTTGGCGTGATCGGTGAGGATCGGCAGCGCCGAGGGCTCGCTCTGGCCGTCGCCGGCGGCGCGGTCGAGGGCTCCGCCTTGCAGGTGACCGGCCCAGAACTCCCCCAGCCGGTAGGCCGGGTTGTAGAGGTGGCGGACATGCTTGTAGAGGCCGTAAGCGGTCTTCATCCGGGGCGCCCAGGGATGGACCAGGTCGGCGTAGGCGTTGTTCTGGTAGATCGACCACAGGAGGTCGTAGCGGGTGAGCCGGGCCTCCCAGCGGTCCCAGACCCCGAAGTCGAGCGAGGCTTTCCGACCCTGGGGGTCGGCGTTGAGCATGCTCTCTTTGAACGCGAAGAGCGCGGCGCCTGCTGCATTCATGACGTTACCGATCAGGCCCATAGGATCGACTCATCGCCTCCCGGCCAGCGGGTTGGCGCCCCAGGTTGCTGGTGTCTTCGCCGCATACATTAATCCGTAGCGCGCGTCATCGTAAGCATCGTCGCCGCCCAGGCCGTCGTCATCGGTGTCGACCTTCAGGACGTCCTCGGGGCGGTTGGGGTCGCGTTGCAGCGAGGGCAGGCACTCGATCAGCCGGGCGCACCGGGGATCGATGAACACGGTCGGGAGCCGGGGGGGCGTGATGTCGGGCGCCCCCAGGCGGCGGAGCCATTCGGCGGCGCCGTTGATCCGGTCAAGGTTGGCCCGCTCGAAGGTCAGGCCCAGGGCCTCGTAATCGCCCGAGGTCGATTTGCCGTGGCGGTCCTTGTTGAAACAATCGCCGCCGGCCTGGATGGTCTGGAGGTGTCCGGCGGCCAGGCCGTGGCGAGCCAGCATCGCGTGGATCGCGGCGGCGTGCTGTTCGGGGAGCCACCCTTGTTCGGCGTGCTCATCGACGAACCAGACGTTGCCGTCGCCGTCCTCGGCCAGGAGATGACAGCTCGTATAGTGCTGGAAGCCGTAGTCGAAGCCGAGCCAGAATCGCCAGTGGCGAGGGGTGGGACCGAGGGTCTTGACCACGCTCTCGCGGCGGAAGTTGGTGAAATATTGCCCGGCGGCGATATCCCAGCAACCCTCGAACCAGGCCATCCGCTGCCAGCCGGTCAAGGCTTCCAGGACGGCCAGGTATTCGGGGTCGAGAAAGCGATTGTCGCGGGGATACGCCTGGATGAACCGGGTCGCGACCTCGGTTCCTGCCCGCAAGGGGACGATGAACAGCGACTTGAACCAGCCGTGGCCGATCCCGCCCGGGTTGGTCGTGTAATACTCGCGGGGTCTCCAGCCCTTCTTGCTCGACCTGACGCACGTCCCGATATCCTTGACCTTGCGTGAGGAGAGCTGGGTCGCTTCCTCGATCAGGGCCAGGTCGTATTCCAGGCCGAGATAATTGTCGATGTCCTTCTCGGTCTGGAAGTGACCGAGCCTGATGCTCGACTTGTTGGGGAAGACCAGTCGCTGCTCTTGCGACTTGTATTCATGAAGGACCGAGTGCAGGACCGAGCGGCGGAGGTCCTCGACCGCTTCCTTGCCCGACTTCCCGACCTTTCGAAGGTAGAGACACTTCAGCCCGTCGAACCGCTGGCAATCGTCGGCCCCGACCTGGGCGAGTGCCCAGTGCGATTTCGCCGAACCTCGACTTCCGCCGAACCCGACCTTGGTGGGGCCGCAGTCGGGACACCCCTTGCGGATGTCGCGATGGGCCTCGTGGTCGGCCTCGCAAGACCGGCAGCGGCGGTCGCAAGACCGGGCGGCGGCGCTGGCGAGGAGCTGCTTGGACTGGAGGACGATCCGGGCACGGAGGAAATTGGCGATCTGATCAGGCGGGCAACCGGCGTCGCGGGCGGCGGCGATGTAGAGGTCAGTGGACGTCGGGGTCGGCGGCATCGCCCTTGACCTTCGCGGCGGCGGAATAGATCCGCTCGATCGCGCTGTTGAAGGTATCCGCCAGGAGGTCGGAGCCGTCGGCACCCGTCAGTTCCTTGCGCTCGGTCGGGCGGCCCAGGAGGCGGTCGATCAGGTACTGATTCGCGGCCCGGTCGGCGTCGGCGGTCTCGCTCTTGACCTCGATCAGGACCAGCTCGATCCGGGGTGGGATGGGCTGGCCTTCGTCGTCAAACAGGCCCTCGACGACCTGACGTTCGAACTTGCGGGTCTCGCGCTCGTAGCCGCCGTCGGCCAGCTTCTTCAGATTGCCGAGCAAGCCCGGCAGCCAGGGGGTGATCGTGGCGATACAGGCCGCGTTGACGTCGCTGATCACGGCCCGGACGAGCCCGGCCTTGGGTCCGCTATTGGCCCTGGCCCCACCGTGCTTTTTCGGCTTCGCTTTCGGACTTCTGGCCGCCACTTGAATAGCCTCTTGAACCGCGCGGATCAGCCCCTGAACCGCGACTCGAACGCCCGCTTCGCGGCCTCGTCGGCGAAGCTCGCGAACACGGCCCGGACGACGCCGGCGTGCTGGGGATACTTGGCTTTCAGCTTGATCGCCAGCGGCCGTTCCGGGTTGCGGCTGAGGAACTCGGTGAGGGCGTAGGCCGCCTCGATCCGCTCGGTGTCGGGCCGGTAGTCGATGACCATCCGGTCGAGCAGCCCGGCCGACTTCGGCGGGGCCGTGAGGTTGTCGGTGACGTCGCGCATGGTCAGACCCCTTCAAGCAAGAACGTGCCGGTGACGACGCCGACGCCCGATCCCCCGTCCTGAAGGACGGGGCCAGAGAAAGAATTCTTTCCCTGGCCCACCGCTTCAGCGGTGGTGGGCGTGGCGTCACCCGATCGCGTGGACGCGGATCATGGTCGGTCACTCGACCTCTTCAGGGCGGCGGGCGGCGGGATCTCGACCCCCGTGGCGACGGACAGCCTGTCGAGCGAGACATCCTGTCGGGCACGATCGGCGGTGGCCTTGACGGCGGCGGCGTCGATCCTGGCGGTCTCGGCGGCGATCGGCGCGGCCTTGGCGGCGGCGTTCGCTTCGGCCTTCCGGAGGTCGTTCTGGCGGCGGATCTCGAAGTAGGCCCAGACGAAGGCGATCGCGATGGCGTTGATCGTCGGGCCGTCGATCGAGATGATCCAGCCGATCAGGCCGAAGAGGACCAGCGGCGCCAGGTCGATCGAGTAGAGGGTCTTGGTGCGGTTCATGGGCGGGTGGGGATGGGATGGGATGGATCAAAGATCCTGGGGCGGCCGTCGACCACCCATCGAGCGTGGCCTTCGCTCGATAGCAGGATCGGCCCGGCGTCCGGGAAGTCGGCCAGGAGCGCGACCGGGCCGTAGCGCGGATGCTCGAAATCGGCCACGGTCTCGGGCTTGGCGGCGCGAGGGCGGCCCGGCATGGGGCGATGGCGGCGGGACTGTCGACGATGGGCGATGCTCACAATCCTTGGCCCGGACCGCGCTGCGCTCCCGGGCCGCGCGATCGATCGAACCTGTTAGCCCGTCATGGCTAACGGATTGCTTTCCTGCTCGGTTTTCCGCGCAACGCTCGAATCTCGCGGGCCACCCGATCGAGCGTCAGGCCACCGTCGGCCGCGAACTCGCGTTGGAGATCTTCCAGGATCACGCTGACCGAGCCCCGATGAAGGTCGAAAACGTCGCCGATGAACTCCTGGCTGGCCACGTCGTGAAGGGCCACGATGGCGAGGGCGAGGTCTCGCTTGCGTTTCCAGCGCTGGCGAATGGTCATCGGCGGATGGTCCCCGGTCCTTTCCTGGAGAGCTGATCCCATTATTGGGAATCCTTCGATCGATTGACAGCGGGTCGGGCCGATGACCACGATCGATCGAGAGACATCCATCCCCACGCCAGAGGAGGTGCCCCGATGCTCCCGACCAAGTTCCGCGACGACGTGATCGGCCGGCTCGAATCGCTAGAAGCCGGGTCCGGCAAGGAGAAGGTCGTCAACTGGGGCCAGCTCCTCGCGAACATCGACGCGGCGGCGCTGAAGATCGCCCCGACCCTGGATGCGCTCCTTCCGGCCCAGTACACGGACATCGTCAATCTCGTCGCGGCCATCATCGCCGACGTGTCGAGCGCGGTTCCCCCCGCCGTGGCGCCCGCGACCTGACAACGGAGCCGTCCCGATGGCCACGATCGAGATCCTCCAGCCGGTCCAGGGCCAGGCGGTCCCCGCCGGGAAGCCAGGGACGGTCGACCTGGTGGTCCGGCCGATCCTCCTGGAGAACCCGGTCACGGTGCATGTCCGGTTCACCAGCCTGGAAGGCGGAGGCGGCTATGCCTACTTCCGCGACCTGATCGCCAATGAGGCGAGCTTCGGCATCCCCGCCTGGCCCGCTCAGCCGGGCTCGTACCTGATGGTCGCGACCTGCCACGGGCCGATGGGGTTCGAGCTGGGGTTCGCGGAGCAGGAACTGCTCGTGGTCACCTCGGGTCCGTCGGCGTGATCGTCGCGAGGGCTTCACGGACGATGGCCTCGATCGCCTCGTCATCGGCCTCGACCGGGATCGCGACCGTGATGAGCTTCCTCGGCTCGCGGGGGCTGGCGAGCGTCCCGCCGAAGATCGCCACGTCGTCGATCCCGGCGCAGAGGATGAGCCCCTTGACATGACCGATTCGCTTCAAGGCCACGCCGATCTCGGCGGTCCGTCGCCAGTGCGCCCGCGATTCGTAGGGCGAGATCAGCGGAGGGAAGTTCATGGCGACCCGCCTTGCGTCCCGCCCCCTCTGATCCTCGAATCGTTCCCGGTTGGATTGCCTGGCCATGGCGATTAACAGGCCCCCGCATAGAGGTCGGGCGAGACGATGGTGGCCAGGATCGCGAGCGATTCGCGGAACTTGCGACGGCCGGTCCAGGCGGTCAGGCCGAGCCGATCACCCGCGTGACTGACGGGCATCCCCTCGACGAAGACGATCGCGAGCAAATCGCGCTGGGCGGGGTCGAGGGGCTCGACCAGGGCCGCGAACGGGACACGCTCGCCGGCCGCCTCGCGACGGGCGAGCGCGAGCCCCTCGACCAGCGCGACGAGCCGGTCGGGGCGCCGCTTCCTCCGGAGCAGGAAGTTCCGGCGGTCGTAGATCCTCCGCCGGATCAGGACCGCCGCGAAGCCCTCGAAATCGCCGCGAGCCGGGTCGTGACCCGTCGCCGCCTCGATCAGGCCATCGAGCGCCGCGTCCTCGAAATCGCCCAGGAACGGCCGCCACTTCCCCGGGGACATCCGGTGCGCGAGGGTCCGGCCGAACTCGCGGTGGGCGACCACGAGCGACCATTGTTCGGGGGTCGGGATGGACCGGGGATGCTTCATCGTGGCCCTACATCGCCCTCATGAGGAGATGCCTGGTCCCGTTGGGGGCCTCTCGACAGCCCGCTCGCTCGATGATATCGCGGTCGAGCCCGGACAGCGAGCCGAACGCGCGGGCGGTCCAGGACATCACCAGGAACGACCGGCCGTCGAGCTGGTGCCAGGTCTGGTTGGTCGGGGCGTCGTCGACGTCGTCGTCGGCCGGCGGGAGGGCGGGCCGCGCGTGGAGCGCAAGCGCGGGCCGCAAGCGCGGGCCGATCCGGGAAGTCGCTGGCATGGTCGAGGGATCTCCGGCCGCGTCGTCGGATGGGGCTTCGGCTTCCCGTGCGCGGCCCGCTAGCCTTATCTTAACAGATTCTAGCTTAAAAAGATCGAAATATTGACGACCTTTTCTCGATAGTGGACAATCGGGTCGGCCGTCGGGCCGGATCGACTTCGTCCTCGATCGCGGCCCGGCGAGTCGCCAGGCATGCCTCCGGACTCGATCGAAGCGAGAGGTCGCCCGGTCGTTTCCTTTTCCTCCCGCCCCTTCAGAACCAGTAAGTCGGCACCGCTCGTTTCCCCGCCCGCTTCTCCACCGCCCGCTCCCGCCTCGCCTCATTCCGGGTCGCGATCCTGGCGAGGACTCGCGCTTTCAAGGCCGGCATCCCAGACCGGCGGAGCGGGAGACGTCGCTCCGTCTTGAGCACGCTCGACCTCCCGACCAGGCCGTCGAGGAACCGGCGGAACATGCTCTTGCTGACCAGAAAGCGGCCCCGGACCGATCCCGTCATCGGCGCGAGCGGGCGGTGGTCCAGTTCGGGAGTCACGGGGGCGACCTCCTCGATCCCGATCACTTCGCCCAGCCCGATCGGCTTGCCGCCACCTGAAGGTGTGAACGTGACGTTGCTGGCGTTCAGGAATCGGACGGTCTGGGGCGTGTCGCCGAAGCCGTGGCCGAGCTTGGAACCGGGTTTCATGATCATTCTCCGCCGTATTTGAGCCGGAATTCCTTGATGATCGCCGCGATCCGCGAATGGGGCAGATCGAAGACGTCGGCGATGAGCCGCTGACTGGCCCCGTTCTGGCTCGCGATGTAGATGATGAGGTTGCGGCGGAATCGCCAGCGGGCGCCGACCGAGGCGGTTGGCGGCGGGACCAGTTCCGAGATCCGGGCCGGGTTGTACTCCGGCGCGGAGAGGGTCGAGTGATTGAACCGGCCGGTCGGCTTGCTCGCGGGGCCATACCGGTCATCCTCGTCAGCCGGCATCGCGATAAGCCTCGTCGACGACGTCGATCGACGCCCCGATCACGTCGCTCATCCGATACGCCGGCCCGGCGGCCCGGACGACGGCCGGGGGCTTGGGCCGGCCCTGCCTCACGAGCTTGAGCCGCAAGGCGACACAGAGCTTGTCGGCCGTCGAGAGCATGATCGAGTCCCGCTCGCGGCTCATGAACCGGCGGACGGCCGACTCGTCGAGGCCGCTGAGCGTGGCCAGGGCGTAGCTGGTGAGGCCGGAGTCGACCATCGCGGCCCGGATCTCGCGGGTGAGCGGCTGGTCGAGGGGGATCGAAGGGGGTTGGCGGCGAGGAGGCATCAGGAGGCTTTCCTTTCGGGGGTGGAGGCGGAAGCGATTCGCGACTCGGCCACGGCGAAGAAGGTCGGGTCGGATTCGATGCCGATGAAATCGAACCCGAGTTCAAGTGCTGCCAGGCCCGTCGTCCCGCTCCCCATGTAAGGGTCGAGGATGGTCGAGCCGGGCATGAGCCTGAGCTTTTCGATGCACCACTTCATCAGGCCGATGGGCTTCTGGTTGGGATGGCAGCGGTCCTTGTTGACCGAATACATCGAGAGGTCTTTGTGGCAATAAACCCCATGTCCGCCCTTCATCCATGCCAGTTCGGCATCGGAGAGGAACGTCCCATAGGCGGGTTCATTCCTCTTGATCCAGGCCAGCGTGGTCCCGACCGGAAGCCTTGCCGCGAAATGGTTGCAACCCCAGAGGATCACCTTCGGGAAGCGGAGCCAGGGCGTCGGATCGAAAGGGCGATCGTCGCCGATGACGGGCCGCTTCCAGTCCCGACCGCTCGACTTCCCACGCTGATGAGATC
>Ga0182012_10001566_pt1 | contig 24942 bp, 29 predicted proteins | sample 612S2SmetaG_FD_120486 | JGI IMG/M metagenome (GOLD analysis project Ga0182012, IMG submission 120486) | Permafrost microbial communities from Stordalen Mire, Sweden - 612S2S metaG | ecosystem: Environmental > Terrestrial > Soil > Wetlands > Permafrost | place: Sweden: Stordalen | collected... | reverse complement strand
CTGTACGACAGCAGCCTGGGCCGGGATGGGGTGGAGGCGGTGGTGGGCGCGGGATCGACCCACGCCTGGGTGCAGATCTACCTGCCGGGCGCCGGGTGGGTGGAGTTCGATCCGACCAACGGGTTGGTTGGGGGGCGCGACCTGATCCGGGTGGCGGTGACCCGCGACCCGCGGCAGGCGGTGCCGCTGTCGGGGTCGTTTACCGGGCTGACCGGGGATTTCCTGGGGATGACGGTGCAGGTGGAGGTGACGGCGGAGCCGGGGGTGGAGTGAGGTTGGGGGCCGAGGGCGGACCCGGCAACGGACCTGCGCGATGCGACACTGCCGGATGTCAAACGAACCTTGGCCTCGATGACGGTATTCGCCGCGAACGGTCGGCCCCCCGGAGACCAGCGATTGTCCTGCGCTGGGCACCAGCTCCGCCCGCGCGTTATCGTCCAGTGCGAAGCTGATAAGCCATCAGTTTTCGTTCTTCGATCCGCGGTCCGGCATGCTGCGACAGGGAAAACCATGCGGTACGATCCAACCACAGATTCCGTGCTAAGCCGGTTTCGGAGCACTCTAAGCGAGATTTACGGAGATCGGCTGGCGCGCGTTGTTCTGTATGGTTCGCGCGCCCGGGGAGATTATCGCCCGGATTCCGACTACGATGTTGCGGTGTTTCTGTATCATATGCCGGACCGCGGCGCCGAAATCCACCGCATTGCGGATTTGGAGACCGATATTCTTTACGACACCGGCGCCGTGATTAACGCGGTGCCTTTTCCGATTGACGCCTACCGGGAGCGGACAGGCTTTATGCGCGAACTGCGACAAGACGGGCTCGATCTTTGAAAACGGAGGCTGCCGAGTATCTCGCGAAGGCACGCGAATGCCTTGACGCCGCGAAAAAGATCGCCGCCGTTGGGCTGCCGCAAGTGGCGGCCAAGAAAGGCTACCTCGCGGCCTATCATGCCGCCCATGCCTTCGTTTTCGAGAACACCGGTCAGGTCGTGAAAACTCACAGCGGCATGCGCGCCGTCTTTGCCCGCCTGGCGAAGGACGATTCGCGCATCGACCGCAGGTTCACTTCATTCCTCGCGCAGGCATACACGTTCAAGGAAGTTGCCGATTCGCTCCGCGCCTTCATTTTTATCTCTGCCGCAACGTGGAAATGATGGTCGCGCGCAAGTCCAATCAACTTCGCGATTAGCACTTCCTCATCATAGGCAGTCTGCAACTGATTCGGTTTGAATCCGGCTTCGCGGAATGCATCGCCCCAGCGCACCCAAATCTTGGCTCGCCAGTCGGAATCCCTAATCCCCGTTTCCTGACTGAATCTCGCGACGCCAAGCGGCACACCGCCATTGGCCAACGCGATCCATGCCGGCGATGTAGCCAGCGATTCTCTCGGCATTCTCAAGGATGGCGGCCAAGCTGTCGGCTGGTCATACTTTAGAAGGCAAGCAGGCGATCCCGGTCGATGTTGGCCTGCAAGCGCGGCGTCTCTACCGGCTCGGGGAGTAGGTCAACGCTGCGCCCAAGCAGTTCGGCGATCCGTCGCTCCAAGGCCGTCAGCCGAAACAGATCCATTTGCGCGTCCGGGTCCAACTCCGCGGCAAGGTCCACGTCGCTCTCGGCCTCCGCATCACCGCGAGCGACGGAGCCGAACACGTACAGGCGGCGGATACCTGCGATTGGCAGTTCCGGTTCGTGCGCTCGCAAGGTGGCGAGCACGTCCTCAGCCAAGCGCTGCGTTGACGACATGACCATCGAGCCCGACCCTCCTGACCCCTCCATAATAGCACGGCGGCGCACAGCCGCGCACAGCCGACCATCCGCTCTACCGCCCATCGCCTTCGTCGGAACCGGTCCGATTCAACTGCCGCCGGAGTGCGTGACGCGCGGCGTCATTGGAGGACGGGTGACGCTGCCGCTCGACATTGCGTTCCTTCTCGGCGGCGATATCAAGAATATGGTCGGACGACTGGATACGCCCCGCCGCTTCCAATTCGTGCAGCAGGTCGCCGGTCGAAAGCGCCGTCACCCGTTCCGGAAGCCCGCGCACAAAGCGCCGCTTCTTCACATCGTTGTCCTCGTACAACAGAAGCGCCTCAAGCTCCGAATCTCGGTCGATCTCCGCATTAAGCACCTCAAGCGCCGCCAGTTCGCCCCGCCCTTTGGATCGGGTCCTCGGATCGGCACCACGAATAACCTGGAATTCGGAAAAGACCGATGTCAGCGTGATCTGGACCTGGCCTTGGTGGCGCCGTGCCCACTGCACGATGTCTTCGGCGCCGGTTCTTGACAGGTCCTCCGTTACTTCGAAATAAACCATGTCCGGAATAACAACGCGCAATCCAGGCATCGTCAGACATTCAAGTGCATCCGCCGCCGCCAAGGTGATAAGCGGCGAAGCATCCGTAACAAGTAAGCCAAGCCGGCTCATTCAGGCTTCGTTTGTTGCAGGGCCTGCCGAATAATAGCGCGAGCGCGACGCCGGACCTCGACATTCGGCCCCTCCATCGGCGCGACCGGCGGACGCAGGCCGAGTTCGCCCAGACCCGCCAGCACGTCCCGGTAATTGTCGATCCCCCGCCCGCGCAGCGATGTCCATGTGATGTCACCGGCGGCGTATTGCCGCAGCAGCGCTTCCTTTTCATTCGCGGTCATGGAAGTCTCCTCACGGGGTCTTGAACCACTTCGAATTGTCCGCAAACGATCCGCAACCGTCCCACATCGCATTCCACGACACCCTCCCTTCAATCGCCACCAACCGCCAGTCCACTCGCCCATACCGCGAGTGCGAAGCGAACGGCTTCCATCGTCCGCCGTACACCCGCATGATGCGCCCTCAAGAAGCGAATCGGGGAGAATCCATGGCAGACGGGGGTATCGACGCGCGCACCACGCGCGTTTCGGCCGAGGAAGCGTTGGCGCTGCACGCCAGCGGCCGTCCCGGCAAGCTCGAGACGCGCATCAGCAAGCCCCTCACCACCGCGCGCGACCTCTCGCTCGCGTACTCGCCCGGCGTCGCCGAGCCCTGCCTTCACATCGCCCGCGACCCCTCTCTCGCCTACGACTACACCACCAAGGGCAACATGGTCGCCGTCGTCACCAACGGCACCGCCGTCCTCGGCCTCGGCAACCTCGGCGCGCTTGCCTCCAAGCCGGTCATGGAAGGCAAGGTTGCCCTGTTCAAGCGCTTCGCCGACGTGGACGGCATCGACCTCGAAATCGACACCGAAAACGTGGACGAGTTCATCAACGCCGTCCGCTTCCTCGGCCCCGGCTTCGGCGGCATCAACCTGGAAGACATCAAAGCCCCGGAATGCTTCGTCATCGAGCAGCGGCTGCGCGAGCTGATGGACATCCCGGTGTTCCACGACGACCAGCACGGCACCGCCATTGTCGCCTCCGCCGGCCTGATGAACGCCTGCCACCTGACCAACCGGGAGCTGCGCGACACCAAACTCGTGGTCAACGGCGCCGGCGCCGCGGCGATCGCCTGCGTCGAGCTGGCGAAGGCGCTGGGCATCCGCCCGGAAAACGTCATCCTCTGCGACACCAAGGGCGTGGTCTACCAGGGCCGCACCGAGGGCATGAACCAGTGGAAGTCCGCCCACGCGGTGCCCACCAAGGCCCGCTGTCTGATGGAAGCCATCGAGGGTGCCGACGTGTTCTTCGGCTTGTCGGCCAAGGGCGCCCTGACGCCTGAAATGGTCCAATGCATGGCCGACAAGCCGATTATCTTCGCGATGGCCAACCCCGACCCGGAAATCACCCCGGAGGAAGCACGCGCCGCCAGCCCCCACGCCATCATCGCCACCGGCCGCAGCGACTACCCGAACCAGGTCAACAACGTCCTCGGCTTTCCCTACATCTTCCGCGGCGCGCTCGACGTCCGCGCCTCCACCATCAACGAGGCGATGAAGATCGCCGCCGCCGAGGCGCTGGCCAAGCTGGCGCGAGAAGATATCCCGGACGAGGTGCGCCTGGCCTCCGCCGGCCGCAGGCTGACCTTCGGCCCCGACTACATCATCCCCAATGCCTTCGACCCGCGGCTGATCTCCTGGGTCCCGCCAGCGGTCGCCAAGGCCGCGATGGACACCGGCGTCGCCCGCCGCCCGCTGGTCGCCCTGCAACGCTATGCCCGCGAACTGTCGGGCCGGCTGGACCCCACCTCCGGCGCACTCGATGCGATCATGGAGAGCGTCCGCGCCAACCCGCGCCGCGTCGTGTTCGCCGAGGGCGAGGAGGAAAAAACCGTCCGCGCCGCCATCGCCTTCCGCAACGCCGGCTACGGCACCCCGGTGCTGATCGGCCAGGAAGACCGCGTGCAGGAAATGATCGACGGCCTTGCCCGCGGCGCGGTCGATGGCATCGAGATCCAGAACGCCAGGCTGTCCGGCGGCGGAAACCGGAACTACGTGGACTTCCTCTACAAGCGCCTGCAGCGCAAAGGCCACCTGCACCGCGACTGCGCCCGCCGGGTGAACCAGAACCGCAACATCTTCGCCGCCTGCATGGTCGCGACCGGCGACGCCGACGCCATGGTCACCGGCCTCACGCGGTCCGCCTCGGTCTGCATCGACGACGTCACCCAGGTGATCGGCCCGGCGCCGGGCTGCATCCCGTTCGGCATCACCCTGATGGTGGGCATGCGCGGCAAAACCATCTTCATTGCCGACACGCTGATGCACTTCCGCCCGGACGCCACCCAGCTCGCCGATATCGCCATCGGCGCCGCCCGCGCCGCACGGCACCTTGGTCACGAGCCGCGGGTGGCCCTGCTGTCCCACTCAACCTTCGGCAACCCGCCCCACACCGGCGCCGAAGCAATGCGCCAGGCCGTCGCGATCCTGGATAGCCGGAACGTGGACTTCGAGTATGACGGGGAAATGAGCCCGGATGTGGCGCTTGAACCCTCGATCCGGGCGCTCTATCCGTTCTGCCGGCTGACCGGGGATGCCAACGTGCTGATCGTCCCGGGTCTGCACTCAGCCCATATTACTTCGCGGTTGGCGCCTCGGCTGGGCGGGGGATCTACTATTGGGCCACTGTTGATTGGCATGGAGCGGCCGGTGCAGATCGCCGCCATGGATGCTTCGGCCAGTCAGCTTGTTGATCTCGCTTGTCTGGCTGCTTATCACGCGGTGCCTCGATAGGTTCCCAGGGGGCTCTGCCCCCTGGACCCCCGCCAGGAGCCCGCGGCCCCTGGACCCGCTTCAGTTTACCGGTTCGACGGGCGCGGGAGTGCTGATCGAGCTTGAAGCGCGAGGGGCCAGTTGGTCGGTCTTCGGTGCGTCCGCGGTCAGCATCTCGATGCGGCCGGTGATCTGGCCGCCGTCCTCCACCTGCAGGCGACGGCAGCGCGCCGTGCCCAGCACTCGGCCGGTGGCGCGCACCGTCAGGCTGCTGCGCGCCGTCAGCGTTCCGTCGATCGTGCCGGCGACCTCGGCGTCTTCCACCTCGACCTCGCCCTTGAACACACCACCCGCTGCAATCGACAGCTCGTTGGCGTGGATCATGCTGGCTTCCACCGTGCCCTCGACCACCAGGCGCTCGGCATCCTGCACCGTGCCCTGCACGCTGATCCCGCGACCCACCACCAGAGTCCGACGCTCGGACGGATCACGGCCACGCGCAGGCGGAACAGCGCCGGGGCGGGCGCCGCCAGGCCCTTGCGCAGTCGGCGTCGCTGGCGCAGTCGGGAACGGCGGTCGTGTGGTCATGGCTTGGGATTCCTTCGGCGCGGCAGGACGGAACGGCGGTACGCCCAGGCCGGTGTCCGAGCCCTGGAACGTGCCAAAGGCGCGGCCGGACCTGGTTTCCAGCCCGGACGGAGGTTGGCCCTCAGGCAACGATGCGCCCGGCTCGGCCGCTTGCGGTGCCTCAGGCTTACGGCGTTTGAACACGGGCTCTCCGTCATTCGGTCATGAACAGTGTGGGACTCCGGCGGGCCGGAACGCGATGGCGGTCGGCCTAGCACGGGGCTGCAAGCCGGAACAACAACCCAGGCCCCAGTTATCCACAATGATCCGCGTTTGAACGGATCAGCCGCGCCACTGCGCCGGCGACACCCGCAGCAGCGCCCGGTCCAGCACATGGACCATCGCGGCCACGCCCACCACCGGGATCAGCAGGTTCAGGAACGGCACCGATCCGGCAAACGCCAGCGCCGCCCCCTGCACCAGCACCAGCAGGCGATTGCGCACATACAGCGCCTCCGCCGCCATCCGCGGCATCCGGCGCATCGCCACCCCCACGAACAGCCCGCGGCCCATCGCATACGCCGCGATTGCCCAGCCCAGGATCAACCCCACGCCGGGTATGATCAGCGCCAGCACCAGCGCCAGCAGGTTGAAAACCAGAATCCGCCCGCCCAGCGCGATCCCGTCCCAGATCTGCGCCATCGTCGCCGCGGGACGTGCCGGCGGCAGCGTGGGATACCACCGCCGCTCCACCGCCTCCGCGATGCGGTCGAAGAACAGCGAGCCGATCGCCGCGGCAATCGGCAGGAACAGCCACAGCGCCGCCAGCGACGCCCCCACCGTGGCAACCACATCCGCCACCCAGCCGAGCCAGCCGCTGAACGTCTCGAAATGGTGCACGGTCGCGATGGCGCCGGCATACAGCGCCACGAAGCAGGCCAGCGACAGCAGCACGCTTTGCACCAGCACGCCCACCATCACCCGGTCGTCGAGCTGCCCGATCGCCCGCAGCAGCGGCTCCAGCAGGTCTCTCATGGCGCGTGGTTGCCGGGGCGGTACGAGGGTGTTAGGCGGAGCGTCTTCATGCGGGGATGCTTGTCCATGGGATCATCGGCTCGGTTCGACATACTGGGGATCGGCAACGCGATCGTCGATGTGGTGGCGCGCGCCGAGGAGGCGTTCCTATCAAAGCACGCCATGCACAAGGGGGCGATGACGCTGGTCGATGCCGAGACGGCCGAGGCGATCTACGCAGCCATGCCGCCAGGGCAGGAGAGCAGCGGCGGCTCGGTCGCGAACTCCTGCGCGGTGGCGGCCGGGCTGGGCGCGCGGGTCGCCTATCTGGGCAAGGTGGCGGCGGACCAGTTGGGGGGCGTGTTCGGCCACGATATCCGCTCGGCCGGTGTGTTCTTCCCCTCGGCGCCGCTGACCGGGGTCGTGCCCACCGCGCGCTGCCTGATCCTGGTGACGCCGGACGGGCAGCGGACCATGAACACCTTCCTGGGCGCCTGCGTGGCGTTCGGCGAGGATGACGTGGACGAGGCGTTGGTGGCCGACGCGGCGGTGACCTACCTGGAGGGCTACCTGTTCGACCCGCCGGCGGCGCAGGCAGCGTTCCGCAAGGCCGCGGCGGCGGCGCACGCGGCGGGGCGCCTGGTGGCGCTGTCGCTGTCCGACGCGTTCTGCGTGGACCGCCACAGGGCGGCGTTCCGCGACCTGGTGTCGGGCCATGTGGACATCCTGTTCGCCAACGAGGCGGAGGTCTGCAGCCTGTATGAGGCGAACGACTTCATCGCGGCGGCCGAGGCGGCGCGGCAGGATGTGGGCCTGGCGGCGCTGACCCGCAGCGAAGACGGCAGCGTGATCCTGTACGGCGACGATACGGTGACGGTGCCGGCGGTGCCCACGCAGGTGTTGGACACGACGGGTGCGGGCGACGCCTACGCCGCGGGCTTCCTGGCGGGCCTGACCGCGAAGCAGCCGCTGGCGGTGTGCGGCCGACTGGGCAGCATCGCCGCGGCCGAGGTGATCAGCCACTACGGCGCCCGGCCCGAGGCAGACCTGAAGAAGCTGGCGAAGGCGGCGCTTGGGTAGGGCCGCGGGGCGGGGGACATCGGGGCACGGCGCGCAACGACTGCCGTTTCACGCCTGCTGCCTTCGCTGCGGATGGCAAAAGCCGGTATCAGCGCCGACCGTGGTTCCGTGGCAGCGGACGTGTCCGGCCCGCCGTTACCCGCGCACGCTCGGCAGCCGAGTGTCCCTCGCTGCCCAGCGGACCCCTGCTTGACGCTGAAAGGAAAATCCTTACTTTCAGCACCATGATAACCAGCCGGCTAACCAGCAAGGCGCAAACGACCATTCCGCAGGCCGTTCGGACGGCTCTTGGCCTCCGCCCGGGCGATGAGCTTGCCTATGTCATCGAAGACGGTCGCGCGGTGCTGACGCGCTTCGATAGCGCGTCAGCAGCGGATGACCCGTTTGCAACCTTTTCGGAATGGCATAGCGCCGAAGATACCGAGGCCTATGGCAAGCTCTGAGGTCTGGGACATCGTCAAGGTTCCATTCCCCTACACCAACCGCCGCCCGGTCCAGCAGCATCGTCCCGCCTTGGTCGTTGCGCAGCATAGGGCGGCGGGTTCGCAGGCCCTGCTCTGGGTCCTGATGATAACCAGCGCCAGCCACCGGCGCTGGCGCGGCGACTTCGAGATTTCCGACGTGGCCGCGGCCGGGCTTCCAGTGGCATCGATCGTGCGCAGCGCGAAGATTGCCACCATCGAGGCATCGGACGCCGAGCGGATTGGCCGTTTGCCCGAGTCCGATCGTCGCGCCGTTCGAGAGCACGTGGCCGGCGAGCTTGCTTTGTTACTGGAAACACGGTCCGACCTCCCTGGCTGAATCCGGGAGGCCGTTCCGCGCCGGGAGCGAGTCCTTCAGGCGACCTGATGTTGCGCAGTTCGTTCCATCGGGTAACGGTGGGCGCCGTGCAACTCCACCTCCAGCATCGTTGGCGCATCGGACAAGGGGATACGCGCCGCACCGTCGGTCCAGCGCCAAAGCGCGCCGGGTGCGCGCTCGCTAGCCCACCAGCCATCGGACAAGAAGGGGGCGTCCATCGCGATCTCCCGCAGCCCATCGGCGGTGTGGAGGCGCAGGCGTCGCACCGCGACGCCCAGCCGGCGGCGGTCCTCGTGGAACGGCTCGGTCTCCGCTGGCGAGGCAGCGCGCGAGCAGGGCATCGCAGAGGTCGAGCCGCGCGGCAGCACGAACGAATAACGGCCTTGCCGCGCGGCGATCGGGTGGATCACCCGTCCGCCGACCACCAGACGAAGGTCCGGCTCGGTCGTCGTCTCGACAGGCGGCGGGGGCATGAAGCCCATCTCCTTCGCACGGGCTGCCAGCCTGCGCCAGACCGTCTCAACCTCCGCCGCGGCGACCGCAAGCGGTGCACACGAATCCTCGCTCCAGCTTTGCATCCTGGCGGCGACGGCGAAGTCGGGGTGCAGGATCAGGGCGAGTCCGGCGTTCTCGAAGAGTGCCCGGTTGCCGGTGTCCAGATAGCTCTCGGTCGGCAGGCCCTCCGAGATGAGGATCGAATGGCGGTCCAGTTCGACGTGGAAATACTCGACCCGTCTGAGGCTGCTGTCCTGCACGATCGTCATGCCGTTCACCAACAGCTTGGCCGGGATCAGCACGCCATCCAGGGATATGGCATGATCGTGCGATACCGACAGATCACGATATGGCACGCCAGAACCGACAGCGTTGGCTCGGATACGCACCGGCCGGATGGCCTGTGGTCCGGGGTGGCGCAGGCAGTCCACGCTGCGATGCCCGATCCAGCGGATCGGCTGCATCGCACCAGACGCCGTTACGACGCGCTCGCCGATCCGCAGTTCCTGCACGGCCACCTCGCCGCGCTCGGTTAGGATCCGCGTCCCATGGCAGAAACACGGCACGTCGGCAATAACCGTAACGACCGCGGCATTGCTGGGATTCCCCCTCATATCCGTGCCGTTGCGCGGACCCTGTAGTACTTCGAAATGTTCGCCAGTGTAGTCGCCACTCATCGACAGCGTAAAAGCGATGGTGCCGAGTCTGTAGAACCTGGATTGCCTACCTTCAGAGTTTGTGCCGCGGGGTCGTAGGTCGCGTACGAGCCGATCGTCCAATTGAGCGAGTAAATCTCGATGTCACCGCCGGGCAGCACATGCGTGTTGCTCGTGACACCAGACGGGTAAATAAGTTGCGTGGTTCCAGCACCGACCGTTGTGCCGATCGCCTGTCCGCCGGCGGAAACAAAGGGCGCCGATCTCAGCGTTCTGCCCACTTTGTATAACGGCAACAATTGACCGCGCGCATGGCGGCACAGCCCCGTATCGAATCGGCGGAGGTCCGCAATGTGCCCGGCAGCGCGCAGCACAGCCATCGAGCCGACGCCGTCCTGTGGACGCCGAAACTAATGAACGCCGCACCGACAACTGCCGATGATGTGACCGCCAAGAAGCGAGGCAGTCGGGCACGAACCGACCATCTCCCTATCGTACTATCGTGCCGCACTGTCACGGTCATATCGGGGGCCATGTCGATGCAATCCCACGCACAAGCGCACCCACTGCTGCAGGCGGCACGCGGCCTGAAGCCGCTGGTCGATTCGCTCCGCGACCGGTTCGACCACGACCGGCAGCTTCCGCGCGCGTTGGTGGATGCGGTCGGCGCGGCCGGTCTGTTCGGCATGTGGCTGCCCCGCTCGCTCGGGGGGCCGGAGCTCGATCCGCTCACATTCCTGACGGTCATCGAGGAGCTGGCCCGGCTCGATGGGTCTCTTGGCTGGTGCACGGTCATCCCCGCCGGCTACGGGCGACTGGCCGGCGCCATGACCGATAGCGCGGCCGAGGCGGTGTTCGGCTCCGGACGCTCGATCCTGGTCGGCACGCTCAATCCGACCGGCAAGGCCTTGGCCGTCAGCGGCGGCTACCGCGTGACCGGGCGCTGGAGCTACGGCAGTTTCATCGGCCACAGCCATTGGGTGCTCGGCAACTGCATCACCCACGACGACGGCACACCGCGGCGGGATGCCAGCGGCGGTCCGGAATTCCGGCTCTGCCTGTTCCCGCGCGAGCAGGTCGAGGTGTTCGATATCTGGCATGTGAGCGGACTGCGCGCGACCGGCAGCGACGACTATCAGGTGACGGATCTGTTCGTCCCCGAGGAGCGAACCATCCCGTTACCCGGTTTCAGCCCGGTGCCGCGCCAGCCCGGGACGCTCTACGCCATCCCGATGACAAGCACGTTCGTGAGCTGCATCGCGATCGTTGCGCTCGGCATCGCCCGTGCCGCGATCGAAGCGCTGGCCGAGCTTGCCGGCGCAAAGACCCCCACCGGCTCGCAATCGGTGCTCCGCGAAAAGCCCCTGGCCCAGGCCGACATGGCGCGTGCGGAGGCGCTGGTGCGCTCCGGCCGCGCCTACCTGTTCGACGCGCTGGGCACGGTGTGGGAGACCTTGCTTGCAGGTGATCCTGCCTCGCTCCAAAGCCGCGCGCTGGTCCGGCTTGCCGCCTGTCAGGCGACGCAGAATGCGATCCAGGCGGTCGATCTCATGTTTGCGCTGGGCGGGGGCACGGCGCTGTTCGAGGGCAACCGGCTGGAGCGCTGTTTCCGCGACGTCCACGCGGCGGGCCAGCATATTGCGGTCGCACCGATGAGCAATCTTGAGCCGGTCGGGCGCGTGCTGCTCGGGCTTGATCCGGGGACAGCTCGGTTCTGAGCTGCTGGATGAGCCATGCAGCCATGTAGGGCGTAGAAGCTCTTGCGCCCTCCGCCAGTGCCGCGCGCCGGCACCGCAAGAGGTGGATGGCGCTACGCTTATCCACCCTACCGCGTTACCGCGGTTCGGTCATAATCTCGGCCCACCGCGCCGAACCAAATAATTCATCCGCCGCCGACCGATCCGCACACGGAGCCGCCAGTATCATTGCCCATCCGACCGCCGTCTGGGACGCCGTTCAGTTGGCGACCTCGCCCGCTGCCTTGCGCGTGGCGTTCACCGCCTCGCGTGCGGCGCGGGCCATCAGCCCGCTGTCGTTCGCGATGGTGACGAAGCGGAAGCCCATGCCGATCATCCGCGCCGCGTAGGCAGCGGTCGCGTTGTGCAGCCCGGCGAACAGGCCGCGCTTGCCGGTCTCGCGCAGCAGCATCTCGTAGATGCCGAGGATCTGCGGCTCCTCGCGATCGAGGATCGGCACCAGGCCCAGCGAAAAGCCAAGGTCGCTCGGCCCGATATAGATCCCGCTGATGCCAGGCGTGTCCAGGATCGCGCCGATATTGTCGATCGCCTGCTGCGTCTCGATCATCGGAATGACCAGGACCTCGTTGTTGGCGGTCTTCTGGTAGTCGCTGGCCTCCCCGTACATCGCGGCGCGGATCGGACCGTTGCTGCGTCTGCCGGCCGGCGGATACAGGCAGGCGGCGACAAGCTGTTTCGCCTCGTCCGGCGTGTTGACCATCGGGCAAATGATGCCCATGGCGCCGCCGTCCAGCGCCTTGCCGATGATACCGGGCTCGTTCCAGGGCACGCGCACCAGCGGCGTGATGGGATGCGCCTGCATCGCCTGGAAGCACTGCACCATGGACTGGTAGTCCTGCACGCCGTGCTGCATATCGACCGTGACGCTGTCCCAGCCGCATTGCGCCATCACCTCGGCCGAGAAGCCCGACGGTATCGCGAGCCAGCCGTTGACCGCGGCCTTGCCCGCCCTAAGGCGCTGCTTGAGCGTGTTTGACATTCGGGCAACTCCCCACGCGCGATCGCCGCGACATCCCGCGCGCTTCGCCGCGACATCCTGCGCGCGATCGCTCCGACGCTATGCGGTGGCCGTAGCGCGGTCAAACGGCGCGGGGACCAGCACCGCGGCACCCTGCAGCCGGCCGGCGCGCAAATCGCTCAGCGCTTCGTTGGCTTGTTGCAGCGGATACGAAACGGGCCGCGTCCTGACCGGCACCTTCGGCGCCAGCGCGAGGAAATCCTCGCCATCCTGGCGCGTCAGGTTGGCGACCGACCGGACCACGCGCTCACCCCACAGGATGTCATAGGAGAAGCTCGGGATCGGGCTCATGTGGATGCCGGCACAGACGACGATGCCACCACGCTGCACCGCCCGCAGCGCGGCGGGCACCAGCGCGCCGACCGGGGCAAAGATGATGGCCGCATCGAGCAAGTCCGGCGGCGGCTGGTCCGAACCGCCGGCCCACACCGATCCCATCTCCCGCGCGAAGTCCTGCGCGGCGGCGTCGCCGGGGCTGGTGAAGGCGAAGACCTGCCGCCCCTGCCAGCGCGCGACCTGCGCAATGATGTGCGCTGCCGCGCCAAAGCCGTACAGACCCAGCCGGCGGCCATCACCCGCCATGCGCAGCGCGCGGTAGCCGATCAGCCCGGCGCACAGCAGCGGCGCCGCCTCGGCGTCGCTATAGGCATCGGGGATCGCGAAACAGAAACGCGCGTCGGCCACGGTGAACTCGCCGTAGCCGCCATCGATCTGGTAGCCGGTGAACCGCGCCCCGAGACACAGATTCTCGCGCCCCGTGGTGCAGAATTCGCATATGCCGCAGGTCCAGCCGAGCCACGGCACGCCGACGCGAGCGCCCAGCCGAAACCGGTCCACGCCCGCGCCGAGCGCCGCCACGATGCCGACGATTTCGTGACCTGGCACCAGCGGAAGCTTCGGGTCCGGCAGTTCGCCGTCAACCACGTGCAGGTCGGTGCGGCAGACCGCGCAGGCGCGGACCTGGATCAACACCTGCCCTGGTCCCGGCTGGGGTATGGCGATCGCCGCCAGATGCAGGGGCTGGCGCTGTGCTCCCAGCACCATCGCGCGCATCGTCGGGGCGGTCAGATCGCTTGGCATCGTGGCGAGACGATAGCGCCGCCGCACCCGACGCTGAAAGCTGTCCGCCGATGCCGCCGCCCCGTTGGCGGTCAACGTTCACGCACACTGCCGTCAAGAGCCCGCGACCTGCCGGTCTCCGCTCACTTGCCGAAACGTCTTCGGGATACCGGCCTTCGCGACCTGTCCGTGCAGCGCCTCATCAGGCAGGCCTTCGTGGAGGAGACGCCGCGCCGCGAGCAGGGCCGGAAGGTTGATCCCGGTCGCAAACCCCATGCTTTCCAGCATGAACACCAGGTCCTCGGTCACCACGTTGCCCGAGGCGCCGGGGGCATAGGGGCAGCCGCCCAGACCGCCGAGGCAGGAATCGAAGGCGCGCACGCCTTCCTCCAGCCCGGCCAGGGCGTTGGCAAGGCCAAGCCCCGTCGTGTCGTGCAGGTGCAGCCCGTGCAGGCCGTCGCCGATCTCGGCACGAACCGCCCGGACCACCGCCCGGATCTGCGCCGGATGCGCGTAGCCCACGGTGTCGGCCAGCATGATCTCATCCACCCCGGCCTCAGCCAGCCCCGTCGCCACCGCCACCGTGCGGGCCAACGGCACCACGCCGTCGATCGAGCAGCCGAAGGCGGTGGAGCAGGCCGCCACCACCGGCACTTGGCGGGGCTGCGCCTTGAGCCACGCGACGATGCCCTTGACCTCGGCGATCTGCTCGGCGGGCGTGCGGTTCAGGTTGGCGCGGCTATGGCCTTCGCTGACCGAAACCGGGACGCTGACCTTGTGCACCCCCGCCCGATAGGCGTCCTGTGCGCCACGCAGGTTTGGCACCAGCGCCCGCACGACCAGGCCCGGGATCGCCAGGCAGGCAGCCGTCACCGCCGGCGTGTCGGCCATCTGCGGGATAACGCGGGGCGGGACGAAGCTGCCGACCTCGATTTCTTTGACGCCGGCGGCGGCGAGCGCGGCGATCCAGCGGACCTTCGAGTCGGTGGCCATGCGGGAGGCGGCGATCTGCAGCCCGTCGCGCGGGCCGACCTCGCAAATGGCAACCTGCTCCGCCATGGCGTTCGCCCCCTTCCTATATTGGCCTGTGCGGCAACATTTCTTAACGTTAGCATCATGCTGCGCGCGGGTATCGTTCCCGGGTCAGTCGCCAGATCGCCCAAGCCGCAGCCCACCCGACGACCGGGGCCCGAGGTTGACGGCTCCCCAGCCTACGCTCCTATTGGCACAATGCAGCCCCATGCCCACCTTGCCCTTGGCCGGTGTCACGGCCCTGTGCCTGGAGTCGACCGGTTCATGACGTTTCGCCTTCCTGCGATCCTTCCGGCAATTCTGTTGCTCGCTGTCGTTTTGTCCGGGCCGGTGCAGGCCCAGGCACCCGCCGCCGGACCTCCGGCGGTCGGCGTGGTCCGCGCGCAGAAGCAGCCGATCACCCAGACGTCGGAATTCGTCGGCCGCATCGCCGCGATCGACCGGGTCGCCCTGGTCGCGCGCGTCACCGCGTTCCTGGAGCAGATGTTCTTCATCGAGGGCGCCGAGGTAAAGCAGGGCGACCTGCTCTATCGGCTGGAGCAACCCCCGTTCCAGGCGGACCTCGCGGCGAAGCAGGCGGCTGTGCAGCAGGCGCAGGCGCAGTTGCAAAACGCGACCCTGACTTTCAACCGCGCCAGCAGCCTGCTGCGCACGCCGGCCGGCCAGCAATCCATCGTCGATGATGCACGCGCCTCCATGCTGTCCAATGCTGCCCTGGTCCAGGCGGCGCAGGCGCAGGAGCGCCAATCGCAGATCAACCTGAACTACACCGAGATCCGGGCGCCGATCGCGGGCAAGATCGGCCGCACCGCGGTTACGCCCGGTAACGTGGTGTCGCCCAGTTCCGGCACGCTGACGACCATCGTCAGCCAGGACCCGATGTACGTCGTGTTCCCTGTATCGGTGCGCACCGCGGTCGAGATGCGCGACCACTACGCCAACGAGGGCGGCTTCAGCGCCGTGGTGATCCGGATCCGGCTGCCGAACGGCCGAACCTTCGACCAGACCGGCAAGCTCAATTTCATCGACAACACCGTCTCGCTGAGTACCGACACGCTGATCTTGCGCGGCAGCATTCCTAATCCGCCGATCGCCACCGACAAGGTGGGCGGCGCCACGGTGCGGGAGCTGACCGACGGCGAGTTCGTTACCGTGATGGTGGAAGGCGTCCAGCCGCTGGAAGTCCTGACGGTGCCCCGCGCCGCCGTGCTGTCCGACCAGCGCGGCGACTACGTCTATACCGTGGACGCGCAGAACAAGGTGCAGCAGACGCGCATCCAGCTCGGTCAGTCCACGCCGACCGTCGCCGCGGTGATCAGCGGTCTGAACGAAGGCGAGATGGTCGTGGTGGACGGCATCCAGCGGGTACGCCCCGGCATCGCGGTCCTGCCCGGCCCGGCCAGCCCGCCGATCAACCCCAACCCGGCGCAGTTGCAGGGTGCCAGCGCCATGGCCGGCGAAGGCGGCAACGCGGGCGGCGCCGCTGGGGACGGCGGCGGGCCAGCAACGGGTGGCAGTCACGCGGGTACCGACGGGGCGGGCGCTGGCTCCACCGCCCAAGGCAGCGCAAACCCGGGCACCACAAACCACAGCGGCGCAAAGTAGCCCATGATCTCCTCGGTCTTCATCGATCGGCCGCGCCTGGCGATCGTCATCGCGATCGTCATTACACTCGCCGGCGCGCTGGCGATGCTGCGCATTCCGGTGGCGCAGTTTCCCGATATCGTCCCGCCGCAGGTCACCGTCAGCGCCAACTACCCGGGCGCCTCCGCCGAGGTGGTGGAAACCGCCGTCGCCCAGCCGATCGAGGCACAGGTCGTCGGCGTCGACAAGATGATCTACATGAAGTCGAACAGCGGCAACGACGGCAGCTACACGTTGACCGTGAGCTTCGACAACAGCTCGAATCCAGACATCAATACGGTCAACGTCAACAACCGGGTACAGACCGCGCTGTCGCAATTGCCCCCGGAGGTCCAGTTGGAGGGCCTCACGGTGCAAAAGCGGTCCTCGTCGGTGCTGGAATTCCTCGCCTTCTACGGCGACGGCAGCGATCCGAAGATGGACCCTTTGTTCATCACCAACTACGTGCTGATCAACGTGCTGGACGCGATCTCCCGCACGCCCGGCGTCGGCCAGGCCAACCTCTTCAGCAAGCTGAACTACTCGATGCGGATCTGGTTCGACACCGACCGGCTGGTCAGCCTGAACCTGTCGCCCGGCGACGTGATCGCAGCGATCGAGGCGCAGAACGTGGTCGCACCGGTCGGGCGGATCGGTGCCCGCCCGATCGGCGCCGACCAGCAATTCCAGTTCAACGTGCAGACCCAGGGCCGGCTGGTCACGCCCGAACAGTTCGGCCACATCGTGATCCGCGCCAATCCGGACGGCTCGGTGCTGCGCGTCTCCGACGTCGCGCGCGTCGAGCTGGGTGCGCAGAACATGGACAGCGAGACGCGGCTGAACGGGCGCCCCGGCGTGCCGATCGGCATCTATCTCTCGCCCGGCGCCAACGCGGTGGAGACGTCCAAGGCGGTGGCGGCGACCCTGGCACGGCTGCAACCGCGGTACCCGCCGGGATTGCACTCCTTTGTCATGTATGACTCGACCACCTTCGTCAGCGACACCATCCGCGAGGTGATCAAGACGCTGGCCGAGGCGTTCGTGCTCGTGGTGCTGGTCGTCTTCCTGTTCCTGGGCAACTTTCGTGCGACCATCATTCCGACCGTCGCAGTGCCGGTCAGCCTGATCGGCACGTTCGCCGCGCTGCTGATGCTGGGCTACTCCGCCAACACCGTCTCGCTGCTCGCGATGGTGCTGGCGATCGGCATTGTCGTCGACGACGCCATCGTGGTGGTGGAAAACGTCGAACGGGTGCTGGAGGAAGAGCCCGACCTGTCGCCCGCCGAGGCCACCCGCAAGGCGATGCGGCAGATCACCGGCCCGATCCTGGCCATCAGTCTGGTGTTGCTGTCGGTGTTCGTGCCGATGGCGTTCATCCCCGGCCTGACCGGCACGCTGTTCCGCCAGTTCGCCGTGACCATAAGCTGTGCCATGCTGATCTCGGCGCTGAACGCGCTGACCCTGTCGCCCGCGCTGTGCGCGGTGTTCCTCCGCCACATGCCGGAGAAGCGGAAGGGCATCATGGCCTACGTGCTGCATGGCATCGACCATGTGCGCGACGGCTATGCCAGCGTGGTCCGGCGGCTGCTGCGGGTTGCGTTCATATCCCTGGCGCTGGTCGGCCTGCTCGGCGCTGGCATCTGGGGCGCCTCCGTCCTCACGCCGACCGGCTTCCTGCCGGAGGAGGACCAGGGGGCATTCTTCCTCGCCGTGCAGCTTCCGGACGGCGCCTCGGTCTCACGGACCAGCGAGGTCACGGCGCAGGTCGAGCAGATCCTGAAGGGCGTGCCGCAGGTCTCCGACACGCTGTCGATCATCGGCTTCTCGTTGTTCGACGGCATCTCCGAGCCGAACTCGGCGTTCATGGTGGCACGGTTGAAGCCGTTCGCCGACCGGACGGCCACCGCCGACTCGGTGCAGGCGATCATCGGTCGGACCTTCGGCGCAGTGCAGAGCATCCGCTCGGCGATGGTGTTCCCGTTCAACCTGCCGCCGATCATCGGTCTCGGCACCGGCGCCGGGTTCGAGTACCAGCTTGAGGCGCTGCTGGGCCAGGACCCGGCTAGCACGGGTTCGGTGGTGCAGGGCCTGGTTGCGGCGGCGAACCAGGACAAGCTGCTGACGCGGGTGTTCACCACGTTCACCGCCACCAACCCGTCGTTGTTCCTGGACATCGACCGCGACAAGGCGCAGGCGCTGGGGCTGTCGATCCAGGACGTGTTCACCGCGCTGCAAGCCACGCTCGGCGGCATCTATGTCAACAACTTCAATCTTTATGGCCGCACCTGGCAGGTGAACATCCAGGGCGAGGCGATCGACCGCAGCGACATCCCGGCGATCTGGCGTATCTTCGTGCGCAACAAGGACGGGCAGATGGTGCCGCTGCGCTCCATCGCGTCGTTGCGCATCGTGACCGGGCCACAGGTCGTGTCGCGCTACAACAACTTCCGGTCCGTCACCATCATGGGCGGTCCGGCGCCAGGGGTATCGTCCGGCACGGCGCTCGCGGCGATGGAACAGGTTTCCGACGCCACGCTGCCGCCGGGCTATGGGTTCGAGTGGACCGGCACCGCCTATCAGGAACATCTCGCCGAAGGCCGGACCGGCGTCATCCTGGGTCTTGCCGTGCTGTTCGCCTACCTGTTCCTGGTCGGGCTGTACGAAAGCTGGATGATCCCGATTCCCGTGCTGCTGTCGGTGACGGTGGGCGTGCTCGGCGCCTTCATCGGCATCAGCATCGCCGGCCTGTCGGTCGATCTGTACGCGCAGATCGGGCTGGTGGTGCTGATCGCGATCGCGGCGAAGAACGGCATTCTGATCGTCGAGTTCGCCAAGGAACAGCGTGAGGCGGGCATGCCCATCCGCGACGCCGCGATCCTGGGCTCGCGCATGCGGTTCCGTGCGGTAATGATGACATCGGTCGCCTTTATCGGCGGCCTGGTCCCGCTGGTGCTGGCGCATGGCGCGGCGATGCTGAGCCGGCGCAGCGTCGGCACGGCGGTGTTCGCCGGCATGATCGCGGCCAGCAGCATCGGGATCTTTCTGATTCCGATGCTGTACGTGACGTTCCAGACGCTGCGCGAGCGGGCCAAGGCGCGCTTCGCCGGCAAGCAGCGGCAGCCGGCGGAATGATGCCAACGGACCGCCCAGCGTGGCGGGAGCCGGGCGAGCGTTACCCGGTAGGGTGGACAAGCTTAGCGCCGTCCACCATCAAGGTGCGCCGGGCGGCACTGGCGGGGGCCGCTTCGCTGCTCCGCCCTGCATCACCAAGCGGTCCGCGACCTGAGCCAGGCATTCGGCTTCCACCGACGGCGAAGCCGCCGGCGTTACGGCTTGCGAAAGAAGACGTCGGCCGCGCTGCGGTGGCTTTGCTTGCGGGCGATATCGGCCTCGACGCGGGTGATTTCTTCGCGCAGTTCGCCGATATAGTCCCGCAGCTCTTCGATCCCGAGCGGGTCCAGGACCAGCCGCTCCAGCCTGGACCGCTTGCGCACCGGCACGTCGTCGTCGTCCCTTGCCATCGTCCTGCCTCCATGCTGGCCGATCAAGGCTATTATATTAGCGCCGCCCTTGACCCACCCCCAGCGGGAAGTCATATCCCGCCACCGCCGCGATCGTCGGCCCGAAGGTGACATCCGAATGACATTGCCCCTGATGCCCAAGGCAACCGCCGTGTGGCTGATCGACAAGACCGCGCTGACGTTCACGCAGATCGCCGATTTCTGCGGCATGCACCCGCTCGAGGTCCAGGCGATCGCGGATGGCGAGGTGGCGCAAGGCATCGTCGGCTACGACCCGGTCGCCAACGGCCAGGTCACTGCGGCGGACATCCGTCGCTGCGAGGCGGACCCCGAGGCGCGGCTGAAGCTGGCATCGAACGCCCTGCCGGCGGTCAAGCGCACGCGCGGGGCGCGCTACACGCCCGTGGCCAAGCGCAACGACCGGCCGGACGCGATCGCCTTTCTGCTGCGCAGCTACCCCCAATTGTCGGAAGCGCAGGTCGGCACGCTGCTCGGCACGACCAAGGAGACTATTCAGAAAGTACGGGAACGGTCGCACTGGAACAGTGCGAATATCAAGCCGCGCGATCCCGTGATTCTGGGGCTTTGCAGCCAGACGGATCTGAATGCGGCGATCTCCGTCGCCAACGAGCGCCTGGAACGTGAGGGAAGGGCAGTCCCGCCGCTCCCGCCGCCCGAGGCGGACACCGCCGCCTGAGCGCGGGCGCGGCGCTGCTGTCAGTTTGACATCGTACGCAGCCGTTCCATCTCCTCTTTGACGTGCAGCTTCTCGATTTTCAGCCGCGTCAGCATCTCGCTGTCTGGCCTCGGGCGCTGGTCCTCGTCGATAATACGGTTTTCGAGCGAGTCATGCCGCTCCTTGAGGGAAGCGAGACGGGACTGCAGGTTCATGAAACCCCCTTCTGATCCGGGTGTGAGCTGTCCGCCCGCGCCGCAGCACGCGCGGCACTGTCATCCTAGCGCCATCCCGGTCTCCATTTCCAGGGGCAGTTGCCCAGCGGCGGTGCCACGGAGCGGCTATTCCATGCCAAACCGTACCGGGACGGTGGCGGCGGTTCGGCCTTGTGCTATGGCTTTGGCATGTTGACCGACCGTGACTCACTGCTGCGCAAGCTCCACGAACTGCGCAGCGAACATCGCGACCTGGATACGGTGATCGCGCGGCTCGCGGACCAGGGGTCGCTGGACCAGCTCCACCTGCAGCGGCTGAAGAAGCGCAAGCTGATGCTGAAGGACGAGATCTCCTGGCTGGAGAGCCGGCTGATCCCGGACAACATTGCCTGACGTGCCGCTGCCTGACGTGCCATCACCTGAGCTGCCATTGCCTGACCGGGCACCGCTGGTGGGCGTTATCATGGGCAGCCAGTCCGATTGGGCCACGCTGCGCCACGCCGCCGAGACGCTGGACCGGCTGGCGGTGCCGCACGAGGCGCGCATCGTCTCCGCCCACCGCACCCCGGACCGGTTGCGCGACTACGCCGCCGCAGCCCGCGCGCGCGGGCTGCGGGTGGTTATCGCCGGCGCCGGAGGCGCGGCCCACCTGCCAGGCATGTGCGCCGCCTGGACGTCTCTGCCGGTGCTGGGCGTGCCGGTGGAATCGGCCGCGCTGAAGGGCGTGGACAGCCTGCTGTCGATCGTCCAGATGCCCGCGGGCATTCCTGTGGGCACGCTGGCGATCGGCCGCGCCGGGGCGGTGAACGCGGCGCTGCTCGCCGCCGCTATCCTGGCGATCGCCGATCCGGCGCTGGCCGAACGGCTCGACGCGTTTCGCGCCGCACAGACCAAGGCGGTGGCAACCGAGCCGCACGACCAGCCATGAGCGGCTTCCCGATGGCGGTTCGAACCCGCTGCCCGGTTGACGACGGCACGGTTATCGGTTGCATGGCGGCGGGTTGTCCGGTGGCCTGGCTCGCCAAGGCGGTCATCCAATGACCGGCTGCCCGTTACCCCCCAACGCCACCATCGGGCTGGTCGGCGGCGGCCAATTGGGCCGGATGTCGGCGCTGGCCGCCGCGCGGCTCGGCTATCGCTGCCACATCCTGACGCGCGAGGTGGATAGCCCCGCCGCGCAGGTCGCGCATGCCGTCACCATCAGCGACTACGCCGCCCCGGGGCCGCTGCGCGCGTTCGCCGCGGCGGTGGACGTGATCAGCTTCGAGTTCGAGAACATCAGCGCCGACGGGCTTGATCTGCTCGCCTCGCTGAAGCCGGTGCGGCCCGCCCCATCCTGCTTGCGCATCAGCCAGGACCGGGTGGCCGAGAAGAGCTTCCTGCGCGGCGCCGGCGTCCCCACGGCACCGTGGCAGGAGGTGCGCACCCTGGACGAGCTGCGCGACGCGGTGGACCGGCTGGGCCTGCCGGCGGTGCTGAAGACCACGCGGCTGGGCTATGACGGCAAGGGCCAGGCGACGCTGAGGGGGCCGGACGACCTGGCGCCCGCGTTCGACCGGCTTGCCCCTAAACCGCTGGTCCTGGAGGGGTTCGTCGCGTTTGCGCAGGAGGTCAGCGTGGTCATCGCGCGCGGCGCCGATGGCGCCATGTCCGCCTTCGACGCGGTCGAGAACCGTCACCGCGCGCATATCCTGGACCTGACGCTGGCGCCGGCCCGCATCCCCGAGGCCGTGGACCGCCAGGCGCAGGCGATCGCCCGCCGGATTGCCGAGGCGCTGGATCTGGTTGGCCTGCTGGCGGTCGAGATGTTCGTTGATGCGACCGGCCGGGTGCTGGTGAACGAAATCGCGCCCCGGCCGCACAACTCAGGCCACTGGACGATCGACGCCTGCCCCGCCAGCCAGTTCGAACTGCACGTGCGCTCCATCGCCGGCCTGCCGTTGCCGCCGGCGGTGCGGCATTCCGACGCGGTGATGAAAAACCTGATTGGACCGGAGGACATGGCGCTTTGGCCGGCGATCCTGGGCACGCCGGGGCTGGTCCCGCATCTTTACGGCAAGGCCGAAGCTCTGCCGGGCCGCAAGATGGGGCATGTGACGCGGCTGTTTCCGCACGGAGCGCTTCCAGGCGAGTTCGGCATCGAAGCCGCGCTGGGACCGGCAGCGCCGCGCGCGGCGGGGCCAGAGATCAGGGAGCCATGATACGCGCCTGATACAGCGGCGCGTTCTGGTCCTTGGTTACAAAGATCATGTCTTCCGCGATCGCCTGGGCGATCAGCAGGTGGTCGAACGGGTCTCGGTGTTGCTCGTGGTACGGAAGGCGATCCAAGGTCGCAAGGTGGCGCGGGTGTAGCCCGAGCAGTTGAATCTTACTTGCAGGAGACAATTGCGCGGTGATTGCGTCGATGTCTGCGTCGAGCTTGCCGATCCGTCGCTTCAACGCAATCTCCCACAACGAGACGACGCTGACGAACACCGCGTTGTGCGTGTTAGCCAGAGTTCGAAGCGTTTCCGCGCTGAAGCGGCCGGGTTCGCCCAGAACCCACAACAAGGCGTGGGTGTCGAGCAGCAGCTTCACTGTCTGCCGCCTTCCATAGCCTCGATGATGTCGGCCGGCGTTTGGTCGAAATCCGGTGCGATGCGAATCGTTCCCGCCAGAGCGCCAAAGGGCATGTCCGTCGTGCCTTCACCCAGAGCGCGGCGAAGGATTTCCCGGTGTTCGGCCTCGGCCGAACGCCCGTGACTCGCTGCGCGCTCCTTGAGCCGTGCGATGAGGCTGTCCTCGACGCCGCGGACGATCAGGCTTCCCATGGGCATGCCCCGTATGCTATCACAATGATAGCGTCAGGGCATAAGGCGATCAAGGTGTGCCGACCGCGATCTTCCCAGTCGGACTGGCAGAGGCCCATGCCCCTGCTTGCTCGCCTTTTCCACCGTTCCGGCGTAGTTTTTGCTTCGCAGACGACCTGGTTCCATCAACCGCAAGAGGCCAACCCACGATGCCGCTGTTTGATTTCCACTGCGCCGACTGCAACGCCGAGTTCGAAGCGCTGGTCGGCTTCTCCGAGGTGCCGACCTGCCCCACTTGCGGCAGTGAAACGCTGGAGAAACTTCTGTCGCACGTGGCGCCGGAGGCAAAGTCGCCCGGGCTGATCAAGCAAGCACGGGCCTGCGCCGATTGCCAAGGCCACTTCAGCAACTATTGCCCGGCGGAGCGGCCGTAGGTCTGCGCTCGGGCGGAAGCACCCTGCGCCTCGGCGATCCCGCGGGGCCGCCGTCCGACGAGCTATAACCTCGAATGCCGGCTCCGAACGTCTGGTCGCACAGGCGCGGCCGACCCGCCCGTCCGGATGCCCCGCCTAACGACGGTCCGACATCCGGGACTGGAACCAATCCCGGCGGCGGCGTGCCGCCCGGTTCGATCTCGGCGGAAGTCTTGCCATAGGCGGGGGCGGGCGGCAGCGTCGAAATAACCCCCATGCGAATGGGGCCTGTTTGGCAATCTGCAACCAACTCTGGCGAGCGATCGTTCCGGCTGAAGAAAATCCACAACCGACGGCAATGAACAGCGAAGCTCCGGGCCACGCTATCCATGCCGTGTCAAAGAGCCTAAGCGGACCAATCTTAAGCCGACTTGCTGCCAAGCTGGGGCGGGGTCCGAGTGCAAATCATCAGGCGGTTCCACGCGTTGATTTCAGCCACCGCAAAGGAAAGATCGGCCACTTCCTTTTCCGAGAAATGCCGACGCATCTCCGCGTACACTTCATTTGAAACGTCGCCCCCGGTAAGGCGTGTCAGAGCTTCCGCCCAGGCCAAGGCAGCGCGCTCATTCGGGGTATAAATCGGCGCTTCGCGCCAGGCGGCGAGAAGGTGCAATTGGTCTTCGCTGATCCCATGCTGGAGAGCCAATGGAACGTGCATGGCGATACAGAAGGCGCAGCCGTTGATCTGTGATACACGCATTTTTACCAGTTCCAGCAGCCCGAGCGACAGGCCGCTGTTTTGTACATATGAGTGCACTCCGAGCATGGCCTTGTAGCCGTCGGGAGAAACTTTGGTAAGATCGAGACGTTGGTCCATTGTTTATTTCCTCAAAATTTTGAGTGAAGGGATTCTGTTGCGTGGAGAAGTGGCGGCAGGCCAATCGGCTGTCGGCGTGTCACGATCGCCACAGCGGCCTAAAGCGGCTTCCCGCTATTCGGGGTGATGGGGCCACACGCGTAGGTTGAGGCCTGCGCATCTTTCGCTTGCGATTGTGGCGGGCTGCCGGATGGGCCGTCAATGCTGGCCTTCGGCCACCGCG
>Ga0182012_10001565_pt1 | contig 24973 bp, 28 predicted proteins | sample 612S2SmetaG_FD_120486 | JGI IMG/M metagenome (GOLD analysis project Ga0182012, IMG submission 120486) | Permafrost microbial communities from Stordalen Mire, Sweden - 612S2S metaG | ecosystem: Environmental > Terrestrial > Soil > Wetlands > Permafrost | place: Sweden: Stordalen | collected... | reverse complement strand
CTGAGCGCATCAGGCGCAGTTGTCGCCAAGCGCAAGCCTGGCCGGCTCGCGAAGGTTGTAACTGCTGTGTGCCCGAAGGTTCAAGAGACCAGGAATGTAGCTGCGGAAGTTTGATGAGAGTGAAAACGGAAGTTTGATGAGACTAGTCCCAAACTCTCCCGATTTCCACAGCCCCATTTTCCGACCAATATGTTGCAAAGTAGTAACCCCTCCGCTAGAACGACACCGTGATTGTGTTTGGCGGTCCTACAGAGCTGCTCGGCGGAGTCGGCAGGGTGAACAGGCACACCAGGAAAATGCCTAATCCAGGTGCAGGCATCCCCCCCCCCACGAATGTAACGCCACCGCCTCCGCCAAAGGTCGGATCATCCACATACAAGACCCCTACGGGCGACCCACTTGACCCACTTGCTCCGCCTCCCGGATAGGAGACTATGACACCAGATCCCAACTGCACGCTGAAGGAGGTCCAGCTCACCGACCAAGATCCGCCATAATAGGTTGTCGCCGTCAAAGTCGCCCCAGGTTGAACCGTCAATCCGGAAATCCCGGCACCAGCATAGGGCAGTTGTCCAGGCACCGTCTGGAAGCTCGCATTCGGCGCAACAGAGGCATCCGTGAATATCCCCACGCTCCTATTAAACGTGCGCAGCACTAACTGGAGTATTCCGGAGTTCTGATCCGTTCCGCTTGTAAGCGCGCCCGACCTTGACACCGGAGAAACGAAGTTACCCGAGGTTGAGTCTTCTATCTCCTGCTGAATCGGATTTGTATAGCGATCTATGATTTCCCAGTCGCCTGCAAACTCGAAAAACACAGTTGGATCGAGCGTGATGATATCGCCCACAAATTGAGCCTTCAGGGCATTGCCGTTTACATCCACACTCTCTGACCAAAGGCTGAGAGTCAGGCCAAACGGCGGCTGGTAGGGATTGCCCAAACGGCTCAGATTCCCGTCCACCTGCTGCAACAGGTTTGGGTTCAGGAAGTCCAGCCCGAGCGAGCGGTAGACCTCGTATTGCAGCAGCCTCATCGCCTGGTCATAGGTCATGTTGGCGAAATCGTAACTCACTTTGATCCGCTTCAGCCGCGTGCCGGTCGTATTTGGCGGCAACACCTGGCCCTCCGCCATCTGGTGCTGCACATGGCTGATCTCAGGCGTACGCTGGCTAAATCGCGATTGAATATATCCGAGCCACCCACCCGTGCTCGAACTAGCCACCCCGCCAGAAATGGTGCAATCCACCTCAGTAGTCGTCGGCGTTGTGGTGACGTCATAACATGCATCGAGCGTCGGATCGGCCACGCCACCTACGCTGATGATATCCGCGGGCGCACATGGGTTTGGCTGGACCGTAACCAGCTTCACATTGGTTGCTGTGCGCACCGCAGTAGCTATCTGCGCCACGGCGGGCAGCCCTAACTCAAGATAGGTTGCGATGAAGCGATTCGGAGCCTGATTCACTTCCGTCTGATCCGCCTCAATCGATCCAGGAACGAGCATCTTTCCAGCGACCGTAAAGGTCGATGCCCGCGGCTGGTCGACGAACACAAAGATCTGGCCCGCGTATTCATACCAATAGCCCCGGCAGCAGAGCAGCACCTGCTCGATCATGGCCGCCAGCGTCGAGCCGCTCGTGAACACATAACTGCCGCTGAACCGCGGCGACCCATTGGGAAGAATGTGATCGCAGAATTGCGCGGCGGCGTAGATCGAAGCCCAGTTAAAGCATCCAGCTTCGGCGGCGGTCAACGGAGTCGGCCCCAGCAGGCTGTCAATTGCATAGTCCGGCTTGATCGCGCGGCGCAGCCATAAGTCAACAAAGTGCCAGATCGGATTCGTGGTGAACCTATACGCGGTCTGGTTACCGTATTGGTCGAAGATGCGGCAGCGCATCCCGCGCCAATCCACGAGCGGCGTAAGCGATCCGCCTCCGCTCGTTGGGGGCGTCCAGCCGATTGCGTAGTAGCATCTGCGCGAGAAAGTGAGCGGGGTGACTAGGTTGGAAAAATAGGTCCACAACGAGCTTATCCCCGCCGCATTGCCTCCATCGCAGCCAGTGGAGAAAGTAAAGTAATTAAGTGTTGGCGTAGTCGCAAGGTTCGACGGCGTCACCCCCACCAGGCTCGTGCCCATCAGTGCGCCACTGGAATCGAGTGCAAACTGCAATGCGCTGTCGATCCACAACGCGTCGCAGCCATCAAGTTCACCCTCGCCCAGGTCCCACATGCCTATCTGCATGCCCGCTGGGAACGTCCCTAGCGGGACCGCAATTGTGGGCAGCACTTCAAAGCTATTGATCTGCATGCCAGTGGCGCGAAAGAAGCCATAGGAGAGCGGCACCGGGGTGCCCATGTTCGCGGTGCCTATGTCTCCAACTGGCATCAGACCAGCCTATTCCGCACCATTTGATTGGTGCTAACACTAGCCACGCTGGGGGCCGACGTAAACACAACGTTATTCAGATAGCCAAAAAAGTGGTTCGGTATCCTGCAGGTTGCATAGGTGTTCTGGCAGGGGTTGTTCGTCGTGTCGCCGCATGCAAGGCTCGCATAGAGCCACTGGCAGGTCTCTGAAACCTCGTAAGGGTTGCCGTCGTAGTCGTTCGAATTGAAGAGCCCATTGGCGCCGAAGTTGATCTCTATCTCGCTCACAGAAATTATGGTCAACCGCCCGTGCTGCTCAAATTCCGTCTGCTGCGCAAGTGGATTCCATTCCCTGAAGGCAAACCACGCGCCCTCAAACGCCGTGCCCACAATCATGCCGGCCGTATCGCGCTGCAGCGTGTTGCCACTTACGTCCTGCACAACGATGTTGGCCTGGTAACTCTGCTGCGATCGCGTGTGGTGAAACTCCGTTCCGCTCAGCAGCCACGGATAGTAGTGCGTGTCATAATTCGCAGGCTGAAAGGCCTGCCCTGCAAGCCATGCCGGATGCGTGCCCGTCTTCACCGGCGTCGCCGTGATCGGCGTATTGCCCCAGTGGTAGCTCGTTCCGTCCAGGCAAAGCACGTCCAGCAGGCAGATCGGCGCAGGCCCGCTCCGCGCGGACATGATCTGGATCAGCTCGGAAGTGAATCCTGGCAGCGGCATCTAGCGCATCACCTGCAGTGCGTCGAAAACAACTGAATATCCCGTGCTGGCGGAGTCTTTAGCATGCAGCGGTTGCAGCGTAAGTGTGTGCAGCCCAAGCGGCACGTTTTGCACCGTCAGCAGAGAGCTCGATGGCTGCGCGCTAGAGGAAAAAAAGTCCACCGTTCCAACCGCGACGGTATCCAGCAACACAGTTGCCTGCCCGTACGCAGGCCCGGTGGGCGCCCAGAGCTGGAACCCATAGCCCTGGTAGACATACCCCGCCGCGTCTGTCGTCACCGTGCCGCCGTTCACAAAGCATTGAGCGCTCAGCGCCCCAGCAATCGTTGCCAAAGTCCATGTACCGCTTACGGCGGCCACCATGCGATCGCCGAAATCGTTCAGCGTGAGCATCCAAACGGCGTCGTCGGCCCAGTCACTTGGGTAGGTGATCATCGGCGAAAGCGGTATCTCGTCGAAGAGCACACCCTGGACCGTCCAATGGTTATTGGACGTCGGCACCGGCTCAACTGGGCTCGAGAATCGGCCGGTATACATACGTCCTCCGCCCTCATAATCGACCAGCGTGAACAGGCCGCCGCGGTAGCTCTCGTAATACCATTTCAGCTTGCGTGCGTCCGAAGCGAGCTTGTCAGCCCAATTCAAGCTGAACTGATGCCCCACATCCATAATGTCGCGGAAGTAAGGCGGTCCCTGGTTCGCCTTCGAGACCAGGTGCGTCACCGGCCGCTTCTTCTGAAATCCGTAATCCGGATTCAGCGGGTGCGTCGGCGTCGGATTGAGTATGTCGGTATAAGGCATCTATCGTCCCACTCCGCTGTATTGCGTTTGTGCCTGGTTCATTGCGCTCACCAGCGCCCGGCCACCGCCAGCCTTGGCCCACTGCGCCACGCTCTTTGAATCCATCGCCTGAATCGTCAGAGTCATTCCGCCACCGCTCGCGCTTGCCGGCATGCGCGGCTGCACGGTGCTGCTGTAGCTCACATTGCCCGCGTTGATTGCGTTCAGCAGCGGTCCATGCGCCTGCGCGGCCATTGGCTGCACCACAAATTCGTTACGCATCGCGTGAATAAAACCCTCAGTGTCGCTGGTGGCCAGGTCGCCGAATCCGCCAATCGAACCGCCGCTGTGATATTGCCCCGCGCTCAGCGTCACCGCGCTACGGCCGGCCGCTTCCTGCTTCTGAATGCTCAGCAGCGCCGCGTTGATTTCCGGCTGGATATTGCTGTTGAAGTAGTTGCGCGCGCCGCTGCCCCACGTCGTCGTCGAGTTCTTTGCCGAGGTAAGCATATTGCTCAGGTCGCTCGCGATCGTGCTATAGCCACTGCGGCCGGTTTCAAAGTCCTGCATGTCTTTCGAAAGCTCCGGCTGAATTGTGTTCACATCCAGGCCCTCAGCCTGCGACTTGCCTTTGTCGCCGAAGATGCCGGCGAGCAACCCGCCAATGCCGCCCGCGATCGCGCCGATCGCGCCGCCCACCACGGTGCCAAGTCCCGGAATAACGCTGCCCAGGGCGGCGCCCATTTCCATGCCGCCCATTGCGCCGCCCACCGCGCCGGCCACCGGATTTGAATCCTGATACGCGGAGTAGATGCTGGTCGCCGCCATCAAGCCGCCGCCCACAATGCCCATTGCGGCGCCCATTCCCGCGCCACCAGGCTGCGCGCTCATAAAGCTGCCATCCGCGCTCAGCGAACCCGCCATCGGATCAGCCATCGTCTCCGGCATCGGGCTGCTCGCGCCGAGACCGGCCGCGCCGCTCGCGAAAGGCGAGGCTCCCGAACCGCCGCCGCTGCCGCTGCTCGATCCGCCCAGGCCTAATCCGCCAAAGCCCATTCCGCCACCGCCGCCGATGCCGCAACCGCCCATCGATCCAGCGGCGGACTGCAACGCGGTCGCCGCCTGCATCAGCGCCTGGCTGCCGGTGAGCAGCGTCGTCGAGCCCTGCTGAAACTGCATCATGCCGGGGTTCATTGCGCCAGCCGCGGCCGCGTGGCCACCCATGCCAAGTGCGGACTTCATCGCATCCATAGGATTAGTGCTGGTGTTCATCTCCGGCCCCATGCCGAAGAGATATTGCAGAATGCCTCCAGCCGGCGTGCTGCTCTTGAAAACCGAGAGCATCTCATTCGCCATCAACTGGAAGCCGGTCTTCATCGCAGCGTCTTCAAAGAACTTTTCCGGGTGCTCAAACATGCCCTGCAGCCCGCTGGCTATTTTATTGCGCGCGTCCTCTTCGCTTTTCTGCATCTGCACGCTAGCCAGCTGCCACGCGGCCGCCACCGCAGTCGCGCCTTCCTGCTCGGTCATGACGTGGGTCTTCACATCCTGCTGCACTTGGTGTAGCCGGTCCGCGTATTGATCCTCGATCGCCAGCATCGCCTGCTGCCACTCCGGCAACAGCTCGCGCGCGGTCTGCTGTTCTTCCTTGGTCAGCTCCTGCATCGTCTTCTGGTGCAGTTGCTGGCGCTGCCGATCGGCGTCCGCTTCCACTTGAATAGCTTGGCTATTGTAGGCATCGAGCGCCTGGCCAATATCCCCGTAATACTCAGCGTCGGCCGTCGCCATCGCATCTAATTGTTTTTTGCTCTCGGCCGCGATCCGCGCGTAGCCCTGCAACTCAAAGTCGTCGCTGCGGTTCATCGACTGCTGGATCTTCTCTTCGTAAGCCGTCTGCTCTTCAACGCCCTTCTGATAAAAGATCTGCCGCGCCGAATCGCGTTGTGAGTTGAAGTCGGTTGTTTGCGCGCTGGTCTCAGTGCCGCCAGGTCCCACAGCTTTTTTCTCGGCCGCATTGATTGAGTCGAGCTGCGTCTGCAGCTGGGCGCTCAGCAGCCGCATGCCTTTCATGCCGGCCTGGTTGGCTTCGTCGCTAAGGTGCTTCGTTTGCGTGTCGAGTTCTTCCTGCAGCTTTGCCGCCTGCATAGCGAACTTCTGTTGTACGGCAGCCGTTTCCGCCATCTCCGCCTGCTTTGAGATCTCGCCTTCCTGGAATTTACGCGTCACCGCGTCAATCTCCTGCTGTTCCTGGGCTGCGCGCAGCGCGTTGCCTTCGAGGCTTGCGTTCGTAGCTTCGTTCTGCATCTGGATGACCTGGTCGGTGTACTGACGCTGCAGCTCGATCTCCTCGGCTCGCGCCTTCGCACGCGCTGCCGAATCCGCCGTTTCACGCTCCATGTTGCCCGTGCCAGATGCGCCGATGTTGCCCCGAGCCGATTCCTGAACCTGCGTATATGCTTGCTTTTCTTTATTGATATCCAGTTGTTTTTGCAGCTCGGCCGTAATCTTCGCTTGCCCTTTCAGCGCGGAATCGCCAGCGTGTGCGGCCTCGATACCGGCCATCATCTGTTCATGGAACAGGCCATTTTGCGCGAGCGCTATTTCCTGCGCCTGTGCGGCCGATGTCGCCGACCCCTCCGCCATCTGATGGGCGACCCCGATCTTGCTTACGCCCTGGCCGAGCTGGCCGGCGTTCCCCGAAAGAAGGCCGCCGATTGCGTCGGCCCAGCCTGAATTGGAGAAGCTCTCGGCAGCATCTTTCATATCGACCATCTGCTGCTTCGCCTGTCCTAAGCGATCGACGGCCGTCTCAATCGAGTGAACATTGATGAAGTCTTTCTCTTGCATCTCCAGCTGCGCCTTATGGAATGCATCCTGGGCCGCGTTCAGCGAGACGTACTTTTCATAGGCGTTGTAGATAGACTCGCCTATGTGGATGAAGATGTCGACCGCGCCCATCGCCAGCAGCCCGCTACCCATGCCGGCAATCGCGCCGCTCAGCATCGAACTCGATGCGATCGCTTTTTCCATCGCGCGCGGAATCCGGATGCCAAGATCGTCGCGCAGCAGCCGCACATTATCGAGAGAGGTCAGCGCATGGCTCCCCACCTGGTCGAGCCCCGCAGCCGCCTCCGCGCCTCCAGCGGCACCGGCCGGGCCAATCGCTTGCAACTGCGCAACCACCTGCTGCACAGCCTCCGCCGCGTTTCCGTCCGTCACATTGATGGTGATCTGCACAACCTGCCCGGACATCTATTCGCCTCTCCGCACAAACTTCGTTCCACACTTGCAGCAGCTAACGGCAAACGGGCTGTCCTGCAGCGCCCCGCACACGCCACATGGCGGATGGTTGCGCTCAAACTCGCGCCGTGCCTGCGCCACAGCGACAAGGCCGTCCGCCTCGCTCAGTGTCCAATCCGTTGTGGCCACGCCCACTTTCTTTTGCTCCTCAAGCCACAACAGAAACTCGGCGCGCTTGTAGTAGCCGGGTGAAAGCGTCAAGGGCGGTAGCGAGCCAAACATGCGCTCGCCGCTGCCCTCGTCCGCGTCGTCCAGCGATCGCGACACACGCGACTCCACAAAGCCGCGCTCAAGCAGTTGCCCAACTGCCTGGCGCAAGCCTTCGGCGTCGCGCGTGACGTCAATAGTCATTTATTCCTCTTCATCTTCTTCAATCGCCGGCGTTCCAGCGGAGAAGAGAGCCGCAATGGCCGCAACCTTATGGTAGGTGTCCATGTGCCGCGCAATCTGCTCCCGGCCAACCAGCGCCACGCCGTTCAACGCGTAGCCGGCCACACTCGCAATCAGCTCGTCATAGAGCGTTGCCAGCGTGCGCTGAGCGCCGCGGTAAATCGTCATGCCCTTGCGCGAACCGCCTACGATCTGCGCCCTGCTGTCGTCGCGGCGATAGCGCTGATATTGCTCCGCTGTTGGCGCCTCGAAGAAATGCACCAGGTTCTTGAACCTGCGCATCAAGTCTCCATCGCCCGCGCCCCACACACACCACAGCCTCACCGCCTCAGCCATCATGGGCTCCTGAAAGGCGCTCTCTGCTGCTTCCGGAACATACGCTGAGGTGAGAACGTTGGCGATCGCCAGCTGGTGAGCCAGCGGCGTGGATCCCGCGTTCGCGCCGCCCTTCAGCGACTCGCCAACCAGCTCAATGCCCGCTGCGGTGGCGTCCCAATGGTTCTCCACCTTGTTGCCTTCGCGCTTCGCCGTGGATACGATGCCGTCGAAGTATTTCAGCCACTGCGCTTCCGCAATCGGATTCACGAAGTAGGAAACGATGGCGCTGCCCTGGCGGATGGCAATCTTCCGCGGTAGAGCGAGATCGATGAATTGAAGCGTGGACATGGAAGTTCTCCTTGGGTTGTGGGTGATTGTCTTTGCCGATATGCCCAGGGTGGAGAACCCCGCCGTGCCTGAGAGCCGCGTAGTGTGCTTGCTCTCGACAGCCGCCGTAGAACGCGGCCGTTATTGCATTAGGAGGAAAAAGGCCCGAGCGCCCGGTCACTGACGCTCGGGGGAGCAAGCTTCAGGCACCGATCAGATAAGCGGTGGCCTGCGAGTTGGTGATGGCGGCCGTGAGCACTCCCGATCCGCCCTGGTTAAAGATGGTTGTCTCATCCGCTTCGATCTGCCAGATCACGTTGTTGCCGCTGGCGCCCAGCTTCGTGGTCTTCAGCTCGCAATACGGAAAGTCGAGATTCATGACAGAAGTTCCGCTGGTACCGGTGAAGTTAACTTCCTGCAGCTCGTTAGTATTGAAGATCGGCCGGATGTCTTCCGTGCTGTTGGCCGCGATAGTCGCGCTGAAGCTCACCTTGCGCAGCCCCGTCAGCGGGAATGCGCCGTAGAGTCCCAGGCCAGGCGCGGTGTGGTTCTTCACGCCAGTTGAGATCTTCACCGTGCCCTGCATGAAGCGCCCGATCTTTGAAACCGCGGCTCCATGTGTGCCCACCGAGAACACCACATCGGAGCCCAACAGATAAGCATAAGATGCAGGCAGCGCCGGCAGTGAGGAGATTGCGCCGTCCACCCAGATGCCCGTCCCTAAAAAGCTCGCTTGGATCGAGATCGGTCCGCGCGGCGGGATGGTGATGGTCAACTCCGCCAGGCCCATGTCTACGAGCGTCCAGAGCACAGCCGCGGTGTCCTGCAGGTAGATGCTGGCGGCCGGGGCCTGCACAGTGCTTTCGTCGAAGGCGATGGCATGCACATAAGGGCCGGAGCCCGTGATCACATCCTTGCCCATGGCGAATGCGAGCGCCCAGCCCATGATCCAGTCGTCCGCATCGAACTTCACGCTAAAAGCAGAATCCCACCCGGTGAGCTGGCCCTGCGTCGCAAATTCGGTGCCCTTGCCGGCCAGCGCCTTATCGCTGTAGCGCGTCTGCTTTAGCTCGCCCACCGCTTGGCCGTCAAACCTCTGCCGGCGGCTCATGCTTGCGCCCGCGATCGCGGTGTTGTAGGCGGCCTGCTTGTTCGGGCTCAGCACCAGGTTGCGTGCCGTTATCTTCTGGTACTCAAAATTGTATGGACCAGCCATCAGTCACCCTCTCCCGGCTCTTGATCGACAAGCGTCCGCAGCGGCTCAGGCAGCGCGGCAGCATCATCGTCGAGAACCTCTTCCAAAATAGGTTGCCCTTCAAACAATTCGTTCTTCAGCAAATGGTTCCACTCAAAAGCACGATCCACTTCCTGCGCCTCGCCGGCTACAAAATGGAAGTGCCGTCGTGCGTTGGCCCAGCCCACCGTGCCAGCCGCGCCAGCCATCTTCAGCCCAGCCTCGCTCAAGCGGATATTCACGAAATCAGGTCTCGGCCTGGGCATTAGTTGTCCTCGTTTCCGGCAGCCAGCGTGCCGGGGAATTGCGCGATGCCGCACACTTCGATGGTGACAATGTAGATCTGCCCCACGATGTCGTCCGGCAGCTTGTTGATGCCCTGCAAAACAACAGGCTCGGTGACTGAAGTGTCAGCCAGCGTCAACCGCGCTCCGGCTATCAGCGGAAGCACCAGGGCGATGATAGACAGTGTCGCCGTGCGCTGTGCTGCCTTGCTGGTCAAGTCCTCGGCCGCGCACCAGATCTCGAAGATGTGACTCGTGTCATAAGTGAGCCACTGATTGTCGCCCTGGTTCTTATACTCGGTGCTCACATAGCGCTGGCGTGCGCAGGGCATTTCCAGCACCAGCTGGTCATCGTCGTTGATGTCCTTGTCGCCGATCGCGCCCACATTGATATTTGTGAGGCCATTGCTCAAGGCATTCAGCAGCGCCTGTTCCACATCACCAGGCAAAACCATCGAAGCCGGCATCAGTTGGCCTCCAATCCGGAGGCACGCGCGCTCTTGCGAATCCACGCGTCGGTCATCTCCTGGATCCGCGCCGGATCTTCGGGGCGGAACACCAGGTATGGCCTGGCTGGAATGTTCTGGTGCCGGTCGTGCGCGCCAATTTTGGCCACACCGCGCTCGCTCGGCCCCACGCGCCTCATCCGCACGGTTTGCATCTTGCCGTTCTTGTTGCGGATCCGCGCTGTAACGTAGCGGCCGCCGCGCGGCCCGGTAAAGACGATGCGCTCATGCTCTCCAACCTTGACGCGCGCTTCGTCCATCTCTCTGGTGCGCGGGCCGAATGTGCCGCCGCGATCGCGCGAGCCGTATTGCTGCACGGCTGCATAGGCGAGGCCTGTGCCGATGGTCAGCACGTTGCCGTCAACCTGGGGACGAATCGAGTTGCGCAGATTGCCACTCAAGATGAGCAGCTTGTGGCCGGCTCGCTTGTAGCGCTTCTTCGTTGACTCAGCCAGGGGCGCCCACGATCCGGCGGGAACGCCTTGTTCCCGGAAGGTCAGGTAGATGCTCTTCAGCATCCCGATGCCGATGATATTCAGCAGCTCCGCCTTCGCCTGCAGGCTCAACGCGAAGCGCTGCAGCGACACCGTAACTTTCGAAGCATCGGATTCGATGACGATGCTGCCCATTACACGAACCCCTCAAGATTGCGATCGCTGAACTTTAAATGCCGGTCGCCTTCTGAAATCGTTGGGCCAGCCACCGAAGTCTGCGGCGTGTCGCCCACCGGTTGATCGAGTGAGGCGCGGCCCGCCGCCACGTCTTTCAGAAACACGATCGCATCCTCATAGCCCTGGCGGATGATCTCGCCATTCCTAGCATTACGCCGGCGCCGGAACAGCAGCCACATCGCGATATCCAGCGTTTTCCCCTTCACGTCGTCGCCGGCCTGCAGCGGCGTCTGGTAGCGGTCGCGGCAATAGCTGTCGACAATCCCAGAGGCCTCTTCCAGCGCGGCGCTCACACTCGTTGTATTGACCGTGGCAGAATTGTCGTCGCAGGTAAGCTGCACCAGCTCCGCCTGGGTAAGGCGGAGCGGCGTCAGATCGGATTGTGCGGCGTAGGCCATAATAACCCAGGTGACAGTGGACAGCTAAAAACTACTTCGCCGGCTCGATGACCTTCGACTTCAACAGCGGCGCGGCGTGTTCTTCGCTGAGCTTCACCTTATCGCCGCGACGGAATAACTTTGCCTTGGGAATCTCATCGTCGGCGTGATGCAGGTTTGAGAGAACGGTGTAGGTTCCCTTCTTTTCAGTTGCTGCGGCCATCGTCTTTCTCCTTGTTCGGATTTGTGAAAAGGGGCGCGCCGGTTATGAGCGCGCCCCTCATGGTGCAGTGCGGTTTGTATTAGCCCTCGATGGTGCCAGGGATGGCGCTCATCGGGAAGTTCGAGAGGTTGACTGCGGCCAGGATTGGAATGCCGGTCTCGACTGCTGTCACCTTCAGGCCGTAGTACCAATCCACTGACTGGATATAGGTCTTGGTATCCAGCTCGGGATCGATCCATTCCAGAACGCCATAGCCGTCGATGGTTCCCGGCGCTCCGGGCATCGCCGATCCCCCGCCGCCAGGCCCCTTGCCGCCAGCCCAGACAAATGTCTTGCCGCAGCTCACATCCTCGCGATCCGGATTCGGCTTGCTATAGCCAAGGAAAGCGTTTGCGCCCCAGATATACGACGACACGTTGTCCTGGTTCATGGTGATAGCGCTGGCCCTCACCACATTGCCTGGCTGCAAGCCAAACGCACTCGCCATCTGATCGAGCGATATGTTGCCGCTTGGATTGGTGAACTTGAAACGCTCGATCAAATCAGGATGGTTTTCCAGTGCCTGCGCGACTGGATCGCTCAAGATCAGCACCATAAGGTTGTCGGGCACTGCGGCTTGGCGCAGGATCGCCTTATAAGCGGTCATCGCCACGACTGGATGCGAGGTAACGTTGGCTTCCGTGTCGTTTGCCGGCGTTGTGATGTAGCTATCCCACTGCGCGCCGCCGCTGAGTGTTACGCCGTTGGGGAAGTTTGTGGTGCTGAGCGCCATGGTGGCGATCTCGTTTTCCCGCGCCCGCCGAATGCGGCCGATCAGGTCGCCCGTCAAGTGTTGCTTGGTGCTGAAGCCGAGACCCTCGCCGTACGCTTCGCTCTCAAACGGGACCTTGCCCTTGAGCGCGTGCGAGCGGCAGAAATAGGTGTCGGTCGAGTAGGAGCGCCGGATCTCGGTGGCGCCGCCGCCCGGTGCACGCAGCGTGGATCCGGGGACGCGCAGGTTCTGCCGATCCCAGATCACATACTGATAGCTCTGGCGGTCTACTGGGACTTTCGGGAAGATGCGATCTCCCGCCAGCGGCACATCGTCGTCCGCGAATTCCTTCGCAAAATTGGAGAGCGCTGTATTTAACGCGCCCGCCGGCATCAAGCCTACATAACCGCCCATCGCTTCTTCCTCCTGATCTCCGCCAGCGGCGGAGATGCTTTATTCAAGTCAACAAACTATCGAGACCCAAGCCCGCGCTTAAGAAAGGATTGCCGGGGTGGGGCCGCTGATGCTCGCCGTAACCCAGAGCAGATTTACGGCCTCCAGCACCACAGTGTCACCGACTGCCGCAAAAGTGATCACATGCTTGGCGCTATTGATACCGTTGGCAGCCGTGGTCACCGTATGCGCATGAGCGGTGCTCGCGGTGAGAGTAAGCTTCGTGCCGTCCTGTGCCGCGGTGGGCTGCACCAGCGTCATTGCCAGAGCGCCAGCGCCATTGATTGCGGCCGTGCCACTGGCGGCGGGAATCGCGCCGGCTGCCGCGTAGTAGGTCACTGGGTCGCCTTCCAAAGTGAGCGCCATCCCGACCATGCCGAGCACAAACACAGTGGCAAACGAGCCAGGCGAAACATAGGTCTGCGGTTCAAGGGCGACGGCAATCACCGGCTGGCCAGGTTGCGCGGGCACCAGCTGGCCGCTGGCGTTGGTGGTCAGCAACTGCAGCGCGGTAACGCTGGCGCCGATCTGAGCGACGCATTCACCAAATTCGATCACCCTGCATGGATTGTTGACGTTAATTGCGTCCTCTTCCAGGATGCCGACTGCAGACGCCGCGAGCGCCATTATCAGGACTGCGTGGTATTCATCGGCGCCGTAGGTCACAGCCAGGCCGCGCGAATAGCCGGTTACTGCCGCAGGCAGCAGAGACTCGAAAGCCTGAACACCCTGACGGCCCTTCTTCTCGATGTAAATGTTCGCCATGTCATGCCCTCCTGGGGCTTGTTACCGAGATCGGAGCCAGGGAGAATCGGGGCTTCCCTGGCATATTCCACTTTCCCCGCCGCACGCTGGCCTGACCCGACTCGCGGAATTCGTTAGACCGCGCCGCCCGTGGCGGCGCCGGTGCCCTGCCACTCGGGATGCTCATCGGAGACTTGCCGAAGCGCCTCGGCAAAGCTGATGCTCTTTTCCTTCTGGAGCGCCCTGGCCGCGTCGGTCAGCGGGTCGCCGGTTGCGCCCTTGCTGCTACGGCCGCCAGGCTGAACGTCGCCCACCAGCTTACCGCCGGGAACAATCTTCGGCAGGCCTTCAAGGAACGTCACCAGCCCTTGCAGCGGCGTCACCTGCTTCTTCTCCGCGCCCTCGCCAAACTCGACGGTCGTTGTGGTTTTCGCCAGCTCGTCAAAGACCAGGCTCAGCCCCATCTTGTCGAATGCGGGGACCCACGCGCCCTTCGACTTCAAGTGCGTGATAGCTTGGGTGGCGCGCTGCTTTACTTCGCCACCGGCCAGCGCGGTTTCGCGCTCGGCAAACTTCGCGGTGGAGCTCTTCAGGTCCGTTTCAAGCGCAGTAATCTTCGCCACCAGCGGGGCCGAGGCCTCGGCTGCGATGCGCTTGACATCGTCTTCGCTGAAAATCTTTGGCGCAGACAGGCTCGCGCCCACGCCCAGCATTGATAAGAAGGCCTCTTTGAATTGCTCGGCAAAAGTCTTTTCTCCAGCAGCCACTGTTCCATCCTCCCCAAAGTCCACCGTGATGAACTTCGATCCGTGATCGTCAAATGCGACGTCTTGCAAACCCTTCACTTCCGGCGGCTGCGCGCCCAGCCACGCCACATGCCGCAAGCCGGTGACTTTTCCGTCGGCGTCGCAATAGAACGCCGCGGAACGCTTCTTAAACTTGCCCGCCGCGCGAGCCTCGGTAAACTTGGGATCGGCCTGGCGCTCGCGCGCCATCAGCGTGTTCCCGTCCACCATCAGTTGATCGATCCACGCATACGCCGGCTTATCGTCGGCCGGATGCCCGATAGTTGCGGGCGCTTCGTGATACGTCGGATCGTAGTTGCGCACCACGCGGCTGAGATCTTCGGGCGTGATTACGCCCTTGCCGGCTTTCGAATAATCCCCAGCCCGGAAGATTTCAATCCACGGCCTGGGCGCTTCGGAGTGGGCCTGGCTTAAGTGGTTTTTGCAGAAGTCGCTCGTGTCAAGGCCAGCCTCCTTCGCTTTTGTCGCAATCACGCGGGCCGTTGGGCCTTTGGCGCTCGATGGAAGATCGGTATGCGCGAACATGTCCAGCGCGGAATTCACATGCTGCTTCGTATCCAGCGGAAGATGCCAGCTGTCCGGGTCCTGTGGATCGCCCACATACGCGAATTTATCCGCAGTCAGGGGCGAGCCGTCCACCGTCTTGATCTTCGCTGCCATTGAAGCCATCTTCTTCCTTCTATCTAAATGCGCCGTTACAAGCTAACGAACTGGCGCTTATCGGCGAGTTCCCGCGCCAATCGCGCTACGCGGCCTCTGCGAACACCTTGCCGAATCCCGGCTGTGGAACCTTGAGCCGCGCCAGCAACGGCAGCCTTCCATAGCCTGGCTCGCTTGCATCTTTTGGCGCTTCGCTGGCCAAAATCGGAATCACGCTGCAGCGGCAGTTGAATCCGTTCGGCGGATAGATCTTGCGCCACACCGGATCGTCGGCATGCGCGGCAAAGCCATCGAGCACCGCATGCTCCAGCCGCACGCGATCGTCGCCCACGGTCCAGTACTGCCACACCGGCAACACACTCACTGTTGCCGCGTCGCTCATCTGCTCGTAACGGCCCAGGCTATAAGCGCGCTGCATCGCTGTGTTGAACGCGGTGTCGAGCGTGAAGGCATTCAGCTCCGCTACGCCGGCGTCGTCGGTGATCTGGCGGACGGCCGCGTCAAAGTCCTGCGCGGTGCCGCCCTTCTGCGCCACGTCGGCCAGGGCATCGCGAATCTTAGTGATGAGCCGAATGTCGCCCGTCGCCGCCAGCGTGAAAGCGTCGGAGCGATACTGCGCGGTGAGCCCGTTGAAGATTTCCTTGGTTACCGGCGTCAGGTCTGCGATGTATTGCGCCGCGTCGTCGTTGGGTAGATCGGTGGAGAAGCTGCCATAGAGATTGTCGGCATCGTCGCCTTCGTCGAATCGGCGAAAGCGCGAACTGGCGGAGATGGGAATGACGCGGCCGCTCTTGCGATGCGCGTGCTTCACAATCTGCACGCGCCCCAGCAGGTTGCTCGCAGCCAGGTGGCGGGCGAGCTGGTGCGCCACGCGCTCCTGGATCGCGTCATCGTGGCCGGGAATGATATGGAAGCGCAACGCTACTCTCCCGAGCCCCCGACCGGCACGACGCCGGCGACGATCTCCTTGGCTCGCTTGGCGTAATCCGTCGCCACTTCGCGCTTGAGGCCGTTGAAGAGCTTGTCGAACTCGGCAAGCTCCTGCTCGGCTTCCTTTTCCGCTTCGGTGAAGTTGGTGGTTGTGGTATCGCGGAGCGCCACGCTTGGCGCGCTCACGTTCGGCACCAGGATGTCTGTCGGCTCCTCGCCGTTTTCGCCGGCCGTCAGCGGAATCTCAAAGCGCTCGCTCACATAGCCGGCGGTGATTTTCTTGCCCAGGCGCTGCACTCCGCTGACCACCGTCAACGCGGCCTGCAGATCGACGCCCTGCTTCACTTCAATGTCCCAGTGAGGCACCAGCGCATCCGGGCCAAAGTTCCAGAGCACCAGCGGCTTTACCAGCTGATCGTTCACTACGGACATCACAGCCTTGGCCACAAAGATCGAGCGCTGGTCTTTGGTCTCGGAATGCGTGTCACCCATTGCATTCGAGCCCTTGCCGCCTTCATTGCCGAAGCTGGTCAGCGTCTCACCCAGCACGCGGCGAATAATCGAGTACTGCATTGCCTGGAAGAAATGTTCGTAGACGTCGGGGTTCTGCGCCCTGGCCACCTTGAGCAGCTCCTGGTCGTACTGGAAGCTGTTGGGCACAGCCACGGCCGTGTTGTCACGGATCGATTGTGCTATCTCCACAGCCTTGCGCCGCTCGGACGCGTTGTCGGCGTCGTTGTACTTCACCACAACAGTGCCGGGCCCCTTCTCCGCGAACTGCAGCCACAGCCGTTCCATATTGCGCTTGAACCAGCTCGGCCAGAAGACGCCCTTCAGCAGCGGCCGTCCCATGCGGTCGCGGCTGCGCTTGCGATAACTAAAGGTGAGAAACTTCTGTTCCGGTACCGGCGCGCCCTCGGCCGCCCACGGATTGTCGAGCAGCTGCAGCGGCCCGGTCTGCGGATAGTAGCGATTGCCAAACAGGAAAAGCTCCTGCGGACAGTCGTTCACCTCGCAAAGCGAGGCCTGGCCCATACTCACGTCGAACACCAGCTCCTGCACGCTATAGCCATAGGAGACGGCATCGAGCACGCAATCGAGCACTTCATCGAACTTGACCTTCTTCAGCTCCGCCTCGACAAACTCCTTGGTATCCACGGCGGCCGAGTCGCCGTCGTTGGCCGGCTGCACCGTGATATTGCGGCTCATCACACTCAGCTTCAAATCGTCGAGCGCGTTGGCAACGTCTTCGTCTTTGTCTTCCAGCTCGCGATAGAAGGCCATGGTCTCCGGCATGCGATAGGTCATCGAAGCCCAGATATCCGAAGGGCTGCGCGTGCCCCCGAAGGCCAGCGTGTTGCGGTAGAGCGAAATCTGCTGCATGTAGAGACTCTGGTCCGGAATCATCTCGCCCTTAGGCGGCAGCGGCGGTGCGGCTTGCGCTTGGCTGGTAGTCATCACATCAGTCCTTTCGTTCCTACGTAGGAAGCAGGCACATCCGGCGTCCCAATCTCAAGCGCACAGTTGCCGTCGTCGGCGGCCAGGTCAGCCAGGGCCTTGGCCCAGAATGCGTCGGCGTGAGCGGTGACTTTCCTCTTTGCGCCGCCGGCGACGGCCGTGTCCACCTCAATGCGCGGCGCATCGAAAGTGACCCCGCCACCTGTCGACTGGCGCTTGATGGCCTGCAGCTCGGCGCGGATCTGCGTGTCGTAAGGTATCCGGGCCTTGGCGTTTGAAAATTGATTTTTGATGCGGACGGCCAGATCGATCTTCATCCGCACGCCCGCGTCGTTCGTGCCGCCGAAGTTGATACCCATCAGCCGGCCGGCGTTGGTCTCGGCCAGCATGTCGTAGAGCCCGGAGCCGATGCCGGTCTTGTCGATCGCGCCGCGCGTGCACATCTTTAAAATCGGATCCAGTATCCGGTGCTGGTTGGGAAAGGTGATGCCATGCAGCCAGAACACGCCGCGCGTCCAGCTCACATCGCCTATCTTTTCGTCTAGCCACGCGCAAGTGGCGTCGTGATCGCGGCCCACGTCAATGCCCAGCGACAGATGCCCGCGCGCTTTGAACCCGGCCATGTCGATCACAGTGCCGGCATTCGGGTCCATATGGATCAGTTTGGCGCCCGTGCTTGCGTCTTCGCATGCGGCGATGAAGGGCAGAGTCAGCCAGGAGCCTGTGGATTTGAGGAAGACGCAGCAGAATTCCTGATTCCATGTATCCTCATCGTTCAGGCCGCGCCGCATCTGCTCGATGTTGATCGGGCAGCCCTCGGCCACGGCCCGGTGAACATCGACCCAGTGACCCGACCACTCATTCTCGAACACCGGCAAGACAGCCGGCGCGACGCCCAGCTCAAGCCCGAGGTCGCGGGCGATGTCAAAGAATTTGCCTTGCTCGCCATTTGGAGTCGAAAGTACTTCAAGAGAATTGCCCAGCGCGACCTGGCGGAAGACGGCCGCGAAAATAGCGTAGCTGTCTTCATGGTGCGCAAATTCATCCAGGACTGCGTCGCCGGGATAGCCGCGCGCCGTGCGCGGATTGGCCGGCAGCGCAATGATGCGGCTCCCATTGGGAAAGCTGATGCGGCTCTGAATGGCTTCGATGTTTCCCAGCGAATCGATGAAGTCTTCGTTCGCGATGTACTGTGCCGTGCCACCCATGAGCTGGCAGAGCTTTGCGCATGTCTCGACAAACTCCACCGACTGCGCCTTCGAAGCCGAAAGCACGGTAGTGGTGCGGCCCGGAACGCGCATCGAGATCAAGACGCGGCGGAGCGCCGTCGCGAACGAGTAGCCGATGCGAGCCGACTTGACCGCGCACTTGAAGCGCGAATCGTCGTCGATCCAGCGCTGCTGATACGGCCGCATTTGCAATACGGCCGGCAGCTTGATCTGGTGGCCGAGGACTTCGATCATTGACCCACCGTGAGCGGCGGCAAGCCAAACGTGCGCTCGCGCAATAAGTTGATGTCGGCAATGGAGAACTGCCCCGTGCCTTTCTTGGCGGCGGACTGCGTAGCCTGGTCGACTGCTTCGCGCGCACGCTGTTCGCGTTCTTCGAGAAGCTTCACCCTGCGCGCATCCACGTCCACCCGCTTAGCCTGCAGATCCACGCGTTGCAGCCGGCTCATTGTCATCGACAGCAGGTTCAAGCCCTCAAGAAACTTTGCCTGGTCATGGGGCCCCACGTTCTGCATCAGGTTGAATACCTGGTCGCGCATGGCGTTCATCACCGCAGCATTTTGGTCCGCCAGATCCTTGCCGGCAAAGATCTCCGCAAACGCGCGCGCCTTGGCGCTCTCTGCCAACACCTGGCTGCGCACCTGGCTCACGCGCAGATCGAACCAGCGCTGCAGGCTGCTCTTCGCTAAACATAATCCGGGGAACAGATCGAGCGCGTCATCGTCGACAGTGACCCAGTCAATAAAGCCGCCGCCGTCTTTCTCCCAGTCTTTGCTGTAGGGCTTCGCCGATTGGTTGGCGATCTCGATCCATGTGCGGCCGCGGTTGTAGAGGCTCTCGATCGCGTCCTTCGCGCTCTGCGGCAGGCGGTCGATTTTCAGCGGCTGCTTGACTTTCCGCTTCTCTCCGGTCTTCGGTCTTGGCTTAATCATCGCGCCCTCCGCGGCTTAATTGAAGAGCACGTCATCGTTGCTGCGGCCGGCGGTCATAAAGCGGAGACCAAGCGCGGTGAGTTCGATTTGGGTTATCTCGGTGCGCCCGCTGAACTCGTTAGCCTTTGATCTATAGGTGATGTATTCCAGCACCTCCAGATCCTGCAGCAGCGTTACCACCTGGTCGCGGCCCAGCACCTGCCCCATCTTCTGCAGCACGGCCCACACTTCGAAGTCATCCATGCGCGAGAGCTGGTTCTCGTGCCCCTCGCGGACGAGCTTGAGAATGATGCCCCTGCGCCGTTGTGCCAGGATCGCTCTACGGTCAGCCGTTTCCATCGCGTTCCCCCTCTTGCTTCTTCTCCAGCGCGTTCTTCTCGTTGCTCAACTTGGTGTGCAGACCCTTCATGCTCGAAGCCAGATCGCGCAACACCTCGTCCTGCCGGTCGAGCCGCTCATACAATCCGGGAAACTCGCTCGCCGCATAGATCGCCAGCCGCTCGACCTGCTCAGCCTGGCGTGTGCCCTGATCCGCCAGTCGAGTGAGCGCGTCCGCCGTTCTGCTCGACGCTTCCGCCGAAGCCTTCACTCCACCAGCCACCACGCTGAAACTTTCCCGCACGGTTGAATTCAGCCCGTCCAGGAACTTGCCCAGGATGAACATCGCCAGCATCGCCAGCAGAAATGCCGGGCCCCACGCCCTCAGTAAATCAAAGGCCTGGGCGGGCTCGCTTCTCAAAATGTCGTAGCCACCCAGGACAATCGCGGTTCCGCTCGCCCCGCCCAGCACCACGCCGATATGCTTCAGCCACCCAGCCCTGAAGCTCGCCTTCGCCTCGACGCCCTGGCTCGCCGCTTCGCCCAATCCCAGAACCGTCACTTGACCTGGTCTCCCGAGGTGGAAGTCATTGCCGAGTTAGTAACTAGCGGAGGCACCAGGCTAAGAGCCGTCTTCTCCGCTAGCTGCACAGCGCCAGCCGAGTTACCCGACCTTATATCTACCGCCGCCTGAGCTACGCCCTGGAGAGCGGTGAGCAGCTCCGCCTGGTGACGGTTTGCCTTAGCGCTGAATCCCGCGATCGACAGCCCGAACCCCACAACCCCGAGGCCGCTTACCGGGTCGAGCTTGCCGTACGCCACCCCGGCAACCCCGGCGGCGATCACCAGGCACCCGCCCACGATGGTTTTCTTCCCCTGCCACCAGCCAACCACTGCCGCCCAAATCTTGCCCATCTACCCCCCCCTAAGCTTTTCCAGTTTTTATTGCCTTAACCGCCCTCGGCCTTGCGAAACCTTTCGCCACGCGGCATTTTCGACACCGTCAATGCGCGCCCAATCAGGCTCAAACATCGCTTCTAATTCGCCAAACGACTTGCAATCCGAGTAATGCAATGCGCTGGAAATCAAAGAGTTAACCTGTCTGATCGGCATATCGAGCCGGGTTGCGATTTCCATTGCTGCGCACCCACGGCCAACCCACACAGCCACCTCGTATTCGAGCGGCGACAGCCTCGCCCCAGATGACGGCCTTTCTATCTCTAGCCTCGGCTTGCGATTTCTGGACGGCATTTTGCTTATCCTTGGCAGCTAAGAACCCCGTCAGGAAACCACTCTTTCCCCGCTAAGAGCCGCCGCCGGCAAAAAAACGGGGTATAACCCCACCCAACCCGAAGAAACGCCTAAAACTCGATCCTGAGCGTTTTTGCTCGCCTACTTCGCCTGCACCGCCTGGGCCACGGTCAGGTTGTCCGGCCGGACCCACATCGCCCGAAACTTGTTTTCGAAGACGGCCGCCACCACCGCATCTGTGGAAAACGTCGCCGAGTTGTCTTGCCGGCTCTCGCCCTGGACGCTGAAATTCGCCGACCCGTCCCGGATCAGCGCCTGGTCGACGGCGTAGCTTTTCAGGTGCATGAGTACCTTCGAGAACTTGACCCGGATATCTACGCCGGGGAAATTCATAAGTGCGTGGATAGGTGAGCGCTGGCAACTTATATCTCCCCGGCACTCCGCCTGTAACTCGCCCCGGTCGAGATAGATGCGTACTAATACCCCGGCCTGGGCCCGAGCCTTGATTGCATCGATCACAGCCTGGTCGGTGAGCGAGAACGCGGCCAAGTCAAGCGATTGTTTCGCCGACGCGATCGCCGCCACATCCAGCGTCTCTAGGTTGGTCTCCGGCGAGTAGAAAGTGCCAGCCGGCAGCTGCGCCGGCGTCGGCGCGGCAACCGCCAGCAGCCGTTCCGTATTCCCAGTGAAGACAGCCAGGTCCATCGCCTGGATCTGTGCGACAATAGCGTCTCGATCATCGGGCTTGGCCACAGCCAGCCGCTGCTTCAACTCGTCATAGGTTTGCGCGTGGCAGAGCTTTCCCCCATCGCCGCCACAGCTCAACAGCCAGCCGAACACCGCGAGCATCAGCGCGAGCGCGGCAAAGCACCCCCTAACCCCTGACCCCTGATCCCTGATCCCTAACTGCATTTCACACTCTCCACCAGTTGCCAGATCTTGCCTTCGATCAACCGCTCGGGGACGATGAAGGGTTTCTGCGTGCATTGAATCGTCAGGGCCTGGGTATCCTCTTCGTATGTCCAGGTCGCCATCATGCCGTAGCCCACAGCCGTTCCCGTGTCGCCCATAACCGTCGTGCAGTCCGCCTGCGCGTAGATCCGCGCCCGGATCGCCTTGAACTGCGGCCGCGTGATGTTGCGGAAAGTGATCGGCTTGCAGGCAGCCATAAGGAAGGGCCCTCAGCTTTCAGCTATCAGCTATAAGTTTCTGGCCGGCGGCGTGCGGCCTGGTTGTTCCGCACACCGCCGGATTGGCCGGGGTTGCAGTCAGGGCTTTTTCTAGTCCCTGCCCCCCGGCCCCTATCCCCTGCTTTTAACTTGTCGGCGCGGCCTTCGCGTTCAGCACAGCGACCACAACGTTAGCCACATCCTCCACTGTGGAGGCGTCGGCCTGGATACCATCCGCGCTCAAAAGCTGCAGCACGGCCGGCGTGGTAATCGAGACAACTTCCGCCAGTTTCTGCGTTCCGGTTCCGTTTTGCTTCCCAGATGCGGCATATTTCTGCTCAATGGAGACCACGGTGTTTTGCACCAGGTTCACCGCGGCGGACGCGCCGGCGAGCGCGGCCTTGGCGGGCGGGAAGATCAGGCCGGCAATCCCAGCCACTTCCGGCTCGTACTTTTCGAAGAGCGTTACACCCTTCTCAAACTCGGTGCCGATCCATTCAAGAAACTTGACAACTTTATTACTCATGCGACTCCTTGTGCCGGCGCAGCGGCCGGGGTTTCTGGTTGCGTGCTGGTCCACAGGTTGAATTCGGCTTCGCGCCGCGCTTTGAGGCCCGCGACCTCGATTTCCACGCCGCTCATGTCGGCATGGTCCCAGAACAGCAGCTGCCCGGCGGCGATGTCGTAGAAGCCTTGGTTGAGGTCTCTGAGAAGAGTGGAGCCACCCAGGCGGCCCGATCCGAGATTGAAGACGAAGTCCACAAGCGCATCGAACTGGCCCTGGGAGAGCGAGACTTTAACCAGGCTCGTGACAGCCTCTTCGGCCTCGCCGACATCGCAGGCAAGCATATGCTCGGCAGTCGCTTCGTCGATCCCGGCAGGGAACGCGTCTCTCTGCGTAAGCCTGTGGCCGTAGCCGATGGTAGGAATGCCGGCCACGTCGAGATAGGCTCTACCGCGGAACCCTTCGCATGTTTTGACCAGGGCAAGCCCCGCCGCGCTCAGTTGCATACCGTTGCCCTCACATCAAGCAACGGCGCTGTTCGAGGAGACGAAGACAGCGCCGCACACCCGCTCTGGCACGCCGCGTCCTCTTTTTTGGATTAGCGGTGTGTACAGACGTCAGTGTGGGCGCGCCGATCAGGCACACGGGCAGAAGCTCACGAATTGGCCCTTAACGGTGAGTTATTGGGGAGACAGGGGCTAGTGATTAGGGGTTAGGGATCAGGTCCTGCAGCTTTGCCGCCTGCATAGCGAACTTCTGAGACAGGGGCTAGTGATTAGGGGTTAGGGATCAGGGGCCAGGGGGAGCTAGAGCGCCTTCATGACGACGCCCAGAATCACCATCAATAGAGCAAAGGCACAGAGCGCGCCGAAGACGGCCCAGAAGATGGACACGGGACTAACTGGGCCGGGCGCGGGCTTAGGCGTAGCGCCTGGGATCGGCAGGCCCTTTTCAACGGCCACCGCGCAGTCTTCGTGGTATTCATCGAACAGCCCACTCCATTTGCCGCAATGCACGCAAGTCATGTCGCGCTCACTTTCCAGACGGCGCATCGCCGATCCACTTCAGAACTTTCCCGACAATACTCCAGGCGCCGTCGTGGCGCAAGACGCGCACTGGGTGCTCCGCGTCTTCGCGAAGCGGCACCAGAAACCACGTATGGCCATCCTTACGGAGCTTCATGGGCTCGACGCCGTTTGTGGTACGGACGGCCACGACGCAGCCGAGTAACCGATCCGGATCCTTGCGCGACACGTCGACCAGCGCTATAAGTTCGCCGCTTATGAACGGAGAAATCTCTCCCTCGAACCGGATTGCCCTGACTGCGGAATCCTTTGGGAACCATTGGGCGGGCAGGTTAAATGCAATCTCCACGTTTGATGCCAGCACGTCGTCTGGGTCCCCTAGTTTTTTTGGATTCTTGAGAAGGTGGATCGTATAAGGCGTGTCGGTCATCGGGTACTCCTCCAAAGTGGTAGAGCCGCTTCGAAGGGAACCCGCCACTACTTTCGTTGCTGCCTCCTGTATCTCGCTCAGCATGGGCGCGCCTTCGAAATACTCCAACGGAACGCCGGCCTCCTCAAGGAAGAAAAGCTTCTGGTCGCCGTCCGCGAGTCTCGCTATCTTCACGAACACGTCCGGGCTTGGCTTATTCTTTCCGGCTTCCCATTTTGAGACACTCGACGGCCTTGTCCCGAGTTTCTCCGCGAAAATCGTCTGGTTCATTCCCAGCGACGTCCGCACCTCCTCTATGCGGCTCGCCACAGTAGAACTCGGCGGTTTGTGGCTCGGTTTAGGGGGCATGAATATTTTCCTTGACGAATTGTGAAAGCGTGCATTATGCTCAGTTTCACAATCAGAGGATTTAACTTGAGTCTGCACATTAACACTACGACACCGGAGCTGGAGCAGGCTGCGCGATTTTACGGAATCTACAGCAGGGTTGCCCGAAAACTGGGCGTCACTCCCCAGCACGTTCGCCACATCGCGAAGGGTCTGGGCAAGTCCAAGAGGGTTTCCGCTGCCCTCGATCGCGAGATCCGGCGTATTAGGGAAAAGAGTTCGGAGCGCGCGGCATGATGAAGGAAAAGACATCATGCACCAAGTCTGAGGCAAACGTACCTTTCGCGTCACTGCCGCTCTTCGCACAAAATTCCTCCACCGAGATCCTTCCAGGAAGCCTTAACGACGATTCACTGGTGCGCGAGGTCGTTACCGAAGCCATCAAGCGCAGCGGAAAGAGCCGGGAGCAGGTGGCAGACGAG
>Ga0182012_10001564_pt1 | contig 24984 bp, 14 predicted proteins | sample 612S2SmetaG_FD_120486 | JGI IMG/M metagenome (GOLD analysis project Ga0182012, IMG submission 120486) | Permafrost microbial communities from Stordalen Mire, Sweden - 612S2S metaG | ecosystem: Environmental > Terrestrial > Soil > Wetlands > Permafrost | place: Sweden: Stordalen | collected... | reverse complement strand
CCCATCTCCGACAAATCATGTGCTCGCGCCGCCGCCGCCAAATCCACCACTCGCTGCGTATCTGAAATGATATGCCGTGCCCGCCGCCGTGGCACCATCGGTACGGAATCCTGTACCCTCCCAAAGAACTCCAGCCCTACATCTCGCAAGCTCTCAATCTTTGGATCAATCTCCCGCAGCGCATCCACCGCCTCTTTGCATTCCCTTACACGTTCGCGATAAGCGGAAGTCCCCAACTCATGCTTCACCAGCGAATTCACTGCAATAATCCGCACATCCGACGGCAACTCCACATACTCGTGCCCTAAACTCCGGCAATCGATTTTAAGCGCCGCACCCGCATGTCCAAACACTGCCGCATACTGGTCCATGATTCCGCACGGCATGCCCACGAATTGCGATTCCGCACGCTGCCCTAATTTCGCCAACTCAACTTTGGGATACTCGCGTCCACCCAAAAGCGCTACTGCGGTCGCAATCTCCAATGCTGCCGACGAACTCAGCCCTGACCCCGCCGGCACGTCGCTCGCAATATACATATCGCAAGGCTTGATGGAAAATCCAGCCTTCACCAATTCCTGCGCTACACCGAAAACATAATCGCTCCACTGTTTGGTTGGCTTCGCGTTCGCGATATCCGCCACCGCAATCGAGCTCTCTTTATCGAAATCACGAGAGTACACCCGCATCGAGCCATGCGACGCTGGCGCGATTCCCACGTAACACGCCATTTCCAAGGCAATGGGAAAAACGTATCCGAGATTGTAGTCTGTGTGCTCGCCAATCAGGTTCACCCTGCCAGGCGCGCGATAGAAAACCGGAGTCTCCGCCGATTGAAACCGCTCCCGAAAGCGGTTTACGATTTCGTCCTGAACGAAAGCCAAAGCAGGCATCCTCCAAAGATCAAAAGCATGCCGCCACAATACAAGTTGACGGGGACGCCCGGCTCCAACGGAGCCTGGATGCCAGGGCTGATCAACCCATATACCAGAAGAATCAGTCCAAGAACGCTAAATAAGTAACCGGTTGGCCGGCGCAAGTCATCCATGGGTGTTTACCAGTAAATTATGTTCACCACAACAAGCACCGCAATCACTACTACTGCTAGCGGTGCCGGCCGCTTGTACCAAGGCGCTTCGTCTTTCGGCGGCACATCGGTAAAGCCATAAACCAGATTTTTCAATTCGCTCTCCGGCTTCGGCTGCGTCACCAGACTCACCAAAATCGTCACCACAAAGCATGTAGCCCACGACATGATCGCAATCCAATAGCTTTGTGCCATTGACGATTTGAAAGTGTGAACAACGCCCAACAATCCGCCTTTGCCCTCGGCCAGCGTGAGCAGCCAAGTCAGTGCGGCTGCGCTTGTTCCAGCCAGCAAACCCGTAAAGGCCGCATGGCTCGTGGTGCGCTTCCAAAACATTCCCAATAAGAATGTTGCGAACAACGGTGCATTCACAAACGCGAAAATCAGTTGCAAGAAATCCATCATGTCGTTGAACTGAGTCGCTAAGTACGCCGTGCCAATCGAAAGCACCACACCCGCCACCGTCGTCACTCGTCCAACCCACAAGTAATGGCTGTCGTCAGCCTTTGGCCTGATGTAGCTCTGATAGATGTCATACGTGAAGACAGTATTAAAAGCCGTCACGTTGCCCGCCATCCCCGACATGAACGACGCCATCAACGCCGTCAGCCCAATTCCCAACATCCCCGATGGGTAAAACTTCGCCATCAGCGTTGTCAGCACAAGATCGTAATCAGGGCCGCCGCCCGCCTTCATCGGCAAATCGTAGCCAACGCCCTGCTGCATCAGCGCAACCGCGGCGATGCCCGGCAGAATCACCACGAACGGCATGAAGATCTTTGGAAACGCCGCAAACAAAGGTGTTTGTCTAGCACCCGCCATCGAGTCCGCCGCCATCGCGCGCTGCACCACTAGAAAGTTGGTGCACCAATATCCAAACGACAGCACGAAGCCTAACCCCGCGATCAACCCAAACGCTTCCACGCCCATTGGGTTATCGGCTGGCTTGGCAATGTACTTCCACGAATGCGACATCACCGGCGCGAGCCGCGTAGAAATCCCCGACCATCCGCCGGCTTTCTCCACTGCGAAATACGACAGCGGCGCAAACCCAAGTACGATCAGGAAGAACTGCACAACCTCGTTATAAATCGCGCTCGTCAGTCCGCCCAGCAACGTATAGATCAGGACGATCACGGCAGACAATAGAACCGAATTCGTGAAACTCCAACCCAGCACGAGTTGGAACAACTTCCCCAGTGCATACATGCTGATCCCTGACGAAAAAATCGTCATGATCGCGAACGTAATCGCATTGAGTCCGCGGGTTTTTTCGTCAAAGCGCAGCTTCAAGTATTCCGGTACGCTGCGCGCTCGGCTGCCGTAATAAAACGGCATCATGAAGAGGCCCACAAAAACCATCGCTGGCACTGCGCCTAACCAATAAAATTGCGCCGTCATGATCCCGTACTTGGCGCCCGATGCGCACATGCCAATCATTTCCTGGGCGCCCAAATTGGCGGCGATAAAGGCCAGACTGGTAATCCAAACTGGCACGGAATGGCGCGAAGTCAAAAAGTCCGCGCTGCTGGTAATTTTCTTCTTGGCCATCCAGCCAATACCCAAAACGAAGGCGAAATAGATGGCGAGACTAACGTAGTCAACGGCTCGTAATTTCAAATGAGGTAACCTGCCCCTGCGCGATTGTATCGCAGTTGGTTAAGCGTTTAAATCACGCAAGGTACTGTACTCCCTGGTGGTATTGGGCGAACAAACGGCGATTTGCTGCCCCTCACCTCTCCTCCAATATCAGCAACCACCCTCGCCCCGGCTCAACCTTTATCCCCTCACCTGGCGCGAAGTCGGCCGCCGTCTGGAACTTCTCAATCGCCTCCGCGCGTATCCTCGCCTTCGCCGGATCAATCCCCAACGCCTTCCAGTTCACCTCTAACTTCACCTCCGTCATCTCCTTTGCCCAACTCGCTAGCGCCACAATCGCCCGTCGCTTACCCTGGTAAACCGTCGCCAGCACATCCTCCCGCCCAGTCTTCACTGGATTCCCCGGCACCCACCAACCCACCATACTCGTACTCGCAATGCCACTCTTATCCCAAAACTTCCAGATCGGTCTCGGATCTCCCGACCACGGCAGCCGGTTCGTCATCCCGAACACCATTCCCCGCCATGGATTCCCCCCGTCCTGCAGCATCTCTCCCATCAGTCCGAACGGAATTCCCGACATCTCCGTCAACCAATAATCTGGCGGAGAATTGTAATCAAAATACTCACCAAACCACAGCCGGTCGATATAAGGAAGGTGCTCCAGGTAAAGATTGGCGCTATTAGCAAAACCGTCGCGTGGATTAAATTGATTCGCCGAATGCAAATCGATCATCGCGCCTGGATGCCCTCGCAGCAGTACCTTCCTCACGCGCTTCATCGTCGTTCGGTCAAACGCCACATCATCCAGATAAAGTCCGTCGATGCCAACATTCTTCACTAGCCAGTTCAATCCCTCAACGTAGAAATTGTGCCATCTCGAAATGCCCGTCGTAACCACTGCTGCATCACGCAACTCCGGCACATACCACCCCGCAATGTAATCCCCATTCAAATGTTCTTGCAGCCAGGAAGGACCACCTCCTGGCCCGTGCGAAAACACTTCATCTCCCAAACTGAAAAACGTGAAGAACTCGGGCGCATGATTCGTCAACTCGCGCACCGTGTAATAAATCTTCACTTTCATCCCACGCGCGTGCGCCTGGTCGATATACGCTTTCATCGCAGCTGGGCGCAGAAACGGATAGTTGATATATGGGTTGATCTCAGTCGCGTGGTGCACGTTCACCGTATTCGCCCCGGCCGCCGCGATCTCATCCAATGGCTTGTACGCGTGATAGTAGCGGGTTTTCCACTGTGCGGCTGTATCGATCATGTGAAAAGGCGTCACTAGCAACCGCAGATCGTAATGCAGTGCTTCCCCTGCTCGAAACTCGCGAGGCCCACTAAAACAATCCACCACATACCGCTCTCCGTGCTGCGCAAAGTGGCAGCCACCCTTGCCATCGTTCGCCCAAGACTCTGGCATCACTAGCGGCTTCGATTGATAAAAGTTGGTGTTCAGTGGGCGCGAGTAATGGTCGTCATGCAAACTAAACTGCACGCCCGCGTTTACATCTCCGATCCACGCCCCATCTTGATTATTCTTTACATTCCATTTCCAATCAAAATCTGCTGGCGCTTTCGCACCCTTGAGTCCGAGGCCCATCACATAGCGAGCCACTTCACTCCGCAGCGGTATCTCCAACTCAACATCTTGAACCTTCGTGGGCTTCCGCGCCGAGAGTACAACCGAAAACTCCATGTCTCCGTCGAACTCCATCCGGCCCTCTACCGCACCCTCAATTGATCCTGCTCGGCTATGGCTCTCCCATGCCGCCGCACCCTCAGCCTTCTTTGTGAAGCGCAAGACACCGCCAGTAAATGGCGTCTCATGCCCATCCTCCTGCTTGACCATCATTCGAATCGGCGCGGCCAATATCTCACGCGGCGCACTCGCCATATGGGTCATTTCAATATCGAAATAACTCCGGATAGATTCAGGAAATCCCTGCGGATCAATTGTGACTTGTCGCCCCAACACACCCACTTTATGTCCCTCAACCTTCACGGCCGTATAGGGTGCCACGATACCATCGTCCACTGCCAGCTTCGAATCGAGCCAGCGCAATCGCGACAAGCGGGCCGGATCATCGTCGCCGGAATTCGGAACTACCTCTGAAGTCACTGTCAACCGGAACGGCACTTGCGTCGGAGGTTCACCCTTCGCACTAATCGTCAAGGTCGTCGTGATCTCCCGAGCGGGCCCATCCGCCGGTACCTGCACGCCGCACCACAACGGTTGCACGTCTCCCTTCTCAACATTCACCACTCGCGTAAACGGTCGACTCTGCCAATCCACTCCGCCTTGATTGAAGCACCGAAAACCGCTTGCTGCTCCAAAGCTAACTCGCACATCTTCCAACCGCCTCCGCGCCGCCCAAACTCCCAGTTGAAACACATAAAACTCGGCTTTCGCTGCGTTGCCGGTAAATGCCTGACCTGGCCCGCGTTCAGCCCACGGCCTCGGTAGATCATGCGCCATTCGAATCGCCCGGCTACGGTCTTCCGGAAAAACGAAATAGTTCCGCCCCGGATTCCGTGCCAGCATGACCTCCACTTCTTCATGTGTCGCTATCGCCTCCATCAACGTGAAGCTATTGAACTCATCAATCGATTGCAATCCGTCGAACTGCGCCGCGGGCATCTTCGCACCCTTCACCCGCGCCACCCAGTCGGCGTTAGCTTTGCTTTCACGTCCTGGATAGACAATTTTGGGATAGTTCGCCCTTCCGCCTCCCTCGTAAGGCAAGTAGTAAATGTAGTAGGTCCCTGGCCCACTCACCGGGTCAAACGCAATGTCGCCGAACTCCCGATTAATCTCAATCGGTAAGACATTCAGAATCTCTCTCCCGCTGCTTCCATCCGCAACAATTAAGCTCTTCTTCTCTGGTGTGCTATCACGCCTTCGCCACGGAATATGCACCCTCACCGCATCCGTGCTCGCAGTTACTCGCACAACGGCGCGATGGTTTCCCAAGCGATCCGGATCCCAGCTTTGACCGAACGAAATCGCCGCAAAAACTACCAACCACGCCACTCGAAATTTTGCAATCACTTGGGTATCTTAACTAACGCGCCAGCCCGCCCACTGGCGCCGCCACAAATGTTATCCTTGTGTTCGACCGCAAAGGAGACAAATTATGGATTTCATGGAAGAAGCAGAAAAACTCGCAGGTGCCGTAGCCGCAGTCGAAGGCATGAAGAAGCTCGATCCGAATGCCTCGCTCCTGACCGAAGCCGCCGCCGCCATCACTGGATTTGAAGGCGCTGGTGCTATCGCCGATCACTTTAAGAAAAAAGAAGACACTGGCGACCAACAAAGCTAGTCGTTTTCTTTGATCGCTAGTAATTAAGGCCCGTCTTCCTCCGACGGGCCTTACGTCATTTAAGCCACTTATCCGGAGTTATCGGCAGGTCGCGCATGCGCACCCCTGTGGCATGGTAAACCGCATTGGCAATTGCCGCCGCCACGCCTGTGATTCCGATTTCTCCCACACCACGACATCCCATTGAGTTGAAGTTATAGTCGGGTTCGTCAATCCAGCTAACGTCTATCTCAGGTACATCGGCATGCACCGGAACCAGGTAGCCGGCCAGATCCGCGTTCACCGGCCGTCCATTCCGCGGATCGTAGGTCAACTCTTCCAAAAGCGCGTGCCCGATCCCGAAAACAATTCCTCCGATAAATTGGCTCCGCGCCGTCTGCGGACTCAAAATCTTGCCGCAGTCGAAGACACTCACTATCCTTGAAACTCTAATCTTGCCAATCGCTTCCACCACTCGAACTTCCACAAAGTGCGCCCCAAACGACTGGAATGAGTAATCCTTGTTCTGTCCCCCAATCGGCTTGGTGTGGGCTTGCGACTCTATCTTTGGTCGCTTGCTAAGAGTCAGTAAATCAGCATAGGCAATAGATCTCGCTGGGTTCGACCGGTGCGCAACCCGGCCATTCTCAAACAGAAATTCAGTCTCTAAGTCTTGAGCGCCCGTGAAACCGTCAGCAGTCTGGGAGGCGATTTTCAGTAATTCTCGCTTGATGGTTTGGCAGGCATCGTTCGTGGCTGGCGCGGTACTGGCCGTTAGATTCGAGCCCCCGGCAACGGCGCAGCGACTTAATTGCGAGTCTCCCAGTTCAACCGTAACCTTCTCAACGGGCAAGCCCAGAGACTTCGCCGCAGTCAATGTCAGCATCGTGTACAGCCCGGTGCCAACGTCGCTGCCTGCGGTGGAAACGATTGCTCGAATTCCATCCTCATCATTCGTGAGTGAGACTTTGACCTCCGAACCCATTAAATACCCCGGGTACGTTGCCGTCGCGCATCCGAAGCCGGTCTGTTCAATCCCATCCCGCATTGATCGGACTTGCGGATTGCGTTTCGCCCAGCCAAAGCGTTCGGCTCCCCTGCTATAACAATCCAGCAGATGCTTGCTCGAAAATGGCTTGCCATTATGGTCATTGATCTCCGCATGATTACGCCGCCGCAACTCAATCGGGTCCATATCCAGCTTGTATGCGAGTTCGTCTAATGCGCTCTCTAAAGCAAACTGGCCAGGAGCTTCTCCCGGCGCTCGCATCCACGATGGGTTCATCACGTTGAGTCGCACAACTTCCTGCGACGATTGATAGCTCCCAGTTTTGTAAAGCAGTTTTGAGGCAATAGCTGCCGGTTCTACGAAGTCGTCTCCCATGCTTGTATGGGTCCGCACATTGTGCCGTAAAGCAAGAATCGTGCCGTCCTCCTTGGCTCCAATCTCCAGCCTTTGCACAGTCTCCGTGCGGTGGCCAACGTTAGTCAAAACCTGCGGACGCGTCAATACCACCTTCACCGGCCGCTTCAAGTGTCGCGCAACGAATGCCGCTAGCATCACGTGTGCGCCGGTAGCCGCCTTTGAGCCAAACATGCCTCCTACAAACGGGCAGATGATGCGAACTTTTTCGGGAGGCGTGCCGAGTGCCGCCGCCAGCACAGTACGGTCTCCGGTTACCCACTGTGTAGAGTTATAAACCGTAAGCGAGTCGCCTTGCCAAACGGCTACTGTCGCATGTGGTTCTAATGGGCAGGGATGTTCATTCGGGGTTGTGTAAGTCGCATCCGCCCGCACTGGTGAATCATTGTAAGCACTTTCAAAATCCCCCCGCTTAATGGCCAGTTGGTCCCCATTAGCTTCGGTCGGCTGGTAGCTGGCTGCGCTCTCGTCATCTATCGAAACAGCCGCCGAATCATATTCGTACGAGATGTCGATTAGTCCCGCTGCTTGCCGCGCTTGCTCTAGTGTCTCGGCCACCACAAACGCCACATACTGGCCGGCGTAGGAGATCCTCGTATCTTCAAAGAAGGGCCGATTTTCAGCGGGTATTCCGCCCTCTCCGAACGAACTCGGAAGTTTTCCGAGCGGATCCCTGTTTTCGTGCGTAACGACGAACAAGACGCCCGGCAATTTGCGTGCCGCATCCGCGTCGATCCTGCGGATTGTGCCATGCGCGATGGCGCTCCCAACCAACACGCCATGCGCCATCCCATCGAATCTGAACTCGGCGGCGTATTGCGCCTCTCCGGTAACTTTCAGCCGACCGTCAACCCGAGGCATTGTTGCCGCCATGGTTAGTTGTTACCTTTCGTGACTTGTTGCAGAGCTATCATCAACGTCTCTTTCGCCAAACCGATTTTGAATGCATTATGCTGCTGCGGCCTCGCACCGGCTAGCGCAGCATTGGCTGCGGCCAGGAATGTCGCGTCAGATGCGGGCTGCCCTATCAGCGCTGTTTCAGCTTCGAGTGACCTCCACGGTCGGGTGGCAATTCCTCCTAAGCCAACTCGCGCTTCGGCAATCACTCCCCCCTCGGTCGTGACCGCCACCGCTGCTGAGGCCAGCGCGAACTCGTAACTTGCCCTGTCACGGACCTTTAGATAATGCGACCGCCGTGCAAGCGAAACTATCGGGAGGTGAATATGCGTAATTAGTTCGCCGTGTTCAAGGGCCGTCTCCATATGCGGGGTAGAGCCAGGCATGAGATGAAAGTCGCCAATTGGAATCAGTCGAGTCGTTCCATCCGGCAACTGGGTTTGAACCGTAGCGTCCAAAATAACAAGCGCTACACACATGTCAGATGGGTGGGTCGCTATACACTGCTCGCTCGTTCCCAAAACCGCGTGATTCTTGTTCACTCCCGAAATTGCGTCACAGCCCGCTCCAGGATTTCGCTTGTTGCAGCGTGCACTCAAATCTCGGAAGTAGCTGCAGCGTGTTCGCTGCATCAAGTTGCCGGCAGTAGTAGCCATGTTGCGCAACTGAGCTGATGCTCCACTTAGCAACGCCTCCGATAAAGCTGGAAACCCCTGGCGAATCGCTGGGTGACTCGCTAGATCGCTGTTGCGAACATTCGCCCCAATCGTAACTCTTTCACTTCCCACTTCGATCTTTGAAAACGGCAGATTATTGATATCGACTAGACGTGTCGGCGCAATTACGTCCAGCTTCATCAAATCGAGCAGTGTGGTGCCCCCGGCGAAGAATGAAGCTCCAGCAGCGTCCGAGACTGCGCCGATCGCCCCACTTGCATTCTTTGCCTGCACGAATGAGAAAGGCTGCATCCTAGCTAGCCCTCTGCGCCGATTGCACGTGTTGAATAGCCTCCACAATATTCGGGTAAGCGCCACAGCGACAGATGTTGCCGCTCATCCCTTCGCGGATTTCCTCCTCCGAAAGCTTTCGGTTCGCCGCTTCTTCGAGCATCGCCACGGCCGACATGATCTGGCCCGGCGTACAGTACCCGCATTGAAATCCATCGCAAGCGAGAAATGCCTCTTGCATGGGGTGCAGATCACCTGCTTGCGCAAGACCTTCGATAGTAGTGATCTCATCAGCCTGATGCGCCACCGCTAGCGCCAAACAAGCTAGCGTTCTCCGGCCGTTTACGTGGATTGTGCAAGCGCCGCACTGTCCTTGATCGCACCCCTTTTTTGTGCCGTACAAACCAAGATGTTCGCGCAGGCAATCCAGCAGAGTTGTTCGGGGGTCCACTTTTAATGAGTGGGTCGACCCATTGACACGCAACGTTAACTGGATAACAGCCGTGTCTAATAAAAGCTCGCTCATGGCAGAAGTATAAGCGAGTGCGATTCACTCACCATTTCGCTGATTCGTAATGCCGGCCCAAACCAACTCCGTTACCTGATCCGCGAACTCGAATGTTAACGGCTCATGCCCAATCAGCAGCCGGTAATATAGCGGTGCGTAAAGCGCATCTAGCACTGTGTCCAAATCCACGCCAGGGCTTACCTCACTGCCATAACGCTCGATTCCGAGGCGCGCAAATTCACGTCGCGGTTTCACCCAAATGGAAAGAAACGCTGCGGCCACATTCGGGTCGCTCTGCGCGGCGGCTATCAGCCCTTTAAAAACTCTACCTCGCGAACTTGTTAGAAGTTTTACAAAGTTGTGAAGCTGAATTCGGATGTCCTCTTTCAAACTCCCACTGTCAGGGAAGGGAAGCTCTTGTGCCACCGCCTCGCGAAGCGCTTCCAACATCACGCTTTCTTTGTGCGGCCACCACCGGTAGATCGTCGCCTTGCTAGCTCCTGCTCTCTCTGCAATCGCCTCGCACGTCACTCCGGGGTAGCCAAGTTCCTCGAGCGCTTCTAGGGAGGCCTGCAGTATCCGAGCGCGCGCATCTTCGTCACGAGGACGCCCGCGCCCTCGCAGTAAGTCGTCAGTAGTTTGCACAGGCATTCATTTGTCTGATCCATGTATCGGCAAAAACGTTCCAAAATTCCGAAACCTGGAAGTATCGAAAATAATCAGTTAAGCAATGTGGGTAGTAAAACTAGCTCTATCACGACCCTACACGTTCATAGTATTGGCGCTGCTCATCTTGTTAGCCGCGCCAATCGTAATATTTCGTACACCTACTGACATTTTTCCCAACATCAATATCCCAGTGATCTCGGTCGTATGGAATTTTACGGGCCTGAGTCCCGACCAAATCGAGGGTCGCATGATCTCGCCTTACGAGCGTGTACTCACGACAACCGTCAACGACATCGAGCACCTCGAATCGTTTTCGCTCAATGGTGTAGCAGTCGACAAGATCTTCCTTCAGCCCTATGCCAACGTAACAACCGGCATCGCTCAAGTTACCGCGGTTTCGCAAACCATCCTTCGGCAAATGCCTGCCGGAGTGAATCCGCCACTCATCATCACTTATAACGCATCCAGCGTTCCGATCCTCCAACTCGCGCTCTCTAGCCCGAAAATGCAAGAGCAGGACTTGAATGACATTGGCCTGAATTTTCTTCGACCCCAACTAGTCACTGTGCCGGGAGCCGCGGTTCCATATCCATACGGCGGGAAACAGCGGCAAGTCATGATCGATCTCGATCAGTCTCAGCTTCAGTCAAAGGGACTTTCTCCTTTTGAAGTAGTGAACGCAGTCTCCTCCCAGAATCTGATACTCCCGTCCGGAACCGTAAAGATAGGTCAGTTCGAATACGACGTCGATATAAATGCCAGCCCGAAAACGATACCCGAAATCGCCGACTTCCCGTTGAAAGTCATTGGCAACTCGACAATTTACGTCCGCGATATTGGTAGTGTTCGAAATGGCTTCGCACCCCAAACTAACATTGTTCGGCTCGATGGTCAGCGTGGCGTCTTGATCTCGATCCTTAAAGCTGGTAACGCCTCAACTCTCGATATCGTCAAGGGCACCAAAGAACTTCTGCCAAGGGTGGCTGCAACTCTACCTCCCGACCTACAGATCAAGCCTTTGTCCGACCAATCCATTTTCGTTCGCGCTGCGATTAGTGGTGTTGTGCGCGAGGCGATTATTGCCGCTTGTTTAACGGGCTTGATGATTTTGCTTTTTCTCGGAAGCTGGCGCAGCACCCTCATCATCGCTATATCGATCCCTCTCTCAATTTTGACCTCCATTATCGTTCTCAGCGCCCTCGGAGAAACGATAAACATCATGACCTTGGGAGGTTTGGCCCTTGCTGTAGGTATCCTTGTTGACGATGCCACTGTGACGATCGAAAACATCGAACGTTATCTCGAAGAGCGGCTTCCTTTACGTGAAGCAATTCTTGAGGGTGCGGCCCAAATTTCCGTCCCGGCTCTCGTTTCCACTCTCTGCATCTGCATCGTTTTCTTGCCCATGTTTTTTTTGAGCGGAGTGGCTCGCTATTTGTTCGTGCCCTTGGCTGAAGCTGTCGTGTTTGCCATGCTTGCGTCCTATATTCTCTCGCGAACGCTAGTGCCCACTTTGGCCATGTATCTACTTAGAGCGAAAGACCACTTACAAAAGCGTACGCTCAATCCCTTGGCGCTCTTCCAACGTGGCTTCGAACGATTTTTTGAGCGCACTCGCGCGCAATATCAGGCCGTACTCACCACTTTGGTGTGGCGTCGAAAAGCGTTTATCCCGGTCTTCGTTCTGGCGTGTATTTCGTCTTTGCTCCTCATCCCGGTCTTGGGCCAAGATTTCTTCCCCACAAGCGACAATGGCCAATTTAAGCTTCACGTGCGCGCCAAGACTGGTACCCGTATCGAGGAGACCGCGCGGCTTTGCGACTTAATCGATAACTCCATACGGAGGCAGATACCGCAGAACGAGTTAGAGACGATTCTTGATAACATCGGTCTCCCATACAGCGGACTGAACCTCTCCTACAGCAACACCGGACAAATCGGCACCGCCGATGCAGACCTGCTTGTCAGCTTGAATGAGAATCATAAGCCCACTGCCGATTATGTGCGGCGATTGCGGCAAACCCTCCCAAGGGAGTTCCCAGGGACGACCTTCTACTTCTTGCCCGCCGATATCGTCACTCAAATTCTGAATTTCGGCTTGCCTTCTCCGATCGACATCCAGATCGTCGGCAACGACGTGAACGCTAGTAAGCAATACGCCGACAAAATCCTCCCGCAGTTGAAACTCATCCCAGGGGCCGTTGATTTACACATTCACCAAACATTTGATCAACCCAAGTTGCATGTGCAAGTAGATAGAACGAAGGCTGCGGAAAGCGGATTCACTCAGAACGATGTTGCCCGTAGCTTGCTCACGACACTCAGCGGCAGTTTCCAAACCCAGCCAACTTTCTGGCTAAATCCTCACAACGGCGTCAGCTACAACCTCGCAACCCAGACGCCTCAATATAGGATCCAATCGTTGCAGGATATGCAAAACATTCCAATCTCCGGATCCGGCCAGGCGGTGCCGGAAATCCTGAACGATGTCGCCAGCATAGAACGGGAGAGTGAGCCTGCAATCGTTACTCACTTCAATATTCGGCGAACCGTTGATATCTATGGATCAGTTCAAGCGCGTGACCTGGGAAGCGTTGGGCGCGACATTCAGAAGGTACTCGATGCTAATAAAAAGTCGGTAGCAAGAGGGATGGAAGTCTCCGTTCATGGGCAAGTTCAAACGATGCAGGCCTCGTTTACCGGCTTGCTGGCGGGTTTGGCCGGGGCCATTGTTTTGGTCTATCTGCTGATTGTCGTCAATTTCCAAAGCTGGCTCGATCCGTTCATTATCATCACTGCCCTCCCAGCGGCTCTTGCTGGAATCGTACTGATGCTTTTCGTCACCCACACCACAGTGAGTGTCCCGGCCTTGATGGGCGCGATTATGTGTATGGGTGTCGCAACCGCGAATAGCATCCTTGTTGTGAGTTTTGCTAAAGACCAACTTCAAAAGCATGGAGATGCCGTCGAAGCCGCTCTTGAAGCGGGTTCAACTCGCTTTCGCCCGGTTCTTATGACTGCGCTGGCGATGATCATTGGCATGATTCCTATGGCGATCGGAATGGGCGAAGGCGGCGAGCAGAACGCCCCTCTCGGGAGGGCGGTTATCGGTGGGTTGTTGTTTGCGACGGTTGCAACCTTGTTCTTTGTGCCCACTGTTTTCGCCTTAATCCACAGTCTCGCCGGAACGAAGAAGTTGCTTCAACACGAGTTACAAAATGAGCCAGTTGAACATTGAGGATCCAGGTATGGAAGTAGAGCAAAAGCAAGCGGAGACCAAACAGCAACCAGCGACTGACAAGCCTCAGCGGACTGGGGTATCTTTGAAAAGCCTCTTCGTCTTGGCGCTGATGGCTGCGGGCATTGTGGGAATAGTGATCTGGTCGGGGATTATCTCCCGCGTACATGCGAGTAATGCGCTCGCCGTTGAAACGAGCGACCTCGCAGTTCCCAGAGTTGCGGTGATTTCGCCGAAAGTCACGCCCGGCGCCGAAGAGATTGCGCTGCCCGGCAACATGCAGGCCTTTATCGATACTCCGGTGTGGGCCCGCTCCAGTGGATATTTGAAAGCTTGGTATGTCGATATAGGCGGCCGAGTGAAGCAAGGTCAGCTGTTGGCTGAAATTGAAGCTCCCGAAGTCGACCAACAACTACGCCAAGCTGAAGCTCAATTACAAACGGCAGAGGCAAATCTGAAGCTCTCGCAGGTAACAGCTGAGCGCTATACCTCTCTCTTCAAGACTGATTCAGTTTCGAAGCAGGATGTAGACAACGCTGTACAAGGTGAGGCAGCAAAGGAGGCCGATGTTTCCTCCGCTCAAGCAAACGTTTCTCGGCTGCAACAATTGGTCGCTTATGAGAAAGTAGAGGCGCCATTCTCGGGAATCCTTACAGCCAGAAATATCGACGTGGGTGCCTTGGTCAACCAGGGCGCTAACACTCCGGGCAAGGAACTCTTTCATGTGGCGTCTATCGATACGTTGCGGGTCTACGTTAGCGTGCCTGAAATGTACTCGCAAGCTGCCAAGCCGGGAGTGCAGGCTTATTTGACATTGAGCGAGTTTCCCGGACGAAAGTTCGTAGGACGGGTAGTTCGGAACGCGAATTCAATTGATCAAACTTCTCGCACATTGTTGGTGGAAGTGGACGTGAGCAATCCGACCGGAGAACTGCTCCCAGGCTCCTATGTGTCGGTACATTTGAAGCTGCCCTCCAGCATCCCCGCGGTTACCGTTCCCTCAAATGCGTTGCTGTTCCGTTCGGAGGGTCTGCGCGTCGTTCGGGTAAATGATGGGAAAGCCGAACTGGTGCCTGTCATCATGGGGCGTGACTATGGTGACTCGGTAGAGCTGGTATCGGGCATAACACCCGATGACAAAGTGGTGGTGAACCCGAGTGATTCCATTACGAATGGTCAGAAGCTCCAAATTGCCGACCAATCGAATCAAGGGATCTAAGCATATGAAGCTTCGAACTGGATTGTTCGCGGTCAGTCTAGCGGCTCTACTGGCGAGTTGTACTGTCGGCCCGAGGTACGCGAGGCCAACCGTGCCCAGTGCGCCGGCTTTTAGCGAGCAATTACCACAGCAATACGAAGAGACGCCAGGATGGAAAACCGCCCAGCCTAACGACGCAATGTTGAAAGGGAAATGGTGGGAGATCTTCGGTGAGGGCGAATTGAACTCGTTAGAGGAACAAGTTGCTCCAGCCAATCAAACTTTGAAGATCGCCGAAGCCAACTATCGGGCTGCTCGCGCGAACATTCAGTTCCAACGGTCATTCCGGTTTCCTACTGTAACCGCCGCGCCATCAATATCGACGAATCGTATCTCTTCCCACAGCCCGACCGGTGACGCCGGTCTGCAATATGGCTTCTTCAGCCTTCCCATCAGTGCGTCCTACGATGCCGATTTGTGGGGCAAAATCCGCAAATCGGTGGAAGCAGCGAAAGAGCAGACCCAAGCATCCGCTGCCGATCTCGAGAATGTGAAGTTAGAGCTAGAGACTGAACTTGCGTCCTATTACTTCGAGATTCGCGGCTTGGATTCTCAGAAGCGCTTGTTGGATGACACTGTTGTGGCATACCAGAAGGCCTACGATCTGACGAACAATCAATACCAAGGTGGAGTCGCTTCCAGGGCTGAAGTCTCACAGGCAAAGACACAGTTGAACCAGACCGAGGCGCAAGAGATTGATCTCGCTGTCGAAAGGGCTCAATTGGAACATGCCATTGCTGTCTTGATCGGCCGAGTGCCCGAAGGCTTTCACGTCGCGGTAGCGGAGTTAAAGGATACTGTCCCAGTGATCCCCATAGGAGTTCCCTCCCAATTGCTGGAACGGCGCCCCGATATTGCGGCGAGTGAGCGGCAAGTAGCGGCGGCGAACGAACAGATCGGAATCGCCAAAGCCGCGTTCTACCCCGACTTGGTGATTGCCGCCGAGGGAGGCTTTCAAGCCGGCAGCATCGTGAACTGGTTCACTTGGCCTAGCCGGATGTGGGGACTCGGACCACAGCTAGCCCAAACGGTATTTGACGCCGGACGCAGAAAGTCACAGGTGGTTATCTCGGAAGCCGCTTACGATGCTGCTGTTGCGAGTTACCGGCAAATCTCCTTGACCGCTTTTCAAGAAGTTGAAGACGACCTGTCTACCTTACGCATCTTGGAGCGTGAAACCGCCAAGCAACACGAAGCGACTCAAGCGGCGGAGAAATCTCAGGAACTGGCCATGAACCGCTATCGAGGAGGTTTGGTCACTTACCTGGAAGTGATAACTGCGCAGAGCATCGCGCTGAGCAATGAGCGAACCGAGGTCGACTTGATGCAGCGACGAATGAATGCCAGCGTGCAACTCGTACGAGCTCTTGGTGGCGGTTGGGACTTGAGTAAGCTGCCGAAAGCGTGAACTCAGAAGGCGGGCGGCCGCTCGTTCATGACAGCGAACTCGCGTTCCATCGCGATCCCGACCCGTCCCAAAGTACCCTCGTCGAACAAGCGACCGATGAGCGTTATCCCGTGAGGAACTCGGCGCGGAGGCGAGAACTTCGGCAAGGGGTTGGCTGGATCTGGCGCCCAATCACTGCGTGCCTCCGATACACTGACGAAGCCAGCGCGGAGAGTTAGCGAGGGCTGACCCGTGAAGTTGGTGATCGTCAACATCTCGTCGCGGAGTGAGGGAACGAGCAACAGATCGACCTCTGAAAACACCCGTGCCATCTCTTGAGCCACTTTGCGCCGAAAACGATCGGCCTGGACGAAGTCGACCGCGGAAAGGAAGCGTGCCTCCCGAAACTGATTGGGCCAGGCATCGGGAACCTGGGCCTTCAACTGGTCGACTGCTCCGCTAAGAGTGAGCTCCTCGAACGCTGCGGCTCCTTCGGAGAATAGGATCACGTTCAGCGAATCATACGGCCAGTCCGGGATCGCGACCTCCACTGGCACCATACCTAGCTTTCGGACTGTCTCCAAGGCAGCTCGGTCAACATCGGTTGCGGGATCTTGCTTCATCCAAGCTGGAAAGTAGCCGACGCGGAGGCCTTTGATCGGCTTGCGAGCATCGAAGTCCAGCTTGCTCGGGACGCTGGACAAGTCGCCAGGATCCGGGCCCGAGATAGCACTCAGAACAAGGAGACCATCTTCGACTCCGCGCGTCATTGGGCCGAGTTTGTCGAGAGACCAGCAGAGCGTCATGGCGCCGGTGCGCGGCACGCGCCCGTAGGTGGGGCGCAATCCCGTGACACCACAACGCATGCTGGGGCTCACAATGCTGCCTCCCGTCTCACTCCCAATTGAAAACCCTACTAGGCCCGCCGCCGTGGCTGCGCCTGGGCCAGCGCTCGAACCGGAGGCTCCCTCTTCAAGCAACCAGGGATTCACGGTTTGACCTCCGAACCAGATATCGTTCAGCGCTAATGCCCCCAAACTCAACTTGGCTACGAGGATGGCGCCCGCCTGATCAAGACGCCGAACCACTGCCGAATCCTCCTTCGGCACCCGATTGCGATACGGTTCGGCACCATAGGTGGTTGGAATGCCCGCCGTATCGAGCAAGTCCTTCCCACCCCAAGGAATGCCATGGAGGGGACCGCGATAGTGTCCCGCGGCGATCTCCCGGTCGGCCTGTTTGGCCTTTGCCAGCGCAGGCTCGCGCACGAGCGTGATCACGCAACGAAGCTTCGGATCGAAGCGCTGCAGCCGCTCCAAATAGATGCTAGTCAGCCGCTCGGAGGTCAGTTGGCGTTGCTCAATCCAGCGAGCCAGGTGCCACACTGGAGAGTACGCGATATCTTCATCTTTTTTGGGAAGCGGAAGATCAAAATTACTACGGACAAAACGATTCTGAGCCGGAAACGAGGGTTGACCCGGAAGAAGCGGGTTCCACTGAGAGTAAGGCGCAACAGAAGGTTCAATGGTTACCTTGCGTGGGCCAGTTCGACGCTCATATAGCGCAGCCATTGACGTTCGCCAGTTTTCAGCGGCCATTTTCCGGTGCGCCGGGGTCATTTCGACTTGCACCAGCTTCTCCGCCTCGGCGAAAGTCGCGGTCGTGACTTCGGGGCCCACCGGCGGAGCAGTGTTGAAGGCGGATGGTGTACCGGGAGGTGGACTGGGCAATTGACCCGCGATCAACCCCATAGATGCGTTGGCGAGAAAGTCTCGGCGCGATTTTGTCATGATCCATCGTATAATTCGACTCAATGGCAGACAAGCTTGGTATGAATCGGCCGATTGCGCGCCGCGACTTTCTGGGCGGAGTTGCGGTGGCGATTGCCGCGAGCCGAGCGGAAGCGCAAAACGCCGATGAGTATCCGCCCCTCCGGTCTGGTTTGCGCGGCAACACAGCTCAGGCGATTGCGGAATTCGACCATATCCGAGCGGGGAAATACGCCGAGTTCCCAGTTGCCGATTCCGAGATTCAAGAAGAGTACGACTTGGTGATTGTAGGAGGCGGAATCTCCGGCTTGTCGGCAGCTCACTTCTACCGCAACGCGTTGGGCCAAAACCAGCGCATCCTGATTCTGGACAATCACGACGACTTTGGAGGCCATGCAAAGAGGAATGAGTTCCACCATAATGGCCGCGTGTACTTGGGTTATGGTGGCACGATGTCGATTGCAACGCCGTATCCGTATAGCTATACCGCAAAGTCGCTACTGACTGAACTGGGAGTGGACGTCAGCCGTAATGGTTCAGTGAGCAACAGGCAACTCGATCAATACAACCTTCATCAAGCGACATTCTTCGATAAGGAGCACTTCGGGGAAGACAAACTCGTGATCGGCAACGCGCACCAGAGCTCGTTCTTCGCCAAAGCGCCGCTGTCGGAAACGGCACGGCGCGATCTTGTGCGAGTGCACGGCAAGAATCCCGACTATCTGGCGGGCATGACTGTGGCCGAGAAGATGGCGAAGCTGCGTGGAATGAGCCATCTTGAGTACCTGCGAGATACAGCGAAAGTGACTCTGGAAGCGCTTCCGTTCTTCTATGGGAATGGAGGCCGGAATAACAAGCGAGTGGATACGATGCCCGCGTTGGAGGCGGCGCGAAATGGCGCTGCCGGTTTCAATGGATTAGGACTGAAGCTGCCGGAGGAGTTCAATGAAGGGTCGTTCTACTTGCACTTCCCAGACGGGAACGCATCGATAGCGCGGCTGTTGGTGTCGAAGCTGATACCAGAGGCGATGCCGGGAATTCCGAACATGGACGGCATTGTGAGTACGCCCGCGGCATACAAGAACCTTGATGTTCCCGGGGCGAGCATGCGGATGAGGCTGAGCAGTTGCGTGGTGCGGGTGCAGGACAGTGGCGAGTCAGTGAAAGTCGCCTACATGCGAGAGGGCAAGCTGCAGGCTGTTCGGGGCGCGTATTGCATGCTGGCTTGTTACAACGCATTGATTCCGGGATTGGTATCTGAGTTGCCCGCCGAGCAGAAAGCGGCATTGGCTTATCCAGTGAAGGTACCGATGATGTACACGAATGTGCTCATACGGAATTGGACGGCTTGGCAGAAGCTGGGAGTATCGAGTGTGACTGGGCCGTGTCTGTACTACGAGCGCATAGCGCTTGATCCGGGGACTACGATCGGTGGCTACAACGGGGCAACGACACCCGACGAGCCGATTCTAGTGCACATGGTGAGGAACCCCAACAAACCTGGGCTTCCAAGGAAGGAGCAGAACCGAGCGGGGCAGCAAGAACTACTAACCATGACGTTTGGGCAACACGAGTGGCAGATTCGGAATCAGATGAGCCGAATCCTAAAGAGTGGCGGCTTTGATCCGGCGGAAGACATCTTGGCGATCACGGTCAATCGTTGGCCTTATGGCTACGCCTACACGTATGACACGCTGGGAGATCCGGAGGTCCCACAAGAGGAACGGCCTCACGTGATTGGCCGGCGGCGTTTCGGGCGAATCACGATTGCCAACTCGGACGCAGGTGCGGCGGCGTTTACCAATCAGGCAATTGACGAAGCCGACCGAGCGGTGCAGGAGATCCTGGTCCATCAGGGGCTGACTTGATCTACGGCCGCCTAACGGTTGCACTGTGGTTGGTGAGTCTGGCGCTTGGCGAGCAGCCCATACCGTTCAGCCACAAGAAGCACATGTCACTTAGCCTGAAGTGCTCGGATTGCCATAACAACACTGACCCAGTGGAGACCATGACCTTCCCGCTTGTAAGTAAGTGCATGCTCTGCCACGTTGAAGTAGCTAAGGACAGGCCAGAGATACAGAAGCTAGCTCGGTACGCGAAACTCAAGCAGGAGGTTCCGTGGGTCACAGTGGGCAAGATCCCCGACTGGGTCTATTGGAGTCACGGTGTCCATTTGGAGGCGGGTGCGAAGTGTAGCGACTGCCATGGGGACGTAGCCACCATGGACGTTATGGTTCGGAGCACCAGTGTAACGACCATGGGTGGCTGCGTCGCATGTCATCAGAACAGCAAGGCACCGACGGGCTGCTTGTCCTGTCATGAAGGTAAGCACTGAGGCGAGTTAATTGGTCACAGTCACCTGCAAGACGGAAGAGTGAGTGATGCCACCTCCGGTAGCGGTTATGGTGATCGGGTAGGTGCCTGGGGACATTCTAGAAGAGGGTTCCAACTGGAGAGGCACATTCACGATGTTGTTGCTGGTAGCGGGGCTTTCGAAAAGATAGAGAATGCCAGCGTTTCCTACTTGAACGCTAAGAGTGATGGTGGAATTAAAGCCGCCTGCATAGTTGCCTGTGGAGACGATCACGGCGCCAGACTGGCCCTGGCCGATGGTGATGGATGACTCGTTCAGAGTAAAGGAGAAGTCTTTCGCCGCCACGATTGTGAGAACGACCGGAATGGAAACTGCTGATGAACCGCTGGCGCCCGTGAGTATAGCCGTATACATTCCAGGAGTGGCGTTATTGGCAACGGTTAGGTTGGCTGTGACTGAGCCGTCGCCGGGGGCGGCTATAACCGACTTGGAGAACGATCCGGTAATCCCAGTTGGCAGACTCCAAGAGAGCGTGACGGGAGAGTTGAAGCTACCGACATGGACGGATGTGACATTGATCGGGGTTGTCGTGCCCGTGTTGACGGTAAGAGCAGACTGGGCCGGAGTTAGCATGAATCCAGCTGCGGTGACGATTACGGGAATTTGGGTTGTCGCAGAAAAGCCTTCTCCGCTCGCAGTCAGGCCAAGACTGAAACTAGTGGCCTTCATTGTGGAAGCAGCAGTGAGCTGAATCGAGGTTGAGCCACCGGCTGATAGAGATCCGGGCTTGACAGTAACGCCGGTGGGCGCACTGGTAACGGAGACAGTTAGAGGTCCGCTGAGCGTGCCTTGGATAGATGTACACGAGGCTTGGACGGTGGTGGTCTGCCCGGCTGCCAAATAGACGGAGGTCGCGCCATTAGGTAAAGTCATCCCTAGGGTGCAGGAACCTTGCGGAATGACGGCAAGTTGTAGTTGGGAGGTTTGCACAATGGCGCCACCAGTGGCATTAATGACGAGGGGATATGTGCCAAGGACGGCGGTTGGCGAAACATTGAGCGATAGCGTGGTTGTTCCCGTAGCAGTGCCGGGGAGAGCTACGGGAGCGAAGGATGCAGTGACACCCTTAGGTAGGCCCGAGACTGAAAAGCCAATGAGAGAGATAAAGCCGGCTTGAGGGGTTGTAGTGAGGCCAACCGTAACGGTGTTGCCCACTTTGCCCGTAATCGAAGTGGCGGAGGCTGAAAGCGAGAAAGTAGGTACGACTATCGATACAGAAGCTGTGACGGTGTCTCCTCCGCCTGTACCAGTGATGGTGAGCGGGTAGGTGCCAGGCAACAGGGATGTGGTGGAAGCGATGGTGAGAGCAACTGAGCCAGCGCCAGGAGCACCGACGGTCTTGGTAGCAAAGAGCGCAGTCACGTTGTTCGGGATTCCCGTGACCGCAAGGGTGACTGCCGAGTTAAAGCCAGTTTGTGGAGTTGTCGTAACGGTGACTTGAGCGGAACTGCCGGCAGCCAGCGTGACGCTAGCTTTGGAGGCGCTCATAGTGAAGGTGGGCACAGTGATTACGAGAGAAAGGGAGGTGGTTTCCGTCTGCCCGCCACTCGTTGCGGTTACAGTGAGAGGGTAAGTGCCAGCCTTGACCGCCGGGGTAGCGGCAATATTCAGAGCTACTGATCCGAAACCAGGAGCAGCAATAGTGGCTGGGGCGAAGGTTGACGTTGCTCCCGTAGGCAAGCCTGCGATGGAAAACGTTACTGCTGAATTGAAGCCAGTTTGTGGCGCTGTTGTAATAGTGACTTGAGCGGAAGTGGCGGGAGTTAGTGAGGCGCTTGTTTTCGAGGCACTGATAGTGAAAGTGGGCACAGTGACTACAAGAGAAAGCGGTGCACTGGCGGTCTGGCCGCCACCCGTTGCGGTTACGGTAAGAGGGTAAGTGCCAGCCTTGACCACCGAGGTAGCGGCAATATTCAGAGCTACTGAGCCCGAACCAGGAGCAGCAATAGTGGCTGGGGCGAAGGATGACGTTGCTCCCGTAGGCAAGCCTGCGATGGAAAACGTTACTGCTGAATTGAAGCCAGCCTTTGTGGCCGTTGTAAGAGTGACTTGAGTGGAACTGCCAGGAGTTAGTGAAGCGCTGGTTTTCGAGGCAGTCATGATCAAGGTGGGACCAGTGACCACGAGAGAGAGCGACATGCGTGCTGCATCGCCTACACCCGCGGCGGATACGGAAAATGGGTAGGTGCCGGGCTGAAGAGCTGAGGTAGTGGCAATACTCAGAGTAACTGAGCCGGCGCCAGGAGAGGCAATCGTGGCTGGAGCAAAGGTTGCTGTCGCTCCCGCAGGCAAGTTTGCGACGGAAAACGTGACCGCCGACTTGAAGGTGGAGCTAATGGTGGAGGTTATGGTTGTCTGGGCTGTTTGACCAGCGACGGCTGAGAGAGAAGTGGAGGGCGAGTTGATCAATAAGTAAAATGAGTTGTCTGTCCAGTGATTGACGAGCTGGAAAGCGTCGACTGAGCCTAAGCCGGAGGCAAGATCGTAGCCGACGGCAGCGGAGAAGCCAGTGACGCCGGGAACAGAATTATTGCCAGTTGTTATGTCATGGAAGATCGGTGCTCCCCCTGCGCGCTGTTTAGTTGCGAGCGAGTAGAGATTCGGGTTGAGTAAGCCTTGAGATGTGCCGTTAGTTTCCTGAAGTAGAGCGATGATTCCAGCGAAGGACGGGGCGGCAGCGGAGGTCCCGCCGATTAAATAGACGCCACCGTTTTGAATGATGAGATAACCGTCATGACCGGCGGCGGCCATGGCTACATCAGGTACGTCGCGTTTGCTATCGGCAGGCACACCAAGGCCTGCTTGCCAGGCGGGTTTCGCATAAGTAATGCTGGCGCCACCACCGCCGGCCCAAAGCCCTGAGCCACCGTTAGAGCCACTTTCATTCCAGACTGTTTCAGGGATATAGCTGATGGCCGAGCCGTAGACGGAGTTGTTGCCCGGCAGCCAGAATGCCGCGGGATTGCTGCCTTCGACAAACTCAGTGCCACCGACACAGGTGGCATAGGGAGAACTGCACAAGCCATTAATGCCTTTACCAGATCCAGAACTACTGGAGCCGCTAGCGCAGCCGGCCGCGCCGCTATCACCAGAAGACACGACCACGCTTTGGCCCTGGGCAGCGGCTTGTTGCCATAGCGAGTTATAGAACGCCAGTTCGCTTGCGCCCATAGACGCTTCGCAGCTCCCATAGCTGAGTGAAATGATTGGAGCGGCGTTGTGACTAACTGCATAGGATGAGGCCAGATCAATGCCATCGGAGGTCCCAGAGGCGGCTACAATTACCTTGATCAGGGCGTAAGGCGCGATGGCTCCAGACCACTCAGTGTCGAGAGTTGTCTCAGTACTATCTCCCCCCAAAACGCCAGGGTCGGTATTGACGAGTACGATTTGGGGAGGATTTGGCAAGAGCCCAAACATTGTTTGAAATGAGGACACATCAGAGGAATTGATGTTGGAGCGGGCGATCACCGCTATCGTTTGCTTACGGCCGTAGCTGCCGCTTTCATATAAGGGATTTATGTTGTAGATGGTGGCATAGTCTGCGGGAGACAGGTAGTGTGAGGAACCGTTGGTGTATTGAGGATTGGCAAGCTGCGCGGGAGTAATTGGGGACGACTTGGCGATGTTATGCGAGTGGCGAAAATCGTGAAGCTTGACAACGCCTCCGACTACATCGGCGAGGGCCGCGGGAATTTGGGGGTCGCTCACATTCGCCAAGTGTTGCTCGCCAGCGATGTTGAAGCTCCGTATTTCGGTATTAAATGCGCGCGCGACCTGCCCAGTCGTTCCGCTGAAGATGATGGAACGATTGCCTGCCGGTGTTTCCTCGATGGTGAATCCATGACTGCGAAGCCATGCGGCGACCTTCTCGATGTCGGCCGCCGCTACGCCGAATTGAGACGCGAACTCCTGCGGAGAGAGGAACTTGTGATAGAGCGGCGATTTGGGATCGTTTTGTTGGGCTACTAACTGAGCGAGTTGCGCTTCCTGGTTGCTGTCTCCCTTGAGATTTAGAATCAAGCGCTCCATGGGAGTGCTGTCGTCAACGGAACTAGACGGGCCAGAGTTAGCCAGAGGGTGAACGTTGCCGTTTAAGCTGACTCTGTTGAACTCGTCTAGAGGCTGGACGATACGCGCTTTCGGAAGCGTCTGCGAACCGGCGAGAGCAACGAAAACGAGTGGCAGCACTAGGGCCGTGACTGAATGGAGACGAGGATTCATGTGCATGGTGTCGGCTAAAGATCTAATCGGTGACGTTACGTTTTGTCTGAGTAGTGAAACCTGTTGATAGTACTTGCGTAGAGCGCGGAAGAAGGGAGAGTAAGGGCATTGCTCCGTGGGGAAAATCTCGGGATTTTCGCACTTCTTAACCATCGGACTCGATTATTGGGAGGGAGTTGGGATGGTTGAAGTTGAATGGCACTTGGTGAGCGGTGAAGTGCCTTTCGATATGGGCGGCCTTGAGCCAGTTGCGGAAGGTGAGGCGTTGGCGGAAGCTGGAGGGGCCAGCGGAGATG
>Ga0182012_10001562_pt1 | contig 24994 bp, 20 predicted proteins | sample 612S2SmetaG_FD_120486 | JGI IMG/M metagenome (GOLD analysis project Ga0182012, IMG submission 120486) | Permafrost microbial communities from Stordalen Mire, Sweden - 612S2S metaG | ecosystem: Environmental > Terrestrial > Soil > Wetlands > Permafrost | place: Sweden: Stordalen | collected... | reverse complement strand
GTCTAGGAACTCAAAGTCGAGATCGTCCGCAACCTGCGCAACGATTTGCGACTTGCCGACGCCGCACGCGCCCCAGATATGTAGCGGCACACGTTCGCCGATCAGCGCATGAAGCGCTTCGTACAGCTTGGATGGTTTCATTTGGGGTTACCTCGGTCGGATTGCTGATTGGTCTGAGAAGAGGCTTGGTGTGGCATTTCAGCGAATGGGAAAGAATCGCAACCTGGCTGGTCTCAGGTTCCAATCGCACGAGTTTTCACGCCAGGCATAGAATTCTTGCAAGATGATTGTCCGGAAAATCGTGCACATCGACATGGATGCCTTTTATGCATCCGTCGAGCAACGGGATGACCCGCAATTGCGCGGCAAGCCAGTTGTTGTTGCCTGGCTGGGAAACCGTTCTGTCGTCTGTGCTGCTTCGTATGAAGCGAGGCGCTTTGGTATTCGCTCGGCCATGCCCGCGGTTCGTGCCGAGCGTCTTTGCCCAGAGGCTGTCTTCGTGCCTCCCGATTTCCCACGCTATCGGGCCGTTTCGCGGCTCGTGCGGGAGATCTTCAAGCGTCATACGGACTTGGTTGAACCGCTCTCGCTGGACGAAGCGTACCTGGACGTTTCGGAAAACAAGACCGGGCTGCCGACTGCCACGCGGGTGGCACGCGCCATTCGAGCACAAATCCGTGAGGAGCTGAACCTCACCGCTTCCGCCGGAGTGGCGCCAAACAAGTTCCTGGCAAAGATTGCATCCGACTGGCGAAAGCCGGATGGCCTCTTCGTGATCCAGCCAGATGAGGTGGATCCATTCCTCCGGCCGCTTCCGGTGGGACGCCTACCTGGCGTCGGCAAAGTGACAGAGGCAAGGCTTGAAAAGCTTGGAATACGGACCGTGGGAGACTTACGGGGGCTGGAGCTGCCCGCGCTCGAAGGACCGTTCGGCCGCCACGGCCTTCGCCTCTACGAGTTGGCACGCGGAATCGACAACAGCCCGGTCCTTCCGGACCGCCCCACACAATCCGTGTCCGCAGAAGATACTTTCCAGCATGACGTGCCGCTGTCAGAAACCGAGCCGCTGATTCGCCGACTGGCGGAAAAGACCTGGATTGCATCGCGCAAAGAGACCCGCATCGCGCGCACTGTGGTTCTCAAGCTGAAAACGAGCGAATTCAGGATCCTGACCCGAAGTCATACTCCCGCGTCTCCGCCGGCTTCGTGTGAAGAATTGACCGGCATAGCATTATCTCTGAGAGAGCGCGTGGACTTGGGTACCCATCAGCGCTACCGCCTGGTGGGCGTTGGCCTGAGCAATTTCCGCGATCCTGATCAGGCGTCTTTGCAACCAGAACTCTTCGAGTAACGATGGACATGCGATCAAATACTCCTCCTGATTTTACGGTGAAGACGGACAGGGACGACCCCGACCCTTCTGCCGAGCAAGTCGTGGTAGCTTACCACGAGAGAACAAAGCACCACTACCACCGCTATGCCGCCTCGCTTGGATACCTGGATTGGGCTAAGCAGCCAGATCCGTTCCGCCGTTACGACGGAGCGCCGCTGGTTCGCCTTCCTTTGCCCGTCGCGGGGCGGGCGCTTCCGTACTGGCAGCTCTACGTTGCGGACAACATCGTGCCGGCTCCGCTTTCGGTCGACTCGATCTCGCTCTTCTTGCGCTATGCATTCTCGCTGACAGCTTGGAAACGGTTCGAGGGAACCACATGGCCTCTGCGCGCCAATCCGTCGAGCGGGAACCTCCACCCGACGGAGGGATACCTGCTCTTGCCGTCGTTGGACGCTATCCACAACCGTCCCGGTGCATACCACTATGCACCGAAGGCGCACGGCCTCGAGCTTCGAGCGGACTTTGATCCCTCGGTTTGGGCGGCCTTGACAGCAGCGTTTCCGGAGGGCTCATTCCTCGTTGGGCTGTCGTCCATTCTTTGGCGGGAGGCCTGGAAATATGGCGAGCGTGCGTTCCGATACTGCCAACACGATGTCGGCCACGCGCTGGGGACGATACGATTCGCTGCGGCTGCCCTCGGGTGGAAGATCCGCCTCCTCGACCGTGTGGGCAGCGCCGCCGTGGCCCAACTTCTCGGACTCGACCGCGAGGCCGACTACACCGGCGCAGAGCGGGAGCATCCCGAACTCGTGGCGCTTGTGGTCAGGGAGAAATGGGCCAGCGACCGGGGCCTCTGCCTATCCAAAGAGTTGGTATCCCAGGTGGCCAATTCTCGATGGTACGGCACGGCGAACGTGCTGAGTCCCGAGCACGGTGTCGATTGGCCAGTGATCGACCAGGTGGCCGCCGCCACTACAAATCTGGGGATTGCGGCCGAGGAAGAATTCTCCAGCTTCCCTTCCGAGGAAGAGCTCTTCCGGGCGCCAGTTCGGTCCGGAGCCTCGACTGCGGAAAAAGTCATCCTGGGGCGCAGAAGCGCGGTCAGCATGGACGGGTCCACAGCGATTCCTGCTGCGACCTTCTTCCGGATGTTGGCTCGTCTCGTGCCCACCCGAGACGGCCGATCTATGCCGTGGGACGCCCTACCGTGGCGCCCACGCATCCACCTGGGCCTCTTCGTGCACCGCGTGAACGACGTGCCTCCCGGTCTCTACGTGCTCGCTCGGGATCCGGAAAAGGTCGAGACACTCCGGCAGGCTATGCGGCCTGAGTTCCTGTGGCAACGCCCTCCGTCGTGTCCGCATGGCCTTCCGCTATTCCTGCTGAAAGAGGGAGACTGCCGTACTCTGGCCGCGACCGTCTCCTGCGGTCAAGAAATTGCGGGGGACGGGGCCTTCAGCCTTGGGATGATCGCCGAATACATGGACAGTTTGGTTGTCTACGGCGCCAGCTTCTACCGAAATCTCTTCTGGGAGGCCGGCCTCGTCGGCCAGGTGCTGTACCTCGAGGCGGAAGAAGCCGGCATTCGTTCGACCGGGATCGGATGCTACTTCGATGATCCGGTTCACGAGGTCTTCGGCATCTCTTCGCGCGATTGGCAGAGCTTCTATCATTTCACAGTTGGTGGCCCGGTTGAGGACGGACGCCTTACCACGTTGCCTGCGTACAGTTCGGGGGAAGTCGGATGAACACTCCGGCATTTGAGTTGGATCGGTCGCCTGAGGCGTTCATTGCTACATTGGAGGTGGATAGTGCGATGATGCAGCACCGGAACGGCGATGGCTTTGGTCTTGTCTCCGCCGTCTGCGTGCGCATTGGAGATTTACCATCATCCGAGAAGACCTCCCGTCGACATCGGCGTTGTCCGTTACCGATCCGCGAGACGAATGGGGCGTGTCTTCGTCTAGCTCACAAGCTGTTCTAACTGAACACGTCTCGATTCGGAGATGAACGAATTCTGGCCAGTGCGACACAGGTCGGCACTCTCAACTCTTCCGCCCCATATCACAAAGCATCTCCACCAGTCATTCATAGTTTTGTCGTCCGCAGTCTCAGGGCATTGGCGATCACCGAGACGGAACTGAAGCTCATGGCAGCAGCAGCGATCATCGGGTTCAGCAGCAGTCCGAATGCAGGAAAAAGCACACCCGCCGCAAGCGGCACCCCAACGATGTTGTAGACGAACGCGAAGAACAGGTTCTCGCGGATATTGCGCATCGTTGATTTGCTGAGATGACGAGCGCGGAGAATGCCCCGCAGGTCGCCCTTCAACAGCGTGATGCCGCCAGCTTCAATCGCCACGTCGGTGCCGGTCCCCATCGCAATCCCAATGTCAGCTTGCGCGAGCGCGGGAGCATCATTCACTCCGTCTCCAGCCATCGCGACCACAGAGCCTTTTTGCTGGTGCTCCTTGACGACATCTGCTTTCTTTTGTGGCAGCACATCGGCCTCAAACTCGATGCCAAGCTTATCCGCGACTGCCTTGGCCGAGGTCACGTTGTCCCCCGTGACCATGATGATCTTCAGACCGGCTGCCTTCAGCTCACGAATCGCATCCGGCGTGGAATCCTTGATTGGATCGGCGACGCCTACGATTCCAGCCGCTTTGCCATCCACGGCAACCAGCATCACCGTGTGGCCCTCCTTACGCAGAGCTTCGGCGCGTTCGAGCAATGGTGCTGGATCGACTTCGAGATCGTGGAAGAGCTCGGCATTTCCGACCGCGACCTGTTTGCCTGAGACACTTCCTCGCACACCCTTGCCTGTAACGGAGTTGAATCCCTCCACCTCTGCCAGAGAGAGTTTCTTTGCCTCGGCTCCCTTCACGATGGCTGCCGCCAAAGGGTGTTCACTGGAGCGCTCAAGGCTGGCGACAACTTGCAACAGGTCGTTTTCGTTGATGCCCGACTGGGGAATGACGGCGCTCAGCGTCGGTTTGCCTTCCGTGAGGGTTCCCGTCTTATCGATGATGAGCGTGTCCACCTTGCCGAATATCTCAAGTGCCTGAGCATTGCGGATGAGGATGCCCGCGCGAGCCCCGCGACCTGTGCCGACCATGATGGCCATGGGAGTTGCGAGTCCGAGAGCGCATGGGCAGGCAACGATCAGAACGGCCACAGCATTCACCAGCGCATGAGCAAAGCGCGGCTGCGGCCCAACAAAGTACCAGACAGCGAAGGTGATCATGGCTGAGCCGATTACGGCAGGGACGAAGTACGCGGCGACGCGATCCGCCAGCCGCTGAATCGGCGCCCGTGACCGCTGCGCTTCGCTGACCATCTTTACGATTCGCGCTAAAAGCGTGTCGGTACCAACACGTTCCGCTCGCATCACGAACCCGCCGGTTCCGTTCACCGTTCCGGCCGTCACTTTCGCGTCTTTGTCCTTCTCTACCGGTATGGGCTCTCCGCTGATCATCGATTCATCGACGGAGCTCTGGCCTTCAAGAACAGTTCCATCGACGGGCACCTTTTCGCCGGGGCGGACACGGAGCCGGTCCCCAACTCGCACCTGATCGAGCGGCACGTCGGCTTCGCCGCCCTTGTCGTCAAGACGCTTCGCCGTCTTCGGAGCCAGGCCAAGCAACGCGCGAATCGCACCGCTGGTCTGGCTGCGAGCGCGCAACTCCAACACCTGACCCAGCAGAACCAGAGCAACAATGACCGCTGCAGGCTCGAAATACACATCGATCTGTCCTCCTGCTCCGTGAAGCGACGCCGGAAAGATCTGGGGAACTAAGGTAACGATGGCGCTGTAAAGATAGGCCGTGCCGGTACCAAGGGCAATCAGTGTAAACATGTTGAGGCTGCGATGCACCAGCGATTGCCAGCCCCTGACGAAGAACGGCAACCCACACCATAGGACCGCCGGCGTTGCCAGAGCGAATTCAATCCAGGCCCACACTTTCGCCGAGAACATGTGTTGCATGGGCAATGACGAGAGAAATGAAGAGACCATCAGCGCAAGCATGGGCGCGGCGAGCGCAACACTGATCCACAGGCGCCTCGTCATATTGGCCAGCTCGGGATTCGACTCTTCGGTGGTGACCTCACGAGGTTCGAGCGCCATTCCGCAGATTGGGCAACTGCCCGGCCCCATTTGTCTGATCTCGGGATGCATGGGGCAGGTATATTCCCCTTGCGACTCGGTTTTCGCCGCCGGGTGCGAAGGAGCTGCGTCCGGCTTAGCCGGCGCGTACATTTCCGGCGAGGCCCGGAACTTTGCGGCGCATCCCTGACTGCAGAAGTAGACAGTGGCGCCTTGATGTTTAATTCTTGCCGCGGCTTTCGATGGATCGACCTTCATCCCGCATACGGGATCGTGTTCTCCAGTCTGCTGCATGGGGCCATTATGACTGTATTCGCTCATTTTGCTCTGTTCCATTCTGACCAAGGTTCGACTGCATTCAAAATGGCTGATGATGCTTGCATGATTCTTATCCGTGGACACCGTCGAATTCGCCTCCTACGCGGCAACCATCGCCTCGTGTTCCTGCTCCTGGGCCCGGTAATCCCGGGCTTTCGCTTCGTAGAACCGGGCGATGCGTTCATGCTCGGCTGGCGGCTTTGGTATATTGAGGTCAGTACGGTTGTTTTTCGGGGCCTCACGGGTGTGATCTAAATCACCGCCGTAGAAAGCCCGGCAGTGGATGCTTACTATTGAGACTCGGAACCTTGACACAATGACTTGGGGCAGAAAGAGCGCGCTGTTCATGCTGGCGGTTGTGGTCCTTTGGACCGCGATGCCCGCGACTGCCTGTCTGCTTGCCATGCACACGACGGGACAGCACTCCTGCTGCGGCGCCATGAACATGACGCTGGCATGCGCTCCGGCAGGAACGACAGCGAATTGCTCGTGCTGCCAAGTCGGCCGCCAGAATCCTGCAGTCACTCTAGTTGCTCAATCCTCTTCTGAGCATTCGCAGCGATTGGCATTCGTGCCAACCCGGGCCAATCTCCAAGCGCCTAGCTCTCAGGGTGCCGCGTGCCGCAATGCGCTAGAAGCGCCGCAGCCGAAGTCCTCGCCGGGCGGTATCTTCATACTCCGAATCTAAAACTCCTTCCTTCGCAGGCTGAACCTGGGCCTTCGTGCGTCTTCGCGCGGCCACGCGCCATGCGAACCCGCGACTAGGCCGCGAGCTGTGTACCCGCTGGAGGGACGATGAAGATTCTTATTTCAGTAATTTGCATTCTTGTGGGAGTTGTGCCCGGCGTTTCGCGCGCACAAGCGCCAACAAAGACCGACGGCCTGGCCGAAATTGCCGCATTGCTTGGGCAGCATCATGAGCCCGAGGCTTCCAGCCCGGCGCTGACGCTCAAAGAAGTGGAACGGATTGCGCTCGCCGAGAACCCGGAGATCGCGGTCGCAGCCCGGCGAGTCGCCATAGCCGAAGCACACGTTCCCGCCGCCGGCTCGCTCGACGATCCCATTGCGATGTATCGCGGATGGGGTGTGCCGCTGGAAAAGCCGTGGGATTACAACGCTGCCCAGAATATGTTCAGCGTGAGCCAAACGCTGCCGGGGGCGGGCAAGCGGGGTCTGCGCGCGAGCGTGGCGGAGTCCGATGTGGACGTAGCCAAGGCACAGCTTGAACAGGTTCGCCTGGAGGTTCGCGTACGCGTACACAAGGCCTTCGACGACCTGCTCCTCGCCCAGGACGAACTGCGGATTCACGATCAGCACGTGGACATTGCGCGCCAGGCCATCGAGGCGGCGCGCATCAAGTACGCTGTCGGGAAAGTTTCGCAGCAGGACATCCTGAAAGCTCAGGTCACGCTCACCGGCCTGGCGGAACATATGATCCGGTTTGACCGGGACGCCGATTTGGCGCGAGCCCGGCTCAACACGTTGTTGGGGCGCGACCCAGCAGCGCCGCTCAACGTTCAAGGAGACTACGCGGTTCTCGTCGCCCTGCCTGCGGCGCAGACACTCGAAGACCAGGCTCTTCAATCCCGGCCCGATCTGGTGGCGGCGCGGGAAGCCGCAGAGCGCAGCCACAAAGAGCAGGCGCTCGCGAAGAGAGCATTCCTCCCGGACTTCACGATCTCAGCAGGCTACATGCTGATGCAGCCTAGCCAAAACATGCGCAATGCCTACATGGTGGAGGGTTCCATGAACCTTCCCTGGCTGAACCACCGCAAACACGATGCGGAGATTCGAGAGGCCACTGCAACGGCAACCGAGCAGGATGCGGAACTGGCTGAGTTGCGCAATTCCGCGTTTGGGCAGATTCAGGAGGTGCTGGTTGAGGCACGGGCCGCGCAACAGCTTGCGCACATGTATCACGACCAGCTCCGGCCACAAGCAGAAACCACTCTCCAGGCGAGTGTGATCGCCTACGAGAACGACAAGACAGACTTTCTCGATCTGCTCGACAGCCAGATGACGGTCGTCGATGTCGATCTCGACTGGTTCCAAGCCGTCGCGGACTTCGACTCTCGGCTGGCAGACCTCGAACTCGCTACGGGCACTTCATTGGATCAGCAACAGCAGACCACGCCGGAGGTAAAACCGTGAAGACGCGTACGTATCAGCTCGCCCTTGCATCGGCAGCTGCCATTTGCATTTTGCTTGCAGCCGCACTCGCTTATGTCCTTCTGTACCGGAACCGCACAACTCCGCCCGCAACCTCGCAGGATCCGGTTGTGGCGCGCGGGCCGGAGACGGCTTCGCAGCCCACGCCGCAGAGCAATGCATCGCCGGCGGGGAGTGAACCCCCACTTGCCCCTGTTCAATTGTCACCGCAGCGGCTTCAGGAAATCGGCGTGACAACAGCGGTCGCGGAGCTCAAGAACGTAAACGACGATCTGAGCGTTCCTGGAAATGTGGACATCGACGAAGAGAAACTTTCGTATGTGCAAACCCGCTTTCCGGGCTGGATTCAGGATGTCTATGCTAACGCGACATACCAATACGTCCGCAAGGGACAGCGCCTGTTCACGGTGTATAGCCCGGATCTTGTGAGCAGTGAGCAGGAGTACCTGTTAGCCAAACAAAACCAGAATGCATTCGCACAGGATATGCACGGCATGGCCGCGCACGAGAGTGGGTGGCTGCTCAAAGCCGCAGAAGAGCGCTTGCTGCAATTCGGCGTTCCGGAGCAGACGATCACCGACCTGGAGCAGAGCGGCAAGGTGCAGCGCAACATCGCTATCGATTCCCCGGTCTCCGGCTATATCACCGAGCGCGAAGCTTTGCCAAACGCCTACGTGCAGCCGGAAACGAAGCTCTATACCATCGCCGATCTTTCCACGGTGTGGGTGTACGCCAACGTATTTCAGAACGACGTGGGCCGCCTGAGGCCAGGCGACGCGGCGCAGGTTACGGTCGACGCCTACCCCGGACGCCGTTTCAACGGACGCATCGGTCAGATTCTTCCTGAAGTCGATCCTGCGACACGAACGGTACGCGTGCGCCTAGTCTTCTCGAACCCCGGTGTGGTGCTGAAACCGGGCATGTATGTGAATGTGGATATCGCGGTTTCGCTTGGTCGGCAATTGGTGATACCGGCTTCAGCGGTGCTGCAGGCCGGCTCGCGGGCAATTGCGTTTATCGACCACGGAAACGGCAATTTGGAACCCCGCACCATCGAGACAGGGCCGCAGCTCGACGATTCGATTGTCGTCCTGAACGGCCTGAAGCCGGGCGACCGCGTGGTCAGCTCGGCCAACTTCCTGGTGGATTCCGAAGCGCAGCTTCAGGCGGCTCTCGGAGCCTATACGGCCCTCCCGCAACAACCGGCTGCAAGCGCGAATTCCGCACCCACGGCACAGATCCTGATCGACCTGAGCACAGAGCCATCCCCACCGCGCAATGGCGCGAACACAGTGCGAGTGAGGCTGACAGGACTCGACGGCAAGCCTGTGATGGGAGCGCAGGTAAGCGCGAACTTCTTCATGCCGGCCATGCCTGCGATGGGGATGGCAGCGGAACACGCCGTTGCCGCACTCGCCGATAAGGGCAATGGCATCTACGAAGGCCCTGTACAACTGCCGACCGGCGGGACTTGGTCTGCGACGGTCACCGTTCAACAGGGCGGCCGGACGGTGGCCGTGAAACAGCTCAGCGTCAGCGCCACAGGAGGCATGTGATGATTTCCAAAATCATTGCGTGGTGCGCGCGCAATCCGTTCCTCGTTTTCACCGGCGCCATTCTCCTGGTCGTCGCAGGTATTTGGTCCATGCAGCGCGTGCCGCTCGACGCGCTACCCGACATCAGCGACGTTCAGGTCATTATTCACACGCCGTGGGCGGGCGAACCGCCTAATGTGATCGAAGACCAGGTCACGTATCCGATTGTGACGGCACTGCTCTCGGCGCCTCACGTCAAGAATGTGCGTGCCCAGACCATGTTCGGCGACTCTTACGTCTTCGTCGTTTTTCAGGATGGAACCGACCTTTACTGGGCGCGGTCGCGGGTCATCGAGTATCTGCAACAAATCGCAGGCAAGCTTCCCCCCGACGTGCATCCCGCCATCGGTCCCGACGCGACCGGGGCGGGCTGGGTCTATGAGTACGCAATCGTGGACCGGAGCCACACCAAGAGCCTCGCCGACTTGCGCGCGCTGCAGGACTGGTATCTGCGCTATCAGCTTGAAACCGTGCCTGGCGTGGCAGAAGTCGCCAGCATCGGCGGCTTTGTGCGCCAGTACCAGGTGAACCTCGACCCGAGAAAACTATTCTCCTACGGCATCTCCGCCTCCACCGTGATCGACCGCGTCCGCCAGAGTACAAATGAAGTCGGTGGAGACGTGCTCGACATGAACGGAGCCGAGTACATGATCCGAGGCCTCGGTTATCTGAAATCGCTCTCCGATCTCGAAAACGTTCCAGTCGCGACAAAGAACGGTACGCCTGTGTTGGTGAAAGATCTGGGCACAGTCTCCTTTGGCCCCGACGAAAGGCGCGGCGCAGCCGACTGGCAGGGGCAAGGCGAGACCGTAGGCGGCATTGTGGTGATGCGCTACGGAATGAATGCGCTCAACGTCATCAACGGGGTAAAAGCCAAGTTCAAGGAGATTGCGCCCTCGCTGCCGGCCGGTGTTGAGATTGTTACTGGCTATGACCGCTCCTGGCTGATCAATCAGTCGATTCACACGCTCAAGCGGGATCTCATCTTTGAAGCAATCATCGTCAGCTTCGTCAGCATCGCCTTCCTCTTCCACTTCCGTTCCGCGCTGGTCCCCATCCTCACAATGCCCATCGCCGTGCTGGCCGCGTTCATTCCCATGTACCTCCTGCACGTCAGCTCCAACATCATGTCGCTCGGCGGCCTGGCGCTGGCAGTTGGTGTGCTGATCGACGCTGCGATTGTCATGGTGGAAAACGGATACCGCCATCTCGCTGAGCGCACCGATGTTCCAGACGATGCGGAGCGGCGGCGCATTCTCGTCGGTGCGGCGCAGCAAGTGGGGCCGGCGCTCTTCTACTCGCTCATCATCATCGTGGTGTCGTTTCTGCCGGTGTTTCTGCTTGAAGCGCAGGAGGGCCGAATGTTTCGGCCGCTGGCCTGGACCAAGACGCTGGTTCTCATCTTTTCCTCGCTGCTCTCCATCACCCTGGTTCCGGCGCTCATGCCGCTGTGCCTGCGCGGAAAGCTGCGCCCGGAATCGAAGAATCCAGCCGCGCGCATCACGCAGGCCATCTATCTCCCGATACTGCGCTGGTGCCTCAGGCATTGGAAAATCGTCATCGCACTGAATCTCGCCTTTCTGGCCGCAACCATTCCTCTCTATTTCCGTCTCGGAAGCCAGTTCATGCCCGCGCTCTATGAAGGCTCAGCTCTCTACATGCCGAGCGCACTGCCCGGCATATCCATCACGCAAGCGGTTTCACTCATGCAGGAGCAGGACCGCATCATCCACTCCTTTCCTGAGGTTGCTACAGTCTTCGGCACCGTGGGTCGCTCCGACTCGGCCACCGACAACGCTCCTCTCGACATGTACGACACCACTATCATGCTGAAGCCGCGCAGTGAGTGGCGCCCCGGCATGACCTACGAAAAACTGATCCATGATATGGACGAGAAGCTGCAATTCCCTGGGCTCACCAATACCTGGACCATGCCCGTCGAAAACCGACTCGACATGGAACTGACCGGCATCAAGACTGCGGTGGGAATCAAGATCCAGGGCCCCGATCTCGCGCACATCGAAGATATCGGAGCGCGAATGCAACAGGTTCTTTCCGCGATGCCGGAAACCAACTCAGTCTTTGCCGAGCGGGTTTCGCAGGGCTTCTATCTCAATGTGGATGTGAACCGGCCCGAGGCCGCGCGCTACGGCCTCACAGTTGCCGACGTCCAACGGGTCATCACTTCGGAGATCGGCGGAGCGGACATTGCGCAAAATGTGGAAGGACGCGAGCGGTTTCCAATTGCCGTGCGCTATCAGCGCGATTTTCGCGATCATCCTGAAGCCTTATCGCAGGCTCTCATTCCAACCCCCTCTGGAGAGCAGATTCCCATAAGCGAAATAGCTCGCGTGTACTACTCGCGCGGGCCCGCCATGATCCGCGACGAAGACGGTGCGCTCACCGGCTACGTTTATCTCAATTTGAATACCAATGATTACGGGGGGTTTGTGAATCGAGCCGAGAAGTTGTTGAACCAAAAGGTCGCTCTGCCGGCGGGCTACACCTGGCGATGGGCCGGGGAGTACGAGTTCGAGATGCGCGCCAAACAGCGCCTCACAATCATCCTGCCCATCGTGTTTTTCGTCATCTTCCTGCTGCTCTATCTCGTATTCAAATCGGCCACCGAGGCCGTGGTGCTGATTGTGCCCACACTCTATGCCATGTCGGGAGGGCTGCTTTTGCAGTGGCTGCTCGGCTATAACTTCAGCGTTGCGGTATGGGTCGGCTATATCGCACTGTTTGGCATTGCAGTTGAGACGGGCGTAGTGATGGTCGTGTATTTGGATGAGGCCTTCCAGCGCCACTTAGCGCAGAATTCGTCAATGACTGAGGATGCACTGCACCAGGCGGTCATTGAAGGCGCAGTGCAGCGTCTGCGGCCAAAGCTGATGACCGTGGCGGCTGTCATCCTGAGTCTCGCGCCAATCCTCTGGGAAACCGGTATCGGCTCCGATGTGATGAAGCCCATTGCCGCCCCGATCGTCGGCGGGATGATTACATCCACGATCCACGTTCTGATTCTGGTTCCGGTATTCTTCCTGCTCATCAAGCGCAGGGCTTTGCGTCGAGGGCTCTTAACCGAAAGCCAGGCCCAGCGATACACCTAGCAGCATTCCGTGGCAGAGCAATGGTCCAGCATGGATCAGTCTCGATGAGACAAGCAGGCTCGGTCGATCGGCCTACGCGGAATTATCAGTTTACGCGAACAGCCCAACGCGCGCATCGAGCCGAGCAGCAGGCCAATTGCCGTTCCTCGGGAGGATCGTTGACCATTATGAAATGGTCCTTGGTTGGTGCGATGGACCATGTAGCGGACGTTAGGCGGCGTCATCCAATTCTTCAGCCTCTTCCACCGGCTCGTCATCATCAATTTCGACGAAGGATTCCGAGTCCTTTTCCGATTCGGCAGGCTCAGCTATCTGCGTGGCCGCCGGTGTGGACACATCGAAGAGGCTTGCGGCCTTTAGTGGCGCCGGTTTCGTTGACTCGGCCGGCTTGGCAGTTGCCGCAGGCTGTGCGGACTCCGTCTTCGGCGGCACTAGCTTTGTCGTCGTCTTCGATTTGGCACGCGCCTCCGCCTGGGCCGCTTTTGAGGCCGCATCCATTTCGGCTTTCGCCTTCTCCAGTGTGTTCTTCATCTGAAGATGGGAACCGACAAAGCCGACGATGGTCGAGGACAACTCGGCGTCGAGGTCCTCGGCGGTGCCGGTGACGCTGAGGGGCGTGGTGAGAGCGTCATTGTCGCCGTCTTTGAGCTTCTTCGGCACGATGTTCACCCGAATCTGATCTGCATCGACAAGCGTGACCGTCAGCAACACTGCACGGTCCCGCAGGACTGGTGCGAGTTCTTTGAACATGGATATATCTCCTGGTGGATGTTGATTTCGGGATCACGGCCGCCGAGCGCGTTTCCGCGTCTTCGACCATAGCTGGGGATCGACGGGCAACGGGCTCATGAATCCACTTTGCGCATTGAAGAATCCGCCGTGATGCGTGAGCCTTCCATAGCGGAAGAGCCGAGCAAGCATGGCCAGTGCGCTCGCAGCCAAGGTCTGGTTGATGAAAGGCTCCTGACGGTCCAGCGCCTCGACTGCGGAACAACTGGGCAGGGGGTCTTCACCAACCGCGGCGTCGATGATCTCGGGATATAACTCACTGACGGTGCGCAGTCGGGCAGCCTTTCGTCGATTGCGCGCATTCAATGGCTGGCCAAGAACAAACTGGCCGCTGGCGGCGTTGTTGCCGAGATCGAGCCAATACGCTGTGCGGTTTCTGGTCTTCGTCAGCGCCCGCTCGATGATGCCCCGTGCCGCGCGCGTGTCCACACAAGCGATGAGAAGGTCGAGAGAGGAGTCATTGATCCGGTCGAGCGTCCGTTCATGGAAATTCGCAGGTTCGGCTCGCCACCGGGTACCCCAGAACAGGTTGATGCGATTGATCAGGACGGTCGCCTTGTTCTGCCCGATGTCTGAGATCGAGAATGGCTGACGTACGCAGTTCGTCTCGGAAACCGCATCGGCGTCCATCATGACCACCTCCAATCCCGAGGAGCGCCCCCAGACCCTCATCGCCTGGTCCAGATATGGGAGGCCCATAACGATGGCGCTGCCGGTGCCGCCAGCTCCGACGACGAGAACGCGCACTACCCGCTGACCGATCAGATCGCGAGGAAGAGTATGCTCGATGCGCATGTTAGCCCCTCTCTCCGCGCACGAACTGCGTGAGCGTCTGAGGCAAAACGATAAGTGTTTGGAGCGGGAACCGCTGGCGCTTCCTGGCCAGCCCTGTCCACAGTGCCTCGAATCCGCCTTCATGGCGCGTCAGGCGGCCGACGTTTGCGTGCGTGAAGGCGCTCTCGTAGAAGCCGCGCTCCCAGGATGGAATTGCACTCACCGAGGCACTGTCCGGGCGCCGCATGGTGCCCGTGCAAACGCGTCCGTCGTCCGATAGGTTCCAGAACGGCGCGACAGCGAGCTTCGTTGAACTTTCCGGCCGCATGTTCTCTGTGAGCGACCGGATATTGAGTTCGCCATTCGAGACCCGCCAGACCAAAGGAGGTTGCGGGAAAATGCGGCCGCTCAGCTCTGCGGCCTTTCCTTCTGAGTTCTCGTAGAACATCTGGCGGCGTTGCGTCGGAGTCCACCAGACGATCATCCGGTCCGCTTTGGCGAGAATATTCGCCGGCAAGATGTCGGCCTCGAAGCTGCCGCTGAGGGAGCGCACGAGAGACTCGATGAATGACACACTGAGCGGTTGCGCAGGACCGAGGGTGGGCGACGCGTCCTTGTGAGCGGTCACATCGTGGCGGGTGATGAAACTGCTTTGCCGTTCACGGTAGACCAGAAGCGCTTCACGCAGCTCGAAGCAATGGTTCTCCCCGATCGATACATGGACTTGCATCCCGTTTCTCCCACTCCTGAATCGCTTCGACCAACTGAAAGAGTTCGCAATTGAGCGCAACAAACCGCTCCACGACCCGCACCGCGTGTCGAACTTCATCCGCCTGCCGCGGTGAAAAGACGACACACAGGGTTGGCTCGGCAGTTCCTTCCATCATGTATTGGCCTTCCTCGTCGAAGCAGGCCGTGATGGCGTCATGCTCTTTGAATGTGACAAGCACGGCCGGCAATGGGGGCTCATCATATTGACCAGCTTCGATGTAATCCCCGGACTGCTTGAGACGAAGCCGGGAGAGGCGTTCGATGCGTCGCAACCGTCCGAACCAGGTGGCATAGCTCCCCGTGGAGAACCTGTGCAGCAATTCGCGGTCGCGCACCTTCCAATCACGGCATTCGCGTTTCAGCGTCTTCCGGATGCACTCCGGCAGCGCCTTTTCGATCTCGGGAAACTCATACTGGCCGCTGTCTTCTTCATCGTCCTGGTCGGCATATTCCCGCATTCGCTCCTCATAAAGGAGCGCATCGTCATGGTTGTAGATCCTCATCACGCGATAGAGCGCATGGGTCAATGCCCAATAGAATGCCGCACCGAGTCCCTCAGCTTCCGCCTCTAGCGCATCGATTGCCGGGCCAATCTCGAGGTAGCCCGCTCCGCTGCACTCCACGGTGACGGCGAGTTGACCGCCTTCGAGCGCCGCGTCGCAGCCTGCACGTCCCAACACGTCGCTCACCTCAAGGTGGTATTCGACGTTGCGTTGAAGCAGATCGCCCCGCTCCGCGCCGATGCCGCTCATCATTGCGTGCTGAGCGAACGCCAGGGCGTTGCCGCCACACTGCTTCCATGTCTCCACGGTCCCCAACCCTTCGCGCACGAGGACGGCGCAGAGTTCGTAGACCAGTTCGGCATTGACCTCATGGCTGTACTCGGTGCGAACTTCGGAAAGGGACGGCAAGGCCTGGCAGAATGCTGGTGCAAGAGTCGCTATCCCAGCGGTGGAAGCAGATCCGGCGGCGCCGGGAGCCGATGGCTGCCCGCTACCACATGCCGGCTCATGGCTTCTGAGACTGCGTGTGCGAGATCGCAGGACTCTCTGCATTTCAGATGCCTCGCCAGAATCAGATTGGCATCTGGGGATGGCTCTGCGGCCTTCTGGATGAACAGAGCCGCGAGCGCCTCTTGTGACATCGCGGACCTTGACACGGCTCAACCCTTTGATCCGATCGCTCGGCTGAATGTGTAGCGCAAAGCGGTCCCAGTGTCTTCCGGGCCCGTGAGGGTTGCGGTTGCAATCTCCGGGTAGGTCGGCGTGAGAAGGTCGCGAACCTGGTCGACTGTCATCTGCGGCGCCGGATCAGGGATGCGAACGCCGTTGTAGTTGAACTCGCGCAGTAGTACTTCTGCTTTGAGACTGGCCATTGGGCTGTTTCTCCTTGTGCTTCCTGGGGGTGATTTCGAACGAAGAGCCGGCGTCCGCTGTCTTCGGAACATGCTTGCATGCACGGGCAACCGAGAGGTTAGCGCTTACATGAATTCTCATGAGGCCGATTTCCGGCCTCATGCTGAGAATGCGATTCAAGGGCGATTTAGCGAAGGAAGGGCAGGGCGATTCTCGGTTCAACCCCGCAGCTTTGAGTAATACTCAATATAAGAGTAGCTCTATAAGAGCTACTCTCTTTTGAGTGTAAACTCAATATTAAGCATCACTTACAGTTAACATTTGAGTGGAACTCACTATTAAGAAGCATCGCACCTCTACCGGCAGGTGTCAAAGGTTCAAAGGAGTTTTGAGTCAAAATAGGCAGGAATCTAAGGAATTCACCCTACTGGACAGGTTTGTGAGTAGACCTCAAGCTCTGAGTATCCGCCCCACCCATCCCCTGTTCCGCCGGCCCCTTCCCTCCCCAAGAATCGGCAATGGGGGAGCGATCACCCGATTTCCCCCGCCACACTGCCGAACAAGTGAGGCGCAATTAGGCGCTGCTGGGAAAGAGGCCTGATGGCAGCGCGCAGGCTCAGCCGAAGAGGCTGAGCTGCACGGCAGGTTCCGTAGCGGTAGGCCACGGCGAAGGATTCTTCCGTATCCTCACACCCGCAGGAGGCTCGACAAGGTGGATGCCTACCTGTTCCGCTGGTGGATCGGCGAGTTCTGTGCCAGACAGATTGAACACGGGATTGTCGTCCTCCTCGACCCGCACGGCTGGTGGCTGTGGCAGCAGCTGCCCCCGCTCGCGGTCCAATTCGCGCCACACTTTGTCCGCGGATTCCCCAACTCCTGCCTTCTCAACCAACTCGCGCGCCATAGCGCTCATCAGGTCTTCGTCGGTATCGAGCGATTGCAAGCCTTCACCCGAGAACTTGCCCTCCATCATGAGTGCGACCAGCATCTTCTTGCCCATCAATCGGAGGCAAGTCTCTTGCATCGTGCCTGGATAGGTCACGAACTTCACGCGGACATCGTGCCGCTGGCCGATGCGCCAGGAACGGCGGCTTGCCTGGCGCAAGGTGTGCAGCGAATAGCCGGTCTCGTAGAAATACAACGTCGGAAAGGCCAGCAGGTCGAGGCCTGTCTCCACCAGCTTCGGATGACAGAGGACGACTTCAACTCCAGCCTTCAATTGCCGCTCGTACCACTCCTCTCGCTTGTCCGCGGCAATCGAAGAGCGAAGAACAGCAACCCGGAATCCTGCTTGCCGCAGAACAGTATCGAGCCGCAGCGTGACATCCTTCTCACCTGTATAGGTCGCGTATACCTGGCAGCGCCGGCTCTGCCGGAGCTCCTCGCGCATGTCGGCGATGAGAGCGCGTTCCTTCGCATAAAGACGATCTTCGGTGAGATTCTTGGGCGTCGTCACCAGAAACCTCACATACTCTTTGGTCTGAGGGTCAAAGGCGCGCGCCCAGATATCCTCGAATCCATAGGGATGGTCGGGATAGAGTAGGAGCGTATTGAGCAGGATGCTCATCAGGCTTTTGTTGCCTCGATGCGCCCGCATCGCGGCCCGGATGTCCTCTTCAAGCTCCTCGTAGGCTTTGGCGAGTTCCTCATCCATCTCAACCGAGAGAACGCTCTCGTCGTATCGCGGCAGGTTATCCGCAATGTCTTCGAGCGAAAGGAACGCCGTAGTGTTCATCAGGAACTTGCCGAACAGCAGCGGCGACGCTCCCGGCTTCTTCAGAACCTGGATCGTCTTCTTGGTTGCTCGCGAGCAGGCGTTGTCTGTGCCTCGAACCTTCTCGATAGTCTCAAGCACACCATACTGCTGCTGAAAGTCGCGCCGTCCCTGTCCGCCGTATGCGAAACCCTCGCCGGCCATGGTGCGCGGCTCCATCCGGTAGAAGATGTTGAACAGATCGTCGGCGTAACCGCCCATCAAGGTGCCAGTGAGAGCGATCAGCCTCTTCGCCGCGCGTCCGAGCACTCCCAGGCCGTTGCCTTGCGCCGTGTCGCCGGCCAACTGGTGCAACTCATCCGCGATGGCAAAGTCGAACCATCCGCCCATGTACCGGCCTATGTACTCAATCGGCGCCATGCGTTGAATGCGCTCGCGATCGGCCTGCCAGAGCGCGGAGAAGCGCGTTGTTCCTCCCTGCGGCAGAGTCAGCGATTCCGAGAGCTTGATCTTGTCAACGAAGTCGAGATGGGTGAGCTTCTGGCGCTCCGAGTCCATAATCGCCGCGCCAGTGTCTGGATTGATGATGCCGCCCAGGTTTGGCCCGGATTTCGCCTTGATGTAGGCGTGGTCCCAGTAGTAGCCCAGCTTCCCCTTGTCCTTGCCGGTAATGAAAAACGCAGGCGCAGAGCAACGTTTACGCCACCCCTTGCGGCCTATGCGCCGTAGCTCGGTGAGAGACAGGCGCATACCCTCGTACACGATCCTCCCATTGCGCAGCTTAACTTCGCAGATGCCGTGCGGTTTCTTGGGATCGCCACCGTTGCGCATGTCCTCGATCAGAAAGGTCCTGGCGCGCGGCACAGTCAGCAGAGTCTCACGCGCCCACTTGTGCGTGATGTGCGACGGGCACATCACCAGTGTTGTGCTGGGCCGCCCATCCGCCAGCACATGAATAGTGCCCAGCGCCATATACGTCTTGCCGGCTCCGCACTCGGCCACGATGCGTGCGGACTTGGCTTTGCGCAGATACTTCGCAGTGCCGGTAATGGCAAGCGCCTGGGCAGGGAGCGCCTTGCGCAGCAGCGTTGCAATACGCGGCGCAACAGGGTCTTTCGTGCTCTGAAGCGGAGGATAGGTTTCGAGAATTCGCAAGCCGAGTTCGGCTGCGTGTGTTCGGAGATAGGAATAGACATCGGTTTCCATCGAGGTGCCTCGCGGAATCTGGTCTGCTGGGGTTTTCGGGGGTGGGTTGGTCAAGAAGGTAGAGGGTGAGGATAATCAGAGGCCGGTTGGCGGGTCAGCTTCCAAATAGCGGACCGCTCATGCGGAATCCATCCAAAAGGTTCGATAGAATCCTCATTGTTCCCGAAACGCCTCTGTGTTGCCGGGCTGAAACCCCGTCCTAGCATTTCCTCATGCAAACGTCCCTACAGCCCAGGTCTCAAGTTCGAACCCCGGGCTACCGGCAAATCGACGCCACATCCTGTGATTTGCGACACAGCCAAGGGATTCAAATCATGGAAGCCTCGTGCGTTCGGCATTTGTCTGTCCATTGGGCGTTCAGCGTCAGAGGACCGATGAATCACAAGACCTCAGATGCGCAGTTCATCTACGACCGCTCTTGGATGAGTCGCAGGGAGGCTTCGACACAGGTTGAACGTTCCCAGTATCCTGCCCCGATGTATGTCGCCAGCGCCTAATGGCCGGTAATGAGGAGAAGAAAACATGGAAGAAAACGAAGGTAAGAGCAAGATGCCTGTGAAGCCAATCGTCGCTGTGGGTGTTCCTCGGGCTACGTGAAATTGGGCACTGCGTCCGTTCTTTGCTGCGCGTACAATCAGGACGATTTGGCCAGAGTCCAGAAATCAACTTGGACATCGACATTTCGAAACCGAGCGCGATGATTTTCAGTGTCGCGAGGCAGGGAAAATGGGGAAGGTCATGAAGAGGAACAAACTGATATTGGGGGCAATCGCTGTGATCGTCCTCGTGGTTGGAATAGCTGTTGCAGTCCATAAACCGCCCCAATCCAATGGAGGGGCACCAACAACGCCGGCCCCAGCTGCAACCGACCAACCTCCTGTAAAGGCAGAAGCTGATCCACAGCCACCTGTTTACAACTTCAAACCGCACTCGGTGGTCTGTACTACAGGGGAAGTCCTCGACGGGGATCCGATCATTGTGAAGATCGAGCCGATTGGGACATGGGAACGGCTGACAGTCTCTCTTCTCGCTCTCACTCCTGGCACCGATCCCCCAATCAGCCGAGATACGTGGCATGCCACATTTGTCCGGAGTGACCCTGAACTCCCGAGTTGGGGTGCCAAGGAGAACGGAGTCGAAGTCGCAGCACTGGCCTACGACTATTATCTAGCTGAAGGCGATCAACACTTCTCAATGGCGGTTATCACCCCGAATACTGGGGACCAGGTGCAGTATCAAGGGCTATGCAGGGCGAACAAAATCTTCTGAGAGATTTTAGATCACCTCCCTCTAACTCTTGACCGCACTTCATGAATGGGAAATGGAAGGTAATCGAATGATGGTCCCAAGAAGAATCATTCTGAGCCGCAAGGGCTTTGATAGCGGGACAGGAAGATGCCCCAGCCCCATTTTCAAGGACGGCACAATGTTCAGCATTCCCATACCGGGGAAAACCGAGTCCACTCGGTACAAGGATTTGGGCCGACAAGGGGAGTACGACTTCCCGAGGAGGTTGGTCGCTTCGCCGAGGCGCACGATTGGGTTTGTAGACGACAATGCTCACCTTGATAAAGTTCACCTTTGTAAGGTTCACCTTGATCCAGATATTCGCCCAGAACTGCGCCCGTCGTCTGCGAAAAAGGAGTGTGCTGACCTTTTGCTTTTCGGCCAGGACAGTGCTTCTCAGAGGCACCTTGAGAAGAACTGCGTGGGAATAGGGGACTTGTTCCTCTTTTTTGGACTGTTCAAGGAAGCGAAGCTAGAAGGAGGCTCCGTGCTGTTTGACCGCGATAAGACGGAGAAGCATGTGCTTTGGGGCTGGCTACAGGTTGGAAGGATCTTTCCACTGGAAAAAGGGGACCCTGTGCCAGAGGAATTGAAGTGTGCCGGCCACCATCCCCATCTCGAATCTCGCGAGTCCCCACACAACTGCATCTATGCAGCGCCTCCGAAGCTTTCGCTTTCCGAAAATCTCGGCGGAGCCGGAATCTTCGAGAAGTACGATGACGCTCTTTGCCTCACCACGAAAGATGAGCGTGGGCCCAGCTATTGGACGTTACCCGCCTTCTTCGCCGAGGTCGGTATGACCTATCACGGCCCGAGCACGCTTCATGGCCTGCACACTTGGGATCGACAAGGCAAGTTCATTCATGGGCGATCGGTTGGGCGGGGACAGGAGTTCGTGATGAAGACCGACGGGGTAAACGCCAAGATAGCGAGGGAAATCGAGACTTGGCTTGAGTCCATCTTCAAACATGCAAAGAAGTCAAACTGAATCATGACCTCGTGCGGCATAGCCCCAAAGCTGCGGCGGCCGTGGAAGAGGGTGATCGTGAGGCCGAGAATGAACTGGCTGCTCGGGTTTTGCCAAATCGCCATCCCAATCGGGGAGCACCCTCGTAGTGGTATTTAGGATTTGATGCCAATCTTTCCATTCGCAGTCGAATGACCGGCAACTCAAGGATTGACCAGCTATCCAAACACAGATACTTTGATTGCTGGACCTGGCCGCGAAGTTTTGGCCAGAGAATTTGGGGGCCAGTGAATAGGGCCATTCATCTCTGGGAAGTTGAGTTCCTGGGACCGCAATCCATTCCCGATCCACTCAAGCATTTCCTCCGTCGTTGCCGAAATCAGCACTGGCTGGCATCCAATGCCGTCAAGAGCCTTGAAGCGCTCTTCCGCCTCGACAACGCCGAGTATGTGCTCGGCCCACGATGGTTCGGCGGGAAGCCCGAGAAAGGTCACCAGCGTTGTCCATGCCTGATCTCGCTGATAGCCAAGCAGAATCGTCCGCCCAACGCCACCGTTGGTATACAGTTGTTCCGAAACAGCCACCAAATGCCGCACAGGATGCTTCCGATCCGGCAAGCTCACGGCACCCTTGTAGCAAGAGGCGTGTTCGCCGAGAGAAACTTCCTTCACTTCACCGTCCGGGAAGGTCAGCGTGAACGTGGCCTTCTCGTGCGCAGCCGCTGTGATTGCACCCACGTCGGAGTCGTTGCCGAAGACGCTGATGAGGTGCGCCTGTTCGTCTTCTCCTACATAGCGGTCTACCCGCAGCCGTATTCGTGTCGAGGTCTTCTCCGTCATGCGGTGATACTCAAGCAACCCGAGCCTCAGGTGCGCATTCTGCATCGGCCTCTCCCTCCTGCTTCGCCGGCGTTTCGGTCAGCTTCAGTGTTCTACCGTCGGCATAGACCAATCGCAATTCGTTGGCCCACCGTTCCCGATGATGGATGATCTGCTCATCGCCGTCCTCTTCGACGAAGGTGGTCACATGCTTGACCGATCTCCATCGCGCGATGTGCCGGTCATCCCCCTGGCCGAAAACACCATTCAGCAGGCCGGCCGTGCACAGGAGCCCAACATGGCCGCCATGCAGCGGCGTAATCGGACGCCCTGTGGCCACGTCCTCGCGCGGCATCAGAAAGGGCAGCGTCTGCTTCCATGCGCCCGACAGCGGTAACAGATCCTCAAGCAGGTCATACGGCAGCCCGCGGTAACTTAGCGCGGCCTCGCCTGTCGATGGGACGGGATAGGGTTCGCACGCTTCCGGCGCCAACTCCGGCAGCGCCTGGAAGCTGCCATAAGGGCTGATGCGCTGGAACTGCCGCCTCGCTTCCTCGACAGCCACGCCGCGCACATTGCGGCGAATTCCAAGTACCGCGATCTGCCGGAAACGGACTGACTCTTCATCGGTCATGCGGAAGATGTTCAGCCTGGCGAAGTGCGAACTCAAGATTCCGGCGCACTTTTGCAATCGCTCGAAGGGAATGACCAGCACCAGCACGCCCTCCATCACCAGCCAGCGGAAGGTGTGCTCCAGGAACAAGCGTTCCATGCGGCTGTTGCCAACCGAGCCGATTTCGGAGTCGTAGGGCGGATTCAGGTACAGCAGCGAGAACGACTCGGGCTTGGCAATTGCATCGAAGGCATTGCCCTGGATGGTTTCGATGCCTTTGGCGCTCGCTGCCAGTGCCCGCTCGGCATCGAGTTCAACCCCGTAGCGGCGCACATCCGCACCTTGAGTCAAGAGCTTCAAGTCCGTGCCTTGCCCCACGCATGGATCGACTACTGACGCAGGCCCTGTGAAGGAGAGAAGCTCGCGAAGCTTGGCGCCTTCGCTCTCCGGGAGCGGGTAGTAACCCATCTTCAAACGCGCAGCACTGCGTGCCATGGGGTTTCCTCTCTGTTGGGTAGAGATCGGGATTACAGCGGACTGGAATCGGTTGTGGAGGGAAGTGCGGAGGCAACAGGGATGCCGAGGTATCTCGCGTGGAGCTGGCAAGCGATCTTCGTAGCCGCGCGTCAACACCGACTGTCGAATGCAAACGGACCCATTCCTGGCGTTTGGCATAAGTCAGTTCTTGTATCGGCTTAATCGATCTGTAAGAGAAGTTGAGCGGTCAGGCGACTGCTGCTTCCCGGTCGGCCACAATTTCAACCTGGGTACGCAGCTTTACATTGAGGGCATCGAGCAACCTAATCGCCCTCTCCAGCGTTATGCCAAAATACTCGTTCCGCTCATCTCGGGAGACCTGGGACTCATGCACATTGAGTCTCTTGGCCAAGTCTCTTTGCGAGAGGCCCTGAGCAATGCGAATCGAGATCAGCAGGTGCCCTAGTCCGCGAAGGTTATCAAGCTCGTCAAATTCTCCCCGCTTCAGCCTCTCGTAGCTCTCCACCTCTTCCTTGAGCTGAAGGTGGAAGGACTCGAACGGGTCGATGACTCGCTTGATTTCATCGTCTGCCAGACCGGCCGTCTTCAGCCTCGCCTTATGCTCGACGAGGCGTTGTCGCTCCTGAGCAAGACGCTCTGACGCTTCCTGGTATTCTGTCTCGTTGCGAATCATGGCTGACCTCCATACTTGATCTTCACAATTCCTCTGGACTTGCCGTCGCGGCGCGATTGTCGAAACGCAGATGGAAACTCCAACTCATTGCCATACCGGTCCAGGATTCCGCAACCGATACCCATGCCGGGGATATGCGGGTAAAGCTCGATTCGATACCGGTGCCACATCGGTAGCTGCTTCTTCGGATAGCCACGATATGGCTTCCTCGATGCTGGTTCCCAAGTCCACACCTTGAACGGGTCAATCAAATTGAGCTGACGCGTCAATTCGCCGCTGCTGAGTTGGAGAAGATCGCACACTAAATAGCCGTCGATATCGTTGGGGTGATCTTTGTCCTCGGCAAATGATCCGTCTGCGTAAATCTCCCGGATGCCAACCTGCCACAACTGTCGCGTGAGGATTTCAAGGTTGTCAACGAGGTGCGACCGCCAGGCGTGATCCCAATTGGGATAGTGTGCCGAATCGTCAGGACCGAGTATCAGGATCGATTCGCGCAATTCCTCGAACGACACTTCATAGTCGCCCGATGGCAGAAGTCCGTCAGGCTCAAAAACAGGAATAGATGCCATAGTTGGTGACTCACGCCATATCCGACAAGATAGTTGTACTTGACTTAAATGTCAAGCTGGTCTTTATTTGGCTCTCAAATTCGCCACTCGTCCGGGCGATCTCGGGACGAACAAGCTTCACACAGGCCATGATGCAGCCTAACTTGTTTGGTTTCAGCGAATGGCTCAGTCTACGCGGCCCTGGCCAACTCCAGATGGAGAACCGGAACGATGCACCCTGGCGCGGCTGGACCCGAATCCGGGCCAGCGGGTGGTTGGTCGACCAGGGTGACCAGATGCAGGACAAGCTCGCTGCCACACTTGCCGCATTGTTCACGGGGTGAGT
>Ga0182012_10001560_pt1 | contig 25008 bp, 18 predicted proteins | sample 612S2SmetaG_FD_120486 | JGI IMG/M metagenome (GOLD analysis project Ga0182012, IMG submission 120486) | Permafrost microbial communities from Stordalen Mire, Sweden - 612S2S metaG | ecosystem: Environmental > Terrestrial > Soil > Wetlands > Permafrost | place: Sweden: Stordalen | collected... | reverse complement strand
GGTTGCGCGGGAAGGTAGGTCGCTGCGCACCAGGGGTTTCTGGCCGGACAGGGCTGGTTTTCGCGGCATAAGCCTCGTGTGCCAAAACCTGGTGTGACATGGCTTCCCACCTCCTCTCTTTCAGAGAAAAATGCCGCCAGCGTTGGCGGCATTTTCTTTTTCTATCCTAAGTTCAGAATAGCAGGTTGGGAGGGAATAGCTGCCAACTTTGTTGGCGTGGAAGGGTCCATCAATCAACGGTTGTTACTTTGGGGAAGTGGTGGAAAGTTGACAAGAACGGCGTTCCGCATTCAAGGGTGCAGAGTTCAGGAAGACGCGGCCAGGTTGTTGGCGCGCAACGTTGAACCAGGGCGGCGAGGTTAAGCGCGGGACTTCGAGTCTCTGGCCGGATTGCAATAGCTACTTTCGTGCCTTCTCGCGAATTACCTTCGTTCTGAACAATCTGTACCTTGTGGGTCACGAGCCGGGGAGTTTGGTCGTAAGTGGGGTCAAGTGCTTGTAAAACTTCGGCTGTGCCGAACATTTCGATTGACTTATGTTATATGGCGGAGTATCGGTTGAGCTATCTTTTCTCCTTGCATAGAGCGGCATCATTTATCTGTCGGTTCGAGTTTGGAGTTGATTGTGACCCTTTCCGAGGGCTGGTTCCGATCAATCAGCTAAAGGGGCCGGTAGGTTTCTGTTGCATTCCCCCAAAGCGGCGGCTGGATCGACGTTTCGATAGGCCTCTCCTGCCTGACGCGGGAGTGGCGACTTTCTGCCAGGGAGAAATGCCATGTCCTTTCCAAGAGGTTTCTGCTTCCTCGGATCCCTTCTGAATTTCGAAGCTAACTTAGGTTTAGCTGCAGGCCATCCGGGCCGTGATACACAAACGGGCTTTTCAGTAAGCCGTGAAGGCTTCAGGCTCTCTAACAGCCCACGGCTTTCAACGCGGATTCTTTGGCAGACTGTTTGGCTGGGGGTGGTGGTGCTGATGGGCGGGGTGGCTTTGTGCCCGATGCAGGCGCAGACGGTGACGCTGAAGACGCTCGACACGAGCTACTATCTCCCTTTTGGGGTGGCAGTCGACAGAAGCGGCAACCTCTACATTGCGTCGATTTTCAAGTTCGGCGGCGCAGTCTACGAGGCGACCGGTTGCGCTTCAGGGGATTGCGTCACGACGACCATTGGGGGCGGCTTCTACAAACCCGTGGGAGTGGCGGTGGATGAGAACGGGAACATCTTTGTCGGCGATACGGAAAACAACGCGGTGAAGGAAATGCCGCCCGGCTGTGCTTCCGCGAGTTGTGTGACAACGCTGGGAGGGGGCTTCTACTGGCCGGAGGGGGTGGCGGTGGACGCGGATGGCAATGTCTATGTGGCCGACAGCAAAAACAATGCGGTAAAGGAAATGCCGGCGGGCTGTACTTCCGCCAGTTGTGTGACGACGCTGGGGGGTGGCTTCAATTGGCCGTATGGGGTGGCGGTGGACAGGCGTGGGAACGTCTATGTTTCCGACAGCGGCAACAACGCGGTGAAGAAGATACCGGCCGGCTGCGTTGCCGCCGCATGTGTGATAACGCTGGCCGACGGCGTCAGCGAACCCGCGGGTATAGCACTGGACGAACGCGGAAACATTTATCTCGGCGGCAATAGCGAGGTCAGGGTTATACCTCGCGGGTGCAGTTCTTCGAGTTGCGTGACGGCGCTGGGATTCTTCATCCTCGATTCCAATGGCGTGGCGGTTGACGCGAGCGGAAACATCTATTTGACCACCGAATTGGGTGTGTATGAGATCACGCCGGGCGGCGTGAACTCCGACGGTCCGGGCGGAGAGATTATGCCGCCGATGGACTTCGGCACGGTTGAGGTAGGAACAACTGGACCGGTACAGACGCTGACCTTCACCCTCGATGCCGCCGACAAGGATGTGACCGCCTCCGTTTTGACGCAGGGAGCGGCGGGGCTGGATTTTGCCGATGCGGGGGGCGGAAGCTGCGACACCAACGGGGCCGGTTATAGATACCGCAGATGGGAATCCTGCACGGTGAACGTGACGTTTGCGCCGAAGTACGCGGGCGCACGGTATGGCGCGGTGGAGCTGAGCGATCCCAGCGGAGTCATCGCGACCGCGTACATTTACGGCACAGGCCGGGGACCGGAGCTGGTGTTTCCGAGTAATCAGACTCTCCAGACGCTGGGGGGCGGCTTCAATTTTGCTTTGGGCATGGCGGTGGACGGAAGCGGTAACGTCTATGTCTCTGACGGCGGCCCCGCGGGCGAAGTGAAGGAGATACCCCAAGGCTGTACTTCCTCTGGCTGCGTCACGACCCTGGGAGGTGGCTTCTTCAAACCCAACGGTCTGGCGGTTGATGGCGCCGGCAACGTCTATGTCGCCTTTCTCCAAAGCGTGGTGGGCGAGATGCCTCCTGGCTGCGCGACTTCGAGTTGCGTCACGACTCTGGGAGCCTTTCACATTCCCGATGGGGTAGCCGTGGATGGCGGGGGGAACGTCTACGTCGCGGATTTTGAAGGTAATGGGACCGGGCTTATCTATGAAATGCCGCCGGGTTGTACCTCAGCCAATGTAGCCAGCGGCATTTGCACGCCCACGGTGCTGGGCGCCGGTTTCGGTTTCTACGTTCCTGAAGACGTCGCAGTGGACGGGAGCGGCAACGTTTATGTCGCCGATTGGGGCAACAACGCCGTGTATGAGATGCCTCCCGGCTGCGCTTCCGCGACTTGTGTGACGACACTGGGCGGCGGTTTCAACGGTCCCTCGTATGTGGCGGTGGATGGGAGCGGCGACGTCTATGTCGCGGACGCCGGCAACAACCTGTTGAAGGAGATCCCCCCGGGGTGCGTTTCCTCGAGTTGCGTGATGACACTGGGCAGCTTCACGGATCCCTATGGCATGGCGGTGGACGGGAGCGGCAACGTTTATGCGGCAGGAGGAGGAGAAGGCACCAGCACGGTGGGCGAACTGAACTTTGACAGTCCACCCAGCCTGAGTTTTATGACCACGGACGAGGGCACCGAAAGCAGCGACAGCCCGCAGACCGCGACGCTGATGAACATCGGGAATGCGCCGTTGCGGTTCCCGATTCCGTGGGCCGGGGAAAATCCGAGCGTCTCCGCCAACTTCACGCTGGACTCGCCGACGACGTGCCCGGAGGGGTTGACGTCTTCTTCGGCGGGAATGCTGGCGTCGGGAGCGAGCTGCGAACTGGCGGTGGACTTCATTCCGACTACCAGCGGGGCGATCGAGGGAGCTGTGTTGCTGACCGACGACAACCTGAATGTGAAGCATGCGAGCCAGAGTATTGAATTGAGCGGGGCCGGGAAACGGCGCAAGTCAAACAGCGGCAGGTAAAGCCGCTAGTGTTACTTGCGATGTTGGCGATAGGTTGAATCCCGGTCCGCAACCGGTTAGCGCAATAGGTGGAACTGGTAACAGGCCTAATTGTTTCGTGTCTTCCCTTCGGTGTAGGCACCAAATATTTATTTGGCTATTCAGGTCGGGGCCGAAATTCCAGGGAGCGGGGCGCGTACTTTTTTGCACGCGCGAGCCAAACCTGGGCGAAGGCCCCATTCGACTCGTTCGCTTGTCGCGAACTTGCGCAAGGCAGCTCTCTGCACATCCGAGGTTTAGTTTGGCGAACTGATGCGCGGGGTGGCGCTGAGATTAGGCGGGGGAAATGCAGGTCCTTCGACCCGCGCCTTCGTTGTTTGTTGCTCCCAAAAGCCGGGCGCAACGAATTTGGAGGCTGCGCTCAGGATGACATTTGTTCTGTTTGTACGGGTAACAGAGAGTGCAAGCTTTGCGCGCGCCTGCGGGTTTTGGGAAAACAGCCGGAGTATCAGGCGGCGCGGAGTTTGGCGATGAGTTCTTCGGGGTGGATGGGTTTGGGGAAGAGCTCGAAGGTGTAGCCTTCGGCCTGGGCTTTACGCATGAGCTCGCTGGTGGCGGCTTGTCCGGAGAAGAGGAAGACGCGGGCGGCGGGAAATTCCTGGCGGATTTTGATGCCGAGCTCGACTCCGGACATTTTGGGCATGAGGACGTCGCTGAGAACGATGTCGGGCTGGACCTGGCGGGCGGCTACGAGAGCTGCCTCTCCGCTGAGGGCTTCGATGGCGTCGAATCCATGAAGATTGAGGATGGCGGCGACGGTTTGGGCGATGAGGGGTTCGTCGTCGACAACGAGGACGCGGAGACGGGTGCGGTTGGTGGTCTTGCCGGATGCCTGAGGTTGCTCGGGGGACGAAGGGGACTGGCTGTCGGATGAGAGAAATTCGGGCGTCAGAAATTCGGGCGCGAGGAATTCGGGCGCGAGGAATAGGACCAGAAAATTGGTCGTGAGGGCTGGGGCGGGTTGCAAGGGGCCGTGTCTCCTGAGAGAGATTACATCAGCCGCTGGGGCGGCGGGGTCGTTCGCTTCTTGTCCGGTACAGCGACGAGGGGAAGAAACATAGTAAACGTAGTGCCGTGATTTTGGCGGTCCACTTTACTACTGACGTCGATGGTGCCCCCCCAGGACGCAACAAACTGACGGACGACCCAGAGGCCGAGGCCGGTGCCGGCGGCGGGCTTGGTGGTGAAGAAAGGCTCGAAGAGGCGGGGGATGTTTTCCTGGGGGATGCCAATGCCGGTGTCGGCGATGGCGACGGCGATGCCTGGGGTATGGGCCTGGTTGAGGGGCGGGGCTGCATCGTGGACGGAGATTTTGAGTTGGCCGCCGTCACGCATGGCGTCGATGGCGTTGGAGATGAGGTTGGAGAAGACCTGGTGGAGCTCGCCGCGGAGGGCGCGGAGTGGAGGGACGATGGCGAAGTCGCGGACGACAACAATGTTGGAGGCGCGGAGGCGGCTGTCGTAGACGGTGAGGACTTCTTCGAAGAGGGCGGGGAGATCGATGTCGGAGGGAACGGAGGTTTCGCGGTAGAAGCCGAGGGTATGGCGGGCGATGTGGGAGACGCGGTTGAGTTCTTTTTCTGCGGTTTCGAGGTATTCGCGGATCTTGGTGCTCTGGGAGATTGAGGTGCGGGAGAGGTAGATGAGATTGAGGACGGATTCGAGGGGGTTGTTGATCTCGTGGGCGATGGTGGCGGCGAGGCGGCCGGTGGCAGCGAGCTTTTCCGAGACGAGGAGCTTTTCCTGCTGGGTGCGGCGCTCGGTGACGTCCTGGGCAAAGATGGCGAGGCCGTCGGGGGAGGGGTAGGAGTTGGCCAGGAGCCAGCGGCCTAAGGGTTCGAAGAAGTCTTCGACGCTGCGGGGCTGGCCGGTTTCCATGGCTTCGCGATAGCTTGCGCCGAAGGTGGTTTGGTCGATGCCGGGGAACATCTGCCAGAGGTCATGGCCGATGATGTCTTTGGGAAGGCGGGATGTCATAGCGCTGCCGCGGCCGTTGAGGTAGCGGATGCGCCAATCGCGGTCGACGAACATGAAGGCCTCGGAGATGCTTTCGAGGATTTCGATGTACTGGCGCTCGGCGGATTCGGCTTTGGTTCGGAGGGTGTGTTCGTTGGCGGTGAGCTCGAGGCGGAGGCGGTGCATTTCGATGTGGGCGCCGACGCGGGCCATGAGTTCGCGGGCGGTGAAGGGCTTGACGAGGTAGTCATCGGCGCCGGCCTCGAGGCCTTCGGACTCGGCTTCTTCGCCGGCGCGGGCGGAGAGCATGATGACAGGAACCGTGGCGGTGTCGGGATCGTCGCGCAGGGCGCGGAGGAGGTTGAAGCCGTCCATGCGGGGCATCATGACGTCGGTGAGGACGAGGTCGGGGGGATGGGTGCGGGCGGCATGGAGAGCCTGCTCACCATCTTCGACGGCGGTGACGGAGTATTTGCGGCCGAGGAGGCGCTGGACGTATTCGCGCATGTCGCGGTTGTCGTCGGCGAGGAGCACGCGGGGCCGGTTTTCGGTGGAGGAGGGCTTGTGGTCGAGGAGGACGCCGAGGTCCTCGTTCGCGAGGTCTTTGACGAGCTGCTCTTCACCGGAGGGTTCGCCAGGGAGCCAGCGGAGGGCTTCCTGGACGTAGGGAGCTGCGCCGAGGGTGCTGTCGGAACGGGGCTCGGCGGTGGCGATGCGCTCGGGAGGAAGATGGGCTGCGCCGAAGGGGATGCGGACGGTGAAGGTGGTTCCCTCTCCTATTTTGCTTTGGGCTGAAACCGAGCCGCCGTGGAGGCGGACGAGCTCGTCGACGAGGGCGAGGCCGATGCCTGTGCCTTCATGGGTGCGGCCGGGGGCGCCTTCGATGCGATGGAAGCGCTCGAAGATGCGGGGGAGTTCGGACTCGGGTATGCCGGTGCCTGCGTCGCGGACCTGGAGCTCAGCCTGGCCGTCGACGGAGCGGAGGGTGAGTTCGACGCTCCCTTTGAGGGTGAACTTAAAGGCGTTGGAGAGAAGGTTGAGGACAATCTTCTCCCACATATCGAGGTCGATATAGACGGGTTCGGGGAGGGCTTCGCAGTCGATTTTGTAGGTAAGGCCGGCGCGATCCATGGCGGAGCGGAAGACGCTGGCTAGTTCGGCGGTGCGAGCGGCGAGATCGACAGGACGGTAGAGCGCCTGGATGCGGCCCGCTTCGATGCGGGAGAAGTCGAGCAGCGTATTGACCAGCTTGAGGAGCCGGAGGCCGTTGCGGTGGACGGTTTCGATCTGATGGCGGTCTTCGGCCGGGAGAGGCTGGTCGCGCCTGTTGAGAACGTCTTCGAGGGGGCCCAGCATCAGCGTGAGGGGTGTGCGGAATTCGTGGCTGACATTGGAGAAGAAGATGGTTTTGGCGCGGTCGATTTCAGCGAGGGCTTCGGCGCGGCGGCGTTCCTGCTCGTAGGCGCGGGAGTTGGCGAGGCCCGCGGCGATCTGTCCGGCGATGAGTTCGATGAAGCCGGCGTATTCGGTGTCGAGCTGGCGGTAAGGGTTGAGTCCAGTGACGAAAAAACCGGCGGGGCGATCCTGGCCCTGGCGTTGCAGAGGGACGATGGCGGCGCGGGTGGGAGGGGTATCCCAGACACCGGTGGGAAGTTTGCCGAAGCGGCGGTCGAGATGGTCGACGGGAATAAGGGATTTCTTTACGAGGAGCTCGGCTACGGGCCAGGGGGATTGGGGGTCGATGGTGGAGATCCGGGCGGGTGCGGCGGGGTGTCCGTGCTGGATGCCGCTGCTACAGGCAAGATGGGCGTTGCCATCCCCCAGGAACAGGTAGGTGAGGGTGAAAGGGAGGTCGCGGTGTCTCTGACTGAGGCAATTTTCGATGGCGGCGAGGACGTCGGCTTCGATAATGGCACTGCCGAGCGCGGAGGCGAGAGCACGGAGGAAGCTGAGGCGGCGTTCGCCGATGACGCGCTCTGTTTCCTCGGTGACGACGCAGAACATACCCATAACGCTGCTGTCGTCACCGCTGAGCGGGCTGTAGGAGAAGGTATGGTAGGTTTCTTCGCGATAGCCACTGCGTTCGAGGAAAAGCAGGAGGGCTTCGTCCCAGGTGGCACGGCCGCCATCGAGAACGCGCTGGATGCGGGGGCCGATGTCACCCCAGATTTCGCTCCAGACTTCGCGCGCGGGCCGGCCGAGGGCCCAGGGGTGTTTCTTGCCGAGGGTCATTTCGGCGTAGGTGTCGTTATAGAGGAATGTGAGGTCGGGACCCCAGCCCATCCACATGGCGTAACGGGAGGTGAGGAGGATACGAACGATGGTGCGAAGGCTTTGGGGCCAGGATTCTACGGGGCCGAGGGCGGTTTTGGGCCAGTCGACCTGGCGCATGAGCTGGCCGAGCTCCCCGCCGCCGGCAAAAAGGCTGGCGGAGGAGCGGGACTCAGACGGGGCCGTACGACGATACTGCCCGCTAACAGGGACTGTATCCAGCGCCTCCGGCGCGGCAGTCCGATCTCGGGATTCCAAGGGACGACCTCGAGTAGATTTCGGCAAATCAATCGATTATCGGCAAAACAAGCCGCTCGCCCGGCCGGAGCTCCATCGAGTACGGGCTGTGGCCTCTGGATTGTAGATAACTCGCAGCACAGATGCGGAAAGCGTGGCGCGGGTTGGCAGGAGGTGACAAAAATAAGCGGCGGATTTCGAGATCCCGGCCAGGTTGGGCGGGTTGTTCACCAAGTTTTTCCTTGACCTGCCGCTCTGCCCCCCTTACAGTTGGGGGGCAGTATCAAGTGAGGTTCATTCCCTCAGTCCTCGCTTGTTGCCTTTCTGGGTCCGTTCTTAATGACTACGCCTTTTTGAAAGCTGTTCGATGCGCGTTTTTGCGATCGTTGCAGCACCTCTTATTTGAAGAAGTGTTCTGTTCCCCCCAGGTCCAGATTCTGTTTATCACGCAATTTGCTTTGCTTTTTGTTCTCCAATCAGGTTGTACCAGGGAGATGGGCGCAGCCCATTCCGATACTTAGCATTTTCCATACTTAAGAAGTCGGCCTTTGTTTTTATTTCCATTCATTTTGCAAGAGGCGGCCGATTTCAGTGAGGTTCAATTTTGATGCCGTCAGTAGTTGGTTCTCATCGTTTTTCGCTTTTTTCCATTTTTTCGGGCCTGGCTGTTCAGGGGTTTTGGATCGTTTCTGGCCTGTTGATCGCATCGGCGGCCGGCGCCTTTGGGCAGACCGCGGTCATTCCGTTTATCCTGCCGCACATCCAGGTGAACGGGGGAGCCTGGCAGACAGTCACCGCTATCACGGTAAACGCCACCGACACGGTGAATCTGGGCCCGCAGCCGTTAACCGGCGGGTCCTGGAACTGGAGCGGCCCGAATGGGTTCACATCCACGGCGCGCGAAATCGACGGCATTCCGCTGACTTCGCCGACAAATGTTTATGTAGCCACTTACACCAATGTGTACGGGCTCACGAGCAGCCTGGCCTTTTCCATCGCCGTTGCGCCTACTCCCATCGTTCCTTATATGCAGGACCTCCAGGCGGACGGAGGGGCCTGGCAGAACGTTTCCAGCCTTACGACGAACCTCGGAGACACGGTGAATCTGGCCCCGCAGCCGCTCACCCGCGGATCGTGGAGCTGGACCGGTCCCAACGGGTTTACGTCCACCGCGCGGGAAATTGACGGCATTGGCTTGAGCCTGGGCAGCAACACCTATATTGCGACTTACACGAATCCGGCCGGAGTGACGAGCACCGAGACATTTACGATCGATGACGGTACGGTGGTTCCGGCGTTGATCAGCAGTTACGCAACCGGGATCGACAATGCGTGTCAGTCAACGAACTGGGAATGCGACGGCGGCGGCGTGCCGTCGCCCTCCCTGGCTGTATATCCGAAGCTGCCATTTCTTGGAGGCAACAGCAGCACCGGAGGCAATAACTGCGCTGTGCTGGTGGTTCACTATAACAGCGCATACACGGGGATCGGCACGCCCACGGACAATCAATCAGAAACGTGGACCGCAGGGCCGAGCGTCACTGACAGCAACACGGGGCTGACGATGCAGACGTTCTATGTGTTAGCGGACACGGCGGGGACGAATGCCATTACTGTGCCGCTTATCGGAGCCCCTGGAACCTCCAATGCCTACGACTATCTGGGCGGGTGGGTGGATGAGTTTCAGAATTGTGGAGGTCTGGGCGGAACGGGCACCCTCGATGCGGCAGCGACGGGCGCACCTCTAACTCTGAACCTAACCACTGCGCCATCGAATGGCGATCTGGTTCTTGGCTACTTTATGGCCGGGAACCCGGGCACGGTGGCGCCGTACCTGCCTCCAGCACTTGCGGCCGGACCAGGGTTTGCAGCTTTGTCCAATCAGCTATCCTTCGGCAAGCTATCGGAATACAGCACCAGCACGAGCAGTCAGTCGGTCACAGCTAACTTTCCATCAGGGGCGGGTACTGTGCTTGGGGTGGGCCTGGCCATTCAGCAGGGAGCTGCGGGAACGGCGCCGCCGGCGACGAAGTATATCGACCACTACCAGGTGGAACAGGCTGCGACGGCAACGCCTGTGATCAACTTCCCCTGCTCGGGCAACCTGATCGTCGGACTGACGGGAGCGCAGTGGGGACAGATCTCCTCGGTCGCGGGAACCTCGGGAACATGGAGTCCAGGAGTTACCAGCACGAACTGGGCCGCAGCGCAAATTTTCTACGGGACCGGCGTGGGGTGCTCTTCGACGTTTGCGATCTACCCATCGTTCAGCGTCGCGCCGCCTGGGACCGAGATCGCGTTGGCCTCGGTGAGCAATGCCGCGGGGGCGCTGGACACGACGGCCTGCGCGCTTGGAATTCAACAGTACGATCCGAGCCAGAGCCCGAATCCGCCGGACTCTGTCTATTCTGTAGATTGCGCGAGCGGAAATCCGGTAAGTCAGACACCGTCGCAGACCGATCCAAACCTAACCACAGTCTCGATCACGCCGTCGGCTCCGAACGAGATCATCTTCTCGACAGCCGCCATCTCGTGGCACACGCTCACCTCGACGGTTGCGGACGCCAACGGGCATGTTCCAACTTTCCTGGCGGCAGTTATGAACGCAGCCGACGACGCCGGGTATCCAGACCCATGTTCGGTCGCCACGCCCAACTCGACCCTCGATGAAGACAATGGCTACGCGTTCTACATCAATAGCGACACAAGCCCTGTCACCTTTATTTACGGCGGCACTCAAGCGGCAGGCGGTTGCATTGCGAGCCCCTATGGAGTGCTGGGGTGGTCGGCGGTGGCGGCGGCCTTCCAATAGCGGGGGCCGTCACTGGAAACCCGGGCGGCTCAGCTTCAGCGGTCAGCGTTTAGAAAAGACGGTGGCGGATAGCTTGCGGGCCCGCTTGCGCCGATTCTCACATCTGGCGGGGCGGGTGCGGGGCCGGCGGAGCATTCGGTTAAAAGCAGGCATCTTTGGCGGGTTTTGAACGACCTGTTGCTTTCCCAAAGGACTTGTGTCATGCTTCCTGTTGGAAACCAAAAGGACAGCGGGTTGGCGGGTACCTGAAGGCGAAGGCGGAGGATTTGCTATGAAATTCCTCAGGCGGTTGTTCAGACGTATTGGAAATTTTGTAAGGGGCCGGCAGGATGACCAGCGGCTGCGGGAGGAGATGGAGCAGCATATCACCCTGCAGACGGAAGAGAATCTGCGCGCCGGCATGTCCGCGGCGGAAGCGCGGCGGCAGGCGGTGCTGAAGTTCGGTGGCGTGGGCACGGTGAGGGAGGATTACCACGCAGAGCAGGGGCTGCCGTTCTTTGAAAACCTGATTCAGGATTTGCGCTACGCGGTGCGCATGTTTGCGAAGTCGCCGGGCTTCTCGGCGATTGCGATTCTGACGATGGCTTTGGGGATCGGTGCGACGACGGCGATTTTCAGCCTGGTGAACGCGACGCTGCTGCATCCGCTCCGTTTCCCGCACCCCGAGGAACTGGTACGCGTCGAGGACGATTTGCCCGGCGCGGGCGTTATGGACGCGGGCATCTCGGTTCCGGAGTTTAAGGATCTCGAGCGTTCGGGAATTTTTCAGTATGTTGTGCTGCAGATTTTCGGGTCAGTGAACCTGACGGGCGGATCGCAGCCAGCGCGGGCTCAATATGAGGGGGTGTCGCCGGCGTATTTTGCGATGCTAGGGGTGAAGCCGGAGCTGGGGCACACGTTCGATCCGCAGGATCGAACTCCGGGGTTCACGCTGGAGACGGTGATCTCCGATGGGCTGTGGAAGCGGGTTTACGGGAGCGATCCGCACATTGTGGGAAGAAGTTTGCGGGGCGACAACGATTTGTATCGGATCATCGGGGTGATGCCGCCGGGTTTTCACGATCCGGGGCGAACGGTGGGGGAGAGGAACACCGAACTGTGGGCGGCGACGGGTTTTTCCGCGGATCCGGCTCCCCCCCCGAACCGCACTTTGCGGGCGCCGCTGGAAACGGTCGGGCGCCTGAAGCCGGGGGAGACGCTTGCAGCGGCGCAGAGCCAGCTGGACGCGTGGGTTGCTTCGTTGCGGAAGCAGTTTCCCGACGATTATCCGGCCGACAGCAGGTGGACGGTGCGGTTGGTGCCGCTGAAGGAAAACGTAGTAGGCAACGTTCGGCAGCCGCTGATCCTGCTGTTGGGCGCAGTGGCGCTGGTGCTGCTGATCGGCTGCGTGAATGTGGCGAATCTGCTCCTGGCGCGCGCCAGCGCGCGATCGCGGGAGATGGCGGTGCGCCAGGCGCTGGGAGCGGCACGCAAGCGGCTGGTGCGGCAATTGCTGACCGAGAGCCTGCTGCTTTCGCTGCTGGGCGGAGTGGCCGGGTTGGTGATCCTGTTCTGCATGAAGGGATTTTTGTTGCGGCTGATTCCGGAAAGCCTGCCTCGGCTGAACGACCTGTCGATCAACTGGACCGTGATGCTGTTCGCGCTGGCGGTTTCGGTCGCGGCCGGGGTCATTTTCGGGCTGGCACCCGCGAGGCAGGCAGGGCGCGTGGATTTGGCGCACACGCTGAGGATGGAGGGGCGTGGGTCGAAGGGTTCCACGGAGCAGACGCGCACGCGGCGCGTGCTGGTGGTGACGGAGTTTGCGCTGTCGCTGGTGCTGATGGTGGCCGCCGGCCTGCTGCTGCGCAGTTTTTGGGATTTGTACAAGGCGCCGCTGGGATTCAATCCCGAGCATGTGATGTCGGCTCAGTTGTGGCTGCCGAGCCCCAACGATCCGAAGACGGACATTTATGGAACGGCTGCTCAGGAGGCAGTGTTTGCGCGCGAATTGCTGCGGCGCAGCCGGTTGCTGCCGGGTGTGCAGGAGGCGGCGCTGGGATCGGAGCCGTCGATTCCGCTGCGCCACGACCGCAACAGGAGCGCGTTGATCATAGAAGGACGCCAGACACAGAGCAAGCAGACTCCCATTGTGGAGCGGTCGCAGGTTGCGCCGGAATATTTTCATTTGCTGGAGATTCCGCTGCTGCGGGGCCGTCTGTTCAACGACCGCGACGATGAGAATGCGCCGCCGGTCGCCGTGATCAACCAGGCGATGGCGGAGACGTACTGGCGGGGCGAGGATCCGCTTGGGAAGCGGCTGAAGCTTGGCCGTGGGAGGGCTGGGGTTGGCCAACGTGCGAGCAAGACCTGGGTCACGATCGTCGGCGTGACCGCGGATGCTCGAAGCGAGTCACTGGCGAACGCGAGCGTTCCACAAATCTATCTGAGCCTGTACCAGGAGACGCCCAAGGAGCTGGCCATCTTTCTGCGTGGAGACCTGAATGCGAGCGCGATCCCGGAAGAGGTGCGCGCGATGGTGCAGTCCGTAGACCCGGAGCTGCCGGTTTACGGGGCCCAGACGCTGGACGATGCGGTGTCGGCGTCACTGGACCAGAGACGATTCTCGATGGATATTGTGGCGGCCTTCGCGGTAACGGCGCTACTGCTGGCGGCGCTGGGAATTTACGGAGTGATCTCGTATATCGTGAGCGAGCGCACTCGAGACATCGGCATCCGGCTCGCGTTGGGCGCGCAGAGGGGCAAGATCATGGCCATGGTCCTGCGTCAGGGACTGGGGCTGGCGATGGCGGGCGCAGCGCTGGGACTGGTGGGTTCGGTGATCGTGTCGCACCTGATGGCAGGGCTGCTTTATGGGGTGAGCCCCACGGATTTGCTGACGTTCGCGGGAGTCACGCTGGTGCTGACCGCGGTTGCGCTGGCGGCCTGCTACATCCCTGCACAGCGGGCTATGCGGGTCGATCCTGCTATTGCGCTGCGGGGTGAATAGGCATTCCGAGATAGAGATTCTGGCAAGCTCAGGCGGCCTTGTGCGACCGGAACACCGAATTTGGTCTGGCCTTGCCGGGCCGGATGGCCGGTGCTGAGTCGCGTGGCACCGTGCGATTCTCCCTCGGAGCGTAGCATCCAAATTGGAGATGCTGTCGGGACCCACTTGAAGGTGCTGGCGCGCTGGGGGGAGAATTCGAAGATGCAGAAACGCAGACTTGGAAAGAGCAATCTTGAGGTATCGGCGCTGGGGCTCGGATGTATGGGCATGAGCTTCTCGTACGGCACGGTGCACGACGAGAACGAGATGATCAGCCTGATGCATCGGGCAGTGGATATGGGGGTGACGTTCTTCGACACGGCCGAGGTTTATGGGCCGTTCACCAACGAGAGCCTGGTCGGCAAGGCGCTATCGCCGATTCGCGAGAAAGTGGTGATCGCGACCAAGTTCGGCTTTAACTGCGAGCCGAATGGAAGACCGGGCACGCAGACGCTGAACAGCCATCCGGACCACATCAGGAAGGTAGCCGACGAGTCTCTGGGGCGGCTCAGGACCGATTACATCGACCTCTACTACCAGCACCGCGTCGATCCCGATGTTCCTATCGAGGATGTAGCCGGAGCTGTTAAGGATCTGATCGCCGCGGGAAAGGTGAAGCACTTCGGGCTCTCGGAGGCAGGGGCGCAGACGATCCGCCGCGCGCATGCGGTGCAGCCTGTCGCAGCGCTGCAGAATGAGTACTCGCTGTGGTGGAGAAAGCCGGAGCAGGAGATTATTCCTCTGCTTGCGGAGCTGGGAATTGGGATGGTGCCGTACAGTCCGCTGGGAAAGGGATTTCTGACGGGCAAGATGGATGCGAAGACCGAGTTTGGCGACAAGGATTTTCGCAAACAGCTGCCTCGCTTCCAGCCCGAAGCGATGAAGGCAAACCAGGCGATGGTGGATCTGCTGGCCAGGATCGCGGCGGAGAAGAAGGCGACGCCGGCGCAGATCGCGTTGGCGTGGCTGCTGGCGCAAGAGCCGTGGATCGTGCCGATTCCCGGGACGACGAAGCTGCATCGGCTGGAGGAGAATCTGGGAGCGGTTGCGCTTTCGCTTTCGGCGGAGGATCTGCGGGAGATGGAAGACGCGGCGGGGCAGATTCATGTGGAGGGGGCGCGTTATCCGGAGCACATCGAAGCTATGACGGGGCGGTGAATATGGGCTGGTGGCCTAAGGATGAGCTGCGCGCGATTGCGGAGGCCGACGATCTGCACATTGCGCCGTTTCGTGAGGATGGGAACACGTACGGCACCCCGACGTGGATCTGGTCGGTCGCGGTGGATGATGGGCTGTACGTGCGCGGCTACAACGGGCAAAGCTCGCGCTGGTACCAGGCGGCGGTGCGGCAAAAGGCCGGGCGCATCGTCGCGGCCGGCTTGACGAGGGAGGTCGCCTTCGAGCCGGTGGAGGGAACCGGCGAAGAGCGAATCCTCGAACGCATCGACGAAGCGTATCGGGCGAAGTATCAAGGAAGCCCTTATCTGAAGCCGATGATTGGCGCACGGGCTCGCGCGGCGACGGTGAGGGTCATGCCGCGGTGAAGCGAGCTAAGAGTGCTTAGCGAGGAACCGCTGGCCTACAGGCGGGGATTCAGTGGGAAGTAAGGGCCTTCCGCCTGGCGCCTCCAAAGGTCCCCCCCTTGCCAGACCTGATTGCTCTAAAAAAATCCGGGCCCCGCGATCTGCGAGGACCCGGACCTGTACTCACCGCTAACCTGTCCTACCGCGCCGCGCGGTCCGCACGATTGATCGTGTGCACGAACTCTATCGCGGCAGCCTGCAGTTTTTGGCACAGGCGAAAAGCCGCAGTCGAAGGACCTGCGTTTCCAATCCCTGAACTTCCGGGCCAGGAAAAGAGTCCGGCAATCGGCAGGCCGCGCCCTCTGTACCTGTTCCCCGGTCAGTCCCGCAGCGCCTGCATCGGTTCCACATACATCGCCCGCCGCGCCGGAATATAGCAGGCCAGCATCGCAATCGCCGCCAACATCGCAGACACTCCCAGATACGTCGCGGGATCCCCCGGGCTCACCACAATCAAACTATGCAGCAGGTGTGCGATCCCAAAGCTCGCCGCCAGCCCCACCGCCAGCCCGATCCCAACAATCCACATCCCCTGCCTGTAAACGATCTTTAAGATGTCCCCGCGTCCGGCGCCCAGCGCCATCCGTACCCCAATCTCGCTGGTCCGCTGGCTCACTACATACGACAGCACGCCGTACACCCCCACAATCGCCAGCACCAGTCCCAGCGTTCCCATCACCCCTGCCAGCGTTGCGATGATCTGGAAGAGCAGCAATCCGTTCGGCGAGTAGAGTGCCTGATGCATCGTCTTCACATCGAACACCGGCAGGTTCGGCGCCATATCGTTGATCGCCCGCTCCAGCAGCGGCGCCATTCCCCCCGGATCCCCCTCCGTCCGCACCTCCAGCGTCTCCAGAGAATTCCCCGTGTAGTGCTGCGCAAACGGCAGGTAGAAATACGGCTGCATCGCCTGTCGGAATCCCTGATACCGCGCGTCCCTCGCCACCCCTACCACCTGCAGCGGATGCGCCGGATCGCTGTTCATCGTGAACGTACGTCCGATCGCGTCGCCGTGCGGCCAGTATTTCTTCGCCATTGCCTCGCTCACAATCGCGACATAAGGATGACCATCGTCGTCCCCCACGCCGAAATCCCGTCCCTGCTTCATCGGAATCCCGAGCGTCGCGAAATAATCCGTCGCGGTCAGGTTGTACAGTACCACCGGCGCGCTCTGTTCCACCGGCGGCTGATACCCCCCCACCGTAATCGTGTCCCCACCGTTGCCCACTACCCCCATCGGCACGATCTGCGCGATCGTCGCCGCCTTCACTCCAGGCAGCGCGCGCACCTTCTGCAAAAGCTCCTTGTAGAAATCCCGCGCCCGTGGATCGGTGTACCCAATCTCACCTGGGTCCATCATCATCGTGATCACGTTGGCCGGATTGAATCCCAGCTCCGCATGTTCGCTCTGCGTCAGGCTCCGGGTAAATAGTCCCGCAATAATCAGCAGGATCAACGCGCTCCCCACCTGCAATGTCACCAGCGCATCGCGGAACCGATGCCCACCGCCCGCGACTCCCCGCCCGCCCTCGCGCAGCACCAGATTCAGATTGGCTCGCGCAAGCCGCAGCGCTGGCACAATCCCCACCAGCGCTCCCGCCACTACCGCTACCGCCATCGAAAACGCCAGCACGTGCCAGTCAAATCCGAAATCGAAATGCAACGGCAAATCCGTGCCCAGGTTGATCGAGCTCAGCATGTGGCTTCCCCACAGTCCCAGGCCGATCCCCGCCACACCACCGCACAGTGCCAGCAAGATGCTCTCCGTCAGCATTTGCCGGACGAGCCGCGACCGCGCCGCGCCCAGCGCCGACCGGATCACCATCTCCCGTTCCCGCACCGTCGCGCGCACTAGCAGCAAATTCGCCACGTTCACGCATGCCAGCAGCAGCACGAGGCCCGCCAGCCCCAAAATGAACCACGCAACCTCCCCGATCGCATTATTCGGATCGAACCCCGCGTTCCTTCCCACCCACAAACCAAACGAACTCAACTCCACTTCCTTGTCCGCAACCGGCTGCTCAACCGCGATCCGCCGCGAGACCACCTCCAGCGTCGCGTTCGCCTGCAGCTTCGTCACCCCAGGCTTCAGCCGCGCATACAGCCGCAGGTTGCGATTCGTCGGCTTGTGGTATTCGCTCAGCGGCGTGTTCTCAATCGGCACAATCATCGCCAGCGGCAGATACGCCTGCGGCGTCAACGCCGTGTTCACCCCGTGATAATCCTTCGCCGTCACTCCAACCACCGTCATCGGCTGCCCATCCAGCAGCACATGCTTCCCGACTACATTCGGATCCGCGGCAAAATGCTGCTTCCAGTATGGGTAGCTCAGAACCACCAGCGGGTCGGCCCCCGGCGTCACGCCCTCGCCCGCATGGAACAGCCGTCCCAGATACGGCTCGACGCCCAGCACCTCGAAATAATCCCCCGTTACATAGTCGGTGAACGCCCGATCCGGCTTGTTGCCCTCCATGCTCATGCCATCCAGCCCGTACGCATCGCCAACCATTCCGCTGAACACATCGCTCGTCTGGCTGTGCAGCACCTCGTACTCCGCAAGCGAGAACTGCGGCTGCCACTGCGCCCCTTTTTGCCGCGACCCAATCTCCAGCACCCGGTTCTCCTGCCGGATGTGCAGCGAGCTGAACATCAGTCCATTCACCATGCTGAAGATCGCCGTGTTCACGCCAATTCCCAGCGCCAGCGTCACGATCGCAATCGCCGCGAATCCCGGACTCTTCCACAGCTGCCGCAGCGCATAACGAATATCGCGCCCCAGGTCCTCCACCGAAACAAAGCTGTTCATCTTCCAGATCTCCTCGCGAATCGTCGTTGGATTCCCCAGCTTCATATATGCCCGCCGTCGAGCCTCGCCCGGCGCCATTCCGCGCGCGACGTTGTCCGCGGTCTCCTCCTCCAGGTGCGCGTCCAGCTCTCGCTGCCGCTCCTCGTCCCACTCCCGTCGTCGCAAATACCGGCGCAGACTCATCGCCGCCCTCCCTGCATTCCACTGCGGCTCTTCAGCTCACTCCACTGCACGGCCCGCATTGCTTAACACTCGTCCAATCGCCTCCACCATCGATTCCCACCGATGTGTCTGTGCACGCAACTGCTTGCGCCCCGCTGCCGTCAGCTTGTAGAACCGCGCCTTGCGATTGTTCTCGCTCGCGCCCCAGTACGACGAAACCCACTCCCGATCCTCCAGCCGATGCAACGCCGGATACAGCGACCCCTGCTCGATCTGCAATACGTCCTCCGACGCGTGCTCGATCACGTGCGCAATCGTGTGCCCATGTGCCGGACCCATCACCAGCGTCTTCAGGATCAGCATGTCCAGCGTCCCCAGCAACAGCTCCTGCTCTTTCTTCGAACGAATCAACGTCCCTCCAATAGAACCTCTCGGTAGATCGTCTACGGGAAACCACCATACACCACTAGAGCTTCTATTGGAAGAGGAGAATACGGACCTCCCCGTCGTTTAGTTCCACAAGCTTCGATTCTTTGGAGTGATCCCGGTCGAAAAGACCCGCCCAGGCGCCATCCGGGGGCCTCCATTCCGGCGATGCCAGGGTTCCGAAAACAAGACGGGCTCCGAAGCGCAACCACGCGCCCCGAAGCCCGCCTTTCCTATTACCTACCGCCTGGTGCCTGTTGCCTGCAGTCCTACCGCGCCGCGCGCTCCACCGCACGATTAATCGTGTGCACGAACTCCACCGCGGCAGGCTCGGTCGTATGAGCGTCCCCATCCAGTATCCCCGTGAACGCTACCTCGCTCCCGTAAAGCTCCTTCGTCTTCGCGTGGTCCTGGTTCAGCTCCGCGCCATTCAGCGTCGCGCCAATGTACGCGCCCTTCGCCCGCGAGTAGCTCAGAATGGAAGCCTTCCATCCCGCCGACCCCGAAGCCTCGCGTCCCACTGGGCCCGCCGCCGCGTCCACGCCCGCGCCAACCTTGAAGTGACCGGATTGCAGTGCCTGCATGCCGTTATGATCCATCACCATCATCACGTAGCCCTGCTCCTCGCCACCGATCTGCGCGCCAAAGGTCGCGCCGGTTAGCTGAAACGGCGCCGGCGGACTCCACCGCCCATCACTCAGCCGGCACGTCGCCACGCCGTCCCCGTGTTGCGCCCCCACCACAAATCCGCCCTTAATCATCTTCGGAATCACCGCCACGCATTTCGCGTCTTTCAGCACCGCGTCCGGAATTCCCTCCCTCGACTGCGGCCCCGTGAGCTCATGCATGATCTGGGTAGACTCGTTCAGTTCGTTGTCGACTTTGCTGTCCTGTGCGATTGCTGCCGAAGCCGCCGCAACCAACATCCCGGTGGCCAATATTGCGATCGATGTCCTCATAGCTGTTCCTCTCCCGATTTTTCTCTTTCAGTCTCAATGAGTAGGAGCCCACCAGGCGCCCACGGGTTGTTTTTGCGATTGCGAACGTTCGGCGACCGCCGCCAATAGAATAGGCCTCACGAACTCCCCAGACGGATTTGCCACTCAATTTTGGGAATCAATATGGACCAACGCATCAGCATCCTCACGCTTGGAGTAGCCGACCTTCCGCGCAGCCGCAGTTTCTTCGAGCGCCTCGGCTGGCGCGCCTCTTCCGCCAGCTCAGAGGCAATCGTTTTCTTTGAGGCCGGTGGCATGGCCGTGGCCCTTTACCCGCGCGCCGAGCTGGCCAAAGATGCCAACCTTGCGGCCGAAGGCCAGGGCTTTTCCGGCATTTCGATCGCCTATAACGCCCGCACCCGCGCCGAGGTCGACACTGTCCTCGCCCAGGCCGAAGCCGCCGGCGCCAGAATCCTTAAGCCCGCGCAGGAAGCTTTCTGGGGCGGCTATTCCGGCTACTTCGCCGATCCCGACAACTTTGCCTGGGAAGTCGCCTTCAACCCCCACTTTCAAATCGCCGAAGACGGCTCGCTGCTCCTGCCCGACTCCGATCGCTGAACGCTGTACCCTGTCTTCATGCAGCACATCGGCATCGTCGCCGGCTCCGCCGAAGGAGCCGCCCTCTGCTACCGCACCATCGCGCACGAAGGCGCGAAGCAGCTCGGTCCTTACGCCCACCCCGAAGTCACGATGAACTCCATTCCACTGGCCGACTACCAAAAGCACATTGACCGTGACGACTGGCCAGCCGTTGGCGAGCTCATGCTCCAATCCGGCCAAACTCTCGCCAAAGCTGGAGCCGGCTTCCTCATCTGCCCCGACAATACTATGCACCAGGGACTGCCCTTCATCGAGTCGCGCTCCCCGCTCCCGTGGCTGCACATCGCCGCGGTCGTTGCCGACGAAGCTGCCCGCCGTGGCTTCCACCGCATCGGCCTGCTCGGCACAAAGTGGCTCGTCGCGAGCGAAGTCTATCCCGACCAGCTTTCCGCACGGGGGCTCAATTACCTCCGGCCCACCGAAGCGGAACGCGAAGCCATCAACCACTTCATCATGCAGGAGCTGGTCAACGGCATCTTCTCCCCCGAAGCCATCGCCTGCCACCAGCAGGTCATCGCCCGCATGAAAGACGACGGCTGCGACGCCGTCGTCCTTGGCTGCACCGAAATTCCCCTCATCATGAACGACGCCAACTCCCCGCTCCCCGCCCTCGACTCTACCCGCCTCCTCGCAAGAGCCGCCGTCCTGCGCGCAATCTCAGCCTGACCCCTCAGACCGCGCCGGGTGGGATTTCACCTGTTCTTCACCAACCAGTCCGATAGTTGAGCGCGCCGCCCGATGCAAAGAATTACCGTGCTGCCTGGTTCCCTGTGCCTGCTGCGACCTCCAACGTCCCAATCCGCCCGCTCGCGGCATCCCGCACGCCCATCCGCAAAGACACCTGCCCCGCCGGCACATCGACCTCCTGATGAATCGGAATCCCCAACTGCATGGCCCGCGCCAGCTGCTGCGCCGTCAGGTTCACTTCGAGGCCGGCATCGCTGTAGTTCACCCGTGTGCCGTCCGGATCGTAGACCGCCTGCGCTATTTCCAGCTCCGCCTGTCTCCTCCCATCCGGCAGTTCTTTCAGCGCAAGATGATGAGGATCGATCGAGTAGTCGACCATGTATCGCGTCACCGGAGCCTTCAGCGGTTGGTCTGGCTTACCGGCCGGCCCCGCCGCAGCCGCCGCGCCCCGCAGCGCAGGATCGCCCACTGGCAGGACCCGCGCCTCGAAAATCACCTGCGACAGCGGTGGCAGTCCGTTCAGCATCGCTGCCGAAAGCAGGCTCAGCTTGCCTCCTTGCGCCGCGTCTTGTTTCGCTGGATCGACCGCATCGTATCCGCGCCGATAGGAAAGCTCGCACCGGCATTCCTCCACTTGCACTGCCACCTTGCGATAACCACCGTTGTAATTCCTATTCGCCGGAACATACCCCAGCGTGTAATAGCTCGACCCATCCGCAATGGCCGATTGCACCACCTGCCCACCCCATTCGTATCGTAGTAAGCCTTGCCGCCCGTCTCCTCCGCCATCTGATCCATCGTCAGGTGCGAACTCCACCATTGCTGCGGTTGGCGCAAATCACTGGCCATCGCTCCGGCCACCGCGTTCTGCAACGTCAGTGTCTGGCCACCCCCGGGGTCATTTGCCGGATTCGCATTCGGCAGCGTCATTAACGCCCGGGCATCCACCGGATACACCGCGACCCGCGCTCGCGCCAGTTGCTCATCCATCTCCCGCACCGCCGGCCCGTAATTGAGAACCTCGCCCGTGTCCCCGTGAGAAATATCTGGATCCATGTTGATCGGGAAGCTCGCCGAAAACCAGATCAGATTCTTTCGGCCCGGCATTGCGCTCAGAAAGCGCCCCAGCTGCTCCAGAGCCGCGATCGTCATCCGCACCCGCACATCCGCTCCGAAGTTCTCCGATTCTTTGCTGAACGAATCCAGAGCCAACGCCGTCTCCGCCGGCCCTTCTGCTCCAAAGTTCATCAACCCCGAGGCCGAAGCATCCAGCGGGTCCGCAGCCACCGGCGAAGTCTGCGCCCCGCCCCGCTTCCCCCCAATCGCCTGGTCAATGGCGCCCTGGTCCGTTGTGAACCCCCGGATCATCTGCAGCCGCGATCCCAGCGTGAAGACCGCAATCCGCGTCCATGCCGGAATCTTGTGCAAATATTTGACCATCTGCAGGCGAGCGTATTTCTGATCGCTGATCGGAGTATTCAGCGCATCCAGCAGCAGCACGTTCGCCGCGCTCGCGATCGCATACTGGGGAAAATTGCTGTAAACATGCGCGGGCAACACCGGGCCCCTGCTCGCCTGCACCGCTTCCGTAACCTTGTGCTCCTCGAAGACGGTGACCTTTTGCTCGGTCCCGTCTTCCGAGACGTGAAAGTCCGAGGCCTTGAGCCCCTCGACCGTCTTCCCCTTCTCCCGCACAACAACATCCACCAAAACCAGGTCCGCATTTGTCCGGAAAACAGGCGTGGTCTCAGGCGATTGCTGCGGCTTCGCACCGGCCTGTGGCGCGCCATTCTGCGCCCAGCCAACAGTGACCGTGGTAAGAATCAAAGCTGCGCAGCGGCAGAGAGAACTCCAGCGGGTCAGGATCATGGTTCACTCCTGTAAGTCGGCGCGGGTAAGTTCACTTCAAGCAGAGTAAGCCAGAAAATGCCCAGAGGGAGAGGATACTTAAGAAATCAAACTCACCGATCCGTCGGGCCTGTTTCCGCCTGCGCCTCCTCGATCATCGCGAACAGCCGCGACCGGTCCACGACCTCGACAAAGGGCGCGCCGCTCGTACGGTTGGTCACGACCCAAATGGTCGGCGTGTGCTGAATCCCGACACTCTGCCCGAGATCGTAATCGGCCTTCACCAGCTGCGCCAAACGTCCTTGCGGATCGGCAGCGGCGGGAAACGAAAGCTTGCGATCGGCCGCAAATTTCTGCGCAAACGCCTGGAGGTCCTCCTGCGAATGAATGGTGGGCTGCGCCACAAACAGTGCATCGCGAAACTCGTCGCCCAAGCGCGTCGATTTCGTGTCGGATCTGGAATCAAACCAGCGAGCATCGACCGCTGCCTCAAAGCTCCAGGTGTGGAACGGCAGCGGAAAATCGTGCCGCACCCACGGAACGTGGTACTTCTCGACCGCTTCCTTGATCACGGGGTTGGCGCGCGCGCAATCCGGGCACTCGAGGTCCTCGAACTCCACAATCGCCACCCGCGCTCCTGCCGGCGGATGCAGCGGCGCCGCGTTATTCACGGCCGTGGTAGTTGATTCGGGATTCGAAAACTGAGCGTTGGCTGTGGCGACCAGCGCGATGGAGAGGACAAGAGACGAAACAAATACACGTACAAGGCTGGACATGGCAGTCGAGATCATTGTAGCCGTGGTTTCCGAAGCGTCACTCCAACAGCGCATTCAGGTCGCGAGGTCCGTGCAGAATTCTGAGAATATCCACACCGTTCTTCAGCGGGAGGTAGAAAATCAGCCAGTTCTCAAAGCCTGGGAGCGGCCATTGCCTGAAGCGATTGCTGATCCTTCCTGTGAAACCGCAGATTCGACCGATGCGGGGCCGCCCGGCAAGCAGGTTGATGGCCTGTTCGGTTGCAATCAAAAATCGTACGGCTGTCTCGACGCCTGCCTCTCCGCGGAGATAATCGAAGTGCTCCAGCAGATCGCGCCGCGCGGCCGGGCGTAAATTAATGTGCGGGCTGGTGGCCGTGCCAACCTCCATGAACAGGAGATGCAGAGCGGAATGGAGAGTTCACAGGGGTAAGAATCAGGAAGCAGCGCGACGACGAGGCCGGCTGCGTCCCACGGCTGCCTTCCTCAGGCTTTCCCAGGACCTGGGCGTCATCGTCACGGCCGGTTCGCGCATCGCATCGAGCAACTGCCTTTCCAGGTCATCTTTGGCAAGACGTTTCAGATCGTCGCGCACGAGGTCGCGAAGATACTCGCTGGTGCTGTTGTAACCGCGGCTGGCCACCTGCTGCTCAACAAACTGCCGCAGGGATTCGGGAAGAGAGATGTTCATCGTCGGCATGCTGTGGCTCCGCAGCTAGTTTGGCATTATTTGGCAAAATGTGGCAAGACGGAAATATTGCAGCTTATACTGGGCGCGATGAAAGGATGCCCGATCCAGCCGCGAGCCTGGAAATCCACCGACGCGGCAGCGGCGGCGAAAGACTTCTTCAGGCGTTGTCGAAAACCCCAGGCGCGCAAAGCCGCCGTCCGCGAGCTGATCAGCGAGCTCTGCTCTGATGATCCCTTTGACCATCGCTGCGCGGCCGAATTTGCACGCCTTGTCAGCCGGCGCGAACCTGGCATTCTTGCGGCATACGGCGACGTCCTCGCCCAGGTCGCCGCTGAATTGCCGATGGAGGAATGGCAGGCCCGCGGCTACGTTATCGTCGCCGCCGCGCACAACGCCACCACGCGCCCGCAGCGCATGCGATTGCTGCCGCTGGTTCGTACGCGCCTCGCTGAAGACCGCACCGCCGTCCGCGCCATGGCCCTCGAAGCCCTTGCGATCCTCGCCGCTCACGAGCCCGAGTTGCGCGACGAAGCGATGGAGATGCTTGAAGAGGCGCGCCACAACAGCGAACCCGCGATGCGCGCACGAGCTCGACTGATGCTGCCGATCATGCTGAAAGCGGAGTCACAGTCCCGCTAATCGGCATAGGGGGGAGAGTCACCTCTCCGCCCCTGCCACACCACCGGACATGCGGGTCCGCATCCGGCGGTTCGGATGGATTGAGCTATGGGCCAGTGAACAACCTGGGAACACCAAGCTT
>Ga0182012_10001557_pt1 | contig 25014 bp, 22 predicted proteins | sample 612S2SmetaG_FD_120486 | JGI IMG/M metagenome (GOLD analysis project Ga0182012, IMG submission 120486) | Permafrost microbial communities from Stordalen Mire, Sweden - 612S2S metaG | ecosystem: Environmental > Terrestrial > Soil > Wetlands > Permafrost | place: Sweden: Stordalen | collected... | reverse complement strand
TGGCCTCGTCGACGCCGGCGACATCCTCGAACGTCACCCGGCCCTGCGACTCCGTTAGCAGCTTGGCCTTGGACTTGCCAAACCCCATCGCCCGACCCGCGCCGCCTTGCATCTGCCGCGACATATAAACCCATACGCCGATGAACAAGACCAGCGGCAAGGCGTTCAGCAGCAGCGACAACCAAAAGCTGTTTTGATCGCCGGAAGGCTTGGCGCTTATCTGAACTTTTTTCGACTCGAGCTTCGACACTAGGTTTGGGTCGTTGGGCACATAGGTCGCGAAGCTACGATTGTCCGAGAAATGGCCCGTCACTTCATTGCCAGAGATCGTGACGTCGTGAACCCGCCCCTCATCAATCTGCACAAGCAGTTCGCTAAATGAGATGTCGCGGATGGACGTGCGTTGGCCATTTTGCTGGAACACCAGAAACGCCACGGCGGCCAACCCCGCGATGACGATCCACGGTGCGTATTTCTGCCAATTCGCTTTCATCTCGCCTCTCTCCTGTACGATCGCCGCCGCCGAATGAGCCGGCGATAGGGCCGCCGTTTGTTCTTATTTTGTATGCGGACCCAAGTTTCACGTCCAGCGATTATGGCGACCCCGCAACGAAAGGGCAGGGTGGCGGAGTCGCCAAATTAAGTGCATAATTCGCCAAACGGCGAGTTCCAAATGATAAAGATCGTTGTAGCCGGGATAGACGGCTGTCTTGGGTCCGCCTTTATCGGGCTGACTGACACGCTGACCTTGGCTCGCGACGCGATCATGCGCACCACCGGAGTCGAGGCGCCATTCCAAATGGTGACCGCGAGCGCGGACGGCGCGGGCATTATCGACGGATTTGGACACCGTTTCGAGGTCGCCACGTCCTTCGAGGAAATTTCCTCCTGCGACGCCATTCTCGCCCCGAGCTTTCAACCGGACGAAACGGGGCAGGCGCCGTCGATGTCTAATCTCTCCGGCGTCGCGGCCTGGATCCGGCGACAGCATTCGCGCGGGGCCTTGGTCTGCGGCGCCGGAACGGGCGTGTTTTTGCTTGGCGAGGCCGGTCTGCTGGACGGACGCAGATGCACGACGGGTTGGCGCGGCATCGACGAATTGAAGCGGCGATATCCTCGCGCCGACGCGGCGCGCGGCGCCAGTTTGATCGAAGATCGGCGTGTCGTGACCGCGGGGCCGCCCTTGGCGTGGATCGATCTGGCCCTGCACAGCATTCGCGCGTTATGCGGTGACGCAGCGGCGCGCATCGCCGCGGAATTCACCGTGCTCGACGCCTCTTCGAACGAGGATTCCCTTTATCAGCCGACCGGTTATCTCTCGGGCCTCAATCCCTTTCTACTCGAAGCAGAGCGAATCGTTCGCCAAGCCGGCGACAAACCTCTTTCAGCTTATGATCTTGCCCGCGCGCTCTCCACGTCGGAACGGACGCTGCATCGACGGTTGAAGCAGGCTTGCGACGAGTCGCCGAAGGCTTTCATCGATCGCGTGAAGGTCGAAACCGCCCGGACCTTATTGGAAACCACCGGGAAATCGGTCAAGGAGTTGGCGAGCAGCGCCGGTTTTGTCGACGAGGCGAGTTTTCGACGCGCGTTTCGTCGTTATGCCGGCATGGCGCCGGGGGCCTATCGCGTTCTCGTGCGCGCCAGAAACCAGCCCAAGGGCCATGTCTTCGCGCTGCGGAAGACCGCCGAGCTCATTCCGGAAATGCTCACGCAAATTCTTGATTCCTGCGTCAACGGGGTCACCCTCGCCGATCCCGATCAGGAAGACGCGCCGATTGTATATGCGAACAAAGAGTTTCAGCGCATTACCGGCTACTCGCTTGACGACATCATCGGTCAGAATTGCCGTTTTTTGCAAGGCGCCGATCGCGATCAGGAAGGCCGCGCGCGGCTGCGCGAAGCCATTGAGAAGCGGGAACATGTGGAGGTGACGCTGCGCAATTATCGCAAGGACGGCTCGCTTTTTTACAACACGCTCAACATAACGCCGCTGTTCGACGCGCAGGGACAACTGCTCTACCTGCTCGGAATCCAATATGATTCGACCGCGCGGGCGCTGGCCGAGGCGGAAATTGGCGCGCTCAAGGCAAGGCTCGCCGCGCTGGCGGGCGACGATCGCGAAAACCACGACGGTAATTGATTTGGCTGGCGGGCTGAAGCGTTGCTGGGCGGTGACACTTTCGTCGCCGCAACGCGAAATCTCGCAATGACGCAATCAAACGGGCGCGCGACATTCGGGGAAGGCGCGAAACGGGCACCACTAGCCGAGAGGTGAGTGCGGCGCAATATGTTTCCACCTTGAAACTTCCGCCACAGTCATGCGTTAATTTGTCGCATGGGGGAGCATGAAGAAGCTTCGCCAGAGCGTTTCGGGTGAAATCCGTTTCGATTTCGCCAAGAAGTCCAAACAAAGCTGCATTTCGAACAGAGCGAAAAAGCTTATAGACAAAAGAGGAAACGAACATGAACGCGCTTCCAGCAATTCTGTCGATCCTAGCCGCCGCGGCCGCCGTTACGCTGGCGATCACCGCTTTCGCAAACGCGTGAACACCGGACGTCGACGCTCGAGCGATCATCGAGCGTCGGCGGTTTGACCAGACGGCGCGGGCGCTGGCCGTGAGAAAAAGGTGCGGCCTTTTTCCATTTCCGTGCTGAACAAGGGCCGGAGCAAAGGAATGCGGGTTCCGACTTCAACTCGCCTTTGAAACGCGATCGCGCGCGTAGCGGAATGTGTCTCCGATCCACCGCTGATTACGCCCCAGACGCCGCCTTTAGCCCGCGCTCCAGATCCGCCAAAATATCGTCGATATGCTCCAGACCGACGGACAGCCGCACATAGCCCTCGGTCACGCCGGCGGCGAGTTGCGCTTCTGGCGAGAGTTGCGAATGCGTCGTCGTCGCGGGGTGGATAGCGAGGCTGCGCGCATCGCCGATATTGGCGACGTGATAGAACATCGTCAGCGCGTCGATGAAGCGGCGCCCGGCGTCCACTCCGCCCTTCAACTCGAAGCCGACCAACGCGCCGTAGCCGCCCTTCAGATATTTGTCGGCGCGCGCGCGGACCTCGCCGCTCTGCCGCGAGGGATGAATAACCTTCGTCACCTCCGGACGCTTCGCCAAAAATTCCGCGACCGCCAGCGCGTTTCGCACATGCCTTTCCATTCGCAGCGTCAGCGTCTCTATGCCTTGCAATGTCAGGAAGGCGTTGAAGGGCGAGAGCGCGGAGCCGAGATCGCGCAACAGCGTCGTGCGCGCCTTGATAATATAGGCAATAGGCCCAAGGGGCTTCACCGCCTCGACCCAAATGGCGCCATGGTAGGATGGGTCAGGCGTATTCAACGCCGGCTGCCGGACGGAGAAATTCTCCCAGTCGAAATTGCCGCCATCTATGATCGCGCCGCCAATCGACGTGCCGTGGCCGCCGATATATTTGGTGGTCGAATAGACCACGACCGCCGCGCCATGGTCGAGCGGACGGCACAGAATCGGCGCGGCGGTGTTGTCGACGATCAAGGGCACGCCGATTTCGCGTCCCATGGCGGCGACTTCGGCGATGGGAAATACGGTGAGCTTGGGGTTCGGCAGCGTCTCGGCATAATAGGCGCGGGTACGGTCGTCCGTCGCGCGGCGGAAGTTTTCGGGGTCGGCGGGGTCGACGAAGCGCACCTCCAACCCCTGCTCTTTCAGAGTATTGGCGAACAGATTGTAAGTGCCGCCATATAGATCGGTCGAGGAGACGATATTGTCGCCGGCGCGCGCGAGATTTTGCACCGCGAAGGCCGAGGCCGCCTGCCCCGAGGCGACCGCCAGCGCCGCGACGCCGCCCTCGAGCGCGGCGAGACGAGACTCCAGCACGCCCGTCGTCGGATTGCCAATGCGCGTGTAAATCTGGCCCATTTCCTTCAGCGCGAAGAGATTGGCCGCATGCTCCGTATCATGGAACTGATAGCTGGTCGTCTGGTAGATCGGCACGGCGACCGCGCCATTGGTCGCATCGGCGCGCCAACCCGCATGCAGCGACAATGTTTCCGGATGTTTGGATTCGATGGCCATGTCGGATTCTCGTTTGGCTGGATGCGATGGATCAGCTTAGCCGGGCGTGGCGGGAGGATAAAGGCCCATTGCGATCGCGCCGAGGGAAGAAATCACGGCGCCGGCGCCTCCAGTTTTTTCAGCCAGGCCTCTGCTTGAGCGCTGACATTGGCGGGCGCGGCGCCGCCGTAACTCACGCGGCTTTCGACCGATTTATCGACGCCCAGCACATCGAAAACCTGAGCCGTCATGCGAGGCTCCACGGCTTGAAGATCCGCCAGGGACAGGTCCTCCAGTCCGACGCCGCGTTCGCTGGCGATTCCAACAATGCGGCCCGTCACATGATGCGCCTCGCGAAACGGCAGGCCGAGCGCGCGCACGAGCCAATCGGCCAGATCCGTCGCGGTCGCGTAGCCGGCGCCGGCGGCCTCCCGCATTCTGGCGCGGTTCGCGCTCATGTCCCGGGTCATGCCAGCGATGGCGGCGATGCATAGTTCAAGAGAGTCGAGCGCGTCGAAGGCGCCTTCCTTGTCCTCCTGCATATCCTTCGAATAGGCCAGCGGCAGGCCCTTCATAACGATCAGCAGGGCTTGCAGGCCGCCGATGATGCGCCCGCTCTTGCCGCGCACCAGCTCCGCCGCGTCCGGGTTGCGCTTTTGCGGCATGATCGACGATCCCGTGGTGAATTTGTCGCTGAGCGCGACGAAGGAGAACTGCACCGTGGTCCACAGCACGATCTCCTCGGCGAAGCGCGACAGATGCGTCGCGCAAATAGCGGCCGCCGACAGCGTCTCCAGCACGAAGTCGCGGTCCGAGACGCTGTCCAGCGAATTGGCGGTGGGGCGGTCGAAGCCGAGCGCCTTCGCGGTGTCCCCGCGGTCGATCGGAAAGGAGGTTCCCGCCAGCGCCGCCGCGCCCAGGGGCGATTCATTGAGACGCGCCCGCGCGTCGCGAAAACGGCCGCGATCTCGCGAAATCATTTCGACATAAGCGAGAAGGTGGTGGCCAAAGGTCACGGGCTGCGCCGATTGCAGATGGGTGAAGCCCGGCATGACAGTCGCCGCCTCCTCCAGCGCCTTTGTCGCCAGCGCGATCTGGAGGTCCGCGAGCTGGGCGTCAAGCCGGTCGATAGCGTCGCGGATATAGAGGCGAAAATCGGTCGCCACTTGATCGTTGCGCGAGCGGGCCGTATGCAATCTTCCGGCGGCGGGTCCGATCAGTTCGGCGAGCCGCGATTCGACATTCATGTGGATGTCTTCGAGCTTGCGCGAGAAGACAAAATCCCCTGCCGCGATCTCAGCCTTGATCTGGGACAAGCCATCGCGAATCTTGGCCGCGTCCGCGTCGGAGACAATGCCGCAATGCTCGAGCATTGCGACATGGGCCAGAGACGCCGCTATATCTTGGGGCCAGAGCCTCTTGTCGAAGTCGATGGAGACGTTGATCGCCTCCAGCACGGCGGCGGTTGCGTCCTGAAAGCGGCCGCCCCATATTTTGCTCGTCATGTGATCCCTTCCGAAACGCCGATCTTCTGGAACCTTTGAACGATGACCGAACAGCCGGCCGCAAGTCCCCAGCGCAATCGCGGCGCGCTCGCCTTTGTCGCTTTGTTGCTCATCGCCGGCGTCGGATTTCTATACGTTAAGGCCGGTCGCGGCGGCAAGAAAGAGCACAGCGCCGCCTGCGACGCCTCCAAGCCGCTGGCGCAATCCCTCGCCAGCCTCGCCAAGGGGGAACTCGCCGCCCTCGCGATCGCCAAGGAGCCCGAGCCGATTCAGGCGCTCGCATTCAACGGACCGGACGGCGCGCGGACGAGCCTGGAGGCCTTCAAGGGCAAGACGCTGCTCGTCAATGTTTGGGCGACCTGGTGCGTTCCGTGCCGGGGCGAGATGCCCGCGCTCGACCGGCTGCAGCAAACCGCGGGCTCGGATAAGTTCGAGGTCGTCGCGATCAATGTCGACACCACGCGGCTGGAGCGGCCAAAGGCGTTCCTTGACGAAATCGGCGTCAAAAACCTCAAATTTTACGCCGATCCCAAGGCCGACATTTTCTTTCGCCTGAAACAAGGCGGCGAACTCATGGGCCTTCCGACGACCTATCTCGTCGATTCCGCCGGCTGCGCGCTCGGCCAGCTCTCGGGCCCCGCCGCCTGGGACTCCGACGAGGCCCTGGCCCTAATCCGCCGCGCGACCGGCTCCACGCCTTGAGAGATCGATTGGCCGCAAACGACGACCGCCATGGATCAGTCTGCGCGTCGATCCACGCGCGGGACCTCGGCCTCTTGTTTATCGCATTAGCGCGGACAAAGGAGCCGGGGTCGCGATAAAAGATCGGGATCGACATGGGCGACACCCTTTCACCGATTGAGCGCAGCGAACGGATGCGACGGGTTCGCGGCAAGGACACCGCCCCGGAACTTTTGGTTCGACGGATGGTCCATAAAATGGGCTTTCGCTTTCGTCTTCATCGAAAAGATCTCCCGGGCACGCCCGACCTTGTTTTTCCTCGCTTTCACGCCGTGATTTTCGTGCATGGCTGTTTCTGGCACCGCCATCCCGATCCCCGCTGCCCCCTCGCCCGCATGCCAAAGTCGCGGCTCGACTTCTGGGAGCCTAAACTCACCGGCAACTGCCTACGTGATCTGCGCGATCAGGCGGCGCTTAATGCCGTCGGTTGGAGAATCCTGGTTGTTTGGGAGTGCGAGTTGGGCGACAAGGAACAATTACAGAACAGAATAAGGACCTTCCTGGAGGAGCCACAATGCGAGTGATCGAAGTTTTCGCCGGAGCCGGGGGTCTGGGCATTGGCGTGAGCAAGGCTGGTTTTTCTCCGGCTCGGATCGTCGAATGGGATCGCTGGTGTTGCGATACGATTCGCGAGAACACACGGCGCCGGACGGCCATGGTGGCGAATTGGCCGGAGCCCTTCGAAGGCGACGTTCGCGAGGTGGATTTCCGCGACTTAGCGGGGAAAATCGAGTTGGTCACCGGCGGGCCGCCCTGCCAACCCTTTTCGCTTGGCGGCAAGCATCGCGCCCACGGCGACGCCCGCGATATGTGGCCCCAAGCGGTGCGCGTCGTGCGCGAAACAAAACCCAAGGCCTTCATCTTCGAAAATGTGAAAGGCCTGACGCGCGGGAGTTTCGCGACCTATCTCGCCTATATCGTTCATCAGCTCACATTCCCCGAGCTTGTTCGTCGCGAGGATGAAAGTTGGGAAGATCATCTTGGCCGTCTGGAGCGCCATCTCACAGGGCGCCGTCGCGGCGCCGATTCCGTTGCCTACCGCGTGGTTTACCGCGTGCTCAACGCCGCCAATCATGGGATTCCCCAGCGTCGCGAACGCATCGTTTTCGTGGGATTCCGGAACGATCTCGGGATCGAATGGTCGTTTCCCGAGGAAAGCCATTCACTCGACGCGCTGCTGTGGGATCAAACCCGCGGAGACTATTGGGAGCGGCACGCGGCGCCAAAGTGCTCGCGCGAAATCGCGCCGCGATACGCCGAACGGGCGCGCCGGCTGGAATCTCCGACGCTAATGCCTTGGCGCACGGTTCGGGACGCGATAGGCGACTTGCCGGACCCCGAGCATGAGGCGGGAAGGGCCGCGGCGATTGCAAATCACCGCTTTCAACCGGGCGCGCGCGCCTATCCCGGCCACACCGGTTCGCCGCTCGACCAGCCCGCGAAGACTCTCAAGGCCGGCGTGCACGGCGTTCCCGGCGGCGAAAACATGCTTTTATCGCCGGACGGAAGCTTGCGCTATTTCACCGTGCGAGAGAGCGCACGTTTGCAGACTTTTCCGGATGATTTTGTTTTTCATGGCTCCTGGAGCGAGACCATGCGGCAGCTCGGCAACGCCGTCCCCGTGGAGCTCGCCGCGGTCGTCGCGCGGGGAGTTTGGGCGAGCTTGGGCGCTGTTGCAATGTGAAGTTTCTGAAGGAAAGGGAATGTGCTCGATGACCAATTGTCCGATCTGCGAAGAAGGCTTGCTCTCCGAACCAACTGGGAATGGTGAGGAGAAATTTTACGATCACCCTCGAAACCCGGCATATGATTGTCCACGATGTGGCAGGTTCAATTTACCTGCAATTCAAGCAGCAAACGGATTGACACTTCACATACGATCTCTCACGAGTCATCATCTCCGTTGCAGACAAAGGCTCGATGGTATTCCCGTTTGGCTCCATCTGGAGGGGAGACGCGACCAAGGTTGCTACGGCACAACGGTCGTTAAAATTGACGGTGTACTCTTGGACCTCGACGAGCGCCTACCGTCACCGGCGGAACAAGCGGATAGGCTGATCCTTTGGATTGGTGACAACCAACCCTCACCGGGAGAGGATATACAAATCCCAACTTCCGAAGTTTCCGCATGGATCGGCGCGGCGATCACGAGAAACGAGCCCAATGGCGGGTACGCTTGGTTGCGTGAGCAGGAAGAAGTCAAGAGGCTTGTGAAGGACCGGCAAGGCTGGCTCAGACTCACAATGGCCGGTTGGGAGCGCTATGAAGCGATCAAGCATCGGCAAATCGCAAGTCGTACCGCGTTCATGGCAATGAAATTTAGTGATCTGGAACTCAATCAAGTCGTCGAAAGCTGTTTCAAACCAGCGGCAAAGCGCGCCGGTTTCGAGTTGAAACCGATGACCGATGGACAACCGGCAGGTCTCATCGACGATCAAATGCGCGTCGCCTTAAGAACCTCGCGCTTCGTCGTCGCCGACCTGACCCACGGCAACCGAGGCGCCTATTGGGAAGCCGGCTTCGCCGAGGGTTTAGGCCGGGCTGTCATTTACACCTGCCGCAAAGACCGTTGGGATGAGGTCGAAAATGGCGAGCGGTTAGTACATTTCGACACCGGCCATCTCGTCACAATCCTATGGGAGTCGGAGAAGTTGGGGGACGCTGGCAAGCGTTTGACGGCGACCATCCGCGCGACACTGCCCGCCGAAGCCCAAATGGCCGACCCGTAACCCGGCGCTAACCTGTCAGCCGGTGACAAAGCCCGTCCAGCTGCTCCAGCGTCTCGTAGCGGATGCGCAGTTCGCCGCGCTCGCCATTGTGATGAATCGTCACCGTTAGGCCCAATGCGTCGCTTAGCGTCTTTTCGACGGCGAGTGTGTCGGCGTCCTTGCCCTCGCGCGGCTTGCGCGGCTTGACGCCCGCGTCGGATGCCTGGCGCCGCGCGAGTTCCTCGATGTCGCGCACGGTCAGGTCGTCGGCGACAATTTTACGCGCCACCGCCTCCGGATCTTTCACCGACAGTAGCGCGCGAGCATGGCCGGCGGAAATGGCGCCGTCCGCGACAAGGCGCCGGGTCGCCTCGGGCAAATTCAGCAGCCGGAGCGTGTTGGCGACATGCGAGCGGCTTTTGCCGATGATTTTCGCCAGCTCCGATTGGGAATAGCCGAAATCGGCCCCAAGCCGCTCATACCCGCGCGCTTCCTCGATCGCGTTGAGATCCTCCCGCTGGACGTTCTCGATGATCGCCAGTTCGAGAGCCTCGCGGTCGTCGGCCTCATGAATGACCACGGGAATATCGGCGAGACTCGCGAGTTGGGCGGCGCGCCAACGCCGTTCGCCGGCGATGATTTCATATGCGTCGGCGACGCCGGCGATGGTGCGGACGACGACCGGCTGAATAATGCCCTTTTCACGAATCGAAGCGGCGAGGTCCGCGAGGTCCTCGTCGCGAAAACTGGTACGCGGGTTGCGCGGATTGGGACGCAGAAATTCGATGGGAATACGGCGCTGACCACGCGTGCGCTCGATCGCCGGCGCCTCGTCGCCAGCGTCGCCGATTAAGGCCGCCAAGCCCCTGCCCAAACGCGGCCGTGCTTCCTCCGCCATCTCAGAACTTCCCCTCAAACATTCGCCGCGGCCGATCAGGCGGCGCGCAGGCGCCTTTCTCTCCGAATGACTTCGGAGGCCAGCTTCAGATAGGCTTGGCTGCCAACGCATTTCAGATCATAGAGCAGCACCGGCTTGCCATGCGAGGGCGCCTCGGATATCCGCACATTGCGCGGAATCATCGTCTCGTAAACCTTGTCGCCCATAAAGCGGCGCACGTCCGCGACCACCTGCATCGCGAGATTATTGCGCGCGTCGAACATGGTCAGGACAACGCCGTGGATCGACAGCTTGGGATTCAGGGTGCGTTTGACCTGCTCGACCGTCGACAGAAGCTGCGACAAGCCTTCGAGCGCGAAAAATTCGCATTGTAACGGCACGACAACCGCGTCGGCGCTGGCGAGCGCGTTGATTGTCAGAAGATTGAGCGACGGCGGACAGTCAATGAGAATATAGCTGTAGTGGCGCGCATTGACATGCCGCTCAGCGGCGGCCAACTCCGCCAGCGCGCGCTTCAAGCGAAAGGCGCGGTCCTTGTCGCCGGCGATTTCAAGTTCCACGCCGAGAAGGTCGAGGGTCGACGGCGCGACCGACAAACGCGGCACCGCCGTTGGCACGATAGCGTCGTCGAGACTGCTTTCCCCGAGCAGAACGTCATAGGTGGAAATGCTTCGGCTTTTGCGATCGACGCCAAGACCGGTCGAGGCGTTGCCCTGTGGATCGAGGTCGATGACCAGCACATTCTCTCCGACGGCGGCAAGCGCCGTCCCGAGATTGATCGCCGTCGTGGTCTTACCAACGCCGCCCTTCTGATTGGCGAGCACGAGGACGCGCGGAACGATTGGCAACTCGGTCAAGGCTAATCTCCGGAGACCTGGTCTCTTCAGCGCGGGGGTGCGCTCGTTCCGTTTGAATTGGCCTTTTCCACGACAATAATACGCGCGGCGGTATTGGTGCGGCTAACGATGCTTCGTGTCTGGAAGCTACTCTCCGGCGTCAAGCCGGTCAATTCGCCGCGCCAATCTTCGCCCTTTAAAAACACGCCAATGGCTTTTTTCAACAGATGTTCGCGCGACCAGTCGACAAGGCGCGGCAGGGGCGCCAGGGCCCGGGCGCAAATTCCTTCGATTTGACCGATCAGCGGCGGCAATTCCGATTCGATGCGCCCCACATGGACGATCGCCGGCGCGCCTGTTTCACGTGAAACAGCTCTCAGAAAAGCCGCCTTCCGTTGGTCGCTCTCGATCAAATGGACGACCGCTCCGGCGCGCGGCTTTAGCAAGATCGCCAGAACCATTCCGGGAAATCCGGCGCCCGAACCCAGGTCCGCCCAGCGAGAAATATTGGGGAAGGTTTCGAGAAGCTGCGCCGAATCGGCGAAATGCCGGGTCCAAAGCGCTTCCAGGGTTGGACCCGAGACCAAATTGATTTTCGGCTGCCACGCCCGCAGCAAGGCCTCATAGGCCTCCAATTCGGCACCCGCCCCGGCTAGCAAGGGGCAAAGCGCGATAGCCGCCGCCTTGTCGGAATGCGCCCCCTTGCTCACCCGCGTCGCGCCCGCGCGGCGAGAAGCGTGAGAGCCGCCGGAGTGATTCCCTCGATCCGCTGAGCCTGACCAATGGTGCGCGGCCGCAGAAATTTGAGCTTGGCTGTCAACTCGGCTGATAGTCCCACGATCCCCGCATAGTCCAGCGCCGGCGGAAGCGAAAGCTCTTCGTCGCGGCGATAGGCCTCAATGTCCGAGGCCTGGCGGTCGAGATAGACCGCATAACGCGCGTCGATCTCAACCTGAGCCGCGGTGGCGTCGTCGATCGAGGTGAGTTCCGGCCAAATCGCGCGCAGCCGGTCGAAACCGATCTCCGGGAAGGACAACAGCGCGAAAGCGCTGCGCCTTTGACCATCTTGCGTCACTGGCAGCCCATGCCGCGCCGCGGCGGCGGATGTCAACGCGAGGCCTTCGACCATGGCGCGCGCCTGCGCCAGCCGCGCCGACCTCTCACCAAAGATTTCCGCACGCGCCGCGCCGACACAGCCGAGTTCGAGCCCGCGCGGGGTTAGCCGCTCGTCGGCGTTGTCGGCGCGCAGCGACAGGCGATATTCCGCGCGAGAGGTGAACATGCGATAGGGCTCACTGACCCCGCGCGTGACGAGATCATCGATCATGACCCCAAGATAGGCCTCGGCCCGGTCGAACAGAATGGCTGGGCTGGACGCCGCGAACGCGGCGGCGTTGAGGCCGGCGACGAGCCCTTGCGCGCCCGCCTCCTCATAGCCCGTGGTGCCGTTGATCTGGCCGGCGAAAAACAGCCCCACGATACGCTTCGTCTGCAGCGAGGCGTCCAGCTCGCGCGGGTCGACATAATCGTATTCGATCGCATAGCCAGGCCGCAAGATATGCGCCTCCTCCAGGCCGGGAATTGCGTTGATGAATGCCTGCTGCGTCGCCTCGGGCAGGGAGGTCGAGACGCCATTAGGATAAACCGTCGAGTCGTCCAATCCCTCGGGCTCCAGAAAAATCTGGTGTCCATCGCGATCGCCGAAACGCGTCACCTTATCCTCGATCGACGGGCAGTAGCGCGGACCAGGCCCGGAAATGGCGCCAGTCCGCATCGGCGAGCGCGAGAGATCGGCCTGTATGATCTTGTGCGAGGCAAGCGTCGTGCGGGTGATGTGACAGGCGATCTGGCGATTCACGATCTTTCGGGTCAAAGCGGAAAAGGGCTCCGGCTCCGCATCGCCCCATTGCGGCTCGAGGCGGTCCCATTGGATCGTCGCGCCGTCCAGCCTCGGCGGCGTGCCGGTCTTAAGTCGAGCAACCGAGAAGCCCGCGCGTCGCAGACTTGCCCCGAGTCCATTGGCCGGCGCATCACCCATGCGGCCCGCTGGCACGCGGAGATCCCCGATATGGATCACGCCGTTGAGAAATGTTCCAGTCGCCAGGACCACGGCCCGGGCGTGAACGGTCTCGTCGACGAGTTTCACTCCAATTACTCGCCCATTCTCCAATGCCAGATCTTCGACAGAGCCCTCAAGAACCGATAGATTCTCCGTCGCCTCGATCGCCGCCCGCATCGCGGCGCGATAGAGCTTGCGGTCGGCCTGGGCGCGGGGACCGCGCACGGCAGGCCCCTTTGAGCGGTTAAGCACCTTGAACTGAATCCCGGCGGCGTCGGCGACCCGGCCCATCAGCCCGTCGAGCGCGTCGATCTCCCGCACCAACTGGCCCTTTCCAAGCCCGCCAATCGCCGGATTACAAGACATCGCGCCGATTGTCCCGCGCGACTGAGTCACCAGCGCCGTGCGCGCGCCAAGACGTGCCGCCGCCGCGGCTGCTTCGCAGCCGGCATGGCCGCCGCCAATCACGATTACATCGTAGCATAGCCGCCTCACGGCGCGGATCCTCCCTGTTTCACGTGAAACATAATTACTTTCCGATGCAAAAACGAGAGAATACCACATCCAGTACTTGCTCGACGTCAATCGCGCCGACGATTCGCTCAAGCGATCGGGCCGCCAATCTTATCTCCTCGGCGACAAGTTCCAAGGGCCTCCCGCGCGTCAGCGCCGCCGCGATAAAATCTCGCGCGGCGCCTATGGCGTCGCGATGGCGCTCGCGAATAACCAGGGCGGAGGAGCCATCGCCCAGCATCGCGCGCGCGCGCGTGGCGATTTCTTCGCATAACTCGTCAATGCCCAGTCCCGTGCGCGAGGAAATCGCAAGACAACCGACTTGGGGCGGGAATGCATCGGCCTTCGCCGCGATCCGCAAAATCTCGGCGGCGCCCGTGTCGACATCAGGCGGCGGCGCCGCGCCGGCTTCCGACAGCCACAGCAGCAGATCGGCCTCGCCAGCCCGCGCTCGCGCCCGTCCGACTCCGATGCACTCGACCGCGTCCTCGGTCTCGCGCAACCCCGCCGTGTCGATGAGAGTGACGGGCATCCCCCCGAGATTCAGCTCAACCTCGATCATGTCGCGCGTCGTTCCCGGAATTTCCGAAACAATCGCGACCTCGCGCCGCGCCAGCAAATTGAGCAGCGTCGACTTGCCGGCGTTGGGAGGACCGAGGATCAATACCATAAATCCGTCGCGCAGCCGCTCGGAAGCCGGCGCGCGGCGTAAAACCTCGTCCATTCGCGCCATGAGAGGACACAAAACGCGGCCCAGCGCGTCCAGCGAAAAACCCCCCACATCACTCTCATCCGAAAAATCCAGCTCCGCCGCGAGCAACGCCGAAGCTTCGACCAGCCCGCCACGCCAATCATCCACCTGCCGCCGAAGCGCGCCGCCCGCCACTCGCAGCGCTTGGCGGCGCTGAAATTCGGTTTGCGCGTCGATCAAATCGGCGAGAGCCTCCGCCTGTGACAAATCCATCTTGCCGTTAATAAAGGCGCGCCGGGCGAATTCGCCCGGCTCGGCCGCGCGTAACCCGGTCCGTCGCCGGAGCAGCGACAAAATAGCATCGACGACCGCGCGGCTCCCGTGGAGCTGAAATTCGGCGCAGTCTTCCCCCGTCGCCGAATTGGGTCCGGGGAACCAGAGCGCCAGGCCCTCGTCAAGCGTCTCGTTTGTTTGGGGATCGCGAAAACGCGCGAAATGCGCATGCCTCGGCTCGGGGCTCACCCCGGTAAAATCGGCCAAGGCGTCTCGCGCACAAGGCCCGGAGAGACGGATCACCGCGACCGCGGAGCGTCCCGCGCCTGTCGCCAAAGCGAAGATCGTGTCGTCCGGCATTCGCCCTCGCAGGGGGTCGTTAACGGGCGCGCGGCGCAACGTTGCGCGCGCCCGCGCCGTCTCAGGTGTTCATCGAATCGAAGAACGACGCATTGCCTTTCGGCGTCTCGCGCAGCTTGCCGAGCAGGAACTCGATCGCGTCGACCGTGCCCATCGGGTTGAGAATCCGGCGCAGCACGTACATCTTTTTGAGAATGTCGCCGGGAACCAACAATTCTTCCTTGCGCGTGCCGGACCTCGTGATGTCGATCGCCGGGAAGACGCGCTTATCCGCGACCTTGCGGTCGAGAATGATCTCGGAGTTGCCGGTGCCCTTGAACTCCTCGAAAATCACTTCGTCCATGCGCGATCCCGTGTCGATCAGCGCGGTGGCGATAATAGTCAGCGAGCCGCCTTCCTCGATGTTGCGGGCCGCGCCAAAAAAGCGCTTGGGCCGCTGCAGCGCGTTGGCGTCAACGCCGCCGGTCAACACCTTGCCCGACGAGGGAACAACGGTGTTATAGGCGCGGCCCAGGCGCGTGATCGAATCCAGCAGAATCACCACGTCGCGGCGGTGTTCGACAAGACGCTTGGCTTTTTCGATCACCATTTCCGCGACCTGAACGTGGCGCACCGCCGGCTCGTCGAAGGTCGAGGACACGACCTCGCCGCGCACCGAGCGCTGCATGTCCGTGACTTCCTCGGGGCGTTCGTCGATCAGCAGCACTATCAAGTAGCATTCGGGGTGATTGGTGGTGATCGACTGCGCGATGTTTTGCAGCAGCACGGTCTTGCCGGTGCGCGGCGGAGCGACCACCAGCGCGCGCTGGCCCTTCCCGATCGGCGCGACGAGATCGATGACGCGCGACGACAGCTCCTTGCGGGTGGGATCTTCGATTTCGAGCTTCAGCCGCTCATTGGGATAGAGCGGCGTCAGATTGTCGAAAGGAACCTTGTGGCGGATCTTTTCAGGGTCCTCGAAATTGATCGTATTGACCTTAAGCAGCGCGAAATAGCGTTCGTTCTCCTTGGGACTGCGGATAATGCCCTCGACCGTGTCGCCCGTGCGCAGACCAAATTTGCGGATTTGCGAAGGCGAAACATAAATATCGTCCGGTCCCGCGAGATAATTGGAGTCGGGCGAACGCAGGAAGGCGAAGCCGTCCGACAACACCTCGACAACGCCCTCGCCAACGATCTCTACGTCGCGGCTGGCGAATTGCTTCAAAATTGCGAACAGCAGCTCCTGCTTGCGCAGCAGAGATGCGTTCTCCACCTCGTGCTCCTCGGCGAAAGCCAGGAGTTCGGCGGCGGTTTTGGACTTTAAGTCGGAAAGTTTGATTTCCCGCATGGGGACAAGCCTCGAATCGATAGGCGATCGGATAGAGCGGAGAGAAGAGCGGCAGGAAGGCGGGAGAATCTCCCGAAGCGCCAATTAAAGCGCGCCGATTGAAGCGGCGGTCGCTAGAACGACAATCTGCCGTACGGAGGGGACGACAGTCTATTAAACACATTTGGCTCGGAAAGCAAGATCACGCCGAAACAATATGGAAACGCTAGGCACGCTTGATCCCAGCTAGGAATTCCCGCGTCTCCTGGCGCGAATACACGCGCCTCTTTTAGTCGCGGAACGCCGTAAGAAGGCGCCCGTGGCCGATCGACGGGCTTATTCCCAAGAATCAAAATGCGCGCGAAATCCTCGGTCCGCTCCGCCACGGTCTTAAAATGGCTTCACAATCACGAAAATCACAATCGCGATCATCAGCACTGTCGGCGCCTCGTTATAGAAGCGGAAAAATTTCGCCGAGCGTGTGTTGCGGTCCTCAGCGAAGGCTTTTTGGAGAACGCCGTCGTAAAAGTGAAGGGCGGTCAGCAGCACGACCGCCAGCATCTTCGAATGAAACCAGAACGCGTGAAAGTGCGCGCCCTGCACGGCCAGAGTCACGCCGGTGATCCAGGATAGCAACATCGCGGGAACCATGATGAAACGCAGCAGTTTGCGCTCCATTGTCTTGAAAGTCTCCGACTGCCCGCCTGGGCCGGCGCCAGCGTGATAGACAAAGAGCCGCGGCAGATAGAGCAGCCCCGCCATCCAGGAGATTATGGAGATCACATGCAGAGCTTTGATCCACGGATACATTATTCAAGCCCCCGATTTGCGGATCAGATCCACCAGCCGCTCGACATGCGCGATTGGCGTCTGGGGCAAAATGCCGTGACCTAGATTGAAGATATGCGGGTGACCCTTGAGCGCGTCCAAGATCGCCTCCACCTCTTGGTCGAGCGCCGCGCCGCCCGCGAGCAACGCCAACGGGTCGAGATTTCCCTGCAAGGCGGCGCGCCCCGCCGTCTCTTGCGCCGCCCAAACCGGGTCGGCCGCCGTATCGAGCCCGTAGGCGTCGGCGCCAAGTTCCGCGACCAGACGACATAAATGCGTTCCCGCGCCGCGCGCGAAGGCGATCACCGCCGCATTCGGGCGCTCCGTCTTTATCCGCGAAACGATTTTCCGCAGCGGAGAAAACACCCAGTTTTCAAATTCACGGGGCGGCAAGACGCCAGCCCAACTGTCGAAGATTTGGACAACCTCGACGCCGGCGTCGATCTGGCGCAAAAGATAGCCAATTGAGGCTTCAGTGAGCTTTTCGATCAGAATGTCGAAGGCCTCGGGGTGACGATAAGCGAAAAGACGCGCCGGCGCCTGGTCGCTGGTGCCTTGGCCCGCGATCATATAGCTCGCGACCGTCCAGGGCGCTCCGCAGAAACCGATAAATGCCGTTTGAGTGGGCAAGGCGCTTTTCACCCGATCGACCGTTTCAAAAACCGGCGCGAGACGGCTATAATCGGGAACGTCGCGCAAGCGGGACAGATTCTCCGGCGCCTCGATCGGCTCCAATCTGGGGCCGGCGCCGCTCTCGAAGGAAACCTTCTGTCCGAGAGCGTCGGGAATGACCAGAATGTCGCTGAACAGGATCGCCGCGTCGAAACCAAACCGCCGTATCGGCTGCAAGGTCGCTTCCGCCGCCGCCGCAGGCGAATAGCAGAAATCCAGGAAACTCGCCGATTTAGCCCTGAGTTCTCGATATTCCGGCAAATAGCGCCCAGCTTGGCGCATCAGCCAGAGCGGTGGATTCGCGGTTGTTTTTCCGCGCAAAACCGAAAGGAGCGGCTTTTCGTTGTTCATGCGAAGGGGTCCAGGTAGCGTTGGGAGGCGCCAGCGCCGATAATCCGTTTGCTTGGAGAGCAAGCAACGAGCTAAACCTTTTTTTCATAAAAATAAAGAGATTAGTTAAACCTATATTAACCTGTTTCTGTTACACCCGCTCAAGCGACGGTTAATTTTTATTAACTATTTTTCCACAGCTTGGCGCGATGTGATAAAGTTTTCCAAAGGCCTGTTAATATGTGGATTAATTTTGAATATTGATATATTTCAATATGTTGGTCATCATTTTAGCGGGGTGTGGCTTCGCCGATGTTTTCATTCCGCCGAAAACCCGGACATCGTGGGCTTTTATCGACAGGTTTAAACCTGTTGAAGATTGGCTGGGCTTATCCCCACCTATACAATAACGATGGGTTCTGGCCCGAATTATCCCCGGTATCCCGAGACCAGGGGCTCCTGTGGATGGCTTTTCCGATATGACAGCGCCCGAAGTCCTGGCCTCCGAGGGGCTATTTTGGCTAGCTCCAAAACCGCTGATTCTCGCTTCGAAAAGCCGAGGACGGCGCCTCGTGCTGGAGCAGACGGGCATTCCCTTCGAGGCCTCTCCGGCGGAGATCGACGAGCGCGGGCTTGAACGAACAATCATTGGTCAGGGAGGCGGCGCCGATGCGGTCGTCTGCGAACTCGCGCGCGCCAAGGCGCTTTTGATCTCCGCCGAAAGTCCGGACTCCTTTGTCCTCGGAGCGGATCAGGCCGCGAGCTGCGAGCAACGGCTGTTTGGCAAACCCGCCGATCTTGCCGAGGCCGCTCGGCAGCTCGCCTTTCTCGCCGGGCGAACGCATCGACTGCATTGCGCGGCGGCGTTGGCGCACGGCGGCGCTATTGTCTTTGAAACCGTTTCCCACGCTGATATGCGGATGCGCCCGTTAAATAAGGCCTTTATCGACTTTTATCTTTCCATTGTCGGCGAAGCGGCCTTGACCAGCGCGGGAGCCTACCAGGTGGAGGGGCTCGGCGTTCATCTCTTCGCCGCCATTTCCGGAGATCACTGGACCATTCTCGGTCTGCCGATATTGCCGGTTCTCGAGGCCTTGCGACGTGAAGGGGCGCTTCTTGGCTAGATTAAAGCGACAAAGGCTAGAGACATGCTGCTGCTCGGGCTGACCGGCTCGATCGGCATGGGAAAGTCAACCACGGCGGATATGTTTCGCGCCGAGGGAGCCCCGGTCTATGACTCCGACCGACTCGTGCATGACATCTATGATGGACCGGCGGCAATGGAGATCGAGCGCGCCTTTCCCGGCGCCACGGCCGGCGGCGCGGTCGACCGCAACCGGCTTGCGAGCCTTGTGCTCGGCGACGCGGAGGCGATGAAGCGACTGGAAGCCATCGTGCATCCGCTTGTCTGGGAGGGACGCCGGCGGTTTCTGGAGGAGCAGGCGCGACGGGGCGTAAAAGTCGCGGTGCTCGACATTCCCCTGCTGTTCGAGACCGGCGCGGACAAGGACGTCGACGCCATTGTCGTGGTCACCGCGCCCAAATCGCTGCAACGCGCCCGCGTATTGGCGCGAGCGAACATGACGGAGGAAAAATTCGAATCCATCCTGGCGCGCCAGACGCCAGACGAAGAGAAGCGTAGGCGCGCCGATTTCATCGTTCACACCGACGCGGGACTAGAAGCCGCGCGCGGCGAGGTGCACGCCATATTGAAGACGTTGCAAGCAAGAGAGGCGCAAAAAAGCTGATGCGGGAAATCGTGCTCGACACCGAGACCACGGGTCTCGATCCATCCAAGGGGCATCGCGTCGTCGAAATCGGCGCGGTCGAAATCAGCAATCTGATCCCGACCGGCCGCACCTTCCACGTCTATATCGACCCGGAACGCGATATGCCCGAGGAAGCCTTTCGCGTGCATGGACTGTCGCGCGGGTTTCTCGCCGAACACAAAAAATTCGCGGAAATCGTTCATAGCTTTCGTGAATTCGTCGACGGCGCGCGGCTCATCATTCACAACGCCGAATTCGACGTGCGCTTTTTGAACGCGGAACTCGCGCGTCTCGATTTCCAGCTGATTGAAATGGCCAATGTCATCGACACGCTGGCCCTCGCCCGCCGTCGTCACCCCGGCGCTTCCAACACGCTCGACGCGCTGTGCCAGCGTTATGGAGTCGACACGTCGCGGCGCGAAAAGCACGGAGCCTTGCTCGACTCTTATTTGCTGGCGGAAGTCTACGCGGAGTTGATGGGCGGGCGTCAGACGGCGATGTCGCTCAGCGTCGAGCGAAAGGTCGCCGCGCTATCCAACGCGCAGTTGCTACAGCAAAGGCCGGCGCCGCTCGCGGCTCGCCTGACAGCGCAAGAAGACGAAACGCATCGCGCGTTCGCCATCAGCCTCGGCAAGACGCCGATCTGGAAACGCTATTTCTCACAGGACGCCTAAGCCGTCGCGCCCGCGTCGACCGTCAGCACGGTTCCCGTGATGTTGCGCGCATTGTCGGCCAACAAATAGCTCACGGCGTTGGCGACATCAGCCGGTTCGGCGAGGCGGCGCAGGGCGGCGCGCGCCATGATCCGGGCGCGGTCGTCGTCTTGGAGCGCGGCGGTCATCTCCGTCGCGATAAAGCCGGGCGCCACGGCGTTGACGGTGATCCCGAGCCGTCCGACTTCGCGCGCCAATGATTTGGTGAAGCCGATCAGCGCGGCCTTGCTCGCGCCATAGGCGCTGAGGCCGTTATAGCCCGTCGAGGCAATGATCGAGGAAATATTGACGACACGGCCGCCATCACCCGCCATCATTTGCCGAACCACATATTTCGTCAAAATAATCGGCGCCGTCACGTTGATGCGCAGCACCTCCTCGATTTGCGAATTATGCATATTCGCCAACAGGCCTTCCGTCCCGAGTCCCGCGTTGTTGACGAGGCCGTACGGCGCGCCATGCCGCTTTTTCAACGCCGCGACGAAGCCGGGCATGGCGTCGATCTCGCCAAGATCGAATGGCGCGAAGGCCAGGGCGCCCAGTGGCGCGGCGTCGATCTCGCCGCGCAAGGCGTCGCTTTCGCGCCGGGCGACCGCTATCACTCGAAAACCTTCCGCGACCAGACGTCGCGTGATCGCGAGGCCAAGGCCTCGGCTGGCGCCGGTGACGATGACGTTACGCATGACGACGCGCCAATTTGCCACTCGCGAGAATGTCGATCGCGGGCACGAAGCGAATCGTGACCGGAACCATATGGCGCGGCAGGCGGGCGCGGCACAAATCGAGGATTTCCGTCTCCAGCGCGCCGGCTTCGCGCGGCGTGGCAACGTTTCTTGGCGCTACTTCGGCGATGATCAGGTCGCCCATGATCGGACTGCGCCGGGCGCTGACCCGCGACATGCGGACCTCGCTGTGCTCGTTGATGACCTGCTCGACTTCCTCGGGATGCACCTTCAACCCGCCGACATTGATGACGCCGGCGCGGCGGCCCTTGAAGAAGCAGCGGTCGCCTTTTTGCTCCACCACGTCGTCCGTGTCGACAAAACCCTCGTCGTCGAGCAGTTTCAGACCGCCCTGACCGATATAGGCGGTCGCGGTCCGTTTGGAGCGGACATGCAGCGAACCGTCGCGCAGGCGCAGCTCGACTTCGCCATTGGCGTCCAGCAACGCCGTCGGAAATCCCTCGCGCCCATCGGCGACCTCGAACCCGACGCCTGCCTCGGTCGAGGCGTAGGCGTGGGAAATGACGGCCCTGGGATAGACGGCGCGCAAGGCGTCGAGAATGGCGCGATCGGCGATTTCGCCGGAGAGCCGGACATATTTCGGGTCGATGAGTTCAGCGTCGGGGCTCATCAGCAACTGGCGCCAATGCGACGGCGTGCCGGAAATATGGGTCACGTCGGCCTTGGCGCAGCGGATCATATAGTCCCCGAGAGATTCTCGCGCGTCGGACAATAGCAATTGAGCGCCCGTGACGCAGGCGCGCAGGAAAATCTGTAGACCGCCATAACGGCGGATGTCGTAAAATGTGGCCCAAACCGGGATCGGCTCGCACGCGGGTCGGATGGCGCCGAGCAGTCCTTCGAGCCGATGCGCGACGAGCTTGGGCGCGCCCGTCGTGCCGGACGTGGGCAGCACCCATTGGCTGGCGAGACGTGTGAAGCAGTCCTCTTCATCGATCGGGACGGGATCGCCGCAAAGGTAGATCTCACGTTCAACGCCGAAATCCTTGTCCGCCGCGTCGCTGACGATGGCGTCGACTTCGGCTTGCGAAATGACGCTGGCGAGCCGCCCCGGCGAAAAATCGGGCGGACAGATCACCAGCCGCGCCGCGAGGCCGTCGAGTTCGATCAACGCGCGCGCCGCGACGAACTGCGACCGGGCGCCGATCAGCACCGATTTTCCCGCCAGCTCGCGTCGTCGGCTGGCGAAGATCGTCGAGGCGCCAATATCGCGTCCGCGCAAGGCGGCGCCCGGTGCGAGCACGCGCAAACCCGGTCGGCTGGCGACGAGCACCCTCAGGCTGGGCGTCTCAGCGCGGGCTGTGTTCATAGAGTCCAATGAGTTCTCCAAGGGTCTTCGGAAAATAGACTTCCTCGGATGCGGTGAGGGGGTCGGCCCCGAGTTCGTCCTCGAGCCGGGCGACGAGGATCGCGAAACACAGCGAATCGAGCCCCGATTCGGCGAGGATCAGATCATCTCGCAGCGGAGCGATCTTCTTTTTCTGTTCGGCGGCGACATTTTCGATCTGGGAAAGTATCGTTAACCGTATCGACACCGCTTTGGCCTCGCTGTTGTCAGAGTCTCAATAGATTTCTCTTTTTATAGGCCTCATGCAAGTTGTTCGGCGGCTAATGGTGAATGAAAAAGGTGGATCTTCACCGTCGAAGACGCCGCTAACGGCGCGCCAAGCTCAGAAAAAACGGGAAATCAATGCAACAGCCGCCGTTCGAAATCAGCGCCGCGCGCGCGCTTGTCGATCAATTGCAGATCAACGGCGTCGAGCGGGCCTATTGCGTGCCGGGCGAAAGCTATTTGTCCGTGCTCGACGCCTGCTACGAGCGCGGTCTTCCCCTCACGGTCTGTCGCAACGAGGCCGGCGCCGCGATGATGGCCGACGCTTATGGCAAGGCCACCGGCAAGCCCGGGATTTGCTTCGTGACGCGTGGGCCGGGAGCAGCCAACGCCTTCGCCGGCGTGCATATCGCCGCCCATGATTCGACGCCGATGATCCTCTTCATTGGCCAGGTCGAGCGCTTCGCGCGCGGTCGCGGGGCGTTTCAGGAGGTCGATTATCCCGCGATGTTCGGCGGCGAAGCCAAATGGGTCGCGGAAATCAACGATGCGTCGCGCGTAAATGAATTTGTCTCGCGCGCCTTCGCCCTCGCCAGCGCGGGCCGCCCCGGTCCAGTCGTGCTGTCCTTGCCCAAGGACACGCTCGAGGAGCGCATTCGCGAGAGGCCCTATCCCGCCGCCGGCGTCGTGGAGACCGCGCCGTGCGAGAAAGATATGCGCGAATTGGAACGGCTGATCGCGGCGGCCTCGCGCCCCCTTCTCATTCTAGGAGGAACGCGCTGGGACGAGGAAGCGCGCGGCGCCCTGCATGAATTCGCCCAGCGTTTCGACATGCCTGTCGCGACGAGTTATCGACGTTTGCCGCTGTTCGACGCGCTCGACCCGCGCTACGCCGGCGATCTCGGCCTCAACGCCAATCCCGAGCTGATAAAGCTCGTGCAAGACAGCGATCTTCTGTTGCTCGTTGGCGGGCGGCTCGGGGAAATTCCGTCGCAATCCTATCGCCTGCTCGATATTCCCTCGCCGCGCATGACCTTCGTTCATGTCTATCCGCAGACGGAGGAGTTCGGCCGCGTCTACGCGCCCAATCTCGCCATTCACGCGTCGCCGCGCGTCTTCGCGCGGGCGCTGCGCGATTTGCGTCCGCCGGAGAACCTTCCCTGGCGTGAGAGAACGATTCTCGCGCACGAAAATTATCTGGGCTTTTCGTCACAAAGCGCGCCGTCCGCCGATGTCGATCTCGCACGGGTCATGCTGTGGTTGAACGACAACCTTCCAGACGACGCGATCATCTGCAACGGCGCGGGCAATTACGCCTCCTGGATTCATCGCTATTACCGCTTTCGGCGCTTCGGGGCGCATATAGCGCCGACCTCCGCCAGCATGGGTTATGGCGTTCCGGCGGCGGTGGCGATGCAGCAGCTTTTTCCGGGCCGGCTCATCGTGTCGATCAACGGCGACGGCGATTTCCTGATGAACGGGCAGGAGTTCGCGACGGCCGTGCAATATGAACTGCCTGTCGTGGTCATCGTCTGCGACAACGCTAGCTACGGCACGATCCGCATGCATCAGGAGCGGCATTTTCCGGGGCGGGTCATCGCGACCGATTTGCGTAACCCCGATTTCGCCGCCTATGCGCGGGCGTTCGGCGGTTTTGGCGTGACGGTGGAGAAGACGGCGGAGTTCGCGTGCGCTTTCGAAGCGGCGCGCGCGTCAAGCCTTCCGGCCATCGTGCATGTGAAGATGGATCCGGATCGAATCACGCCGACCGCTAGTCTCGCGGCCATTCGTAAGGCGGCCCTGGCGGCGGGATAGCGCGCGGCTTCAGGACGCCGCGCTCAATCGGGGCGCCGTTTGATGCGCGAACTCCCAATAGAGCGCGCGGGCCTTTTCGTACATCCGCCCCGGCCGTAACTCGCGCTCGTCAATGCGCGTCATGGGCGCGACCTTCTGAAAATTGCCGGTCGAGAAAATCTCGTCCGCCGCCTGGAAATCGCGATAGGACAGAATCGTCTCGACCACCTCGACGCTGGCCCCGCGCAAAAGTCCGATGACGCGCTGGCGCGTCACGCCGTCGAGAAAAGTCCCATTTGGCGCTGGCGTGAAAACCACGCCGTCCTTGGCCATGAAGGCGTTGGAATTGGCGAATTCCGCGACATTGCCGAGCGCGTCGAGCAAGAGGCAATTGTCGAAGCCGCGCCGCGCCGCCTCGATCAACGCGCGCGCGCCATTGGCATAGAGGCAACTCGCTTTGGCGTCGACGGGCGCCGATTCGGCGGTGGGACGGCGAAAGGGCGACAGGGCCACCGCGCCGCCGCGCGGCGCTGGCATCGGCGCCTCGTAGATCGACAGGCACCAGTTGGTCGAAGTTGGATCGAAACGCACGCCGCCGCCTAAGCCCTGCTCCGGCCAATACATCGGCCTGATATAGAGCTGCGCGTCCTTCGGAAAGCGCCGCAAGCCCTCGGCGACGAGTTCC
>Ga0182012_10001556_pt1 | contig 25023 bp, 19 predicted proteins | sample 612S2SmetaG_FD_120486 | JGI IMG/M metagenome (GOLD analysis project Ga0182012, IMG submission 120486) | Permafrost microbial communities from Stordalen Mire, Sweden - 612S2S metaG | ecosystem: Environmental > Terrestrial > Soil > Wetlands > Permafrost | place: Sweden: Stordalen | collected... | reverse complement strand
GTACGCCGCGCTCACCCATGGTATTGCGGCAGCGCGTGATGTTGCGAATCCTCGCCGCGGCCAGCACAAGATCTTTGTTACTCGTGATCTTTGCCGCTGCTGCCGCGATTTCCGGGATGATGGCCTTCTGCACTGCTTTCAGCTGTACCGGGGTGGTAGCGTCGTCGAGCAGAAATTCGCGAAACTCACCCACCGTCATGCTTGCCAGCGATCGGAACGCCTGTTCGTCGAACGTGTCAAGGATAAGACGTGTGACTTCGTCGCCTGAAGGATCGATCAAGGGTTGACGAACAATTTCTCCAAGCGTCAAGTCGGCCAACTTGCGCTTGGCGGCGACCCGCTCTCGCTCCGAACGCGCCGCGACTCCAGCTAATTGATCGCCAGACTTCTCCTCGTTGGCTTTGGCGAACAACTCGCGGAGATCGGAGAAGTCGAAGCGTTCAATCATGGGACGAAATCCTACTACTTAGAGGGTCAAGAGTTTCTGTTGTAGGAAAACTAAACCCGCAGCGCCCGCCACGCCGCCGTATCCTATGGCATTTTGCAGGACGATCGGCACTTTCCGTCCCAATAAGACGTGCGTTCGACGAGCGACCTCATCCTCGAGCGGAGCCAGCAATTGTGGGCCAGCCGCGGCCATGTTTCCACCTAGGATTAGCACTTCGGGATCAAATAAGTGAAGCAGGCTGACCACGGAGGCGGTCAACGATTCGAGAGCAAGATGGAGCACGCGGCTGGCGCTGGGATCGCCCTTCGCGGCAGCTTCAAATATGGCTTCGGTCTTCGGAATGCGCCCGGCCTCATCGACTGCCAAAGTCGTCGGGGAAGCGCGATGCATGTGGGCGAAATAATCCGACTCGATGGCTCGCGATGAAAAATATGTTTCCACGCAACCGTAGTTGCCGCAGATGCACAGTCCGCCGCGGACGTCCAAAGTGACGTGTCCGAAATGGCCGCCAGCGCCGGAGTGGCCGCGCAGAATCACTCCGTCGACGAGTGCAGCGCCTCCGATTCCGGTTCCGAGCGTAAGCAGTACCACATTGCTCCGTCCCTTAGCCGATCCCCAGAGTACTTCGGCAATCAGCGCGGTGCGGGCATCGTTGTCGGCACAGACCGGCAGGCTGTCGTCGCCGATCAGATCTTTCAGCAGAAGCCCTTCCAGGAAATTCAAATTGCCCGGAAGGCAATTCACTCGCGTCGTTTTGGCGTCGATCACCCCTTTGCAGCCAATGCCGATGCCAACAAGAGGAACTGCGACCGCTTTACGCACTGACGCGACAAAATCGCGAAGCGCAGACGTGGTGCGCGGCGAGTCCTGCTGGAAGCTCGCCAGAATTTCTCCATTAAGCTTGACCAGCCCAGCCTTGATTCGGGTTCCTCCGAGGTCAACGCCGATGGCGACCGCTTCAGGTTCACGATTTGTTCGAGTTTCGTTCACGGTGACTATGGATTATACTCACCGTTTTGGCGGATGGAACCATACCCATGACTGAATCGGCTACCGCATCCCTTATCGATCCCGCTCTCGAATTGCCCGCACATAAGCGCCGCCGCCCTTTGCGCACAAACGTGATCGGCAGCTACCCGTTTCCCGGATGGCTGGAGTTCGGCTCGTCGCATACGAATGAATTTGGCGATGCCGATATCCAAGAGATGCGGACCGACGCAGTCATTGTCGCTGTCTACGATCAACTTCGCGCGGGTCTGGATGTCATTACAGACGGTGAGCAGAGCCGCTATGATTTCAATTTATCGTTTTACGGCGGGCTGGAAGGAATCAGCCCGAAGCCGTTTTCTCCACGCCGTTTTGGGCCTCCAGCGCACGATCAGCGGGGCAAGTATCCTGTTACCGGAACCATCGTTTCGCGACGTGGTCTGGGTGCGGTTGCTGAATTTAAATTGCTGCAAACGATCGCGCCCGCAGGCGGCCCAACGCTCAAAGCCAGCGTCCCCGGGCCATACACGCTGAGCGGACGAATTGAGCCCGGCGGAGAATATCGCAACCGATGGGATGTGACTGAGGCGCTGATTCCCATCGTGCGAAGCGAACTAGAGCAACTGGTGGACGCCGGTTGTACCGAGATCACTCTCGATGAGCCGTCGATGAGTTGTTACGCCTACCGCGAAGATCCGCGCCGCTTCGTGAAGATCTTTGACGATACGGTGAAGCCAGTCGTGGGACGCTGTCGGCTTTCCACGCATTTGTGTTTCGGCAACTACAAGGCCCGTGCCGTTGCGCCGCGCCACTATGCTCCGCTGTTTCCTGCATTTTTCGATTTGCCGGTCGATGAGATTCATCTGGAAATGGCGAGCCGCGAATTTGCCGAGATCGAGATCATTGGCGAAATCGCAAAGCGCGGCATTGATGTCGCGGTGGGCATTATTGACGTGAAGAGTTACTACATCGAAACTCCTGCGGATGTGGCCGATCGGGTTCGACTGTGCCTTAAGTACGCGCCTGCCGAACAGCTTTCTTTCGCGCCCGACTGCGGATTGAGCCAGACTGCCCGTTGGGCGGCTCGCCAGAAGCTCAACAACATGGTCGAGGGCGTCATGATCGTGCGCAAGGAGCTAGGCATCGCGTGATTCAGCCGGCGCAGTCCCACGATGTGCTGCTCGCCGACATTCGCAACGCCGACCGACGCGACGGCTTCCGGCTCTGGTGGCTGGGGCAGAGCGGGTTTCTTTTGCAATGGCAGGGCACTCACGTTCTGCTTGATCCGTACCTGTCGGATTCTCTCACCCGAAAATACAGCCAGACGGATAAGCCGCACGTCCGTATGGCCGAGCTGGTCGTCGATCCCGCGCAACTGTCATTTATTGATGTCACAACCTCTTCGCATAACCATACCGATCACTTGGACGCGGACACTCTGATCCCTATCTTGACGCGTAATCCCGCGCTGAAATTCGTCATCCCCGAAGCAAACCGCGCGTTCGTCGCGGAGCGCATGAAGATCGATCCTGCGATGCCGATCGGACTGGATGATGGAAAAATGATCGAAATTAGGAGGATTCGATTTACTGGCATCGCATCGGCTCACGATACGGTTGAGCGCGACGAGCAGGGGCGGGCGAAATTCCTAGGATATGTGTTGCAATTCGGTGAGTGGAGCATCTATCACAGCGGCGACACGGTGCGATACGACGGCATGGCTGAAAAGCTTCGTCCGTTCGGAGTGGATGTGGCACTGCTTCCCATCAACGGGCGCGCTCCCGAACGTCGCGTGGCGGGCAATCTGTGGGGGCGAGAAGCGGCGAAGCTGGCGTATGACATCGGCGCGAAAGTGGTGATTCCTTGTCACTACGATATGTTTGAATTCAACACGGCGTCGCCCGAGGAATTTGTTGACGCCTGCCAGCGACTGCAACAGCCTTACAAAATTCTACGGTGCGGCGAGCGCTTTGACGGTTGACAACGTTGTGCCAGGAGCATGAAAATTCTCCCGTTGGCAGTAAGCGAACTTAGGAAAGGCTTGCCATGCATTCCCTAACGCGGCGCGATTTCATGCGGATTGGCGCCGGTTCGATCGCGGCTGGGGCCGCAGCGAGAGTCACCTTACTGGAACCGGCCGCATTGTGGGGTGCGGGCCGCACGATTGCCCCGAGCGATCGCGTTCGCTTTGCCTCCATCGGGACAGGAACTCGCGGCTGCGAATTGCTGGCCGCATCGCTCGCCGTTCCCGGTGTTGAGTGCGTCGCCGTCTGCGACCTCTACAATAGCCGTCATGAGGCCGCCCAGGAAGCGATAAAGTCACAGGTGCCCGCGACTCGCAGCTACAAAGAGATTCTCGATCGCAACGACGTGGATGCCGTGATCATCGCGGTCCCCGATCATCAGCATCGCCGGATCGTGGTCGATGCCTGCGCCGCCGGCAAAGACATCTACTGCGAGAAGCCGATGTCGCACACCGTGGTCGATGGCTTCGCCATGGTTGATGCCGTTCGTAAGAACAATCGCATTCTCCAGGTCGGCAGCCAGCGCGTCAGTTCCGTCGTCTACGAGAAAGCGCGCGAACTGTACGCTTCGGGCGCGCTCGGTGATGTCTTCTTCATTGAAGGTTCTTCAGACCGCAACTCGCCCAGCGGCGCATGGGTCTATCCCATTCCGCCGGACGCCAATGAACAGACGATCGACTGGAACGAGTTTCTTGTGGGTGCGCCCAAGCGCCCCTTCGATGCGGCGCGATTTTTCCGCTGGCGTTGTTTCTCCGACTACGGCGAGGGACTCGCGGGCGATCTCTTCGTGCACCTGCTTTCGGGCATTCACTTCATCTCGGGGACGAATCAGGTTGCCATGCGTGCGCAGTCGAGCGGAGGTTTGTTTCGCTGGAAGGACGGTCGCGAATTTCCCGACGTGATCGAAACACTCTATGACTATCCCAACTTTCGTGTAGTGTTGCGCTGCAATCTGAATAATGACGGCGGCGAACCCATTAAGTTTCACGGGACCAAAGGTACGATGGAAATCATCCAGCAAACTTTAACCTTTACGCCCCAGGACGTCACGCCCAAGCCGGAAACCTATTCTACGAAGGGCTGGCCTGAGCGATTGCGGAAGCAATATCTGGAAAAGTGGACGCAGGATAATCCGCAGCCAGCCCCGCTCGATTACAAGGCGATCGAGGCTGAAACTTTTACAGCTCCCTTCGGGTATAGCGATGTATCCGCTCATCAAGCGAACTTCTTCAACGCGGTGCGCACGCGCAAGCCAACCGTGGAGAACGAAGATTTCGGCAACAACACCGCGATCGGTTGCCACCTGGCAAACTACGCGTATTTCAAGAACACCATCGCGACCTGGGATGAGCACACGAAGAGCATCCGCGGATAGGCGGGGAGAATCGAGGACGTTAACTATGAAGCAAATTTCGCGAAGAGCATTTCTGAAAACTCCAGCCGCCTCCGCGCTGTTTGCTGCCGCATGGAAAAGCGTTCCGGCGCTGCTGGCTAATCCTCTCGGTTTGCCGATCGGCCTCCAGCTATACTCCGTGCGAGATATTTTGCCTAAGGACTATGAGGGCACGCTTCAGCAACTGAGTGCGTTAGGGTTTCGCGAAGTCGAAGCCGCAGGCTTTTTCGGCCATACTCCCAGCGAAGTCAAGAAAGCGATGACTCAAGCCGGCTTGAGTTGCGTGAGCGCGCACTATCCCCTGGCGCAATTACTGCCAAAAGTGGACGAAACGATTCAGTTCGGCAAGGACTTGGGCCTCGACTACATCGTCTGCGCGTCACCCATGCTGAAAGATCCTTCCCGTGTGAAAGACCCTGGGTCGCGCGCCGCCCGTGAGTCGATGACGCTCGACGACTGGCGCTGGAATGCGGATCAATTCAACCACATCGGCGGAAAAGTTCATGCCGCCGGAATGAAGTTCGCCTACCACAATCACACGCCAGAGTTCCGCTCGGAGAACGGAGTCATGTTCTACGACGAACTCTTGCGTTCGACCGATCCAACAAGAGTCGCGATGGAATTGGATTGCGGCTGGGCGGAGGTCGCTGGGCAGAATCCCGTCGATTTACTAACGCGTTATCCTACGCGCATCAAAATGCTGCACGTGAAGGATTTCAAACTTACCGCTTCCGTCACTCCAGCCAATGCGCCTCCGTCCACTGAACTGGGACGCGGAACCATCGACTATCGCCCGATTTTCGAAGCGGCAAAAAAAGCCAGCATCGAACATGCCTTTGTCGAGCAGGAAGAATTCGACATGCCCGCGATGGCCGCGCTGAAGATCGACGCCGACTATATGCACGCGTTAACGATATAGCTCTACCGCATGGTGTTCTGAATCGCGAGATCCAACCCGACCATGAGCACGGCAGAAGCTGGGATTACCAGCAATGCCTTCTTCAGTCTTAGCGGATCGCCGCCGGCGATGGCTCCGATGATTCGCGAGCTGACCGCCAGACCAATCCATCCACAAGTAATCACGAGGCCGATCGCGGTGCCGGTCATGCGCGGAAAAGCGTCGCCGACAATTGCCAGCGTTGTGGGAAACACGGGGGCCATCGATATCCCCGCAAGAAAGACCAGGGTGAGTGCGATGGCCGGTTTCTTTGTTTGCAGCATCAAGAAAGTCGTGACCGCCATGGCCACTGATGCGGCGAGTATGACTTGGATTGCGGGCACATGAATGAGAATTGGCGAGACGCCGATACGACCAATCAGGAGCCCGAGAGCGAATCCCAAAGAAAGAATGTTCAGTGAGCGCGATTCGGAAACGCCTTGCGCGATCAGGTGGCGCGGCAGCCAGTTCCAGATGCCGACTTCGCAACTGACATAAAGAAAGAGAAGCAATCCGAGCAGAAAAAGCAGCGGTCGCCCCAACACCGGACCAGCGTCCGCGAGAATAAATTGCCCACCTCCGGTGGGTGGGAACATCTTTGTCGCAGCCTGAATCATGATCGTGACGACAGTCAAAGAAGCGACGGTATAGCACAAGCGCACCCAGTTCCTCGCAAACAAATTAGCGGAGATGAACGGCGTGGCGAGTCCGCCCAACCCGAAGAAGAGGTTAACCAGATTCAACGCGGTGGCGCGATGGGCTTGGCCAACGTCGCTGACCAGAGCATTTGCGCCCGTGACCACAATCCCACCGCCGATCCCCAGCAAGAACAGCAAAAACATGACGCTGCGGTAACCGCGGGATCGCGGCAGAGCGAAGAGTGCGATTGCGATGAAGCCGAGGCCGAGAATTAGGCCGAGCTTCTTGCCCTCGTTATCGAGCAGCGGTCCGACGCCGAGAGAAGCAATGATTAGACCCACAGCCTGCGCAAATGCGATGCTGCCGTTTTGGCTGGGCGAGAGATGGAAGCGATCCGACAAGTCGGGCAGAATCGTGCCCAGCATGGCGGCGATCATGCCATAGATGAATATCGCGACGATGGCGGCAAAGATTAGCAAGCTGGCCTTTCCTCAAACGAAATTACATCTCTACATCAATCCAACTTCGCGTCCGATGGCTTTCAAGTTCCGCGTCCAGAATGTGCAGTTGCCGGAGGCCATCGACGAACCGCGGATAGTCGGGCGCAGTGGCCGGATCATGAATCGACGCATAGAATCGCCGAAACAATTGTTTGAAAGTGTCGTCGTAGCCTTCGCTGTGACCGCCCGGAAGGTCGGCGTAACTACGCGCCGAGGGACTGAGTAATGACGGATCTTTGAGCATCACCTGGTTCCCCGGATCGCGATGGCCAACCCACAATTCATCGGGACGCTCTTGATTCCAGGCCACGGACGCTCGTGTGCCGCAAATTTCTATGCTGAGGCGATTCTTTCGCCCCGCTGACACTTGGCTGGCGGTGACGCTGCCACGTGTGCGCTTGCCCATGCGAAAGATCACGGAGCCGTAGTCCTCCGTATCGACAGCCGTTTCTACGTAGTCTTCCGGCCCCAGCGTTTTATTAGCGAATGTTTCTACTGCATGCTTGGGCCGCTTGCGTATCGCATGAAACGTCTGTAGATCGGCGCAAAGAGATGTCACGCGCAAACCCGTGACATGCTCCGCCATGTCGAACCAATGTGAGGCGACGTCGGCCATGCAGCGGGATGGTCCACCGGACTTAGTTTCGACTCGCCAGTTCCAGTCGGCGTCATAGAGCAGCCAGTCCTGGAAATAGGTTCCTTGCACAATAAGAATCTCGCCGAGTTCGCCGGACTCGCGCAGGGCTCGCATCTGCTGCACCATCGGATAGCACCGCAAATTATGGCAGATACAGTTGCGTAGCTTTTTCTGAGCTGCCAGCGTCGCGAGTTCTTGCGCTTCCGCGACTGAGGTCGCGAGCGGCTTCTCGCAGAGGACATGCTTTCCCGCTTGCAGCGCGTCCTTCGCCATGGCGAAGTGCTGCGCGTTGGGCGTACAGATATGCACCGCGTCGATGTTCGGATCGTGTAAAATCTCGCGATAATCGGCGGTGGTCGTCTGAACTGCGAATCCGTCACCGAGTCGTCGTGCCATTTCGACAGTTCGACCCGCGATGGCTACCGCTTCGACGAATTCCACTCGCCGAATGGCTTCGAGGTGGACGCGTCCCATGAAGCCAGTGCCGAAGATTGCTGTCTTTACTGTTTTCAACGCTAGACCCACCAGGCAGCGCCGGGCTGCTCGCGAATCACAACGCTGTTGAGAAAATTGGCTGCCTTGGTTAAACCTTCTTCCGGCGACATTAGACTGTCTTCATGTTCGATCGACAACACGTCGTCGTAGCCGAACATGCGGAGCGTAGAAATAAATTCGCTCCACCACTCTGCGCCGTGGCCGTAGCCGCATGTGCGGAAGATCCAGCCGCGCGCTCGTTCGTCAGTGTAAGGCTTAGTGTCTAGCACTCCGGTTCGTAGGAGGTTCGCGGGATACATCTGCGTGTCCTTGGCGTGAACGTGAAAGATCGCGCCTTCAAGCACGCGAATCGCGGCGATGGGATCGATGTTCTGCCAGAAGAGGTGGCTGGGATCGAAATTGCATCCCACGCTTGGCCCCGCCATAGATCGTAATCGAAGCATTGTCTCCGGGCTGTAGACGACAAATCCGGGATGCATTTCGATAGCGATCTTTACTCCGTGATCCGCAGCGAACCTGGCGTGGTCGATCCAATAGGGAACGACCACTTCGTTCCACTGCCAATCGAGCACCTTCAAATAATCGGGAGGCCACGCGCAAGTCACCCAGTTAGGAGCGGTGGCATTCGCTGAATCGCCCGGGCATCCGGAAAAATCGACGACCACAGGAATGCCGAGCTTTTCTGCCAACAGAATAGTCTTGCGGCTCACATCGCGATCCTTGTTTGCGCGAGCTTTATCGGGATGCAGCGCATTGCCATGACAACTAAGCGCACTGATACTCGCGCCCTGGTCACATAGCACTTTTTGGAACGCGGTCAGCGCCGAAGCATTTTCTAGCATCGCCAGCTTGCAGTGCGCGTCGCCGGGATAATTCCCCGTCCCCAACTCGACGGTATCGATCTGCAACGCCTTGAGCGTCTCGAGAACTGCGACCAGTGGAAGCTGCGATAGCAGCGGCGTAAACACCCCAACGCGCATGAAAGAGTTTCTCTCCTATTTTGTCGCAGCTTTTTCCGCGGACACCAACTGATAGCTTACGAAAGCGAACTTCTTGCTATCCGGCGACCATGAGGGTACGTTCATCGTGCCCTGTCCGCCAAAGAGTTTGACCAGCGTTTCGATTTTCTTCGCATCGATCCTGTCGTGATCAATCTCGACGATTCGCAACTGCACATCTTTATTCGGAGGGTGGCCCACCACCTCGCTGCCATAGGCGAGAAATGCCATCCACTTTCCATCGGGAGAAATGTGTGGGAACCAATCGTTAAACTCGTCGAATGTAATCTGTTCCTGGGCGCTGCCGTCGGCATGCATGCGCCAAATCTGCATGTGTCCGGTGCGCTCGGAGTTGAAGTAAATATACTTGCCGTCGGGCGAATACTCCGGGCCATCGTCCAAGCCTTTGGCCGTGGTCAACCGCGTCTCGTCGCCGCCGGCGAACGGAATGGTATAGATATCGAACTCGCCATTGCGCTGCCCCACGAACGCCAGCGTGCTTCCATCGGGTGACCAGCCGTGCCAATACGACGGAGAATTCTGCGTGACACGCCGCGCGGTGCCGCCTTCAATCGGAAGGATGTAAACGCTCGACTGATGATCTGCCTGCGAGCCGTCGCTGATCGCCAGCCATTTCGAGTCCGGAGAAATTCCGTGATCGTTGTTACAGTGGATGGCTGATCCGGTATCGATGGTTGTTGGCGTCCCGCCCTCGACGGGCAAGCGCAGGATATGGCCTTCGCTGTTAAGCAGAAAAGACTTGCCGTCGGGGGTCCAGTTGGGCGCTTCGAAGTGGCTGGCCGCGGTGTAGACAACGTGTCGCTCACCAGTGGCGATGGTTACGGTTTCTAGCGTGCTGTGAAGGACCGGTGCAGACGGAGTATTCGTCTGACTGAATACCACGCCGATTGTGGAAACAAGAAACACAACAATATGTCGGAACATAGAAACTCTCCAGCGGGTAAATCCTATTCTCTTCGGAAAGAATTCGCCAGAGCCAGCGGTCGGAGATTCGCACGATTTTGTGATCCGGCGGACTTCCTGAGACAATGCCATGCGCGCGTTTTCTAAACCAAGAAGCGGCGGCCTGCAAATGAATTCCAAACCCACGCTCGGAGCAGAACTACTCGCCGAATTCCTGGGCACGTTTGTTCTCATTACTCTCGGCACCGGCGTGGTCGCGATGGTGGTGTTGTTTCCGTCCCCAAATCCGGGCGAGACGATTCACGGCGGTTACACCAATATCACGATTGCTTGGGGCATCGCGGTGACAATGGGGATTTATGTCGCGGGAAAAATCTCCGGCGCTCATTTGAATCCAGCCGTCACCTTGGCCCTCGCCGTATTTCGGGGATTTCCCTGGCGAAAAGTCATTCCCTATTCCGTCGCACAGACCGCGGGCGCATTCGCCGCAGCAGCGCTGGTGTATCGCAACTACCTTCCCGCATTTCGCCTCTTCGATCCGGGACTTGAACGCACAGCGGGTGTGTTCACGACTTCCCCCGCGTTCCCAAACTTGCCGCAAGCGGGCTTCCTCGATCAAGTGATCGGCACCGCTCTGCTGCTACTGCTCATCTTTGCAATCACCGATGAGCGAAACATGAAGCCTGAAGCGAATTTATCCGCATTGATGATCGGCTTAGTCGTCGTCGTCATTGGCATGAGTTTTGGGGCCATGCATGGGTATGCCATTAATCCGGCTCGCGACTTCGGGCCGCGCTTGTTCACTGTGGTCGCAGGCTTTCGCAATAACGGTCTGACCGACGGCAACCGCGTTTGGTGGGTTCCGGCGCTGGCACCGCTGATTGGTGGACTCGCTGGCGGCGGCATTTATGATTTCGGGATCAGGCGCTTCCTATCGCCAGCCGGTGCGCTTTTGAAATAGAACGGAGATTTGCCGTGGCATACATCCTGGCTATCGATCAAGGCACAACCAGCTCCCGCGCGATTCTGTTCGATCACGAGGGCTCGATTCATTCCGCCGCCCAACGCGAGTTTGGCCAGATTTTCCCGCAAGCAGGATGGGTCGAGCATGATCCGGAAGAAATTTGGACTTCGCAAATCAGCGTTGCCATAGAAGCCTTGAGCCGTGCCGACATCCGCCCACGCGATGTCGCGGCCATCGGCATCACCAATCAGCGCGAAACCACAATCGTTTGGGATCGCGAAACCGGCAAGCCAATTTACAACGCTATCGTTTGGCAGGATCGTCGCACCGCTGCGTCCTGCGATCAGCTGAAAGCGTCGGGTCACGAACCGATGATTCAACAGCACACTGGACTTCTGATCGACTCCTATTTTTCCGCAAGCAAGATCAGCTGGATTCTCGACCATGTGACGGATGCTCGCCGCCTCGCCGACGCAGGCCGTCTCGCATTCGGCACTGTCGATAGCTGGCTGGTGTGGAAGCTTACCAGTGGACGCCTGCACATCACCGACATCAGCAATGCTTCGCGGACGATGCTGTTCAACATTCATCGTTGCCAATGGGACGAAGAGATTCTGAAATTATTCGACATCCCACTATCTTTGTTGCCTCAAGTACGCGCGTCGAGCGAAGTTTATGGCGAAGTGATGACATCGCTGGGGCTGGGATCGATACCCATTGCTGGAATCGCGGGCGATCAACAGGCGTCACTTTTCGGGCAGCGCTGCATTGCACCCGGCTTGACTAAGAACACCTACGGAACCGGATGCTTCATGCTGCAAAATATCGGCGTGCAACCGGTCGTCTCCTCGAATCGCCTGCTGACCACTGTGGCATGGAAAATTGGCGACGCCGTGGAATACGCCCTGGAGGGGAGCGTCTTCGTCGGCGGCGCAGTGGTACAGTGGCTGCGCGATGGGCTTCTCTTAATTCGCGATTCGAGCGAGTTCGAAGCTCTCGCCAACTCTGTTGCTGACAACGGAGGCGTCTACCTGGTCCCGGCTTTCGTCGGGTTGGGCGCTCCGCATTGGGACTCTTATGCTCGCGGCGCCATCTTCGGAATCACGCGAGCGACGACCGCCGGACATTTCGCCCGCGCCGCCCAAGAGAGCATCGCATTTCAAGTAGCCGATTTAGCAGACGCTATGCAGCGTGACGCAGGCGTCGCTTTGCCCGAACTACGCGTGGACGGTGGCGCTGCGATTAATGACTCGTTGTTGCAATTCCAAGCCGATATTCTCGGCATTCCGGTTATTCGGCCCGCGGTCATCGAAACCACCGCCTTAGGCGCCGCCTACCTGGCGGGTATTGCGGTGAACTTCTGGGCCGGCGCCCAAGCGATCGCGGCCATGCCGCTGCACGAAAAACGTTTCGAGCCGCGTATGACGCGCGTCCAATCTGCCAATCTACGGGAACGTTGGACAGAAGCAGTGTCACGCAGCGAAGGCTGGGAGGCGAATTCGCCCGCATGAATCGTTCGCAGATGTTGCAGCGCGCCCTGGCTCGAAGCAATCCTTGGGATATAGTCATCATTGGCGGCGGGGCTACAGGAGTGGGTTGCGCAGTCGACGCCGCTTCTCGTGGCTACCAAGTCCTGCTACTTGAGCAAAGCGACTTCGGCAAGGGAACCTCAAGCCGCAGCACCAAGCTCGTCCATGGCGGCGTGCGTTATCTGGAGCAGGGCAACATTTCGTTGGTCATGGAAGCTCTCCACGAGCGCGGAATCTTGCGTCAAAATGCTCCACACTTAGTGACCGATCTCGCCTTCGTCGTTCCTGGCTATGACTGGTGGGAGTCGCCATTCTACGGCTTGGGTTTGAAGCTTTACGACGCGCTGGCAGGCAAGTACGGCTTCGGCAAATCGCAACTTCTGTCTCGTGAAGAAACATTAGCCCGCATCCCAACCATCAATCCTGAAGGACTGCGCGGCGGAATTGTTTATTACGACGGCCAGTTCGACGACAGCCGCCTGCTGATCAACCTGGCCCAGACCGCAGCCGAGAAAGGTGCAACTCTGCTGAACTACGCTCCAGTGACCAGTCTCATGAGGGATCGCGACAGCTTCATCGAAGGCGTCGCAGCGCGCGACGATGAAAGTGGTCAGACGTTCCACGCACATGCGAAAGTTGTCATCAACGCGACCGGAGCATTCAGCGACAGCGTGCGTCGCATGGCCGACTCCAGCATCGCTCCCATGATCTCGCCCAGCCAGGGCGTTCATCTCGTTTTCGATCGATCATTTCTTCTGGGCGACTGCGCCATTATGGTTCCGCATACTTCCGATGGACGCGTTATGTTTGCCATTCCGTGGAACGGACACACGGTCGTCGGAACCACCGACACACCGATGGCCGAGGTATCGCTTGAACCACGCGCTTTGCCGCAAGAGATCGACTTCATCCTAGAAACGGCTGCGCAATATCTCCACAAAGCTCCGACCCGTGCCGACGTGCTGAGCGTATTCGCCGGCATTCGTCCGCTGGTCAGCGCTGCACACGCTGGAAACACAGCCGCGCTTTCCCGCGACCATACGATTCGGATCGACGAATCCGGACTGCTCAGCATCGCAGGCGGCAAATGGACCACCTACCGCCGCATGGCCGAAGACTGCATCAATCAGGCCGCCACCCTCGCCGGTCTTGAAGAGAAGCCCGCGATTACCGAACATCTGAAGATTCATGGCTTTCAAATGCCGGGGAACAAATCCGACCAGCTGGCAGCGTACGGTTCAGATAGCCCTGCCATCAGAGACCTGATAAAAGCAGATTCGAGCTTGGGCGATCCGCTTCATCCAGAACTGAACTATATTGCTGCGGAAGTCATTTGGGCGGTTCGCATGGAAATGGCGAGAACCGTCGAAGATGTTTTGGCACGCCGCACGAGAGCGCTGTTCTTGAACTCGAAAGCGGCCTCAGAAGCCGCGCCCCGAGTCGCAACCATTATGGCGCGAGAACTTGATCGCGCCGAAAACTGGCGGCGCGATCAGGTGCGAACGATGCAGGAGCTCGCTCGCGGCTACCAAACTTCTTAGCGGCTCGCAGCGGCGGCTTTTGTCAGAAATTCTGGCTTGAGTTCCACTCTCTTTTCGGCCGCCCATCCCGCATACAACTTATACGACGAGTGAACTAAGTACAGCACCGCAATTAACGCAGCCATCGTGACCAGCCCAGCCACTGTGGTGAATGCGGAAGCGATCGCGGTCAGCCCTGCGCCGATGACATAGTTCGGGAACGACCACAAGAACACTTGATGCCAAACCGCAAACGGGTTACCGCCTTCGGTTAGACCGATGATCCCAGCCACAGGAGCCGTATTCGCCAGGAAGTAGACGACCGCAGCCAGCACCAGAGACAGCGCGTGCACGGTGGTGGAAGCCGCCGTCAGTGGCCGATGATAAGCCCAATAAGCGAAGCCCGTGGCATTGAGCAGAGTGCACGCGTTGAAAACGAATTGGATCGGTTTGGTTTTATTCTTGCCGGAATTGTAGGATTGCGCGATCGCCGCCACGGCTGCCACTACCAGGCTGCCGAACAATCCCTGTTGAGTTACGGCCAGCAGGATGATCGGCAGATTGCTCGACATCGAACTCGTCAGCCCAGGGATTTTCACCTTGAGGCGCGAACTCAGTGCCGCTGCCGCCGCCAGCATTCCCAGCTGGGGCCAGGTTTGCGTTTGCCACTGTTCCGCGCCGTAAGTCAGTGCGAACAGACTTGCAACAGCCACCATTCCGATCATGACTTTGGCTTTCATGGGTAAGGTCGTCATGGAAGTCTCCGTATGGTTTAGTCCGTTGCTTATTGGTCGCCGCCGTCGCCTTCACTGAAGGCTGCTATGGGAGATGCGCCCACTGCCGCTCCGCCCCAGACCACGCTCGAAGCTGTCACGTCCGTCACGCCCCAGACTACGCTGTTAGCACCCCAGACCACCGAGTTCGCCTCCAAGGCATTGCCGCCCCAAACCACGGAGTTGGCGAAAAGGGAAGTTCCACCCCAGACCACGCTTTTGCCGCCCCAAACCACGGAGAGTGGTGTGTTTACCATGCTGACCAAGCCCGTCAACATGTTGGTCGAAGCAGTGGGAGACAGAGCAACTCCAGTCGACAGGTCCGTGCTGCTTAGAACCGCATCGACGTCCAGATAGCCGGAGCCATAAGTGAATACGTCGTACTCATTCGAGTAGGCGTTGCCGAAGTTATCGTAAGAGCTAGTGAACTGGGTTATGCCTTTCCACGCAGTCTTCATCAATCGTGATTTGACCTGGTCAGGCGTTAAGGCCGGATTCTGCTGCAACATCAAGGCGACAGTGCCGCTTACCAGAGGCGTCGCCATGCTGGTTCCGCTCATCTGGTAATACCGGCCACTCCCGGAAATAGGATTGACTTCGAATTGCGGGTATTCCGTATCGAGTGTGCTACCCGATGCCCTCAGTGAAACTAAGCGGTTCCCCGGTGCAACCAAATCTGGCTTCACGATGTGGTCAAGCAATGTTGGACCTTTGGAACTATAGCTGGCAATGGCATCATCGACGCGGGTGGCAGTCAATAAGGTGCGCGTAGCGCCCACGGTCAGGACTGCGGGATCGTTTGCCGGAACGCCAATCGTGGCGAAACCATCAGTGTCCAGCGACTTGTCGCGACCGTCGTTTCCGGCAGCCACGACGACCACGATGCCGGCCCTCCAGGCAGCTTCTACCGCCTGGCAAACCGGATCGAGAGTATAGCTTTCGAACACCGGACGCCCAAGCGACAGGTTAATCACGCGAATGTTATACGTGCTCTGCAGAGCGATCGCCTGATCGATGGCTGCAATCACTTCGCTATCCGTGGCCGAACCGTTTTGGTCCAGGACGCGGAGATTGATGAGATTGACGTTGGGAGCCATACCGGCGTAGGTCGCGGCGTAACCATTGGACGTGCCGGAACTAACGCCCGTGCCTCCGATGAGACCGGAGACGTGAGTGCCGTGACCGTACTTGTCGCCGGTCGTAGGGTCACCGGCCACAAAGCTTTGACTATAAACCACCCGGCTCACGCCCGCCGTATTGTTCAAGTCTGGATGGGCCGCAATGCCGCTGTCGATCACCGCAACGCCGACGCCCGTGCCATTCAAGGCATACTGCGACGCTGCCACGTCAGCTTCGACGGCAGTCGCGAATTCTTCGTTGTTGCTGGCGGTATTTGTCATTCCCACCGCACGATCCGGCGTGACATAGGCGACTTTCGGATTCTTTTCCAACTCCGCCAGCATGTCGGCAGGAATGTGCATTACGACGGCGGGAATGGAGTGGAGCTTGGCGTGAACCTCCGCGCCGCGGTTCTTCATGTCCGCCAGATCTTTGTCCTCGGGCCGTTGCTTGAATTGCACGATGACCGTGATGCGGCGATTGCCAGCGATATGCAACAAGTCTGCGGAGATTTTGCCGGCAGGCCTGCTGCTGATGCCGCTCTCTGCAAGTTCGGCAGCGGCCGTGTTGGCCAGCAGGGAACACACTAGGAGCGCTGCGCTGAGAATGCGTCCCCAGCCGGCGCCGCATTCCGGCGGATTGGATCTCCGATTCCCGCTTTCCTGTCTCGTTGCCTTGATTGGGTTATTCATAAGTTTTTGCCTTGCGTTACTTTTAGAGCTTGCCTAGGCACACTGCCGAGGTCTTTTCACTTCAGCTTTGAAATTGCAATCGACGCGCCGGAACTGCTGATTGCGGGAACTACGTAAGTCTCTTATTTTCAGTTTGATGAACGCAGTCAAGAAATGCCTCCAGAGGACAGGTTGGCGCAGCTTCAGGCCATGCGGTAGTCAAATTCCAGCTAAGTGATTGGAAAAACGGGGGTAACTGCCCTTTGGGACGACTGGGACAAATTGTCCTAACATCGGTTGAGATTTTCGAAGCTAAGCCGGAACTTATAGGTGTGTTCTTCAGCGGCCGACGCTGGCTGCACTGAACTGAGGCACTACGGGCAATGCACCAATCAGTTTCTGGGTGTAGCTGTGCATTGGATTGGTGAAGAGTTCTGGTGTTCGGCGGCATTCGACGACTGCGCCGCTTTCCATCACGGCGACCCGTTGGCTGATCGTTGCCACCGAGAGCAAATCGTGAGAGATATAGAGGATCGCCGTTCCTAGTTTGTGACTGAGACTTGAAAAGAGTTGCAGGATTTCCGATTGCGTGATGATGTCAAGGGCACTGGTCGGTTCGTCCGCGATGAGCAGCAGTGGACGATGCAGTACCGCCATCGCAATGAGCACTCTCTGGGCTTGGCCCACGCTGAGTTGCGCAGGATACCGGCTGAGAAATTCTTCATCCGCCGGAAGGCTGACCTCTCCCATGGTTCGCAGCAACGCGTGCATACATTCCTCGCGGGTCGATCGCTGATGTATATTCCACGCCTCGGCTAGTTGCGTCCCAATCCGCAGCGCGGGGTTGAGCGAGGACATTGGGCTTTGCAATACGAGCGCGATCTCCTTCCCGCGTAGCGATCGCATTTCGCGTTCTTTCAACGGCATGAGGTCGCGGCCGTTGAATAGGATCGATCCCTTCGCCTTGGCATTCTTCAGATAAAGCAGCTTGAGAATCGCGAGGGCGAGCGTGCTCTTGCCACAGCCACTCTGTCCGACTAGGCCCAGGATTTCTCCGCCGCGGAGATCGAGCGACAGATCGCGGAGCACACCGGTTTTCCCGGGATAGTCAACGGTCAACCGCAACGAAAGCAATAGCTCTTCGTTCACCGGTTGCTGGCCACTTCCGTGCCCAGCATCAACTGGTCGATGTTCCAATACACCTGCGGGCGCAGCACCACGGGGTGTGCGTTGTGGACGGCGGGCGAAACTGCCGACATCGCGTCTTTGTTCACCAAGTAAATAAAGGGTTCCTGCTGCCAGACGATTTCCTGCACTCGGTCGATGTCGCGTTTGCGCTTTTTGACGTCCAGCGTGGACGCTTGCCCGCGCATTAAGGTGTCGATTTCTTTTTCCCATGCAGTTGCTGGGGTTTTTTCGTCCGGATTCCACTGGTGAGTATCGGATGAGCTGAGCCAAACATTCATCTGCGAATTGGGATCAAGGTCGTTGTTGGTCAAACCGAGCAGGCAGGCCTCGTAGTCGAAGGTGCGCGTGATGCGCTCGATCAGTGATGGAAAGTCCAGTGTGACCACGTTGAGTTTTATGCCGATGCCGGAGAGATCCTGTTGAATCATGGTCGCCATGCGTTCGCGATTCTTATTACCGGCATTGGTAATCACGGAGAACTCTACTGCGTGGCCCTCGCGGTCATGCAGGACGCCGTTTTGCAACTTGAACCCGTCTTGCGCAAGAGCTTGCAAGGCGGCCTTCTGATCGAAGGGACGGGCCGTCAGCTTCGCGTTGAACCAGAATTTATTGGCTGGAGATACCCAACTCACGGCAGGCTGCGCATGACCGCGATACACCACGCGAGCCAAGTCTTGCCGGTTGATCGAGTCGGAAATGGCGTTGCGGAACTTAGTGGAAGTGAACCATGCCTTCTTGTACGCCGGCAGCGGCGAAGTCGGAACTTGATTGAACCACAGTTGCTCGGCATCGAGCGAGACGCCTGCATCGTAGGCCATGCCGGGAGCTTGCGCGACCAGTTTGTCGTAGTTATCCGCGTCGAGCGAGTTGATGAAACCGATTTCTCCGCGCACCAGGCGAAGCATTTCCATGTCGCTATTCTGCTGAATGTCCAGCCGAACGGAGTCGATATAGGGAAGTTGACGTCCCGCGGCATCGTGCTTCCAGTAATTCGGATTGCGCTTCAACAGTAAATAAGAGCCAGCTTTGTTCTCGGCGACGTAATAAGGGCCGAGCACCGCCATTTCTTTTTGCGGCGAAGTCGCCGACATAATCGCAACTTGATCGAAGAGCTTGTCCAATCCAACAACAGGTGCGGGGAAGGTGATAGAAATTTGATTGTTGCCAGTGAGCTTCGTGGTCAGTTTCCCCTCGCCGGAACGGAAGGAATCACCGGTGGGTGAGTGAAGTGCAGGATCCATGAGCTGGCGGATGGTGTACGCCACATCCTTTGCCGAAAACGGCGTGCCATCGGAAAAGTGCAGACCCGTCCGCAATTTGAAGCTGATCGTCTTGCCTTCGTCAGTCACCTTCCACGAGGAAGCGAGTTCCGGCTCCAGCTCTTGCGTCGAGCGGTTTAGACGGACAAGCACTCCGCCCGTGAGATAACGAACTGTCTCAGAGGCATCGTCCGCGACCAGCACGGGGTTCATTGTCTTGGGTTCGGATTTCAAGCAGAAGCGCAGTTGACCGCCGGACTGTGAGTGGGCGAGCGCAGTGGTCAGAACAAGCGCAAGAGGAATAAGAGAACGGAAACGATAGCTCATAGCGAAGGCTCCTGTTTTTGGACCGCAAGATGAAAGCAACCCAGCATCACGATTAAGAGAATGAGCGGAACAAACCGCCACGGTTCCGGGGAAAAGGTTGAGAAGCTTTCGAGGTCGCGCAACAGACTACCCCATGAAGGCAGCGGTTCCGCCACGCCCAGACCGAGCATCCCAAGATTGGCTTCGGTCAGAATGAAGACCGGCACAGAAATCCAGAACTGCGCGTATAAGACCGGCTTGAGGTTGGGAAGAATGTGTCGCCACAGCAAGCGGAAGCCGCCGTTGCCGGAAGCGCGCGCCAGCACGACCATATCGGACTGGCAAAGCACTCGAGCATCGGCGCAGATCACGCGGGCGGCCGCGGCCCATCCTAAAGAACCCAGCAAAGCAAATGTGATGATCACTGAAACCATCGGCGAAACATTCAGCGGCAGTGCCGCACGTACCGTGATTAGAAGAAATAGCCATGGCAGCGATAGAAACAGATCGGTGGCGGCCATCACTGTGCGTTCGATCCAACCGCCGGCGAAGCCAGCGGCTCCGCCGATCAACCCGGCCAGTAAACTCGACAGCAGCGCGGCCGCAGGAGCGAGCAGCAGAGATACTCGTGTGCCATATATGAGCCGGGAAAATCGGTCCCGTCCCAAATCATCGGTACCCAGCAGATGCTGGCGTGATGGTGTCGCGTCAGGCGCTTCGCGGAATTGTTTTTCATAGGGAGCGCGAGCGACAAACTCCGCCAGCAAGCATGCAGTCGAAACAGTCACCAGAAAAGCGATCGCGATGACGCGTACCCACTTCATGCCGCACCTGCGCGAACAGGATTTCTAAGTAGATCGCCTGCGGAATTCGCGAGCAGTGTAACCATGGTGATAATCATGGTCAGATTGACCAGTAGTTCCATATCGCGTCCCAGCGCGGCCTTCCAAGCTAGCTGGCCGATACCGGGAAGGTCGCAGAGAACTTCCACTGGGATGGCCGCGGCGAATGCGACGCTCACAGAGACTCCGGCTAGCGCCAGCAGTTGAGGTCCTGAGGCTGGCAGAATATGCCAGAGAAACACGCGCGCACTTCCCAACCCTTTCGCTCGCGCCGCAAGCACATGAGGCAAGGCTGCGCTGCGCTCCAAAAGATTCCGGGAATAGTAAAAGACTTTGGGGAAAACGATGAGACCAAGAACTAGTCGCCCGGGCGCTCGCGCAATTACGAAGAGCAGCGCCATCATCGCAGCTGGAAGGCATAGCAAAACACCAGCAATTAAGCTGCTGAATAAATCGACGCTCCAACTGCGCGACATTACTGTAGCAACAGCCAAAGCCAATCCGAGCGCCCACCCCACGGCCAAACCTACTCCGACCGACTTGAGCGTTTCCGGGAAACGATCCGCCAGCAACTGCCGCACCGGCTGGTGTAGAGTCCGCGAAGTGCCAAGATCGCCATGCAGCAAGCGCCTCAAGTAATGAAGGTAAAATGCGCCGAGATGGCTATCGCTTGCGTTCGCTTGACGGAGCGACGCGATGCTCTCATGGCTAAGCCTGCTATCCAGTTCTTGTTCATCAACGCCAAATCCCGGAGACACTCTCACAAGCGTCGCGCCTAGAAAGCCTCCAAACAACATGATGGCCGCGAACCTTGCGACATATATCGAGAGTCTCCGCATAAAAAAGCTCTTCACTAATCTCCGCTGGCGGCCCTTGCCCACTGCGGTCCGGAAAGTGAGCCCGCATTTTCGTGATGCAGCTGCTTGACTGCATACATTTTGCGATCAGCCTCAGCCAGGAGTTGCTCCACGTCGGTCCCGTCTTCAGGATAAAAAGCTGCTCCAACGCTCAGGGACAACAGGTCACTTCCGCAGACTGCGCGGCCCGCTTGTCGCGCTAAGTCACTTAACAACTCAGCTTTTTCCAGCACGGCTTCGGCCGGAATGGCGGGCGCTACGATCACAAACTCATCGCCGCCCATTCGGGCCACATAGTCGTACTCGCGGCAAGTCTCCCGCATCATGTTGGCGAAGAGCTTGAGCGTCTTGTCACCTTCCATGTGCCCGAAGCGATCGTTGATCTGTTTGAACCCGTCCATGTCGCAGACCATGACCACCAAGGTTGAACCTTCGCGCTGGCATCGTGCGACCTCCTTGTCGAGATGCATGAAAAGCGCACGCGCGTTGGGCAGACCGGTGAGGAAATCGCTGGTCGAGGAGTCCTCCACTTGGCGGAACTTAATCGCATTCTCGATCGATAGGGCCACTTTTGAGGTGATGACTTGCAGAATCCGCAAATGATCGTTGGTAAAAGCGTCTATTTCCGATTGATACAGCGCCAGAACGCCGACCGAGCCGTTAACTCCGCTTAGCGGAACCGCCAGCGCTGATCGCAATTCGGTGTTCCTTCGCGAATCGGAGGCATATCCTGGTTCGACCATTGGATTTCCGTTGATGATCGGTTTGGAGTTTTCCGCCACCCAACCGCACAGCCCTTGTCCCAACGGAATCTTCAAGGATGAAAGCAGGCGAAAATTATCACCGCTGGAGTACTCCGCTTCCAGGACGTCGCCTTTACGGACGAAAACGACGATCGCATCGTACGGGATCAGCTTGTGCAGGCGGGCAGAGACGACGGATAGGGTTTCATCCAAACTGAGCGAGTTGCCCAGGTCTTGGCTCAGCTCGAACAGAGTGTGGGCTTCCTGCCGAGCCGATGCGATGGAGGAAAGAAAATCCCTTTCGTTGGGTACGCGGTTGGCGCTGTGTTCGAATCCCGCAGCTGGTCGTTCTCCGCGGTTCACTTTATAACTCACGGAAGATCTGGCTCCGTCCGCACCGCCCAAACTGTCAAGCGCAAGTCTCTCGAGTTCGACGTAACGCCGCTGAAGGATCTCGACGACTTTGGGATCGAAAGCGATGCCAGCCTGTGCTGCGACCTCCCGCATGGCTTCGTCCAAGGGCAGAGCTTTACGATATTGTCGGTCGGAGGCCAACGCGTCCAAACAGTCGACAGTTCCAAGAATTCTTGCGCCGATGGGAATTTCTTCACCCTTCAGTCCATCGGGATAGCCGCTTCCATCCCACTTTTCGTGATGCGATCGGACAATCGGCGCGACCGGATAGGGGAACGCGACTTTCTCCAAAATCTCCGCTCCGACGATGGGATGGATTTTCATCTTCTCGAATTCTTCGGGAGTGAGGCGCCCAGGTTTACTGATGATGTGATCGGGAACGGCGAGCTTGCCGACATCATGCAAGAGTGCAGCGGCGCGAAGCGCATCCAGTTCGGATGAATCGAGGTGTAGTTCCTTGGCAATCTCGAGGGCGTAAGTACGCACCCGATGCAGATGTTCGTGCGTGGCGTGATCTTTGGCGTCGATGGCAAGGGCCAGAGCCTCGATGGTGCGCATGTGCAGCGCCGAAACCTGCTCGACGTGCCGTTTTTCCGCCTCCACTTGGAGCTTCTCGGCTTCGACCCGTTCTTTTTCCAACTCCAGCCGACCCAGATATAAGTGGTAGGAGCGGTAAATCCAATACATCACTGGGAGAATCAGAAGCGCGCTCTCCCAGCCGATGTAGCGGTTGGAAAAACTCACTAGTGCGACGACAGCCGCCCCGGCCAGGTAATACGGGAAAGACCAGAAGTACGTTTCGGTCCAGATTCTTCGCAGCGATCTCTGCTCCGTGAGCGAGATCACAATCGAGACCGCCATCGTATTGCTGAGGAAATACACGCAAACTGCAACGACAAGAAGCAACGGCGTGCTGTGTTTTAGATGTACCGCCAAGGCATGGTAGGCATAATACGAAATCCAGACGGCATTCACAGTCATGCTCAAAACGTTGAAAATCACGCGCACGGGCTTGGGACGCTGATTGAGTTTCCACACTGTCTGCACCAACGCCGCGATGCAGCCAATCAGCAGAGTTTCGGGCAGGGATAGTTCCATGATGCCGAGCAGCACCATCAAGAAATGAACCGACATCGTGCCTTCGATTCCGGGCAGCCGCACTTTCATCGTCCCAGCCATCGCTGCGATCAGCAAATAGCAAACAAACCTTATGGGATCGTGAGACTGCCAATGCACCAAGGCGTTGCCGAGCACAAGAGTTCCAGCAACCGCCGTGATGGCGATGTACAAGCGTGCACGCATCGGCATGGATGCCATCTTATCGTCGTATCCCAGTTAATCCACAGCGTTTATAGGGGTTTGACCATTACCTTCGTGCCAGAGGGTTACTTTGGGTCTCTGTTTGAGCGCGCTGGCGGATTGTGGGCTGTTTCAGTGAACCTAGCGCTCTCTCGGCGAATAATCACTCTGGCAACGCCAGTTCCTTGTTACGAAGGTGACTATACCGCAGGCGACGGACACTAGTCCGCAGGGTGCGACTGTGACATGCTGAGCACGATGTCCGAGTTGCGGTCCACCGAACCACCTCTCGGAAGAATGACTATGACCGCCTCAGCCACGTTCGCCAGCTCTGCCCAGATCCCCTCATTCATCGTCGCCAGCGAAGTCATGCGCAAGTTTATGGGCATGGTGGAACGCGTGGCTCGCCATAACGGCACGGTCTTGATCTTCGGAGAGACCGGCACTGGCAAGGAAAGAATTGCTCATACCATTCATGAACACTCTTTGCGCTGTAGCAAACCATTCGTGGACATCAATTGCGCCGCCTTGCCGGAAAATCTCGTCGAGAGTGAGCTGTTCGGCTACGAAAAGGGCGCTTTCAGCGGAGCCGACACTGCGAAGCCAGGACTCTTCGAACTCGCCCATACGGGAACCATCTTCCTCGATGAAATCGGCGAACTCGACCTCAAAGTGCAAGTGAAGCTGCTTCGGGTTCTCGACCGCGCGCCCTACTATCGGCTAGGCGGCCATCGCAAAATCACTGCCGATGTCCGCGTCGTCGCTGCGTCGAATCGAAACCTAAAAGACGAAGTCGCCGCGGGACGATTTCGCAAGGATCTCTATCATCGCCTGAGCCAATTCGAATTGTTTGTCCCACCACTGCGCGAACGGCCAGAAGACGTGATCGCTTTGGCCGAGCACTTTCTGGTGGAAGCGGGCGAAGGCCTGAAATTCTCGCCAGAAGCGTTGCGATTGCTCGAAACCCACTCCTGGCCGGGGAACGTACGCGAACTGCGCAATATCGTGAATAAAGTGATGGTACTGACCGCGGGTCCTCAAATCACCGCTGCGGATGTTCGTCGCGAACTCACCATCGAAAAGGCAGAAAACAACTTCGTAGCTGCGGCGAACCTTCCCTCGGACATTCGACTCGACGGCCTCGAAGCCCAGGCGATCGAGAAAGCGCTGGAGAACACTGGCGGACATCGTGGCAAGGCGGCCGTTCAACTGGGAATATCGCGCCGCACCCTGAGCCGCAAGCTCCGGCAATATAAATTCGCCGCAAGTCCCGGAACGGCTCCAACCTCTCTCGGCATCCTGAGCAAGACGGAACAGCTGGATTATCGGGCAGAAATCACCGTCTCGGCATCGATAAGAAATGCAGATGGCGAAGAAATGAAATGTACCGTCACGAACATTAGCGCACGCGGCATGGGTCTTGAGGGGCTCGAGAAATCTTTGGATTCTCAATCCGAGCTTAGTATTCGTTTTCGACTTCCTGACTCTGAAAATACCCTCGAAGCAGGAGCAAGGCTTGCCTGGGCCGGGACGAAAGGCCGAGCCGGGATAAACTTC